>FLYM01007661.1_pt1 | contig 13301 bp, 10 predicted proteins | sample 1122581 | NCBI WGS metagenome assembly FLYM01 (sample SAMEA4346789, study PRJEB14843) | hot springs metagenome | biome: Terrestrial Biome; feature: Habitat; material: Sediment | place: India | collected 2012-06-12 | depth 1760 m
AGTGGTCACGTTTTAACTTTATTCTAGGGGACATTCGCAACCTTGATGATTGCCAGGTAGCGGTAGCCGGGGTTGATTATGTATTGCATAATGCCGCTTTAGGCTCTGTGCCTCGCTCAATTGCTGATCCTATAACCAGTAATGCAGCCAATATAACTGGCTTTCTGAATATGCTGGTTGCAGCGCGTGATGCGGGCGTTTCAAGCTTTACCTATGCCGCCAGCAGCTCGACTTATGGTGACCATCCTGCATTGCCAAAAGTTGAAGACAAGATAGGTAATCCGTTATCGCCTTATGCAGTAACCAAGTATGTTAATGAATTATATGCCAATGTGTTTGCCCGTACTTATGGCTTTAAATGTATAGGCCTGCGTTATTTTAATGTGTTTGGTAAACGGCAAGATCCAAATGGGGCTTACGCTGCAGTAATTCCAAAATGGACTGCTGCTATGATAAATGGCGAAGATGTATTTATTAACGGCGATGGCGAAACCAGCCGGGATTTTTGCTTTATAGAAAACACAGTGCAGGCCAATATTCTGGCGGCAACAGCGCCTGATGATGCTAAAGATCAGGTCTATAACGTTGCCGTTGGCGACCGGACCACCCTCAATGATTTATTTGGTGCCATTAAACAAGCATTAGAAATTAACAGTGTAAAGGTGATAAAAGCGCCGGTTTATAGAGAGTTTCGTACTGGCGATGTGCGCCACTCGCAGGCAGATGTTAATAAAGCAAAGAGTTTGCTGGGTTATGTTCCCTCACACGCTATTAATCAGGGTATTGCTACAGCAATGCCCTGGTATATCAACTTTATGAGTAAGTAAGATGAAGTTTTTAGTTACTGGTGGTGCCGGGTTTATCGGCTCGGCGGTAGTACGCCATATCATTAAAAATACTGATAACACGGCCATCAATGTCGATAAACTGACTTATGCTGGTAATCTAAATTCTGTTGCAGGTGTTACAGATAGTAGCCGTTATGTTTTCGAACAGGCAGATATCTGCAGTGCAGAGGCGGTGGCGGCGTTGTTCGCTAAACACCAGCCGGATGCGGTAATGCATTTAGCGGCTGAAAGCCACGTAGACCGTTCAATCGACGGCCCTGCGGCCTTTATTGAAACCAATATTATTGGCACTTACACCTTGCTTGAAGCGGCGCGTAATTACTGGAAAACTTTACCGGAAGCACGTAAGCAGGCATTTCGTTTTCATCATATCTCTACCGATGAAGTGTACGGTGATTTGCATGGCACTGATGATTTGTTTACTGAAACCACACCTTACGCACCAAGTAGTCCTTATTCAGCTAGCAAGGCTAGTTCTGACCATTTAGTTCGTGCCTGGCAGCGTACTTATGGTTTACCGGTTATCGTCACTAACTGCTCTAACAACTATGGCCCTTACCATTTCCCGGAAAAGCTAATACCGCTGATGATTTTAAATGCGTTAGCAGGTAAACCACTGCCGGTATATGGCAAAGGTAACCAAATCCGTGACTGGCTGTATGTGGACGATCACGCCCGTGCTTTATACAAAGTGGTAACCGAAGGTAAAGTCGGTGAAACCTACAACATAGGCGGCCACAACGAAAAGCAAAATATTGAGGTAGTGCACGCTATTTGCGAGCTGATGGACGAACTAGCGCCAATGCACGAACGTGGTTATCCACTAAACACTAAACACTCATCACTCATCACTCACGTAACTGATCGTCCCGGCCACGACTTACGCTACGCCATCGACGCCAGTAAAATAGAACGTGAATTAGGCTGGAAGCCTGAAGAAACCTTCGAAACCGGCTTACGTAAAACCGTAGAGTGGTATTTAAGCAACAAAGACTGGTGGCAAGCGGTATTGGATGGCAGTTATCAAATGGAACGGTTAGGGCAGGGAGCTTAACATGAAAGGCATCATACTAGCTGGCGGCTCCGGTACCAGGTTATATCCTATTACCCGAGGCGTATCTAAGCAGCTGCTGCCGGTGTACGACAAACCGATGATTTACTACCCGTTGTCGGTGTTAATGCTGGCGGGTATCCGTGACATTCTTATTATTACCACACCTGAAGATCAGGACGCTTTTCAGCGTTTGTTAGGCGACGGTAGCGATTATGGCATTAATTTAAGCTACGCCATTCAGCCAAGCCCAGACGGCCTCGCGCAGGCCTTTATTATCGGCGAGAAGTTTATCGGTAACGACAGTGTGTGTTTGGTGCTTGGTGATAATATTTTTTATGGTCAGGGTTTTAGCCCAAAACTGAAACAAGCTGCAGCTCGGGCATCGGGTGCAACGGTGTTTGGCTACCAGGTTCGCGACCCGGAGCGCTTTGGTGTGGTGGAGTTTGATGACAACAAAAAGGCCATTTCAATTGAAGAGAAGCCAACAAAGCCTAAGTCAAACTATGCTGTAACTGGGCTGTACTTCTATGATAACGATGTTATTAATATCGCTAAGCACATTGAGCCGTCGGCACGTGGTGAGTTAGAAATTACCTGTGTGAATCGGGAGTATTTAAAACGTGGCAGTCTGCAGGTTGAAATGCTCGGCCGTGGTTTCGCATGGCTGGATACTGGCACCTATGACAGTCTGCTTGAAGCATCTTCTTTTGTGCAAACCATAGAACACCGTCAGGGATTTAAAGTGGCAGTGCTTGAAGAAATTGCTTTTTTAAATGGTTGGTTATCTGCCGCAGATATTAGCCGCATCGCCGATACAATGGCAAAAAACAGCTATGGGCAGTATTTAGCTGAGTTGGTGAAAGCAAAATGATTCCAGTTAATAAACCTTATTTGCCTGAATTTGGAAAATACACCAAGTACCTTGAACGCGTTTATGACAAAGCCTGGTTAACAAATAACGGCCCTTTAGTTCAGGAACTAAAAATTCGTCTTGAAGAATATTTGGGGGTGAAAAACCTGTTGCCAGTTGCCAACGGCACCCTGGCTATGCAACTTGCCTATAAAGTATTTAATTTAAAAGGCAATGCAGTAACAACGCCTTTTACTTTTATCGCTACCAGCAGCAGTTTAGCGTGGGAAGGTATAACGCCCAAGTTTGCTGATATTGACCCGCAAACATATAACCTTTGCCCGGTTAAGGCCGCTCAAGCGATTGACGAGCAAACCAGCGCCATAGTGCCGGTTCACGTATATGGCAACCCATGTGATGTGGAAGCCTTTGAACAGTTGGGGCAACGGCATAACGTAAAAGTGATTTACGATGCAGCCCATGCCTTTGGCGTTAAGGTAAACGGTACTAGCGTGCTGAATTACGGCGATGCTTCTACCCTTAGTTTTCATGCAACCAAAGTGTTTCACAGTGTTGAGGGCGGCGCAGTTATCTTTAAAAATAGCGATGACTACGAGCGTGCCTTGCTAATGACAAACTTTGGTATAGATACCAAAACCATGAACATTGTTGATAGTGGTATTAATACCAAGATGAGTGAAGTGCATGCAGCAATGGGTTTGGCTGTTCTTGACGATATAGAAACAATACTTAGCCATCGGGTAAATCTATTCGAACTTTATGCAAACCAACTCAGCGGGATTGCTACAATGCCGGTCTGGCTTGAGGGTGCGAGTTTAAACGGTGCCTACATGCCAATGAAGTTTAATGATGAACATATAACCAGCAAAGTGTTAGATGGATTAAAAGCTGCTGGCGTATTTGCAAGACGTTACTTCAGCCCATCTATAAATAAGATTAACGGTTATGGTGCCGTTGATAACACACCTTGCCCGGTATCTGAACATGGCGCAAACACAATGCTGTGCCTTCCGCTATACACGGCATTAAGCGAACAAGAAGTTGCTTATGTTTGTAGTGAAATTAAAAAAATAGTGGGTGGCAAATGATGAATGTTTTAATTGTCTCCGACAACAAGCCATTAGTTAGTTTTATACAAAACCTTGTGGCAGTTAATGCTGAAAAATTTCAGAGCGTAACTTTTGATTATCGCTACAGCGCTATAAACAAGAACCCAGAATCATTAGTCTCCTTAGGTTTAACATCAATAAATGTAAAATCTGAGAAGGATATTGCACATATTGTTGAACATTACGCATTGGTTATTTCCGCGCATTGTAAGCAGATATTCCCATCAAAATTAGTTAATAATGTGCGTTGCATAAATATCCACCCTGGCTTAAATCCGCATAATCGTGGTTGGTTCCCGCAGGTGTTCTCCATCATTAATAAAAAGCCGGTTGGATGTACCATCCACTTGATGAATGAAGAAATTGATGATGGCGCTATTTTGTTTCAGAAAGCCGTGCCTGTGTTCGATTGGGATACTTCTCTGAATGTATATGAGCGTGTACAACAGGCAGAAATGGAATTATTAGAAGCTCATTTAGCTGATTTAGTATTCGGCAATTATCAAGAAAAACTGCCTGATGAAAAAGGGAATTACAACGGTATAACTGACTTTAAGGCGTTGTGTAGCTTGGATCTAGACCATGTTGGTAGCTTGCGAGAACACCTTGATCTGCTTCGAGCGTTAAGTCATGGTGAGTTTAACAATGCTTACTTTGTACTGGAGGACGGCTCAAAGGTATATGTTCGGCTATCTACAGAGCTTACTAACCCATGAGTAAACCTAAAGTTAGCGTTGCGATTATTACGTATAACGCTGAAAAGTACATCAGAGACGTATTAGAAAGTGTAGTAACACAAGAATGTAATTTTGATTTTGATATTGTGGTCGGTGATGATGCCTCTAGTGATGCTACGTTATCAATCCTGAATGAGTATTCGAGCAAGTATCCTAAACTCGTTAAAGTGATCGCGCATCCACAAAATGTCGGTGCGAATCAAAATTATCTTGATGTTCTTAGCGCTGCTACAGGGGAGTACATTGCACACCTTGATGGTGATGATTTAATGTATCCTGAAAAACTGCAAATTCAAGCTGACTACTTAGATTTGAACCCTGACTGCAGCGCATGCTTTCATAATATGAAAGTTTTTGAAGATGGAACCAATAGGTTTATTAGACTATACAACAGTCCAGACAGAGCAAGAAAAGCCACCATTGAATATGTTGTCAAGCATGGTGCAGGGCTTAACCATAGTTCAAAGATGTTCAGACGTTCAACCATTGAGGATATCGAATTAACACTGCCAACAAAAATTGTTTTTGATTGGCTGATGCATATTATTCATGCAAGGCATGGATATCTAGGCTACATCGACCAGGTTCTTGGCGCTTATAGAATAAGCAAAAATAGTGTTGTTTTTTCTAGTATGGAAAAAATTGAAGTTGTAAGACAAGATTTTTTATCTACTTTAAATTTGGCTGAAAAATTCGGAGTGGCAAAATCTTGCATAATATATGGAAAAAGCAGGGTTAATTTTGAGAGATCCATGCGTGCTTTAGAGCAAAAAAGATATAATGAATTTATAGAATATATTTCATATAGTGTATCAGATAGGATATTTACATCTAAATCTCACAAACTTATTCATATATTTAGGTTTTTCCCTTCCTTACTTTATATATTTCATAAAGTGCGCTCAAGAAAATATTAATGTTTAGCACCGTCGCAACACGATATATCACAATAGCCGTTCAGTTACTGGTTGTTTTCCTGACACTTGAGATTTTTGGCCTGGAGGGAAGGGGAACGCTTGCAGCATTGATCGGAATTTCAGGCTTTAGTGGAGCATTATTGTCTTTCACTATAGGAAAAGGATTAGTTAGAGTAATTAATGAAATTGAAGATTTTGAACAGAACAGAAAGTTGGTTTACAGTTCGTTTCTGTTTTTAATTTTTGTGTTGAGTTGTCTGTCACTCGCCGTACAGTTTATCGTTTATAATCTTTTCCCTGAACTTTACGGTAGCATTGGTGCTGCTCCTTTTTACTCTTTTCTTGTAACGTCTTTCTATTACGTATGGGTACAGGTAGGTCCATACATATTTTCATTTGAAGGGAAACTTGGCAGTTATAATAAGCTATCTTTATTTTTTAATTTTCTAATTGTTGCAGTGTGTTGTTATTTCTATTTTTTAGGTGCTAATGATTTTTTGTTTTTTGTAAAAGTATATGCAGCGTTTTTATTCTCGGAAGGCATGCTGGGTTTTTTAATACTGTTTTATAATGTTAGATCTATTGTCCCTCAAGCCAGATGCGCAACACGAATATTATGGTCGGGTGCTACGTTGCATCTTGATACAATTGGCGGAGTCATGTTTTCAAGTGTCACTTTAATAATAGTTAACGCCACGCTTGATGTTGAATCAGTAGCTATTTATGATATTGGTATTAAACTTTTTTCACTATTATGTGTTTTTCCGCAAATGGTTCAGCTTTTTAATAGTCGAAATGTTGTATTTAGTGAAGGGAGTGCTTTTTTAACACAGCAACTAATTTTTTTTATGAAAGTGATTAAGTTGTTCTTGCTAATAATAGCTCCTCTTTGCTTTTTAATGTACTTGCTATTGAAAAATTTTGGTTATAATCAAGATATAACTTATATCTTCGTTTTTTTCTCTTTTGCTTTCCCTGCATATTTCTACTGTTCGATTATATCGCCATATTGGATAAAACATGGTTTTAGTGCTCAGCTCTCAATAACAACCCTAGTAATTGGAGGGTTAGGGGTGCTTATCGCTATTACTCTGGTAAAAACAGAACTCGCTCTTTACGGTGCAGTTGCCGCTGTAGTGTTTAATTACATTGTTGCAGCGATGGCTAATTATTTATTTTATAAAAAGATACTTATGTCGGAATGTAGAGCGTGAATCAATCACTAATAGTAAATAATATATTTTTTTTATATTTATTATGGTTTTTTATAATTTTTGGTCCTGTTCTGGATTCGCCTGTCGGTCAGTTTGGTGATATTAGTTTTTTAGTTGCTGGTACTCTGGCATTGAGATGTTTCTACATTAAGCTCAGTCCAATTTATATTTACTCTTTGTTATTACTTTGCGTGATATGCGTTTTTGCATTATCAACTGCAATTATTTCCGATTGGGATGTAATTGATGTTGCTGTGCGGGCAGTGTTGAGGCCAATCAAGGCTGCAATATTTCTCTTAGGTGTAATTTCGCTCACAGAGTTAACAATTAAATATTATGTTCGTCTAAATAATGCGAATTCCAGAGAGGTTTTTTATAAAGTAATAGAGATAATATTCTACTGTATCGTGCTTCATGCATTGATAATGGTGCTTCAGTTTTTGGTGCCCTCGTTTAAACACTTTATTTACTCGCTTACGATGGCTAAGTACCAACTAGAACATTATCAGTTTTTTCGAATGGCGGGGCTTTCAGGTGGTGGCGGAGCCCAAGTGTCTGTAGTGCAAAGTTTGGGATTTTTACTAGGTTTTTCTCTATTACGACAAAGTCGCAATCATTTTATTATTATTTTGTCTCAATTGTTAATAATGATGTCTATCTTTCTCTCTGGCAGAAGTGGTTTTTTAACTGTTGTTTTAGTTGTGTTTTTCTATTTTGCACTTTCTTTACTTTTCCTGATCTATTCCAGTAGAATTGTTTTAAGATTTTCGCGTTTAGCTTTATATTCCTGCTTATTTGGCACATTTATGGTTGTTGTCACGTATTTATTGCAAACTAACGAGTATTTTATGGTTGCTTTTGAGCGGACATTTGACACCTTTATTAATTATAAAGAATCGGGGAAGGTGTCAGATAATACGCTTTCTGCTTTAGGTGAGATGTTTATTTTGCCAACAGAATTTACGCACTTGCTTTTTGGTCGCGCTAGTTTTTTAGAGAATAATACTTTTTATGATATAGATACTGATATAGGTTACTTTAGATTGATTTGGGGTTATGGTTTTTTTGGTCTTTTGCTGCACATTTTGGTTTATTTTTTGCTTTCTATTGTTGCTTTTAAAGTTTATTTTTATGATAGAGGGGCTGCTTATTTATGCTTTATGGTTTTGGTCTTAATATTTTTCTTTAATGCCAAAGAGATATTCTTTTTCACTAAAATGAGCTTTCAGATTACGTTATCTGTGCTTTGTGCCGCCGGTTATGCGTTTTTATCAGCAAAAAATAGGAGTCTTTAAGTGAAGTATTTTTTCTTGCCTATTTCCTTTTTTTTAAGGTGTTTTTTTAGATTTTTTATGCTTGTTGTGAAACTAAGGTTTAGAAATTCAGGTAGTGGATTTGTTTTTGCCCCGTTTGATATTTTTTCTTACCAGACCATATCAGTTGGCAATGATGTTTTTATCGGACCGGGTGCGATTTTTCGGGCATCAGAGTCGAGTATCACTATCGGGAATAAAGTAATGTTCGGCCCACGTGTCACCATAATGGGCGGTGATCATAATTTTTCCCATATTGGCCGTTATATGTTTGATGTTAAGGATAAAGCCCCGGGTGATGATTTACCAGTTGTCATTGAAGATGATGTGTGGGTAGGGGCCGGCGCTATCATCTTGAAAGGTGTAACGATAGGTCGCGGCGCTGTTGTTGCTGCAGGGGCCGTAGTGAACAAAGATGTAGCGCCGTATAGCATAGTCGGCGGAGTGCCGGCAAAAAAAATTTCCCAGCGATTTTCAGATGAACAGATTGCTGAACATGAAAGAATTTTAGGAATTAATTGATGTGCGGTTTTTTAGGAGTTGTTGCTAGTCGTCCATTGTCTGAACAAGACAAATTAGTACTTAAACAGGCAACAAAAGCGATAAACCATCGTGGACCCGATGCCAATGGCATTTTCGTTGAAAATAGCGTGGGCCTGGGGCATGTTAGGTTAAGTATCCTTGATTTGACGGACGCTGGCGCGCAGCCTATGTCGTCTGGTTGTGGGCGCTATGTTATTAGCTACAACGGTGAAGTGTATAATTTTAAAGAGCTGGCAGAGCAGTTTGAGCTTACTAATTTAAAGTCGCACTCTGACACAGAGGTGATACTCGAGGCATTTGCTAAGGTTGGTGAAGCATTATTTTCACAGCTTAATGGTATGTTTGCCTTTGCATTGTTAGACAGGCAAACGCAAAAGCTCTGGTTGGTTAGAGATAGGTTAGGTATTAAACCGCTTTATATTTCTCAAGTTGCTGACAATATCGTATTTGGATCAGAAATTAAGGCGTTGCAGGTTTTGCAGCCAACGTTGAAACAGGTTAATAAGTCGGCGCTGGGTGAGTGGAGTTATTACGGCACTACGTTAGGTCAACAAACCTTATTTAACGGTGTAACACGTTTACTGCCTGGGCACTTTATTCGGTTGGACACGACCAAACTTAACGTAACAGTTGAAAGTTACTGGCAGCCTTCTGCCCGGCCAAGTGTTGTTAAGGGTGATATTGTTAAACAAGCCCATGATGTACTTGAACAAGCCGTTAAGCGGCAACTGGTCAGTGACGTGCCGGTAGGCGTATTTTTGTCTGGGGGCATTGATTCAAGCGCTATAACTGCCTTTGCGTCAAAACATTACAACGGAAAGCTTGCAACCTACTCAGTTGGGTTTGATTATGACAAAGGGGCGAATGAGTTACCTAAAGCGAAAACGTTAGCTCAGCGCTACGGTACTGAACACCATGAAATTCACATCAGTGGCATGGATGTAGCCGAAACCGTGCAACGGTTAGTTACCCATCACGATCAGCCTTTTTCAGATGCAGCAAATATACCCCTTTATATGTTGTGTCAGCAGGTAAAAGACAAAACCAAAGTTGTGCTGCAAGGTGACGGTGGGGATGAGCTGTTTGGGGGGTATAAGCGTTATGCTACCTTGTCACGTTTATCACAAATGAAAGCCGCGGCTTATGCTACTAAGTTTGCGAATGCTTTTTTGCCAAAAAATGCCGGTTACTATAATCGCCAGCGTTACAGCAATGCCTTGCTGGCAAAGCCGCTGTCTAAAGTGATGGCACTACTGTTAACTGTCGAAGACGAACGGCAAGATCCTACGCAAATTTTTCAGCCGAAGGTACGTGAGCAATTTGCTAATCCATTTGCGCGTTACGAAGACGTTGCTGCTATGTTTGAAAGCCGCAGTCCTGCGGATCAGATGTTGTTAGTCGATAGCATGATAATATTGCCTGATGTATTTTTAGAAAAAGTAGACCGTTCCACTATGGCTGCGAGCGTAGAAGTGCGCGTACCCTTTTTAGATAACGATGTGGTGGAGTTCTGCCACCAACTCACTGCAGAGCAAAAGATCCCAAAGGGGCAGCAAAAACATCTGTTAAAACAATGTTTAGCGGGGATTGTGCCTGATAACGTGCTGTACGGTAAAAAAACCGGTTTTGGCGTACCTTTCGGTTATTGGTTGAAGGGGCCATTAAAAGAGTTATTTTTTGACAATTTAGCGCAGTTTTCTTCGCGTAATCCCGGCATTATTGAGCACTCATACGTTCTGCAACGTTATGATGAACACCAAAGCGGTAAGAAGGACAACGGCTTTCTGCTGTGGAAATTGCTCAATTTATTGATTTGGAGCAATCAGTATGATGTTGACTGGGGGCTGATGGAGTGAAGCGATTTATCTTAGTTGGCGCAGACCCGGGTGCCGGTAATGTGGATCATCCAGGCGGGCAGTTAACAGCGTCTGATGGTTTAATTCGGTATGCCAGGCAACAAGGTTTCACTATTGACGTTATTGATACCACACAGTCTAGTTTTCCGGTTCCATCGCTGAAAGTCCGCTTTAAGAAGGGGCTGTCTCGTTTTAGACGTTTAAATAGAATGCTGTCCGCTAGTAAGTATGAAGGCGTAATTATCTTTAGTAGTTCTGGCTTTAGTTTCTACGAAAGAATTCTTTTGGCGGCTCTGTGTCGGCTAAAAGGTGTTAAAGCGATGTTTTTTATGCGTTCAGGTCATTTTATTAACGCAATAAATGCATCACGGTTTCAAAGGCGATTGTCAAGCTGGCTGTTGAAAATTCCGTTTCGAATTGGTGCACAGGGGCGACCATGGGTAGATTTTTATCAATCTTTAGGCATCTCAGATAAAAAGCTGTGTATTGTTCGAAACTGGATATCATTTGATTTTCCTATAGCGCAACAGCCTAGGAATAGTGCGCCCACAACACGAATTAATTTTGTTTTTGTTGGCTGGCTTGTTGAGGCTAAAGGTATTCCACAACTTCTGGCTGCCGCTGAAAAATTGAAAGATCGGTATCAATTTACCCTCACCCTAATTGGTGGAGGTACTCTTAGTGAATTAGCTAAACACAAAGCTGAAGCAGACTTGGCTGACCACCTAAAGGTGTTAGGATGGCAGGATAGTAAACAGGTGCAACAGCATTTGGCTGCTGCTGATGTGTTTGTATTACCATCTGCCGCAGAAGGTTTTCCCAATGCGTTGCTTGAAGCTATGGCAACGGGGTTGCCTTCAATTTGCACTGATGTTGGCGCTATATCTGACTCACTTCACGATAATGTTAATGGCTTTCTTTTGGAAGATAACAATACCGAATGTATTGTTCGAGCGATGGAAGCTTATTTAAAGCAACCAGAGTTGATAACATTACACTCCAGAAAGACATTAGAGATATTTAATCAGCAGCATGGCTGGGAGGCCAACTGCGCTCATCTTTTTGACCAATTTGGTGAATAAAAATTCATGAAACAAATTCTGCAAGACATGGCCAAGGGCGGCACCACCATTGCTGAAGCGCCAGCACCTAAAGTAAGTTCAGGTACATTGCTGATAAATACTGCAGTAACGCTAATTTCCGCTGGTACAGAACGTAGCCTGGTTGATTTCGGCAAAGCATCAATGATTGATAAAGCCCGCCAGCAGCCTGAAAAAGTGAAAATGGTGCTGGAAAAGGTCAAAACTGATGGTCTAATGACAACGGTCGATGCTGTTAAGTCTAAACTGGCGCAACCTTTGCCACTGGGCTATTGCAATGTTGGTGTAGTTGCTGATATTGGCCGTGACGTTGACGGCTTTAAAGTGGGGGATAGGGTGTTATCTAACGGCCCGCATGCTGATGTGGTGCGGGTGGGTAAAAACTTATGTGCCAAGATCCCTGACAACGTAACTAATGAAGAAGCTGTTTTCACTGTGGTAGCCAGTATTGGCCTGCAGGGCATACGCTTAGTACAGCCAACATTAGGCGAAGCTGTTGTTGTAACCGGCGTAGGCCTGATAGGTTTGCTTACGGTACAGATGTTGCGCGCTCAAGGCTGTCGTGTGCTAGCCATAGATTTTGATCAGTCGAAGTTGGCATTGGCTAAACAGTTTGGTGCTGAAATTTGTAACCCCGGACTTGGTGAAGACCCTGTTGCTGCAGGTTTAGCATTTAGTGGTGGCGATGGTGTCGATGCCGTTATTATTACCGCCTCTACCAAGTCTAATGACCCGGTTACCCAAGCTGCCCGCATGAGCCGTAAACGCGGTCGCATTGTATTGGTTGGTGTGGTTGGTTTAGAGCTTAACCGTGCTGATTTTTACGAGAAAGAATTAACATTTCAGGTATCGTGTTCCTACGGGCCAGGGCGCTACGATCCAGCTTATGAAGAGCAGGGGCATGATTATCCCAAGGCTTTTGTACGATGGACGGAACAGCGTAATTTTGTTGCTATTCTGGATATGATGTCGTCTGGTTTGGTTGATGTAAAACCATTGATAAGCCACAAAATTGCCTTTGAAAATGCCATTGAAGCTTATGATATTCTCACAAATGATAAAACAGCTTTAGGTATTTTATTGCTATACGGTAGCGACGTAGCCAGTCGCCATACCGATAGTGTCGTGCTATCCGCTACACCGGCTTTTTTACAAAGCGCCCCAGTTGTCGGTTTTGTTGGGGCAGGTAATTACGCCTCAAGAATGCTAATTCCGGCATTTAAAGCCGCTGGTGCACAATTGCACAGTATTGCTACTTCTGGTGGTATCAATGGTGTTGTGCATGGGGAGAAAGCTGGTTTTGCAGAGGCTACTACCGACACTGCAGCAATGATAAATCATCCTGACATTAATACTATTGCTATAGTTACGAGGCATAATAGCCATAGCCGTTTTGTCGTTGATGCTTTGCGTGCAGGCAAACATGTGTTTGTTGAAAAGCCATTAGCGATTTCCTTAGAGGAGCTTTCACAGGTCAAACAGGCCTATGAGCAGGCGGAAGTTAAACCGCAACTGATGGTTGGCTTTAACCGGCGGTTTTCGCCGCAAGTACAAAAGATGAAAGCCTTACTTAGCGCAGTTAAAGAGCCAAAGTCGTTTATTATGACGATGAACGCCGGTGCTATTCCAGCTGAACATTGGACCCAGGATAACAATGTCGGGGGAGGTCGTATTATTGGTGAAGCGTGCCATTTTATCGATTTAATGCGCTATTTGGCTGGCTGTGAAATTGTCTCAGT
>FLYM01000709.1_pt1 | contig 13075 bp, 11 predicted proteins | sample 1122581 | NCBI WGS metagenome assembly FLYM01 (sample SAMEA4346789, study PRJEB14843) | hot springs metagenome | biome: Terrestrial Biome; feature: Habitat; material: Sediment | place: India | collected 2012-06-12 | depth 1760 m
ATTTCTCTAGCGATCCTCCTGCCCACGCTCATAGGCTCGTCCCAGTATAGGTACGAGTATGGGCTGCCGTCTAGATAGAGGTTGGTTCCGGCTACTATTCTTCCTGAGAACTCGAAGATCTTGATACCTGTATTCCTATCTATTACCCCTTCAAGACAGAAGGGTCCAATAATGCCTGGGGGTAGAAGCTCTTTAGTAGTATTAACGAATCTTACACCATACTCGTAGACAACTGGTAGTAGGCTTTCTCTAAGCACTAACGGTATATTCCCCACCACGGTGAATGTTGGTTCGAGCCCTAGCTCGACTAGTGCTTTCAAGGGTATTCTTCTCAGCCCATCCACGTCTGACTCATACCTTATATCAGCACCAGTAATTTCTAGGCGGTTGAGTATCGGGCTATAGAAGTAATGAATATAGGCGGTCACCCCGATTAGGTATTCCTGGACTATGGCTTCATCGATATCGTTTAGCTCTCCTCCCCTTATAGCTGTTTCAAGCCTCTCTACCACTTCCCGTTGCGAGTTAGTTACAAAATAGCCTCGCCCCCCTTTAGCTCCGGGGAGCTTTACTATCACCAACCTATCTATATTATCCCCTGGGAGGAAGTCTTTTGGCACAGGGATCCTGGATCTTCTTAATAGCTCCATCTTCATACGCTGGTTAGCCTCTACAGAGAGCAGGCTTCTCAAGCCGAAGAACGGGATCTGGAGGCTTAGTGCACAGTCGATCCCAACATACTCCACAAAGCTCCCATGTGGTATAAGGATCGCGTTGTGCTCACGCAGGGATCTCATCACACGCTCGGAACATATGTCTCTCCACTTTCCAACGAGGATAAAGTGATCTACGAGGTGGTCGAACTGTCTGTAGAAATACGCCCTATCCTCTGTCACCACAAGCAGGGTCTCGAACCCCTCTTTCTTCGCTCCATGGACTATCTGGAGGGAGCTGTGGCTTGCCAGTGTAGCCACGGTCAGCCTATCGAGATCATACCCCTCAAGCATCGGACCACAACCTAGAATTTTTATTCAAAACGGTAAAAAATATGTTGAGCTAAGCTTTTTTACATGTTTATGTAAAACACTAAAGCAATCCTTCTGAGAAAATGCTTATATTTTTACTTGAATAATGTACTATTCGGGATGAAAGACCTTGCAGCTCGTGTATGAGGGTAAAAGTAAGCGCGTTTATGTAAAAACATCCAATGAGCTCGTATTCGAGTTTAAAGACGAGGTCACGGCAGGCGATGGTGCTATTAAGGCATCAGCGCCAGGTAAAGGTGCTCTTTGTGCATCCGTCTCTGCACACCTCTTCCGCGTCCTTGAGGACTCTGGGATCGAGACTCATTTCCTAGACTATGATGGTTCCAGGAGGATCACTGTAAGAGGGCTCAAAATGATCCCAATAGAGGTGATAGTAAGAAACTTCTCTTACGGTTCTCTGCTTAAGAGGATGCCCCTATATAGAGAGTTAGAACCTCTAACACCCCCGCTCATAGAGTTCCATTATAAAGACGATTCTCTCCACGATCCCCTCGTGCTCTCTGAGGATATCCTTAGAACAGGTCTCCTCTCAGCAGCAGAGCTGGACGAGCTGGTAAAGAAGTCCGCCTCGGTGAACAATATTCTTAAAAAGTACTTCGAGTCTTTCGGATTGAGGCTCGTGGATATAAAGCTCGAGTTTGGCTTCGACCCTAGTAGGAGGTTAGTGTTAGCAGATGAAATATCGGGTGACACATTCAGAGTGCTTGATGAGAGTGGAAGGCACCTAGATAAGGAGGTGTTTAGAAGGACTAAGAGTGTTGACGCCCTCCTTGAGGCTTATCAGAGGCTAGTATCTAGGCTGGGCCTGAGTGTGAAGATGTAATGGCAGGAATATTATCTATTCTCTCCTTCGAGCCTGGGTGGGAGTTACACCACTTCATAAGCTATGGTTTAGAGGCTCTCAGCCATCGCGGTGGTTCTTACAAGCTTGCTTGTTGGTGGCAGAGTGGGAGGGTTCTTTGCGAGGATTTCGAGAATGAGAATACAGCTAACCTGAGAGAAGCTGGGGCAGCTGTTGCAGCATGGCTTGATAGGGAGCAGGTTGACAGGCAGGTTGTTGAGTTGCAGAACTCCGTCACGATCTTCGATAGACCGAGCAGTCTTGCCAGCGAGATCGCTGAGGCTGTGGATAAGGCGATGTTATCCAGCCAACCCCATGTGGAGCTAGCGAAGAGCCTGAGCTTATATAGAGACGCAGATACCCCTTCGTTCGCTACTCTGACCTCGAGGGGGGAGCTAGTGGTCTGGAGATCCAGCCTAGGGCTTACCCCGATGGCGATAGGAGGATACGGGTTTGACCTGGTGATAGCGTCATCCGAGACCTCGGCTATCGAGGTGCTAGATGCAGATATCAGGAGGCATCTATCACCGGGTGAGGGTGTGTATTTAAGCAGGAGGCAGGTGCGTCTCTTTAGATCTATGGTTTCTAAGAACTGTAAGCTTTGCCTCTTCGAACTTCTCTACACTGCTAGGCATGACTCGATAGTTGATGGTGTGAACGTCTATGAGTTCAGGAAAAGTCTGGGGATGAGGCTTGGGAAATATTTGGAGAGTTCTGTTGATGTGGTTACAGGGGTTCCAGAGACAGCGATACCTTACGCTATAGGTCTCTCCCAGGCTATCGGGATTCCCTTCGAGCCCGGCTTTGTGGGAACAGCTAGGAGGGATAGATCTATGTTGAAGGAGGGCGTTCGTGAGAGGCTGATCACAGTACATCTGAAGCACAACCCCATCAAAAAAGTATTCAAGGGAAAGAAGGTAGCCGTAGTGGATGATAGCATGGTTACAGGGTCGACTCTTAAGACAGTTACCCAGATCCTTAGGTATAGAGTTGGTGCTAGGGAGCTCCACGTGCTCTTAGCATCGCCTAAGCTTGTTAGCACTTGCCCCTATAACGTTATCAAGCTGAACCCAGACATGATGGTCTCAGCCCATCTAAGCGACTCGCAGATCGTGAGATATCTCGACGTGGATAGCCTCTCATGGCTTAGAGAGGAAGATATAGAATCTGTAGCAAGGAGCGTTAACATGAGGTTCTGCGGTGTCTGCTTCGGAAAGGATTCTCTAGGTGGTGATCAGTGAGGGTTCTATTAATAGGCTCAGGAGCCCGTGAACATGCTCTAGCCAAGCTCATTAAATCATCCCAAAGAACTGTGGAACTCTACATAGCTGCTGATTATAACAATCCAGGGCTTAGGAGAGAATCTGAAGCTAGTGGGGGTAGGATGTTTGTAACCAACACAATTGATCCCCAAGCTGTGGTAAGGATAGCTGAGACCGTGTCACCGGATCTCATTGTCATAGGACCTGAGGAACCTCAGTTCCACGGGGTCGTTAACAGCTTGAGGGAGAAAGGGTTCATAGTCTTTGGAGCCTCTCAAGAGTGTTCCAGGGTGGAGATGAGTAAGGTCTTCGGTAGATATCTAATGTGGAAATACAGGATCCCCGGCAGGCTATACTTCACCGCCTTTAGATCCCTAAACGATGCGGAGGAGTTCGTCAAATACGCAGGCGACGTGGTGGTTAAGCCTGCGAGGCAGGTTGGGGGTAAGGGTGTAAGGGTGATAAGGGATACGAAGGCTTTTCTCTCCGAGGCGAAGCTCCATGTGAAGAACGAGTCAGTGTTAAAGACGTTTAAAGAGCTAGATACATATAACGAGGATTATAAGGTTCTGGTTGAGCAGAGGGTCGAGGGGGTCGAGTATACAGCCCAAGTGCTGACAGACGGTAGCTATATCCTCCCGCTACCACTAGTGCAGGACTATCCCCACGCCTATGAATTGGATCTGGGCTATGAGACCGGCGGCATGGGCTGTATCTCTGGACCTGGATATCTCCTCCCATTCATAGAGCAGGACGAGTACGAGATCACAGAGAAGATATTAAGGCAGGTTCTCGAGAGACTGCAGAATGACGTTAGAGATAGGTATACCGGTGCCTTTGCGGGTCAGATGATGCTGACAGGATTGTGGGGCCCCACGGTTATAGAATTTTACAGCAGATTCGGAGACCCCGAGATCTCGTGTCTTCTACCAAGAATAGAGTCTGACTTCCTCGAGCTCCTGGATAGAGCGGCCAGGGGAGCTTTGGCCGGAGCGAAGCTAGAAATATCTGAGGACACGGTCAGCATTGTAAAGGCTATCGCTCCAATAGGCTATCCGGCGTTCAAGAGCGAGGCCTCAGGCCACCCGGTAGCTGTTGATGAGGGGAAGATAAGGGATCTGGGCTGCCAGCTTCTCTATGCGAGCGTCGAGCAGAAGGCAGACGGAGCGATTTATACTAAGGGCTCGAGGGCTTTCGAGATCGTCTGTGCAGCCGAGGATTATGAGCACGCATACAGGCTATCAGAGATAGCGGTAAACCATATAACCCCCCTTGATGGATGGCCCCTTTACCATCGAAGCGATATAGGGTCTAGCTGGCTGTTAGAGGAGAGGCGAAAGGAGGCTGAGAAGGTACGGTTGGTGTATAGGAATAAACAGTCCAGAGGCACTCTCGGGGAATCATTCACAGTATGGGTTCCTGGTGAGGGTATAGTTATGAACCCTCTTTTATCTCCCTTGAGGTGATGGTATGAGACCCCGTGACTGTATCCATGCCCCGATGTTCGAGGGATCCTCGAAAGTACTCTTGCTAGGTAGTGGAGAGCTTGGTAAAGAGATAGCTATCGAGGCACAGAGGCTGGGTGTCGAAGTGATCGCTGTAGATCGCTATGACTGGGCTCCGGCCATGCATGTAGCCCATAGGAGATATGTTGTGGATATGATGAACCAGCGGGCTATCAGATCCATAGTTAGGAGGGAGAACCCCGACGCTATAATCCCTGAGATTGAGGCTATATCTACAGAGGCTCTAGAGGAGCTGGAGGCTGAGGGATACCTTGTGGTTCCAAGCGCCAGGGCTGTCAGGATTGCTATGAATAGGGTGGAGCTAAGGAGATTCGCTGCAGAAATTCTAGGTTTACCAACCACCAAGTATGTTTTCGCAGAAAATCCGGAAGAGGTTATCGAAGCCTGTGAGAGAGTAGGGTATCCGTGTCTCATTAAGCCCGAGATGAGTAGCAGCGGGCACGGGCATGTGAAGATAGACTCCCCATCCAGAGACTCTATTGCTAAAGCGTATTCTTATGCAATAACACACTCCCGGGGCGGGAGCAAGAGAGTGGTTGTTGAGGAATTTGTCAACATAGCTTTAGAATACACAGTTCTAGCCTATAGGTATCTCGATAGTGATAAACCTATCACCGAGGTATGTGACCCTATAGAGCAGTGGAGATATGGTGGGTATCACTATATAGAGTCATGGCAGCCTCCGAGATCCGATCCCAGCATCCTAGCCCAAGCAGTAGAGCTCGGGAGAAGGGTAGCAGAAGGGCTAGGAGGGATCGGAGTATTCGCCACCGAGGTTCTCTTAACAAAAGACAACAGAGTACTGTTCAACGAGACAGCGCCAAGACCCCATGACACGGGTCTGGTGACACTGGTTACTCAGGAGCTGAGCGAGTTCGCAATACACGTGAGAGCAGCGCTAGGACTCCCAGTCCCAAAACCGAGGGTAGTCTCGCCGGGGGCTAGTGTGGCTGTTTACACAGACCTCAACAATGTATGGAGCCCCGCACTATGCGGTCTCAAGGAAGCGTTGGGGATCCCAGGTGTTGATATAAGGATCTTTGGAAAGCCCTACACCTATGCGGGGAGAAGGGTGGCAGTAGCACTAGCGAGAGGGAATTCCGTGGAGGAGGCCCTTAATAAGGCTAGAAGGGCTGCTAGGATGATCACGATCCGCGAGACCTAGGTGGGAATATGCCGTGCAGGAAGAAAGTGGCTGTTATAATTGGCAGCGAGAGGGATAGGCAGCATGCAGAGAGGGCAGCTGCTGTGCTCAAAGACCATGGGATAGAGTACGAGGTAGTAGTCCTGAGTGCTCATAGAAACCCAAAGGAGCTTGAGAGATACATCGAGACCTCGGATGCAAGCGTGTTCATAGCTATGGCTGGTCTTGCAGCACATCTACCAGGATTCATAGCCTCGAGAACCCAGCGTCCAGTGATAGGGGTTCCTTTGAACGTTGCGCTTGGGGGTCTAGACGCTCTGCTCAGTATAGTGCAAATGCCTAGAGGAGTCCCGGTGGCGACGGTAGGGATAGATAATGCTGAGAACGCAGCATACCTAGCGATCAGAATACTACAGCTATGCCAACAAAGCTAGAGGGTGATCCGCTGTGGGGCTTTACAGGGTTGTTGCGGTGATATCCTATAAGAGAGGACTCAAGGATCCTGAGGCCGAGACTATACACAGAGATCTGATACTCAGACACGGCTACAGTGCTGTTAAAGAGGTAAGGGTAGGGAAGCAATTCATGATGCTAGTCGAAGCAGAAGATCCTGAGACAGCTGTGAGATACGTTAGGGAGCTGTGTGATAAACTCCTAATCTACAACCCTGTAATACACGAGATCCAGGTATCGGTATATGGCTAGAGTAGCCGTAATAAAGTTCCCAGGAACCAACTGTGACGAGGACGTGGTGAAGGCTTTTAGAGAGATAGGCAGAGGGATAAGCGCTGAGGTAGTCTGGCACAAGGACTTTAGACACTCTGACAGATGGGATGCGATAGTCATCCCAGGAGGTTTTAGCTATGGAGACTGGTTGAGGGCTGGAGCAATAGCTGCGAGAAGTAGAGCGGCAACCGAGCTAATAGAGGCTGCAGCAAAAGGAACACCGATTCTAGGGATATGTAATGGCTTCCAGATCCTCGTGGAGATGGGGCTTTTAAAAGGCGCGTTTTTACCCAACAAAAGCGGTATGTTTGTCTGCAGATGGGTAAGGCTCTATATTGAGAATCCTAAGGGCCCGTGGCTCTCCCTCGTCGAAGATAAAGCCGAGCTCCACATGCCTGTAGCACATGGAGAAGGGAGATACTATGTTGAGGAAAAAGAATATGAGGAGCTGCGTAACAACCCCTTATTACGCTATGCTCCTGAACATAACCCCAACGGGAGTTTCTATAATATAGCTGGAGTGGGTAGTAAGGATGGATCTATACTTGGGCTGATGCCGCACCCAGAGCGTGCAGTCTCCCCTCAGCTGGCACCGCGGGGTTTTAGCACTGGCGGAAGGGTTATCTTTGAGAGCATAGCACATTCTCTCACATCTGGGTGGTAGCCATGCCACTGACAGACGACGAGGTTAACGAGATAAGGAGCATCCTTGGCAGGGAGCCGACAGCCGAAGAGCTCGCAATGTTTGAGGCGCAGTGGAGTGAGCATTGCTCTTATAAGAGTAGCAGGAGGCTTCTCAAACTGCTTCCAACGAATGGTAAAGGGGTTCTCATAGGGCCGGGGAGAGACGCTCCAGCGGTGGAGGTGTTTCCCGGAATAGCTGTGGTCTTTAAGATCGAATCCCATAACCACCCTTCAGCGGTAGACCCATATAATGGTGCTGCTACCGGCATAGGAGGGGTGGTAAGAGATATTCTAACCCTAGGTGCTAAACCCATAGCGTTACTTGACATGCTCTATCTAGGCGACCCACGGGATGCTAGGGCTAGATGGCTGATAAAAGGGATAGTTAGGGGGATAAGCGACTATGGCAACAGGATCGGTATCCCAACGGTTGCCGGAGATACGTGGTTCGATAGCTCATTTAACTCACAGCCTCTCGTGAATGTAGCATGTGTTGGTATAGTCAAAGTCGATGAGATCGTGAACAACGAACCATCTCCAGGAGATCTGATAATGATAATCGGCGCCCCGACAGGGCAGGAGGGGCTCTTGGGTAGTAGCTTTGCTTCTAAACCGTTAAGCGAGAAGCCAGATGAAGATATTAGAGCTGTGCAGATAGCAAACCCCTTGATGGAGAAGATCCTGATAGATGCGATACTCGAACTCTCCCGTGGGAAGCTGGTTAAATATATAAAGGATCTTGGAGGGGGTGGTTTAACAACAGCTGTTGCGGAGGTAGCTTCGGACTTCGGACTAGGGGTCGAGCTCAGGCTAGAGAATCTTCATCTCAAGGTCGAGCTATCACCGCTTGAGATACTCGTCTCTGAAAGCCAGGAGAGGATGATGCTAGTCATAGATAGAGGGAAGCTTGATGGGGTGTTAAGAGTGCTTGAGAAGTACGATGTTCCTATGAGTGTGATAGGATTCTTTGACAGCAGCGGAAGGATTAAGGCTTATTATAAAGACAGGCTGGTTGCCGATGTACCAGCCCGAGAGCTAGCAAGACCTAAAGTTATTAAAAGGTCTTCAAAGCCTCCTGCTGATCTCACAGAATCCTTAGAGTCTATCGAACATCTTCCAGAAATCCCTGTATCAGAAGCCTTTAGACTTGTCCTATCGTCACCAAACATAGCCTCAAAGAAATGGATCTATGAGCAATACGACCACGAGGTCGGGGTTAGAACCGTGGTTAAGCCGGGCTATGGAGATGCAGCTGTTCTGAGACTAGATGTGGGAGATAACAGGGGTATAGCGGTAAAAGGGGATGCTAACCCCCGCTACACATCTATCGATCCATTTAGAGGGGCTGCTAACGCTGTTGCAGAGTGTTATAGAAACCTCGTCTCGGTGGGATCTACTCCGATAGCTTTCGTAGACGAGCCGAATGCTGGGAACCCTGAGAGGCCAGAGCACTTCTGGTACTTTGAGATGATGGTGAAGGGGATTGCTTGGATGGCCGACGAGCTCGGAGTCCCAGTGGTTGGTGGTAAGGTTAGCTTTTATAATGAGGATCACCGGGGAAGGCAGGTGAAGCCTACAGCAACAATAGTCGGGGTAGGGGCTGTTGAGGATATCAATAAAGCTACTACTTTTAACTTCAAGAACCCTGGATCAGCTGTTCTTGTTGTTGGGACAACATTCCCCGAGCTTGGTGGGACAGAATACCTAGCACGAGTCTTTGGGCTGGAATCAGGCGGCATACCCATTCCAAGACCTGTCCAGGAGATCAGGAACGCTTCCTATATTGCGAGGTTGGTCAGAGAAGGGATCGTAACCTCGGTTCATGATATAAGCCTAGGCGGGCTTGCAGTAGCTGTAGCAGAAATGGCTATACTTGGGGGGCTCGGTGTAGAGATAGATGTTGAGAACATTCCCAGCAGAGGATGCTCTAGGATAGATGAGGTGCTTTTCTCCGAGACACAGGCTAGATATATTATCGAGGTACCCGGTGAGAGGGTTAAAAGAGCATTACAAATAGCTCAGCAGGCTGGTGTAGCAGTAGCTATTATAGGAAGGGTTATTGATAAGGAGTATTTTCTGATTAGAAGTGGTAGCCGGACGATCTTAGAAGAGAGTCTTAACGCTCTTCAAGAGCTCTATGAAGGCTCTCTACACAAGCTCCTGCTATAGAACCTTGGGTTCTTATCCCTCAACGCATAACAGAATCGTTTTTACCTTAAATTTGTAAAAGACCAGAGTAACTTTTTAAAGAAAATGCTTAAATTCTTACTTTGTTTATGTATATTTGGGGCAAGAATCATGGGCGGAATCTCTGCCTGTGCAACTGGAAAGCCCCAGAATTATAATCAGGCTGTGAGAACAGCCCTGTCCATATTGATTGAATTGCAACATAGAGGCCAGGAAACGGCTGGCATCGCTACATTTAATGGTGATGGGAGCATTAGCGTGCTGAAGAGAAGATCACCGGCATCAGGTCTTCTTAGAAGGCTTGTAAGCACTAGGAATGATAGTGGGCAGAAGGGTTTCGGGTGTGTGGCATATGTGGGGGGCTTGGCCTCGGAGGAGCTTATCCAACCAGAGGTCTTTGGGGATGAGAGGTTTAAGATGGCGATTGCCTTTGATGGTAACATAACCAACTATCGTGATCTGCATCTAATTGCCAAGAGAATGGCGCCAGACATGATCCCTAGCCATGTTCAGGGAGAATCCCAAGCGATCGCACAAATTATCTATGCCTTAGCAAGAGAGGAAAAGTGGGATGTTGTAGAGGCTTTGAAAAGGCTTCCTGAGCATGTTGTTGGAGCCTACAGCATGGTTATCCTAACATCTGAGCCTAGGCTTGTGGTGGCTCGCGATCCTAGAGGGTTTAAGCCTCTAGCCTACTCGTATGCGGATAAAGAGATCTATGTGGCTTCTGAGACTTCAGCACTGGAAGTTCTAGGCTTTGATTGGAAGGAAATAGGGTTTGGCGAGATCCTATCGTTTGACGGGGGCTCGCTGGAAGCTACTACTGTTAAAGCCCCTGTGAATCCTTCTCCATGTGTCTTTGAATATGTCTACATCAGCAGGCCAGACTCGTTTTTCAATGGGGTTAGTGTTTACACCTCTAGGCTGAAGCTTGGAGAGTATCTAGCTAAAGAGGCGCCAGTTGATGCGGATATAGTGGTTCCAGTACCTGATAGTGGTAGGATAGCAGCTATAGGTTATAGCAGGGCTAGCGGTATCCCACTAACTGAGGGTATAGTGATTAATAAATACGTCGGGAGGGTCTTTATCTCGGCACCAACACGGCGGGATGTCGTGTCAAAGCTTAAACACGGAGTCATACGATCGGCTGTAGAAGGTAGAAGGGTTGTTGTAGTTGATGATTCAATAGTAAGGGGAACAACCCTGGGCTTTCTGCTAGGAAAGCTGCGCAGGGGAGGCGCTAGAAAGCTGCATCTCAGAATATCTAGCCCACCCTTTAAATGTCCATGCTACTGTGGGGTCGGTGTAGCATCGGGTGGAGAGCTATTAGCGTGGGGGAGGTCTGATATAGAGGAGGTTAGAAGATCCCTAGGTGCAGACTCGCTTGCCTATAATACTCTGAGGAATGTGGAGCTCTCTGTAGGATTGCCCAGTATCTGTAACTCCTGCTTTACATGTCGCTACACGTTTCCAGGGTCTAGCTATGGGTCTAAAACCTCCTATGGGTAGTGGGTTCTATGGGGAAGCTCACATATTCTAAAGCTGGGGTTGACCTAGAAAGACATAAAGGTATGCATGCGATAGCCCTAAACACGATCGAGACGCTGTCTAGGAGGTTGGGTATAGAGATCTTAGGGCTAGGAGGATTTGCGCCAAGTATTAAGGTCTTTGGAAAGAAAATGTCAATCCACGTAGATGGTGTAGGAACCAAAACCCTTGTCCTCAGAAAGTTAGGCGATATGAAGGTTGCTGGCTGGGACTGTGTTGCAATGAATGCAAACGATGTGGCGTGTGAGGGTGGCAGGGTAATAGCTATTGCAGATTATATAGCCATAGATAGTGCTGACGAAGAGGTTTTCAAACAGATCATGAGCGGTTTGGCCGAAGCTGCTGAGATCTTGGGAGCCCCGATAGTATCGGGTGAGACAGCGATTCTTCCAGGACTGCTTAATGGTGTTGATGTAGTTTGTTTCACTGTGTCTATCTCAGAGCAGGAGGCTCCCAACCGCGCTAGCTTGGGCGATATAGTAATAGGGATTGAGAGCTGGGGATTACACGCGAACGGCTATAGCCTGGTCAGAAGAGTGGTTGAAGAAAGGATAGGGAGTTACGCAAAGGTCGTAGAAGGAGTAGACCTGGCAGCAGAGCTAACCAGGCCTACAGCTATCTACTATAATTTTCTGCTTAAAGCAGTCGAGCTCGGCTATATAACATCAGCTACCCATGTGACCGGTGGAGGGTGGTCGAAGATGAAGAGAGTCTTAGGCGGCAACCTAGATGCTATGGTTGAGGCTCCTAAGCCTGGCAGGATCTTCGAGATAATCCTGTCTTACGGCGATATAGATCTAGATGAAGCTTATAGGGTCTTTAACATGGGGGTGGGTCTCATTCTAACCAGTCCTCCTGATAGGGTTGAGCAGCTTCTCAGCCTGGCTAGCAGAATGGGGTTTAGATCATGGGTTCTAGGTAGAATCACAGAAGGAACCGGTTCTATTAGGATAAGGCTTGGCTGGAGGGGTGGTGAAAGTATTGAGATATAACTCCAACGAGCTGTTAAAGGGCTATGATATTAGGAGACCAAGCATAGCGGCTATAGCTAGTCACTCGGCATTAGACGTCTTTGACGGGGCTAAAGATGTGGGTTTTGACACAATAGCGATCTGTGAGGTGGGGAGGGAGAAGACCTATACTAGGTTTAGTAGAGTTATAGATGAAATAGTATTGCTAAACAGATTTGCCGACGTGGTTAGACCTGAGATTATCGACAGGCTTAGAAAACGCTCTGCGATCTTTATCCCCAATAGAAGCTTCGCAGTATATGTTGGGTATGACAACATCGAGAGAGAATTCCCAGTACCCATCTTTGGTAACAGATATCTGCTAAGATATGAGGAGCGTGTGGGGGATAAGACTTACTATAGGCTTCTTGATGAGGCTAGGCTTAGGCGTCCAATGATCTTCAGAGACTTAGATGAGGTGGATAGACCCGTCATTGTGAAGATCCCTCATGCGAAGAAGAGGGTTGAGAGGGGGTTCTTTATAGCATTAGATAAAAGCGATCTAAAGCATAAGCTGGATAGACTCATAGACAGGGGCGTGGTCAGAGAGGAAGATATGGGGAGAGCCTCAATAGAGGAGCTTGTGTTGGGAGCCCATTTCAATGTAAACTACTTCTACTCTGTTGCCAAGAATAGGATCGAGATACTCAGTATCGACAGGAGGATCCAGACGAACCTAGACGGTATACTCAAGCTCCCAGCAAACATACAGCTAGATCTCGGTGACCATGTCGATGTCGAGATGATCGAGATAGGACACGAGCCGGTTACAATACGTGAGAGCATGTTGGAGAAGCTCTTTGAGGCTGGGGATAGATTTGTTGAGGCTGCGCGTAAGATAGAACCGCCAGGTATAGTGGGCCCGTTCACACTCCAGCTAGTCGTTACTAAGGATCTCGACATAGTGATCTTCGATGTAGCTTTCAGAATAGGAGGAGGTACTAATGCATACATGGGGATAGGGAGCCAGTACTCTAAACTATACTTCGGCAGACCTGTCAGCATGGGGTGGAGAATAGCTGAGGAGGTTAGAGAATGTATGGAGAAGGGATGCTTAAGCGATATTATCACATAGGCTGTATTACAATGATGCGAATTAAA
>FLYM01016493.1_pt1 | contig 12930 bp, 13 predicted proteins | sample 1122581 | NCBI WGS metagenome assembly FLYM01 (sample SAMEA4346789, study PRJEB14843) | hot springs metagenome | biome: Terrestrial Biome; feature: Habitat; material: Sediment | place: India | collected 2012-06-12 | depth 1760 m
TTGATGCCCTGACGATTCACAAGGGGGTTGGGATCCGGCAAGCCATAGTGAACATCTGAGAGGGGAAGTTTTGCCAGCATCTCTGCACACGGCGGAGTTTTCCCGACGTGAGCGCAAGGCTCTAGGGTCACCACCGCGCGCCCGCCCTTCAGTTCACTGAGATCTTTAATATTTTGAAATGCATTCACCTCTGCATGGGGACCACCAAAAAATTCGTGATGTCCCACCGAGAGTAAACGATGATCTTTATCTAAAAAAACACAACCGACGGCTGGATTCGGTGACACAGATCCAAAGCCCCTTTCCCCCTCTTTAATGGCAAGTCTAAAGGCTTCGGTGATTGAGAGCTGAGCTCCTATTTTGATTTCCATGACTCCCAATATTGGCTCAGTTCCAATGAATGAGCACTTTTGTCCACCTCAAGCGGCCAACGTGAATCGATCATCACGGCGTACTCTGTCGTGTGAGTTTTTCCTCCGATGGACTTCACCGCTTTAGGATGGGGTCCGTGAGGAAATCCTGCAGGATGAAGACTCATCATTCCTGCATGCAGATTGTCTCGACTGAAGAAATCCCCTTTGTGATAAAAAAGCACCTCATCGTAATCGATGTTCTGATGGTAAAAAGGCACTCGCAGCGCATCGGCGTCGGACTCTAGAGGGCGAGGCAAAAAAGTACAAACAACAAACTCTCTGGCCACAAATGTGGTGTGGGCGCTGGGCGGAAGATGAGCTCGGTGACTCATCAAAGGCATCATGTCATCTGTGTGAAGAGTAAATGGAAACAGATCTCCCTTCCAACCTAGGGTGTCAAAGATGGAGTGGTCGTACTCAAATCTTGTAATTTGATCACCTCTCTTCACCGAGATCTCTAAAGTTTCAAGCTTTACCCGAGTTAAATAATCTTTCATTTGCTCAAGATCGGGCTTTCCAATAGCTGCCGTGTCATAGATTGCGTGCCTGCCCACAATTCCTCGGTCAGGTTCTTCATAGTGGCTGGTGCGATTTTCAATCACCAGAAACTGGCTTGAAGTTTTCGGTATAATCGAGTGAGTGAGGCATTTTGGGACCATCAAATACTGACCTGTGCTGTACTTAAGCAAACCGTATTCGGTCAGAACGTCCCCTTCACCTTGGTGGCAGAAGTAAAGCAAGTCCCCGTCCGCATCACGGTAAGCTTTTTGTAAGTGGCTTTCGGACGGGTGCATCACCTTTACGCCAATCGAGAGGTCTTTATTAAAAAGAATTCGCTGCTCTTGTTGCTCGTTAAAACTTGGGACAAGATCAAACATTCTTGGCTTTAGCGGGCCGTCAATCTTTTCCCACCTCGTGCTCGGTTGCTTTTTGATCAGGTGAGACGCCGGACCGAAAAATCCCTTAAGCCCCTGCTCTTCCTCAAAACATCCCTCAGGAATTCCTTTATGGGCTTGCTTCGTATAAACACCTTGTTGATATTGATGCATAATAATATCCTCTCCAATAGCTACAGGTTTAAGGAGTCTTATATGCCAAGTCAAAACGTTACTCATAAAGTTGCCATGGAAAACGTCAAAATGAACCCAAATCACCCTCACGTTCGTGACGTTTCCCCTGAAGAAGTCCTTAAAAAATCCTCAGAAGTGGTGCTTGTTGACGTTCGGACAAATGAAGAAATTCACGGAGAACTGGGACACATCAAGAATATTAAACATATCGTCCTCGATGAGATCGGGGGCAGAATCAACGAACTCCCTAAAGAAAAAACGGTGGTGTTCATCTGTCGCAGCGGCATGCGATCGGCAACGGCAGCCGCTTTCGCCCATGACGAGGGTCTCGATGTCTATAACATGGCTGGGGGAATGCTGTTATGGAACCAACTTAAACTTCCCGTCGAAAGAAAGTCCTAAAATGCTTCAACCAGTTTTCGCGAATCGCACCCTAAATCTTAAAAGAATCAAATACCTTGGATTTGATATGGACCACACTTTGGTTCGATATAAAAGTGCGAACTTTGAGCGTTTAGCTCACGAAACTATGCTTAAAAAGTTGGTCCACACAAAAGGCTACTCTGAAGAAATACTGAATCTTCAGTTCTCTTTTGAAAGAGCCATCCGCGGCCTTGTAATTGATAAAGTGAAAGGCAATGTCCTTAAACTTTCAAGGCACGCCGGAATTCGCGTGAGTTATCACGGGCTAAAACCCATCGATTACCGTGAGCAACGAAAGATTTATGGGAGTACTTATATCGATCTGAGAGATCCCAATTTCGACACGGTCGACACGACGTTTTCGATCGCGTTTGCGGGATTGTTTATGCAGCTTGTGGACTTTAAAGACAATCATCCCCATATCGAAATGCCAGCTTACCATCAAGTCGCCGATGACCTTAACGCCTGTTTGGATCAAGCGCACAGAGATGGAAGTTTAAAGGATAGAGTTAGAGAAGATCTTGCCCAATTTATTATTATCGATGCTGATATGGTTAAGGGTTTAGAGAGATTTAAAACCCATGGAAAAAAACTGTTCGTGCTGACGAACAGTGATTATACCTACACTAAACTGCTTCTAGATTACTGCATCACACCTTATCTTGAGCACCACGAATCATGGCAGGATCTTTTCGAGTTCACTTTAACCCTGGCCGCAAAACCTCGCTTCTTCACCGATAAGACGGCCTTTTTAAAAGTCGATCCCTCAACGGGGCTTTTATCGAATATGAATGGACCCTTAGTACCCGGCATCTATCAGGGCGGGAACACTCAGTTGTTCACTCAAGATTTACAGGCTGACCCAGATGAGATTCTATATATTGGGGATCACATCTACGGGGACATCGTGCGCCTTAAAAAAGATTGCGCATGGAGAACCGCACTCGTTATCGAAGAACTTGAAGCTGAGGTTGGAAAAAATAAAGAAGCAGCCCCGATTACTGCTGAGATCGACGCTTTAATGACTTCGAAAATTCCTCTTGAAATTCAAGTTGATGATTTGATCTCTGAACAAATTGAAAAGCAAAGTCGTGTGAACGAACAAAAAGTTCAGGACCTGCTGCAAAAAATCAGCAAGATAGATCGCACGATTTCAGGAAAAATCAAAGAACTCCAGCGAATTTACAATCCGAACTGGGGTGAAGTGATGAGAGCGGGAATTGAAGAAAGCTATTTTGGCTATCAGGTTGATCGCTTTGCCTGCGTCTATATGTCAAAACTTGCGGATTTGGTTGAGCTCTCGCCGAGAATCTATTTCAGGTCCGTTAAAAAACCTTTGGCTCATGATTTCTAAGGCTGATGGACAAACAGAAGATATTCTTTCAAGCCGTAGCGTTCAATGGCGCCAAGAATCTTCTCGGGGTCGAGTTTTTTTCTCCATTGAGATTTAGTGTAACGAAATTCAATACACTCCAGTCGACTTTTCAAATCTGAAGGGTCAAGTTCGGTGCACGAGCTTGAGATCCGATCGAGCTCTTCGGGATCAAGGACCAACCTGATCTGAGAAAACGAAAGAACCGGGCCCAAAGGCAACACTTCCATCTTTTTGGTTAACGAATCTTCTCGAAGGTGAGTGGCAAGCTCAGTGGGGACAATAAAAATCGTCAATCCATGGCGCTTTCTCGATTTGACCAATTCGTCTCGAACCGACTGAAGTTGATCTAAATCCAAAGGGATTGGGTTAAATTGCGCGAAATACTCCGGAAGAGTCTCTTGACCGGATGTGTAGTGATACATTTTCTGAATTTTTACATTGCTTTGGACGGCACCTTTAAGCAAACCCTGCCAAATCTCAAGGGTTTGAGGTTTTTCCGGATCGTGTCCAAGGACTAAAATTTTCTCAGATCTAATGGGTTGAAAAAGACGTCTGAAAGACACGACACCCATTTCTTCTAAACTTGAGAAGGTGTTTGGCTTCATCAAAGGAATGGGCTTGGGCCTAAGTCCAAACCGAATTGAAAAATAGATTCCCGATGAAATAATAATGGCCAACACGACCCAAAACCACTTTGGCATTCCCGTTTTTACCAACGTCTGCCTAAAAAGACACGCGTAATCGTCTTGCGCTGCCCCCTCAACTGCAGTATTTTGAATCGAATTCGGACTTGATCCAAAACTTTAAGGACAGGTACCACAATGACAGATTTTAATGTTCTCCTTATTGGGGACGGGCGCCTCGCCCACCATCTTAAGCATTATTTGACCCTCAAAAATTTGAACTGGGTGCAGTGGCGCCGTGCCGATGGCCCCTCACAACTGCGTGCGCTGAGTGAGAAGGCTCAAGTTGCGCTGCTTGCGGTGAGTGATTCAGCGATTGAAGACCTCGCTCATCAGTTATCTGACAAAACTTTTAAGATTCATTTCTCTGGCTCTCACTTAAGCGATTTGGCTCTCGGAATTCACCCTTTAATGACTTTCTCTGAACTTCTTTATGCACCAGAATTTTACGATCAAATCCCGCTTATTTTTGATAAACCGGTTGAGGAAATGGGGTGGCTCAAACAACTCCCCAACCCTCAACATGTCATCACGAAAGATCGTAAATCTCTTTATCACGGAATTTGCCACCTCTCTGGGAATCTCCCTAAATTTCTTTGGACAGAGTGTTTTGAGGTCCTCGAAGAAAAACTAGGAGTGCCAAAAGAGTTCTTCGGCCCCTATCTGAAGGCGTCACTTGATCAGGTCTTAGTTCAAAAAACTGACTTGCGCTCTGGTCCATTTGGTCGAAAAGACCAAGTCACGATTGAAAATCATTTGAACGCTCTCAATTCTCATTCAAATTTGCTGCGATTTTATGAATGTTTCCAGCGGTCGTTTAACGAAAGAGAGAAACTCCATGAACCTTCCTGAAATTCAGTCCTTAGATCGAAAGCTGACGATGGTGACCTGCTATGATTTTTGGAGCGCAAAGACACTTAATGAAACTGATGTCGACCTGTTACTGGTTGGCGACAGTCTTGCGATGGTCGTTTACGGGCATTCGGACACGACGAAGGCCACGATGCCAATGATGATTTCCCATGTCGAAGCCGTTCGTCGAGGCGCCCCTAATAAATTTATTGTTGGTGATATGCCCTTTCTTTCATTCAGAAAATCCATTGACCACTCGTTAGAAGCTGCTGGCGATCTCATTCGTGCTGGGGCGAATGCGGTAAAACTTGAAGGCGCACTGGGAAATCTTGAGTTGGTTGAAAGAATGGTTGGTTCTGGAATTCCAGTGATGGGCCACTTAGGGCTGACTCCGCAATTTGTGAATGCTTTTGGAGGATTTAAAGTTCAAGGAAAATCAAAAGAAGCGCAGGCTCAATTAATTGATGATGCCCTCAATCTTGAAAAGGCCGGCGCTTTTAGCCTTGTTCTTGAGTGCATCCCTTCTCAGCTGGCAAGAGAGGTCAGCGAGACCTTAAAAATTCCAGTGATTGGAATTGGTGCAGGGATCGACTGTGACGGACAAGTTCTTGTTCTTCACGATCTTATGGGTTTTACGCAGGGTAAAAAGCCTAAGTTTGTTAGGGTGTTTGCGGAAGGCGCAGAGGTTCTAAAAGCTGGAGTGAATCAATTCTGTGAAGCCGTCAGGGAAAAGAGGTACCCCTCGGTGAAAGAGAGCTATGAGTGAAAATATTAAATTCACGAGAAGACCTTTTAACCTGGAGAAGTTCACTCGACTCAAAAGTATCAGTTGGGTTTGTTCCCACCATGGGTGCACTTCATCAGGGCCATCTCAAATTAGTGAGTGAGTCTCAACATCACTGCGACGTCACTTTAGTGAGCATCTTTGTGAATCCCACTCAATTCAATGACCCAAATGATTTTAAAAACTATCCGAACACCTTAGATAAAGACCTAAAGATCTTAAGGGATCAAAAAGTTACGGCCGTGTGGGTGCCGACCACTGAGGACCTTTATCCCAAAGGACATGACATCAAAATCACTGAATCCGAATTTTCTAAAAGGCTTTGTGGGGCATCGCGACCGGGACATTTCGATGGAGTGCTCACGGTGGTGATGAAGCTGTTTAATTTGGTGAAGCCGAATAAGGCTTTTTTTGGCGAGAAAGACTTTCAACAACTTTCGCTTATTCAGAAAATGGTGAATGAATTTTTTCTTGAAGTCGAAGTCGTTCCCGTTCAAACCGTCAGAGAGCCATCAGGTCTTGCTTTAAGTTCGAGAAATTTAAGACTAATGGCCCCGCAAAAAGAACGCGCAGCTTTGATTTTTAAAACAATCAGTCAAGCCACCACCAGCGAAGAGGCTCGAAAAAACCTTACAAATTTAGATTTTAAGGTGGATTACGTCGAGGATTTTCAAAATCGAAGGTACGCCGCCGTTTGGCTTGGAGACGTGAGGTTAATTGATAATGTCGAAATCTAAACGAAAAATCTTGTTCTGCATCTCAGGATCTATCGCCTGCTTCAAAGCCGCAGATGTGGTTTCAAAACTGGTTCAGCAGGGCTTTGAAGTGCAGGTGGTGATGTCCGCTGGAGCTCAAAAGTTCATCGGGAAGTCGACTTTTGAGGGACTCACCGGGCATGCTGTCCTTGATGATCTTTTTGAATCGGGAAAAGCGATGGAGCACATCCGTCTTGCACGGTGGGCAGACCTGTTTGTGCTTTGCCCGGCAAGCGCACACAAGATCTCTGAACTTGCGCAAGGAGCGGCTTCAGATTTAATCACCTCCCTTTTTCTTGCGAAAAGACCTTTCTTACCTGCGCTTATATTCCCGGCGATGAATTCAGAGATGTGGGCCAATCCTCTGGTCCAAAAGAACTGTGAGATTCTAAAGTCTCAAGCACAACTCAAAGTCATCGAGCCCTCCGCGGGCGCGCTCGCCTGTGGCGAAACGGGAAAGGGGCGTTTACTTGAATCTGCAGAGATCCTTGAGATTATTAAAAACACCTTGAATTCCTCACCAGAGCAAAAGCCTAAAATTTTAATCACTGGAGGAGGAACCAGCGAAAAGATTGATAGCGTGCGCTCAATCACCAATTCAAGCAGTGGGCAAACCGCTTCTTATCTTGCCGATAGACTGTCTGAGTGCGGATTTAATATAGATATTTTGCTTTCGAGTGCGGCCCGTTTTGAACCAACTAAGATTGACGTGACTCAACGATTCACCACTCACGATGATCTTTCATCTGAGCTCAAGTCACTTCTCACTCAAAATTCGTACTTCGCCGTATTTCACTTTGCGGCGGTGAGCGATTTCAGACCCGATGCTAAAGTGGGAAAAGTCAGTTCTCGACAGGACACACTTCTATTAGAGCTCAAACGAACTCCTAAAATTATTCGGAATTTGCGCGAATGGAGCATAAACAAAAAATCCCTGCTTTTTGGCGCAAAACTGACTGCAGGGATCGATTTTGAAAGTCGCATTGAGATTTCTAAAAATCTTCTCAGTGAAAATGATTTGGATTTTGTCATGAATAACGATGTCACCGAAATCAGTTCCACCACTCACCATGGACTTCTGCTCGGAAAAGATTCGAGCGTAAATACGTTCACAACTAAGTCAGAAATGTGTCATCAAATTTTACAAGCAATGGAAGGTGTTCAATGATTCTATGTCTTGATGTAGGTAACACTCAAATCTACGGCGGTCTTTTTAACGGTGAGGAAATCGTACTGAGATTCAGAAAATCATCGAAAGCTGGCCATTCTTCAGATGAGACTGGTGTTTTTATGAGGTCAGTTCTCAGAGAAAATGGACTTGATCCGAAAGATGTCGAAAAGATCGCGATCTGTACGGTGGTTCCTGAAAGCATGCACTCTTTAAGAAATGCTGCGAGAAAGTATTTTAAAGGTGAGCCCTTTGTGCTTCAAGCAGGCGTTAAAACCGGGCTTAAGATAAAATACAAAAACCCACTTGAGGTCGGTGCTGATCGAATCGCCAATGCAATTGCCGCGGTAAAAATGTTTCCCCAAAAAAATCTGATTATCATCGATTTTGGAACGGCCACCACTTTTTGCGCTATTTCTAAAAACACCGAATACCTTGGCGGTGTGATCACCGCTGGTGTCCGAATTTCAATGGAAGCGCTTGAAAGTCAGACGTCTAAACTCCCCTCAGTCGAAATCATTCCTACCGAATCGACTTTAGGAAGAGGCACGATTGAAAGTATTCAATCTGGGCTTTTTCATGGCACAAAAGGCGCCATCAAAGAAATCACCCAAAACATTGCAAAAGAAGTTTTTGAGGGCGAAAGACCTTTGATCTTGGGAACTGGGGGTTTTGCCTCTTTGTTTCAAGGAGCAGAAGTTTTTGATCAAGAAATTCCTGATCTAGTTCTTTACGGAATTCATCAGGCATACCAAATGAACTTAAAGAATTAACGAAAGGCTTAAAGATGCAAATCACAATGTTAAAATCCAAAATTCACCGTGGGACTGTCACTGACGCTAATCTTAATTACGAGGGATCAATTTCGATCTGTCCAAAACTTGTGGATGCCGCGAGATTACGGCCCTTTGAAAGAGTTGAGATTTATAACTGCAACAATGGCAACCGATTCGCGACCTATGTGATTCTCGGGAAAGAGGGCGACATTTGTCTCAACGGAGCGGCGGCAAGATTGGTTCACAGCGGCGATCTGGTCATTATAGCCAGTTATGCTCAGATGAGCGAAGAAGAGGCTTTAAATCATGAACCCTCTTTGATTTTTGTGAATGAAAAAAACGAAAAGGCGGGCCACTCTAAAGTTTAGGCGCTGAATGCATCAGGTAGCGTTCGTCCAGAAATTCAAATTGGATTTGATGTTCTCTAAGCCACTTCTTGTGCTCGCGAAATTTGGGGCAGTGGCTTTCGACAAGTCCCCAAAATCTAGACGAGTGATCCTGATGTTTCAAATGCGCCAGCTCATGAATGACCACGTACTCCGCCACTTCAGATGGCGCGACCACAAGCCTCCAGTTCAGACTGATCTTACCTTGACTCGAACAACTCCCCCACCGGGTTCGTTGACTGCGAAAACTTAAATCCCTCGGATAAAGATTCATTTTCTCAGATTGAACTTTCACTAAATGGCTTAAATAATTTCTGCCGGCTTTTTTATAGAATCGAATTAAAGCGTTCTGCACCGAGGCCGCCTCATCTTCGGAAACAAAAACTTTGATCACATCACCTTCAAGCACAGCCTGATCTCGGCCAATGCGCTGAATGATTTCTAATTTTCTCGGAGTGCCTAAAAAAGGACATTCCTCGCCGACCATAAAATTTTTCACTGAGGCCTGATCTAAAGCCCTCAACCACTCTTTTTCCCTGGACTCAATAAAATCCATTTTTTCTTCAATAAAAGAAAAAATCGCCTTAAGACTGACTCGCTCAGGACAAGAAACTCTTAAGAGACCTGGTGCTGGGACTCTTAAATTCAGTGAGCGCTGATAGGGACGACGTCTGACTTCGACTTTAAATCTTCCTAAGGAAAACAACTGCATATTCTGAAAAGAATAGTTAAAAAGAAGATCACATGACATCTTTTTTTGATCTCACCCCAGATGAAGTCTTTAAAGCCCTCGAGCAAGAGGGCCTAAGTCCAACTGGCGAGTACTTTCAGCTGAATTCCTACGAAAATCGGGTTTTCCAAGTCAGCCTTGAGTCCGGTGAACGCGTCGTGGTTAAATTCTATCGGCCTGGGCGCTGGGACTTTAATCAAATCAGAGAAGAGCATGAGTTTTTAGAGGATTTGCGCCTTGAAGAGTTCCCCGTCGTCAGTCCGCTCAAACTCAAGTCCTCAAATACGACTCTTGCTATTTACCGGGGGCTTTATTTCGCTGTTTTTCCAAAGGCCATAGGTCGTCTTCCCCAAGAGATTCTGGCCCACGATTTCCCCGGGCTTGGGAAGTCCTTGGCCCACCTCCACAATGTGGGCCTTAAGAAGGTTTCGAAAGTCAGACCTCCGTGGAGTGCAAAAGACCGTGGCTGGGAAGCGCTCAATCTCATTTTACCTCTCGTCTCCCCTCACCTCGTGAACAGCTATCAAGATGCAGCTGAGACAATCTTAGAGACCTTGGAAGACCTTGAAGTGAAGGCTCAGTTTCAAAGAATTCATGGCGACTGCCACAGAGGAAATCTGCTTCAAACCGACATTCCGGGCAAACCGAGCCAGTTCTTCTTTATGGATTTCGATGATTTTGCCATGGGATCCGTGGTTCAGGATTTTTGGATGCTTTGTTCTGGGGACGCCGATGAGGCCTCGGAATCTTTAGATCTTTTGCTTGAGGGCTACACTTCTTTAAGGACTTTTAATGAAGATGAACTTGAAATGATGGAGCCCCTGCGGGGCTTAAGAATCATTCACTATGCCTCATGGATTCATAAGCGCTGGAGTGATCCGAGTTTTCCACAGATCTTCCCCCAATTTGGCAGTGAGGCTTATTGGAGTGAAGAGCTGAAGCAGCTAGACACCATCGCCAGCAGTCTTTAAAAGTTAGTCAATCCAGAAGATTTTTCAGCGCTCCACTAAGGCGCTGTAAGCCTCTCCGTGAATGCGGTATAAAGTATTCATGTCTCAAAGATTTTCACTCTTACTCCTCTTAGGAGTGTTCTCATTTTCTGCACACTCACTGCCTATGAGCAAATGTCTGAACGACCTTGAAGATAAGATTTGTTTGGTGGACGCTGCTGCAAAAGGCGATTTACCTGCGGATCGCAAATGTCTTCCGACACCAAAGACCTATAAAGAGAAAGTTTTGGACTCTGCAGTTCAGGTGCCGGAAAAACTTCAACCGATCTTCTGCCACATCACAAAAATCTTTATCGAAAAAAACTTAAACACCACGGCCTATGCGGGCCCTTACACCGAACGCGTCCCTGAAAATGATATTCCCGGATCGATCGCTTTTAAACACTCCGGATGGATGATTGGTCTTTCAGAGAAGAATTTATTTTTGTCAGGATGGGGACTGAATGAATTCTTAGTCAGAAAAGATCTGACGCTTTTTGGCCGCGATCTCAATTCTGAAATTCCAAAAGAATTTCCTAGAATTGAAATTTTTAAAAATGGAAAAAGTGATGAAGCGCTTTTTCTTTATGATGTGCTGATGCATGAGATTGGCCACTTGGTTGATATGTCCAACGAGATCATTGATTTTGATCCCAGCCCCTGCCTAGATCCTGAATTTAACTGGATACCGAATTGTAAACCCATCAGCACTGGAGTGTTTTCGACAATTTCTTGGGGCGAAGACGGCCAACATCGAAGTGACGTAAAGTTTTTCGACCGCCCACTTTGTTTTTATGGTGATTGCAGACATGAACCACTGTGGTACTCGATGTCTCTTGATCAGGCCGATAGCTTCTATCAAGAACTGATTCAAAATGGACACTTTGTATCGACCTATGCCCCCATGTCCCCGAGAGAAGATTTTGCAGAGAGTTTTGCGTATTACTTTTTACTCAAAGATCCAGCCACTGAATGGACCATCACTTTTCCATCGGGAAATCAGAAAATCTCTATGGGAAAAGGTTCAAAAAATGGAGTGGATCGCCAAGGCATTCTGGCCAAACTTAACTTTATCGATTGGCTCATGAAGGCCGAACTCAAATTTGAAAATCCCTACCTAGGAACTCGCTACATGGCGGACAACTCACCCACCCCTGTTGAAATTCAACCCCGAGGCTGTCGGTGACTTGAAAATTTTAAAGCAGTTTTAGATATTCCAGAATTTCATTGAGCTCACCTTCATCAAGATTTCGATTTAGGGGCATCCGTTCAAGTTCATCTTGAGTGGTGATCCGATGTAAAACTTTATCTTTATTTTTTCCGATTTTCGCCCACTGTCTAAATTGATTCTCAGATTGAAAAGGAATGTGCGGACCAATTTGATTTTGAGTATGGCAAGTTGCACATGTGTTCACAAAGGTCGTTGGGAAAGAACCTTTTCTAACAACCTCATCAAAAGCACGTCCTTTAAGGCTTGAAGGCAAATCGACTGAAGAAAGGCGTAAAGCGCTTTCTGTTCTCAACTGCTCACAAAGTTGAGCTTTATTGTGCTCAGCTACGGAAACTTCAGTATAACCATTCCCGTGGGATGATTTTTGCCCAAGATCTCTAAACTTCTCCAAACCTGGGTGATCCACAATAAGAGCAAATCCAATACCTTGTGACCATGGCCCCCCGTCACTCGCTCTGTATGTAGGCTGCTTGATGTCCATAAACCATTTAGACACATCATACCCTCGTCCTTCCATAAGATAGCGAACCTTTGAGACCCCGGGATCAGAGCGATCTCGTCCTTGTCGGCTTAAGGTATCAATCCATAGCAGAAACTGAATCGAAGACTTTTGCCAGTAGTCAAAATGTGCCCGCTTAAATGTTGTGTATGAGAGCGTAGGCTGTCCAAAGCCAGGAGCGCCCGACGAACCTTGACCCATTGAGTATGCACTTCCAAACTGGTACTCACCCGCTTCGTGAAATGGCTTGAGAACTTCATCAACTCTGCTGGGTGAATACCGTTGAGTCAGGCTCATCGATCGTTCAAGGTTTCTCTGAATGACCGTGTGAATGCGGTCAGGAATGAAAGAGTTGAAGTCAGTGCATGAAAGGAGGGCGCCCGCAAGAGCTGGAAGATAAGGTTCATGACGCTTATCTTTTTGCACCAATCGAGAGATTCGTAGGAAATTTGGCGAGGAAAGAGCGCCGTTAAAGATCGAATTGATTTCGCCTCTGAGAATTCTTGAAGCATCTTTAAAAATTAAATGGCGATACCTGGAAGTTCCATTCATCTGAACGGACCTCTGCAACTTTTCCAGTTCGACACTTTCTACTGGGTTCACGGTCAGGTGGAATGATCCGTAAGCGCCCTCCCAGATTGGGTAGGCTTGAAAGATGGGACGAGCTGGGCTTCCATGACATGCAACACACTTTGCGGGATTGGGCTCTGAGATTTTAATTTGTTTTTGAACCTCATCCCATGAAAGCTTCTGACTTTGGCGTTCTTCAGGAAATTCCACATCGAAATAGTTGAAT
>FLYM01002633.1_pt1 | contig 12826 bp, 11 predicted proteins | sample 1122581 | NCBI WGS metagenome assembly FLYM01 (sample SAMEA4346789, study PRJEB14843) | hot springs metagenome | biome: Terrestrial Biome; feature: Habitat; material: Sediment | place: India | collected 2012-06-12 | depth 1760 m
CCTACACTACCTTGGGCAATAGTCTTTATACGTTATATGTTAATCACCCCGGTTCTCTCAGCTCCTTGTTCATGGTTCATAGAGGATGAAATTGATACTCAATATTTTAAGATTAAGCTATAGCTTATGGCTCTGCGGAAAGAGTGTTTGGAGCTAAGCGGGGTTATTGGTAGAGTTTGTTATATATTATACAAGAAGATATTGCGAAGATAATGCCGAGAGCCGATCCTATGCTCTCAAACACGAGGATCGGTATCTCAGTTCTAACTAATCTGAGCTTTAAGATCAAACATGGCGATCGATGGTTTTAGTTGAAATAACTAGCGGCTAATAAATGAGAAAAAAGGTTAAGGAGACGTGGGCGATGTTTTATAGCGTAACAATGCCTAGATAGCCTGGCATGGCTAGCTCTTCCTAGAGATCATGAGGATGGCTTCGAAAACTGCGACGAGCTCGTTCTTCTGGTTATATACCTCGTTCTTTATAGTAACCAGACCATGGCTGTCCTTAAGCCTTTTATCAATAACAGTTAATCTAGCCCTAATAGTATCACCGATCTTTACTGGTTTGACAAAGCGGAGCCGATCTATTCCGTAAAAGGCTATGAGGCTGCCTTCAAAGATCCCGAGCCTCATCCACAACCCAGTCACAATTGATATTGTTAGGAGGCCGTGGGCGACTCTTCCACCAAAGATCGTTTTAGAGGCAAAGATCTCGTCTGTGTGGAGGCTACAGAAATCACCACTCACACCAGCAAAGTTAACTATATCAGCTTCTGTTATGGTTCTCGCAGGGGTTTCGAACACCTGTCCTATTGAGAAATCCTCGTAGTAGAGGGTAGGCATAATGGGCACCAAGCTGATATATGATATGGGGGATTTATCACGACCTCAAAACGGTTGTGGAGTATGATATAGCTGTAATGATCCTTGCGAGGGTTATCCATAAAGGTTAGTCTGTTCTTTATTTTTTATAGGGCGTGCTTCTATATGCCTTCTTCAGCACTTTTAACGTGTTCTTTATGGTGCTGGGATTCCATATATAGTATGCTATTCCATGTGGCATTGTCAGGACTATGGTTATGAATAGTACGCCTACAAATACCAGGCTCCATCCTCCGGCATAGTCGGCTATGAACCTCTCTATTATGGTTACAACTATGGCTCCAATGATTGAGCCTTCTATGGGGTATAGGCCTCCTATTAGTGAGTAGATAAGACCATATACGGATAAGAGAGGGCTGAATGTTCTCTCTGGGTTTATGTTAAATGCATATACCGCGTATAGGCTTCCACTTACAGCTGCTATAGCTCCTGAGATCGACATGGCTATCGCTTTGTATATGAAGACATTGTATCCAAGGCTAGCTGCTCTGGACTCGTTCTCCCTTATCGAGATCCATATCAATCCCAGGGGTGATTCCAGGATCTTTTTAATAGCCATGTGCACAGCAATGAGGGTTGTTAGTGAGAGAATATAGAGGTTAATCGAGATTCTGAGAGGCTCTGTCCTATTTGCTATGCTGTCTATGAGTAGTATTAGTGCGGACATGAGGATCAGTGATAAGGGTATTATGGCTATACTAGATCTTGAAGCTCCTGCTTTGGAGCCTGATTTACCGCTCCTCAGGATCGTATATATGGAGGCAGTGATAAGGATGGCTGTGAGGGCTAGGGGTATATATGATATTATTGTTGATGTTAGGAGCTGTGGTGTAGGGATCAACAATCCCTGCTCGGATCCGCTTATCGCCCTGAGCTCTCTCCTCGTATAGAGGAAGTAGACCATGAGGAGGACTGTTAGTGTTATGAAGGCGAAAGGTATGCCTCCAAAGGCTCTTCTAACTATTAGGGATAATAGGAACCCGGCTGCGGCTCCAAAGATCATTGATATTGGTATCACTAATACGTATGGGATACCCCACCATATAGTCTGGTAAGCTGTGAGATACGCCCCAAGCCCGAAGAAAAGGGCATGTCCAAAGTTGAGGAGTCCTAGGTAGCCTAGAAGGAGTGCGAATGATAATGCATATATGGACATTATATAGCTGAAGGCTAGTATCGATACCAATCTGGAGACTCCTATGCTTTCCAGTGCTAGCGGTAATAGAGAGAGGATGGTATATATGATTGCTAGCCATGCGATCCTCAACTGCTACACCCTGAGGAGCCCTGAGGGTCTTAGCATGAGGACTGCTAGCATTAGGAGGAAGATTGATGGCTCTGCTAAGTATGGTGCGTAATAAGCTGATAGCTGTTGCGCTAATCCTGCTAGTAGTGATGCCACCATCGTTCCCCCTATGCTTCCCACCCCACCGATCACTACTATGGCGAACGCGTAGAGCAGGTAGTTTATCCCAAGAGTTGGATAGACGCCCTGCCATGGAACCAATATAGATCCAGCTACTCCCGCTAGAACCGATCCTACTACGAATATCCCTGTAAACACACGCTCTATATTGACCCCAAACGCCTGGATCATCTCTCTATCGTCTATCCCAGCTCTTATTATCATGCCGTATCTAGTTCTGTTGAAAAAGATATACACCGCTATTAGGAGAACTATGCCCACTACTATCACAAAAAGCCTGTATTTATAGATAATTGTTGGGCCGAGGAGTATGGTTCCTTCAAGCTCTGGTGGTAACCATATATAGGTTATATCTCCCCATCGGAGCCATGCTACGCGGTCTAGCAGGAGCATGAGGCCTATTGTGATTATCGCCTGTGTTAGTGGTTCTCTTAGCCTTTTTAGCAATAGATACTCGATGAGGAAGCCCATCAAGCCTGTTATAGAGGCTGATGCTAGGATCCCTGCTAATAGATTACCTGTTCTTGAGGAAACCTCATACCCAATATAGGCTCCCCACAGGAACATGCTGCCATGTGCGAAGTTAACGATCCTCATTAACCCAAAGATCACGGAGAGTCCTAGGGATAGTAGGAGGAATATAAAGCCCAGCGCAACCCCATCTATTATTGCCGATACAAGGATCTCTAGCGCCATTCTAGATACCCTAGCTCATGGTGACTCCTAGGTATCTCTCTATAAGATCCCTGCTGCTCATGAGGTCTTTTACACTCCCCTGAGAGACGATCTTACCGTTATTCATTATAGCATACATACCCCCGATCTTCTTCATAAGCCATGGCTTTGTCTCAACAATAACCACTCCTCGATCCTCTCTCACAAGATCCTGGATAACTGAGGCTATTTTTGATGCATAGATCGGGCTAAGCCCTTCTGTCGGCTCGTCTATGAGGAACAGCTTTGCATCTGGATGTGCTATCGCTCTAGCTATGTTTAGCATCTGCTGCTGCCCTCCAGAGAGCTGTTTTGCCCTGAGCTTCCTAAGTTTCTTGAGATCCGGGAAAACAGTGTAGATATATTCAAGCCTATCTAGGATCTTCTTCCGTTCATGGATGTCGGAGAGCCCTACGAGCAGGTTTTCCTCCACAGTGAGGGTTGGGAAGAGCCTCCTATTATCAGGAATATATCTTATCCCCATCCTGGCTCTCTCATAGAGAGGCTTGCTGGTTATGTCGATCCCCTCATAAAAGATCCTGCCGCGCGATGGGTTTATAAAGCCCATTATTGTTTTCAAAAACGTTGTTTTCCCCGCACCGTTTCTTCCTAAGATAAAGAGGACATCTCCTCTCTCAACCCTTAGGCTGACTCCTTGGACCACGTATAGGTGTCCTAGGTAGGCGTGGAGATCCTGGATCTCAAGCATAGCCCTCACCTAAGTATGCCTCTATAACCTCTCTATTGTTCATTACACTGCTAGGCGGTCCCTCGGCTATCACGCTCCCCTCTTTCATGACGATCACGCGGTCTGCTAGCTCTCTCACAACCTCGATCTTATGCTCTACTAAAATTATAGTGAGAGGATCGCTGTTACCCCTGAGCCTTCTTATCAAGCTTAGTATGGATGGTATCTCTTCTACTGACAAGCCTGATGTGGGTTCGTCGAGTAGAAGGAGCCTGGGTTTTCGAGATATTGCGAGGGCTATATCGAGTTTTCTCTGGTCGGCCTGTGTAAGGGATCCTGCGATAAAGCGCTCCTTTCCACCGAGCCCTACGGCCTCGGCTATAGCTATTGCCTCTTCTAACAAATCATACCTGCTCAGCTTCTTCAGCGGGTTTATAGATGCTCCGAATTCTCCGAGCCCTATGAGGAGGGCTATCTTTATGTTATCTAGCACCGAGAGGTTTGGAAAAATGCTTATGTTTTGAAAGGATCTACCTATACCCATCCTGGCTCTTTTATGGGCTGGGTAGCTTGTTATATCTTTCCCCTCAAAGATCACTCTACCCTTGTCTGGTAACAGCATACCGCTTATCATGTTAAGCAGCGTTGTTTTCCCAGCACCGTTGGGGCCTATTATAGCCGTTATAGATCCCCTCTCTACAGATATAGAGACGTTGTTAACAGCTACAAGGCCTCCGAATCGCTTGGTGAGTCCGTGTGTCTCTAGGATTGCTGTCATCTAGACCTCCTTCTCATAAGCGCTATTGCTATACCCGCCATAACTAGGATTGCTATTATCACTGCCACCATGCTTATGTCTATAGCTTGCTCCGGCCGTGGTGTTGCTGGTGTCGTGACCTGTGGTGTTGTTTGTGGTGTTGTTATCTGTGGTGTTGGTGTTACCTCTGGTTTGAGGATCACTATTCCTGCTGAAGCGTTAGCCCTGAGTCCTATAGAGTCTGTGCAGCTCAGCGTGATATTGATGATCCCTGGGTTTGTAAATGTATATGTTATGCTTGTTCCGCTCATAGATTTTTCTTCTATCCTCCATTCACAGGCATAGGGGGGAGTACCGCCCTCTATGACGGCTGTCAGTGTGGCTGTGAACGGTGCTGTTCCTGCTAGTGGTGATTTTATCGATACAGAGAATGTCTTGGGATAGGGTTTATAGCTTGTCAGGATTCTTGGGGCAACTTTTTCGGGTGGTATTGTTGCTATATATTCGCCTATTGTAAGGCCATATGTGTCAGAGTTGGGATCGTTGTCCACTATATATCTAACTATATAGAATGGTCTTAGGGCCTGGTGATCCTCAGGCCTTATGGTCGTGATCCCCATAGGGGTTTCAAGTGTTAGCCCCTCTAGGAAGGCTATCATCCTGTCCACGTTAAGGTCGGGCACTGCCTTAATCGCTTCGACTATGAACTGGGCGGTTGCGAAGGCGGGCGGGTGCCATAGATCTGGGACTCTTGCTCCTGAAAGCTTATCTAGGGCCTTGCATGGGTTACCCTTTAGAAAGTCGTATGGGTAGATGTTCTCCTCCTTCATCATCTTCTCAAGCACCCCATATAGAGGGGTCTGGCTAGCTCTGTTTCTCACATAGGCATCGTAGGTGACTGCTGTGAGGTTAATCAGGGATCCTTGGACCCCTGGTACACAGTTGTTTATATAGTTTGTTGTGAAGAGGTCTATCATGACGCTAGCCAACGGTATTCTCCCAAGCATGTTGAGGGCCGAGAGATCCCTTATTATTAGGCTGAAATCGCCTGCCCATATTATCCCTAGCACCTCTGGGTTGGAGGCGTTTATCCTTAGCAGGTAGGGCTTAAAGTCTGTCGCTGTTAGGGGTACCCATTCAAGGGCGACAATCCTTGTTCCAGGGTATTTAGAGAGTGCTGCCTGGATCGACTCCATATATGACCAGCCGAACTCGTAATCAGCTGCTAGGAAGGCGAATTTCTTGTACCCTAGATTCTCAACCATGAAATAGGTCATGGCTGCTGCATCCTGGTCGGTGTTCCTTGCAATTCTGAATACGTATTTGTTAAACACAGGATCTTGTGTTATTGATGCAGCGGCTGCTGGGAATACGAAGTATAGCTTTTTATACTGCTTGGCTATTGAGGCTAGGGTTACTGCTAGGCTGCTGAAGGTCTCTCCTGCGAGTATGTCTGCTCCCCACTCCTCTATGGCCTCCCTAGCCTTGGATATGGCTACATCGGGCTTCCCCTGCGTGTCGAATACTTTGACAACGATCCTCCTACCGTCTGGAAGGCTATATGAGGCCTCCTTAAGCCCCATCAAGAGTGCGAGATTCTCGGGTTTTTTATCACCTGTAGCGTATTCTAGGCCTAGGTGGAAGCCCTGTATAGCCCATGTTCCATAGAAGTTCAGGGCAGGAGCTGTTCTAGGTTGGAAGAGTGCTATCTTGATCGTGCTTTTAGGGGCTTGGGCCGTTGCCACATTGGCTAAGGCTACTAGTGTTGCTGCTAGGAGTATGGTTGCTATTACCAGGGATCCTATTTGTTTCAACCTATATCGAGACCTATACCATATACCCACGAGACCTACCATATTCTCACCTCCTTACAAAAGGTAGATCCAGGGTTTCTCCGTTAATCATTAGGGGCTCCTTTACAGGTTCATATTCTCCTCTCTCAACTGCTGCTATGAATCTCCTCACAATGTTATTGAACCCCCTAGCCCTCTCTATGTTAACCACATGCCCGGCTCCCTTGAATATTATTAGTGTTGAGTTCTTGATCTTTGAGTGGAGCTTGAACGCATTAGACAGAGGAACTACTCTATCAGCCTCTCCGTGTATTATTAGCACTGGGCATTCTATCCTTGATACCGAGGCAGAGGCGTCGAAACCCAGTATAGCCATGGTCTGGTTCATGTAGGCATCATAGGGTTGTGGCTCTCTAACCCTAAGATCTATTAGTTTCTCGAAGAGATCCTTGTTACTCTCGATCCATGTTTTTGATAGTGCGTAGCTCATCTTATACCTATATAGATCCTTCTCATCCTTAACATGGGGAGGCGGGGGTCCATACATGGCTTTTAGCGTCTCCTCGGGGGGTCTCTCTATATCCTTACCCCCATGATGTGTGGCTACGAGTATTAGTGATCTAACCCTCTCTGGGTATTTCAGTGCAAACTGCTGTGCTATCATCCCTCCCATCGATACCCCAAGTATGTGTGCCGATGCTACACCTAGGTTGTCGAGCACCGCTTTTAGATCTTCGGCGAAGAGATCCATGGTGTAGGGGTATTGCGGTTTATCAGACTTCCCAACACCTCGGTTGTCAAACGCTATTACCATATGGTCTCTGGATAGATCCTCGATCTGTAGGATCCACATCCACATAGCATATCCAAGCCCTTCAACGAGGGTTAGCGGGGGGCCTGAGCCCCTCACCTCATAGTAGATCTTGGCGTCACGGGATACTACGTATGGCATTCATCCCCACCTCAGTACGGTGGCTCCCCATAAGAAACCGGTACCCCCTGATGCTAGGACTACTACGGAGCCGTCCTTGACGAGGCCTTTTTTGATCCCTATATCAAGTCCTATAATCATATCGCTACTCTGTGTGTGTCCATAGTCCTCGAGATATGGTGCTTTTGCCTCCTCTAGGCCGAGTTCTTTCACAATCTCTCTGTGGAAGCTTCTCTTCATATGGTTGATCACCAAGAGATCTACATCCTTAACCGTATACCCACTCCTATCTAGGGCTTCTCTTATTACTCTAACGAAGTTCTCTTTGCTTGTTTTTGTGAGGTCGCTTCTCACTTGGTCTTTATCGATCAAGCTATCGAAGTAAGGCCTCTCTATGTATTCTGGGTTCTTGTTATCTCTGAATATAATAGCGCCGAGGGACTTTACAACAACCATGTTCCAGAACCTCCCATCACTTATAAAAGAGCTTTCAAGTACTCTGTTCTTCATATATGATCTAGATACTACTACTGCTGAGGCGCCATCAGCAAAGTCGGAGATCCAGGTGGTGTTAGGGTTCTTATAATTAACTAGGTAGGATTCCTTAGATGCTGCTACTAATAATATGTTCTCGGCAAGATCGCTGATCCTCTTGGCTATGGCGAGCCCTACAACATAGCCAACACACATTGCGACTATGTCAAAGGCGAAAGCGTTTTTGGCTCCAAGGGCATCCTGGATTCTTGTTGACATCATCCACACGCCATAGTCTTTAAACTCGCTACCAACATAGAGAATAGCCCTTATATCGTCAGGCCCGATCCCTAGCTTCTTTGACGCCTCTATGGCGTTCGCGACAGCCTTTATAGCCATTTCAGAGGGCATCTCATGATGATCGCTGATCCTCTTGATCCTCCACCCCTGTTTCTCCTCGATAACTTCCTTTGGGATTCCGGATGCTCTTGATATTTCATAACTAGTAATTACACGTTCTGGTAAGTATATTCCATAACTAACTATCCCAACCATGAAAAATAACTCCCTACATAGTGACTCACTAGTAAGAATATAAAGCTTTTTCTCTCTAGATTATACTAATATTTATAAATAGTGGTTCATAGTAAATAGATATTGGTAGGTATGCAACCAAACCTCCTTGGGCAGTATATCCAGGCTAAGGATATACTCGAAGAGGCTGAGAGGATATACTCTTCGAGAACAGCAATTATCGACTACGTGTCAGGCTATAAATATAGCTATAGCGATCTCGGGAGAAGATCTTCAAAAATAGCCAGATTTCTCCAAGACCTTTCGCTAAAACCTGGTGATAGGATCGCTTATATGCTCACTAACAGGATTGAGTGCATAGATCTGTTTAAGGTATCAGGAATGCTAGGACTCATACTTGTACCACTTAACTGGAGGTTATTGGGAGGCGAGCTTAGAAGCATTATCAGGAATACCGCTCCTAAAGTGATATTCTATGAATCAGTATTCAGAGATCTCGCAGCAGAAGCTCTTAAAGGCATCAACGGGATCTTTAGGGTGGTTGTTGATGGCGAACCAAGAGAGGATGAGTATAGCTATGAGGAAGCCCTTAAGGCAGAGGGTATCAAGATCTCGAGAAAGGCCTCTCTTGAGGAGCCGCGGATGATCCTATATACTGGCGGGACTACAGGGATTCCTAAAGGTGCTGTGATATCTAATAGACAGATCCTCTTTAACATATTCTCAGAGATTCTGACGTGGAGGTTAAGAGAGGATCATAGGACGATCACACTGCTACCTTTATTCCACACCGGGGGATGGAACTTATTGATCCTGCCTCTTTTGGCCAGAGGAGGCATGATTTATATGATTAGGAGATTCGATCCAAAGCTATTCCTGGAGATCATAGAGACCGAGAAAGGGCCTTTCACGATATTCGGTGTTCCTACTATGTACTATATGATCTCTAAGCACAGAGACTTTAGAGAAGCTTCTTTCAGGAACGTTGAGTGGATGATGAGCGGGGGTTCCCATATAGACAAGAGGATCTTGGAGGAGTTCTGGGCGAAAAATGTGAAGATGGCTCAGGGTTATGGGAGCACCGAAGCAGGGCCTAATAATCTAACACCTCCTATACAGGATCTATCTCTCGACGATATAAAGAAGAAGTGGAGGAGCGTTGGTAAGCCATTCGCATTTAACGAAGTATTTGTAGTTGATGATAACGGAAACATACTGGGTCCTAATCAGTATGGAGAGCTGGTATTCTGCGGTCCTCTAGTCTTCTCAGGATACTGGGGAATGTCTGAAGAAACAAAGCTTGTGCTCAGGGATGGATGTGTATATACTGGAGATATAGGTTTCTACGATGATGAGGGTTATTTCTATATAGTTGATAGGAAGAAGGATATTATAAAGAGCGGCGGGGAGCAGGTATACCCAAGGGAGATAGAGGAACTCGTGCTCCAACACCCAGCTGTTGAGGATTGTGCAGTTATACCTGTTCCGGATGAGAAGTGGGGAGAGGTTCCCAAGCTGGTTGTTAAATTGAGAAGCGGTTTGGGGATCACCAAACACGAGATCCTGAGCTTCCTCGAAGGGAAGATAGCTAGGTATAAGATGCCTAAATATGTAGCGGTAGTCGATGAGATACCTAGAAACCCTGCGGGGAAGATCCTAAAGAGGGTTCTGATCGAGAAGCACGGGTCCCCGATCGATGAGATCTAGTGATCTGTCAAGATCCCTGTTGCTTTAGAAGCTCTGAGAACTTTTTCTTCAAATATACATAATCCACCTTACCTACTGCGGTTTTTGGGATTTCGTGGACTATCCATACATACTTAGGGATCTTATACCCAGCTATCCTTCCCCTCAGAAAATCCCTTATAGCCTGGGGATCTATTTGATAGCCTGCTTTGGGCTTTATAGCTGCTGCTACAGCTTCTCCCCATTTCTCGTCAGGGACTCCAAAGACAGCTACCTCCTCTACTCCTGGATGCTCCCTAATACGCTCTTCCACCTCGAAGGGGTATATATTCTCCCCACCGCTCTTTATCATGAACTTCTTCCTCTCGACGAAATAGTAGTGTCCATCCTCATCCTTGATGAACAGATCTCCCGTTCTCACCCACCCATCTTCTGTAATCGTTTCTTTTGTTTCCTCTGGTCTCTTCCAATATCCTGAGAAGGTTATAGGGCCTCTCACGAGTAGCTCGCCCACTTCGCCTGGCCTGGCTTCGGTTCCATCATCTTTAACGATCTTTAGCTCGGCGAAGAGGCTCTGCTTTCCAACACTCATTGGCTTCTTCTCCATATCCTCTGGTGGTGTGTAGAGTAGGTTGGGGCCTGCTTCTGTTAGCCCATATCCTTGGAAGTATCTGACCCCTTTATCCCAGTAGATCTTTACAAGGCTATAGGGACTCATGCCCCCACCGCTTTTGAAGAACTTAATATTCTTGAAGCTTGCATCTTTGAACTTGGGGGATTTTGTTAACATGTAGAAGGCTGTTGGTACGGCTATCACTAATGTGCATTTCTCTTTCTCTATAATGTCTAGCGCCTCTTCAGGATCGAATCTCTTTGTAATAATAATCCTCCCCCCGATCATGTAGAGGGGTATTGTTATCACATGCCAGCCTCCTGTATGAAATAGCGGGAAGAAGAGAGGAGCTATATCGTCTCTTGTAAGGCCCCAGCTAATTATTGTGTTTATCGCATTCCATATAACCTGCCTGTAGGGTATCATAGCAGCCTTAAGAGTACCCGTGGTTCCCCCGGTGTATAGAAGCATGCTTATATCGCTACCCCTGACATTCTCCTTTCTATAGTCCCTCTGGATTTGTCTCTTATAGATCCCTCTGAGGGTCTCTATCTTCTCTATCAGCGGTCTGTGGGAGCTGATTTTTAAGGCCTGTTCTAATAGATCCTTGAGCTCTTCTTGATAGAATATTAGCGAGGGCTCCACATCGTCTATCATAAACGCTAGATCCTTAGGCGTGGCTCTCCAGCTCAGTGGAGCCAGTATTGCTCCTTTTTTAATGGTTGCCAGGTAGATGAAAACATACTCAGCGTTGTTATACGATAGAACTGCAACCCTATCTCCCTTCCCAACTCCGATCTCTTCCAGCATGGAGGCAATATTATCAGCAGCCTTAGCAGCGTCACGGTAGCTATACTCTTCCCTAGATCCCCATGAGTAGTCAACAATAGCTATTCTATCAGGATATAGTCTTGCCCCGACTTCGGCTAGGTCGGGGACTGGGTGTTCATAAGCATTATTGTGATTCATTAGTGAATCACCGTTTAATAATACATAAAGAAGAGGGATAAATTTTTACACATACTATCTCTAATATTAGTTAGGAAGCCCGGATATGCCTCGTAGGAGTAGCGCTAATATAGCTAGGCAGAAAATAATAGAGTCTTTCTCGAAATTGGCACTTAAGAAAAGCTATAAAGATATATCGCTTAAAGAGATCTCAGAGCTAGCAGGGATCTCCGTTCCTTCTTTCTATACTTATTTCGATTCAAAGGAGGATATGCTTAGGTACTATATAGACTATTCCCTTGAGCATCTAGAAAAGGCGATAAGCTCGCACCTTAGTCAGGCGGCCAGCGTTAGCATAACGATCAGGTATCTTCTACATATACTCTCTACACTTCTCGAGGACAGGATCCTAACAGCTTTTCACAGAGTCTTTCGGGAATACGAGTTTGTGGAAAAGAGCCTTGCTAAGCTATACTATAGGAGGCTCTTTGACCTGCTTAGGAGCTTTATTGGAGAGAGGCTCTATGAGCTCAGCTACCAGGATCCTAGGATAATATCGCTGGCCATAGTTGGGAGCTCTAGCTTTATATACCTCTTCAGAAAGATCTTCAACCTAGAAGGGAACATATTGATCGATATAGAGGTTTCAGGGGATCTTGTGCTCAAGGGGCTAGGATCTCAGAAGATCCCTAAGATAACCCCAATAAAGGAACCACCAAGCCTCATGGAGCTCATAGAGAAATATAATGTGCTTGAGGCTCCAGGGATTCCTAGGGGTAAGAAGCCCATTCTGATATCAACCCTCGATATACTTAACTCTAAAGGTTTCAAGGATACTAAGATCTATGAGATCATGGATAGAGCTGGCTATTCTGTAGGTTCTTTCTACAAGATCTATAGGAGTAAGGAGGAGCTTTTAGAAGATCTGGTGATCATTATAGGGAGGGTTTTGCGAAGATATCTATCCGAATGCATAGAGGGTATAGAGGATCCTGTTGAGACCGAGGCTAAAGGATCAGCATGCTTCCTTGGCTTTATTAGGAGGAATGAGAATATCTACAGAATAGTTAGAGAGTCAGAATACATAGATCCTAGTATAGCCGCGAAATACTACGTACCATTTCTAAGGAGATATGCAGAAAGACTAAATACAAAGGCAGAAAGGGGGCTTATAAGGACGTTCAACGCAGAATCACTAGCAATAGCTCTCATGGGGATAAATCACATAGCAGGCATAGCGGCTCGAATGTTAGAGGAGATAGATGAAAAAACGGTTCTAGAAGGGCTGACACAGATATATGCTAAAGGTGTTCTCTTTTAATTCTATATATAGTAGATCGACTTTATCACTATTTTTATGCTTATCTAGCTTATAAGC
>FLYM01014867.1_pt1 | contig 12756 bp, 8 predicted proteins | sample 1122581 | NCBI WGS metagenome assembly FLYM01 (sample SAMEA4346789, study PRJEB14843) | hot springs metagenome | biome: Terrestrial Biome; feature: Habitat; material: Sediment | place: India | collected 2012-06-12 | depth 1760 m
CTGCAGGCGTTGGAGCAGGGCCAAGAGTTGGGCGATGTGATGGACGAGCTGTTTGGCACCCAGAATATTAAACAGGCTGGTGGCGCTATTGGTTTATTGACGCAAAACCGGCTAAGTCGTAGCGGTGTTTATCAGCAGGCGTTGACGCTGGCATTAATCCCATTTTTAAATCCGGACTGGTTTTAAAAAACGAGGCTGTGACAGTGCCAAATGAAGCTGGCATCTGTCCGTCTGGGGGTTTTTCCCCAGTAAAGTAAGGGGTAAGCCTGATAGATCTGAAAAGTGCTTGGGGGCAAAGTGCAGTCAAGGTTGTGCACCAGACACAACATAGACTCAACCAGGAGAACCCTATGCTCTACCGTAAACTTACTAATACCTTACTTACTGTGGCCCTTGCCGGTTTTTCATTGTCCAGTGCCGCTCAGGCGGTAATTGGCTCACAGCTCACAGAGAAATTGCAAACACTACCAGCTGCTGAACAGCTGATGGTTGTTGTGACATTCGACCAGCTAGACCCGCTTAGCACCGATCAGGTACAGCGACTGATGGATCTGGGCATTACCCAAGGTGTGCAATTTAAGTCTCTGCCGATGATTGGTGTGCTGGTGAATGCTGCACAAATCAACCAAATCAGTACTATGCCTGATGTCCGCTCGGTGTTTTTAAACCGGCAATTACAATATTTTAATGCCGAAGCGCGTGAGCTTACTGGCGTCGAGCGTGTACAATCGCAAGCCTATCGTGATCGTAATGGCCTGACCTATACCGGTAAAGGCGTAACGGTATTGGTACATGACTCGGGTATCGACGCTACTTTAGATGATTTGGCTTATGGCACTAAAGTCGTGCAAAACGCGCAAGCCTTAACGCATGCTCAGGCCTTACGCTTAACCGGCGTGTCTGGCACCTGGATTGAAAATCAGCTTAATACCGACCTCAACTCTGGGCATGGTACCCATGTTGCGGGGACTGTTGCTGGCTTTGGTAGCCACTCTGATGGTAAATATAAAGGGGCGGCAGTGCATGCGGATCTGGTTGGCTATGGCTCGGGTGGCGGTATTGCTATTCTGGATGCACTAGGTGGTTTTGACTACGCCATCACCCGCATGTTTGATTTTAGAAGCCCAATCCGAGTGATCACCAACTCTTGGGGAAGCAGCGGTAAATTTGAGCCGGATAATCCAATTAATGTGGCCTCTTACAAAGCCTACAAACTGGGCATTTTAACCGTATTTGCAGCAGGGAACTCGGGGCCAGGTGAAGATACGCATAACCCTTATGCGCAAATTCCCTGGGGGATTTCGGTGGGCGCTGGTACCAAGAGTGGTGACTTAATTGGCTTCTCCTCGCGCGGTTCACGCTTTGAAACGGGTGATTTCACCATGCCGGATGGCTCTGCCTGGACCTACCGCAATGAAGTGACAGTGGTAGCCCCTGGGGTTGATATTATATCCAGCCGTGCTAAAACCAATCTGGCCGCCAATGGTGGTGCTGCCGATGTTGGCGTTATAGAATCAGAATACTTACCCTTTTACACCATGATCTCAGGTACCTCGATGGCAACTCCGCATGTTTCCGGAATTATCGCCATGATGTTAGAGGCAAATCCAAACCTGCAACCACTGGACGTGAAACGGATCTTGCAGGAAACCGCAACCAATATGCCGGGTTATGAGGCGTTTGAAGTTGGCGCCGGTTATGTTAACGCGCATGCTGCTATAGCTGCAGCACTTGGTGAAAAAGAGGGTTACCGTGCTACGGTGAATAGTATCAATACCTTTAATGCTAATGCATTAATTCGTCCGGCCGGTGATGAGTTACCCTTTGAACTATTCTTCTCGCCAATCGGCGAAACAGAAGAGTTTAGTTTTGAGGTCGCAGAAGGGGTAACCCGGATCCTGGCATCGGCTAGGCCTTTGGCTAATACCGTAAAACTGAAATTGACCAGCCCGACTGGAGAAGTTTACTTTGGTAGTTTGTCGACGCCGGTGCTAAGCAATGTGACTAAGGTATCCGCGCCGGCAGTGCCAGGTACCTGGAAACTGTCCATCTTTGGCTTAACCTCTCTTGCTGGAGTCACACCTGATCCACTGGGTGTAACCAACGGGCCAGGTGCGCCAGAATTTGTATCCGGCGCCATCAGCTTTTTAGCCTCCGATGGCTACACGGGTTTAAATGATATTCAGGGACACCCAGCGGAAAATGCCATCCAATATGCCGTCAGTGAGCGCTTACTGGATAGCTTTAATAGCAAGGTATTCAGACCCGATCACGCGTTAAAACGCGGCGATTTGGCGAAGTATCTGGTGATGGGAGCTGCTGTCCGGCAATACCGGCCGCATTTAAATGAGCCAGTGGTTAACACCAGCGATAAGATTGCCGATGCGATCAGACCTTTCGTGGACGCAGTTTTAGCAACAGGTGGCGCCCTTAAAGATCGCCAGCAACAGCAAAGCGCGGTGTTACCATTGCAAAATGGTAAGTTTAATGATGCCGGCTCGGTAACTCGCGATGTGTTGGCTTATGCCATGGTACAGTCACTTGGCTTGGAACAACAAGCGAGAAGCTTTACCGGCAACCTGACGGTTGACTATCGCGGTCAGCGAGTACCTGTCAGAGACAGCGCTCAGATCCCAGCAGCTATGCGTGGTCATGTGCAACTGGCGTTGGAACTGAGTTTGATGAACGTTCGCTTTGCTGTTGAACAAGGCCCCTTTGATCTGGAGCCAAAACTGGTAGCTTACTTTGAACCTAACCGAGAGGTGAAGCGTGCTGAGTATGCGGTATCAGCCGGTGCGTTATCAGATTACTATCTATAAATCACACTAGTGTAATTTAACATTTACACAAAACAGGCAACTTGGGTTGCTTGTTTTTGTTTTGTACGGCTAAAAAGTACGGGCTACTGCGACAAGTAGGGGTTATCCCCTATTCTATTCTCGAAATCATTACTGCAGTATGTTGTTTGTTAATTGACCAATGCTATGATGCTTGGCTAGCCGAATTCAGGATGGAGTGATTATGTTAAGAACGATGTTGATGGGCGCCGCCCTGTTGTTGACCAGTCTGACGCTTAACGCTTCGACATTCCCAGTGCATATCAGCGGAAACACTGCCGAGACCACCATTACCCTTCCCGGTGGCTTCGAAGTGGATGTTACCCTGAAATTTGAAAATGTAATGGGGTTAAGTGCGAAAAACCTGAATATCAGCGGCTATCTGGCCGATCCTCTGTCGCTGGATGTGAAAAGCCGTTTACCTGATAGCTTAATAAAGCAGCAGGCCGCATTCCCTTTAGTTGTGCGTATTGACCCGCTGGCGAACAGTGGCTTTAGTTTTTCGGGCCCTATTACCATTGAGTTGCATACCCACAATCTGCAATACAGTGTGAATACGCCATTACGTCTGTATAAATCCCATGCAGGTGGTGCTTTTGAAGATATCACCATAGCCACTGGCGCAGGCAGTATTCGGGCCAGAGGCCAAATGGGTAATTTATCAGACTTTATTATTGTTGCGGATTTACGCCCGGTGACTCAGGTTGTGCAGCAAAAAGCACAAAAACTGGAAGCCATGCTGGATCAGTTTGCCAGTCAGATTGCGCCCGAGTTACTGGTTGCTTTGCAACGCAGCATTGACTCAGTGAGAACTGATGTCGTGGCGGGGCGTTATAAAGCCGCTTTAGCTGAGTTAAAACAAACGCAGCTGTTAATCAGTAATGCCGGTGCCGGCGAGTTACCGGACGTGTGGCGCTCTGCCCGTGATATCGATAATGTGGCGGGTATGCTGGCTGCAGCGTCGGAAACCCTGGCCTATTCATTACGTTTGGCGCTGTAATAAGCTATGCAAGCCCAACTGACCGTGATAACACCACAGCGCGCCGCCGACCAATTTGTGTTGGCGGGGCAAACGGCCTACACCATAGGGCGTGCTGCGGATAATGATATCGTGATCGCGGAACCCTCGGTATCCAGACAGCATGCGCAATTGCGCTGTACTGAACACCTGTGGATGCTGACTGATCTAAACAGCGTTAATGGGCTGCGTACTAATGGTTTACAGCAGCACAGCTGCCTGTTGGAAGATGGTAGCGTGGTGCTGGTGGGCAACGTGCCGGTACTGTTTCAGACTTTGGCAGAGCAGCAATTGCAACAACAGCGCCAGTTAGAACAATGGCGTCGGCAGCAATTGCAAATGATAAAGCAGCAGGCTGATACGGCCTTGGTTACCGAAGTGAATCAGCTGCTAAGCGATGCCTTAACACTTTGCCAGATGGAACGCGCTGCGGTGTTGCTCGGTGAAGACGTGTTATCCTTGCGCCTGGTGTGTACCGCCGGAGTCAGTAACAGCCACCTGGCCCAGCCAGAGTTTTTTGGCAGTTTAGGCGCAGTGCAAAGTGCGTTAAGCGGAGCCACTATTATCGCCAACGATATTTCACAGCATCAGGCTTTGTCGCAGCGCACCAGCGTAAAATTAAAGCGCTTATCGGCAATTGCCTGTTTTCCGTTGCGGCTCCAGCAGCAGGTGGTGGGCGTGTTTTATATTGATAGCCAGCAGCCGAGTAAGTTTTTGTCACAATTAGACGTGGAGCTGTTACAGGCATTAGTAAATAATGTTGGTTTATGTGTGTTAAGCCAACAACTGGAACAGTCTCTGCAAAAAATCACCGTAAATAGTCGGCAAGCCACCTAAAAAGCATTAGTATTGAGCTCAGAGGCCTGAGTTTTAAAGAGGCAAGCTGTTGAGCAGTGCTGATGACGTAACCCAAGTTCTATCTGCGATAAGTGGCCACTCGCCCGGTACTGTGCTGGCCGAGCGCTTTCGCTTGGTCAAATTGTTGGGCAATGGCAGTTATGGCAGCGTCTTTCTGGCCGACGACATGTACCTGCACTGCCAGGTTGCGCTAAAAATTTTACGTGCCGATTTGTTACAGACACCAGACGCCACCGACAAGGTGCGCCAGGAAATTCTGGTAGCGCGTACCATTTCCCACCCCAATGTTATTCGGGTACATGATTTTTATCTGTCTGCGGAGCATGCCTTTTTTACCATGGATTATATCGATGGTTGCACAATGGCGTCGCTGCAACTTGATAACTTAGAAAGTAGTACTGAGATAGTGACGCAGCTGGGTATCCAACTGATTGCCGCAACAGAGGCTATTCATCAGCAGGGGATTTTGCATTGCGATATTTCCCCACACAATATTTTGGTGGCTGCGGATAATCGCTTGTATTTAACCGATCTGGGCTTAGCCAGTGCCATGCAAGATGTGACGCATCAGAGTTGTACACCCGCATATAGTGCACCTGAGGTTCTTCAAACCGCGGCTCACAGCCAGGCATCGGATTATTATGCTGTAGCCAGCACCCTCTACCAGTTGATTACTGGCACTTTACCCTTTGCACATACAAGCCTTGCCGAGCAATTAAGTGCTAAGCTGCGTCAACAACCGGATTTAACTGTTATTAAGCGGCAATTTCCGCAATGGCTAACGTTTTTCAGCGAAAATCTGGCGGCTTATCCGCAGCAAAGGTCGCGTGATGCCGCACGGTTAAAACAGCTTTGGTTACAAGCGCCGCAGCCGGTACGCAAGCGTATGCAAGGTTTGGGATTAATGCTGGGGGCGGGCTCGCTAGCGCTGCTATCCGCTTTATGGCTCTGGCAATTGCAGCGTGAGACGATGGACGGCAACACCCAAACACAAACCCTGACTTTGCCGCTAACGATGGCGGTGATGCCCGTTTGTCCGGCTTTGGAAAATACTCAGCAGCGTGCTTTGATCGAGTTGGTGCAACAAGTACTGGGAGAGGCGCTGCGTTCCAGTAATGTCCGCATTATTCCGCTTCAACGGGTTGCGACCACTTTGGAGCATTTGGGTTTTACGCAACCCTTGACCGAGCGACAACTGCGTGACTTAGGGAATCTACTGGGGGCAGATGTACTGTTATCGCAGCAACTGACCTTGCTTGAACGTAAAGTTGATCTTGCCTTCACACTAACCGAACTCAGGCAGCCCTTACTACCTGTACTTTGGTCTCAACGGCGGACAGTAGAACAGGATAGTTTGTCGGCAGTGGTTAGCGCGGAAATGGACCAACTGTTGCAGGTGTTGAGGTCACATGAAGCGCCAGGTCTGGCGACGGCAACGCCGCTTCCGTCTGCGGCACAACCGCTATATCAGCAGGTGGTGCTGGCTCGTACTCAGCAAGATGAAGCGGCATTTTTGGCAGGGGTCAGCCGCTTGCAGCAAAGCTTTCCGCAGCTGGCGGTGGGTTACCTGATGGCGGCCGACTGGCACCAACAACGGCAAAACTGGTTGCAGGCGGAACAGGCTTATGCGCAGGCTGTAAAGTTTGCAGCAGCCAACAGCTATGACTATTTACTGGCCGCTGCCCGCTTAGCCGTGCTGCAAGAGCGTTACACCGAGGCTGATAACCACTATCAACGGCTATTAGCTGCCAAGCCCTTTGATACCAGTCTGACATTGGAATATGTGGAACTATTAAGCAGCCAAAGCCGTTACGCTTTAGCCAGTGAACAATTACAGCGCTTGGCAACCACCGATAAAACCAACCCGGAAATTTTCCTCCAGCTGGGAAAACTGGCAATTCGCATCGGGGATATTAATCGGGCCGTAGACGAATATTTGTTGCAGGCACAGGTACTCTATACCCGCTTAAGAGACAAAGCAGGGCTGGCCGATACCCTAAATGCTTTGGGGGTGGCGATGCAGCGACAGGGGAAATTTGCTGAATCGGTCCCTCATTACCAGGAAGCACTGAGTTTATTCCAGCAAGTTGATTTGCTAAGCGGTATGGCCAAAGCCTCCTCAAATTTAGGTTTTGTATTGCTGGTTAGAGGGGATTATTCCCAGTCTCATGATGCACTGCGGCAAGCGATTCAATATTACCGGCAACTGCAAGATAACTATGGCCTTGCCGTTACAACAGATTACCTCGGGTTACTTGAAGAAGAGCTTGGGAACTATCGAAAGGCGCAAAACTTTTACAATGAAGCCTTTAGCATTCGAACTCGCTTGGATGATAGCTGGGAGCTAACCGATAGCCTGATTAATTTGGGCTATATTTATTTTGTGTTATCTGAGTTTGAGCAGTCGCAAGTGTATTTAAAACAAGCTGAACAAACGGCTGTCGTCAATAATGATGCGCTAAGCCTGATTAAAGTACGGCAAATCCTAGCGCAATTAAAAGTGCAGCAAGGCGAATGGGGCCAGGCTTTTCAGCTGTTTAAAATTTCCGGTGAGGATGCGGCAGCCATTGATCTTACGGAAGAGACCTTGATCGCAAAAGCGTTTCTGGCCAAATTGGCTGGATTGCATGGTAACTTTACCCAGGCAGAGCAGCAATTACTCAGCTTTATTGAGCAAGCGGAACAGCAGGCCAACCCCAGAGCAGCTGTTGAGTTTCGCTTATGGTTAGTCGAGTTGTATCAGCACAGTGCACAATACACCAAAGCCGCGCAACAGTTGGCACTACTAAAACAAGAGGAACGCTATCCCAGTAATAATGAGCAACGGCAAAGCCTGCGCTTGCTCAATATCTATCAGTTGATGGCGTCTGCTAACCTGAAGGCAGCAACAGAGCAGTTGCAGCAACTGCAACTGAATCTGCAACAACAGCCCTTGCCACGCTTGGATGTAAAAATGTTTCTTGTCACGCAGCAGTTAAACTTGCTGCAGGGCCAACCTATGACAGCACCTACAGCAGAACACGATGCGATTTTGCGCCACCACGTACCTGAACGTTTACTTTGGTTAGAGCTACAAGCACGGGTGGCTGCGGCATCAGGTGATCGTGAAAAGGTGACGCAGTTGTTGAATCAGGCGATACCGTTATTGCGGCGTGCAACCAGTTATTGGCGAAATTTTAGTTTTGAGTACTTACAACTTTGTCTAAATCAAGCGCGTTGCCAGGATCAAGCAATGAAAGTTTCAGATACGGCAGAGTTCAAACGCTTACTAAAAAACTTGCCTGATGAAGCCCAAGCGGCATTTATTGCGCGGGAAAATACGCCGCTAAGGTCTGCTGATGACCGATGACGACGCGCTGGCGCAACAGCTGGCAAAGTTGAGCTTACAACAACGACAACTACAATGGCAGTTGCAGCAAAATGCACAGCAAATGCAAAGCATTTTGCGGCGAGTATGGCAAATTAACGATAAAGCACAAAAGCGCATTGCCAATGACCTGCACGATGGTGTCGGTCAGTTGCTGACAGCTTTGGTGAATGAACTGAGTGTGGCGCCTGTTAGCGCCGGCCAGCAAAGGGCACTTGACTTGGCAAAGTTGGCGCTGCAGGATACCCGGCAGATTTCCCGATTGCTGCGGCCACCGGTTTTGGATGATTTAGGTTTGCCAGCAGCTCTGTCGTGGCTGGTACGGCAAATGTCAGCCAGTTGCCCTGAACTGCAAATCCAATTACAGCTGGATCAAACAATACAACTCGCTGAAGAGCTGCAGGTTATGGTATTTCGGGTCTGTCAGGAAGCCTTAACCAATATCGTTAAATATGCAAAGGCAACCTCTGCCAGTATTGAGTTGCGTATGCAACAAGACCACCTTACCCTGACAATAGTTGATAATGGCATGGGCTTTGAACTTAACGCCCAGTCACAGCAGGGGGTTGGTCTGTGCAGTATGCAAGATCGGGCGTACTCGTTTGGTGGTCGCTGTTTAATTGAATCTGCAGTCAATCAGGGCTGTAAAATCATACTGAGTTTACCAATTCAGGAGTTAAGATGATTACAGTGGTCGTGGCTGATGATCATGACATTGTACGACAAGGCTTAGTCAGCATTATTGAGCAAGCAGAGGATTGCGAGGTTATTGGTCAGGCATCAGATGGTGTTGAGGCTCTGGCATTGCTGGAAAAGCTGTCGCCCAGAGTACTGGTCGTTGATATTAGTATGCCCAGACTAAATGGTCTTGAAGTCGTTCGGCAGGCCAGTCAGCGCTTTAAATCGAGCCAGATCCTGGTGTTAACCATGCATGAAGAGGAAGAATATGTCGTGCATATGGTGCGGGCTGGTGCCAATGGCTATTTAGTGAAATCGACCGCCAGCCAGCACTTATTAAGTGCTATCCGTAATCTGGCGGCAGGTAAAACCTACTATGGGCAATTTGCCTCTCAGGTGTTAGCGGAGCAGTACCGCCGCCCGAACGAAAGCCTGGATGATCCTTATAGAAATCTGACAGATCGGGAGCGTGAAGTGTTTCATTTGGTTATAGCAGGTGCCTCTACCAAAGATATTGCCCGAACCTTAGATATCAGCGTGAAAACCGCTGAAAATCATCGTGGTAAAGTGCTGGAAAAACTGAATATGCACAATTCAGTTGAGCTGGTGCGTTATGCTGCGAAAAAAGGCTTGTTAGATTAGAAAGCCAAAGATAGGTAGAAAAGCCGCAGCTGCTAGGGGTTAGCCCCTATGGGTTTGCCTGAATGGCTGTGTAACTCTGACCAAGCTTGTTAATAGCAGTCCGAGGAACACATGAAAACAATCAAAACAACCTTTACTCTACTCTCACTCTCTTTGGCGCTGAGTCTGTCAGCAGGCAGCCTGAGTGCGAAAACCTTAGATCCACAATTATCCAATCTGCTGCAGCAGACTTCAGCGGATACGCTGCATCAGGTCATCATTACATTTGACCAGCAAGGCGCGCCAACATCATCACAGTTGGAGATGTTAAATAACCTGGGTGTCAGCGGAGTAAGCCTGCGCAACCTACCTATAGTTGGTGCCCTGGCTACAGCCGATCAGATTCAGCAAATTTATGCCCGTTCAGATGTACTGTCTGTCTGGCACAATGCTCCCTTAAAACTGGAAAATAATGCTTCTACGGCCATTACCGGTGTGCAACAGCTGCGCGCCGACCAAAGCCTGCGCAGCAGTGGTATTCCCTTTTCTGGTCGCGGTATTGGTGTCGTGGTGAATGACTCTGGCGTTGATGGTTCCCATGCCGATATTCGTTTCCCAAATCATGTGGTGCAGAACGTACTGGCACAAACCAATCTCAACAGTTTCTCGGGTGTGTTGCCTATCACCTACCGTGAAAATGTTGAAAACACCGATATTGCCGGGGGGCATGGCTCGCACGTGGCGGGTATCATCGGTGCCAACGGCGCCCAATCGTCTGGTAAGTATGCCGGCGTCGCACCCGGCGCAAAAATTATTGGCTACGGTTCTGGCGCGGGTTTATTTATTCTGGATACTCTGGGGGGTTTTGATTATGCCTTAACCAACCAATTTACGTATAACATCCGGGTGATCTCCAACTCTTTTGGCAGTACCGGAGATGTAGGTACGGACTTCAACCCAGATCATCCCACTAACGTTGCTACCAAAGCGTTAACTGATAATGGTGTTATCGTAGTGTTTTCAGCCGGTAACTCCGGTTCAGGTGAATCAACCATCACCGGTAACTTTAAAAAGGCACCTTGGGTAATTACTGTCGCCGCCGGTGATAAAACAGGCGCCCTGGCGGACTTTAGTTCACGGGGTACCAAAGGGAAAGGTGGCGAAGTGGTGATCAATGGTGAAAGCTTCGAATGGATCGATGAGCCAACCATTACCGCGCCCGGTGTTGATGTGATCTCGGTTAGAGCCTCTTTATCCAGCCTTAGTGCGTTGAGCCTAGCAGATGACAGTGAGCAAATTGAAGCACAACATCTACCCTATTACACCCTAAGCAGTGGTACTTCGATGTCTGCCCCTCATGTTTCTGGCGTTGTGGCTTTGATGTTAGAAGCCAACCCCAATCTAAACTGGCGTGAGGTAAAACAAATTTTACGTGATACCGCGACCAATATGTCTGGTCGCGAGTCGTGGGAAGTTGGTGCTGGCTATGTCAACGCGCATGCTGCGGTGCAGGCCGCCGTGGCGATGGATAAGCGCTTTGGCACCACGGTGAAGCAAAACAGACAGTTTAATGCTAAAGCATTAACCTCTATTGCTGAATCCAGAACCATCCCGGTACGTTTTTCGCCAGTGGGCGAACCAGAAGTACAAACCTTTGAAGTGGGCCCGGATATTTCGCTAATCAGTGTGAAGGCACGTGTAAGCTCTAACTCTGTCGCACTGGTATTAGAGGACCCTGCCGGTAATCGCTACGGTTCAGGTATTGCATTACCTGTATTGGGTGAGAATATCGGTTTATCCGCACCGGGTATGGCGGGAACTTGGAAGCTTTACGCGCGTGGTGTTGGGGGTGTCAGTGGTGTAGCTTTGGATCCATTAGGCGCGACCAATGGCTACGGCGTACCAGGAACCGTTAATGCGCAACTTAAACTGGTCCGCACCGAAGGCTTTACAGGCTTGGGTGATGTAATTGGTCATCCGGCGCAGGGCTTTATTGAATATGCGGTAGCAGAACAGCTGATGGATGGTTTTAGTTTCGGCTTTGACCCGGATGCTATCGTTACCAAAGCGCAATTAGCCGATGCTATGGTGCTGGCTGGTGCTGTACGGCAGAGTAACAGTGGCGATAAGCTGGTGTTCTCGGATACGCAATCTAATAATGCCGCAGCAGCAAACGCCGTAGCCCGAAAAGGTGCCGCGTTAAAAGATCTGGAGTTTAGCCAGCAGCCTGTCGTCAAGCCAGTTTCTGCTACCCAGTTTGGTGTTAACGCTAAAGTGACGCGGGCAGAATTGGCATACTCCTTAGTCCAAACTCTGGCTAAACAAGGCGACGCCGCCAATTTTAATCCGGCAGCCAATGTAAGGGTGTTTGCGTTTAATCAATGGATAGATGTTGCAGACAGTAACCTGATCAAACCAGAGTTAAAAGGCTATGTACAAAAGGCGCTGGATTTAGGCTTAATGACCGTCCGCTTTAGCCTTACGCAGGGGCCATTCGACGCCGAACCGGTAATTAGCGCGCACTTTGCCGCGAACGACCGGGTTAGCCGTGCCAGTATGGCAATGTCGTTAATGACATTACACCAACTGATGGCGCAATAAGTCTCCCGACCACCCAGCGTCGCCGCTTTGCCGGTAAGCGCTGGGTAACCTTGTTACACCGCTGTATGTAACCTTACTTCAACATTACCACGGGTGGCATTAGAATAAGGACATACCTTATGCGCAGCCGCGACCAGCTGTTCGGCAGTATCTTCGGCCAGCCCAGGCAGTGTCAAATATAAATCCACGTCCAAACCAAAGCCGCCCTCGATTTTACCAATGCCAACTTCAGCCCGAATAGCTGTATCGCCTGGCAAGCTTTGTTTCTGTTGTCCGGCAACAAATTTCAAGGCGCCAATAAAACAGGCGGCATAACCTGCGGCAAACAGTTGCTCAGGGTTAGTTGCATCGCCTTTACCGCCTAAAGCCTTAGGTGCAGCCAGTTTAGTTTGCAGTAAACCATCGTCTGACTTGGCTTCACCATCACGACCACCGGTTGCTGTTACGCTTGCTTTATACAGAATTTCCATGTTGATTGCCTCAGTTAGGTTGTTATTGACTACCTGGACATCTTAACCGCAGTTAATCTTGTGCGCAAGATTGTTGTATAGAATATTACTGCGCGGAAGTTGCCTGCTTCCGCTATAATGCGAATGCAGTTTGCCAGGCAAAGTGGAGACGATGTTGAAGATGGCCAAAACACTACCCTTACCGCAACAATTGTGTTTTGCACTTTATAGTGCGAACAATGCCATGATGCGGCTTTACCGGCCGCTACTACAGCCCTTTGATCTGACCTATCCGCAATATGTGGTGCTGCTGGCATTGTGGCAGCA
>FLYM01009707.1_pt2 | contig 12723 bp, 24 predicted proteins | sample 1122581 | NCBI WGS metagenome assembly FLYM01 (sample SAMEA4346789, study PRJEB14843) | hot springs metagenome | biome: Terrestrial Biome; feature: Habitat; material: Sediment | place: India | collected 2012-06-12 | depth 1760 m
GGAGGTCGCCACCGGTGACTAGGGCAACTGTCGGCAGGGCTCGGCCCATGGAGCGCAGGAATCGCAGGCGCTGCTCGGCCTGGTCGAAGGAGTGCCTGACGCCGGTGATGGTGTGCTCGGTGTTCTTGCCGATCTGCCAGTCTGAGCAGTCGATGACGAAGGTGTCGTTGCCGGTCTTGACCGGCTTGGGCTTCAGCGGGCGGGAGGAGAACTGCTTGATGCAGGCCTCGATGTCAGCGCGCCGCTCGGCGTCGGTCTCCTCGACGATCCGCTCTACGTCGAACTTGTACCAGTGCAGCCACTCCTGGTCGTAGCGCATCCACTTCCGGTAGGCGATGTCTCCGGAGATCCGATACTCAAGCGGATCGAAGCCTGCGCCAATAAGCAACTCATGTTCCTTGGCACCCGCTGTCGACTGGACGACGGCGTGACCTCGGCCCCCCTTGACCTCCACCTGCGGCTCCCAACCCTTGGGGACCGAGGGCATGGGTGTCCGAACGGCTGCGAACTCTTCGAGGCTGGTCACACGCTTCCCTGAGATAGAGGCGCCCAGTCAGGGCGCCAGTCGGTGACGCACTTGCTGCCCTTCGAGCAGTTGCACGCCAGGCAGGCCGGAACGACGTTCAATGGGTCGTGCTCGCCACCTGCGACGAGAGGAATCACGTGGTCGACGGTGAGTTGGCCGCCTGTTCCGCAGTAGGCGCACCTGTTCTGGTACGCGGTCTTGATCACCCGCCAGTTCTCGGCCGAGAGCCCTCGGCCTGGTGCAGCGGCCAGGATGGCCCTACGTGCCTGGTTCCGAGCCCGCACAGCGTCAGCGTTAGCCCGCTTGTACTCGGCGCACTGCAGAAGTACGGCGTCTCTGTTGCGGGCGTACCAGTCGGCTCCCCTGCTGCTGACGCGGTCCTTGTTGCGGCGCCCCCACTCGCGAGCCCTCTCCCTGTTCCTGTCGGGGTTCGCCTCGGCCCACGCCCTCGCCTTACGACGACTATTCTCACTCCGGCACTTGTTCGAGCAGCGCTTCGGCTGTCTCCCTGCACCGGGTCGTCGAGGAAAGTCCGCGCCACAGACGTCGCAGATCACGCATCAACCTTTCGGTGTCCGAACGCGAAGTGCTTGTAGAGGCTGTCGGTGCTGACGCGCAGCCCGTGCTCCTCCTGGAGCCACTTCACGACCGCCCTGCGCGGGATGCGCTCAGCGGGGTGCTTGCTCTCGTTCTCCTCGACCTCAGCGAGCAGGTCGTCGGGAAGGGCGCAGGTCCAGCAGACGGTCCTGGGCTCCTTGTGGTCAGCCAGTGGCATGCCGGGTCAAACCTCCCCGCGAAAGTATCTGTTCCCTCATCGCGAGCGAGAGTAGAAGAGGTTGCTGACCACCTCGACCTCGGGAGCGGTCATGTCAGCGGTGCAGTAGGCAGCCAGAGCCAGGCTGTCGACGTAGTCGTCGTAGGCGCCCGCCTCGTCAGGCGCGCGCACGAGGATGTTCGGCCCCTGGAAGACCTTCTCTGCGTCGCTCATCTGCTGGTAGAACTTCTTCCACGAGCGCAGCCGCCGCACCTTGGCCCCGGACGGCCAGCCGATCAGGCCACGGTCCATGAGCGTCTGCAGGTGCTTCCAGCGCTTGGTCTGCTCAGTCGAGTGCGAGGGCATCGCCACGACCTCGCACATCTTGTGGCGCAGCAGGATCTGCAGGCGCTCGGCTACCGCAGCGCCCATGCCCTGAGAGTCGATGCCGACGGCGAAGATGTTGTACGGCTCCAGGAAGCGGACGATCTCGAAGTACTGCTGCTCGAAGGCCATACCCTGCAGTTCTAGCCAGTTGAGCACCCGGTGGTCGTAGAAGCCGAACTCGTCAGGGCGGTCCCAGTCGACCCACACGACGGTGACGACCGTCGAGTCGCTGGTGCGTGCGGGGTCGATCCCGACGACGACTGGGGTCCGGGTCCAGGACTTGACCAGTTCCTGCATCGAGTTGTCACCGAGCGCGTCGAGCCGCTCGGAGGTGGTGAACATGCCTCGCTCAAGCATCCAGACGAGGTCGTAACTCATCCGGAACTCGTCTGAGTCAGCCCCCATTCGCTCCATGTCCTTGAGGACAGCCTTCTTGTACTGGGGGCTGTACTTGGCGACCTCCTTCCAGTCAGCCTCGAAGTGGTTGACCTTGGACCCTCGACGGCCCGATACTGCCGCTCGCTTGTTCTGCTGGATGCCCTTGTGGAAGTCGCCCTTGCGCTGGTTGGGCGTGCCCGTGCGGACCGACGTCCCGGCCGTCGACGCGAGCATCGGCATGATCGACTTGCGAACGACGTAGTCGTCGCAGTCCTGGGCCTCGTCGATGACGGCGATGTGGAACGTCTTGGACTCGATCTTGGCCTTGGGGTTGGCGGTCATCATCAGGGCCCGGGAGCCGCAGTTCCGCAGCCGGATCTCGCGACTCTTGCCGATGGCGACGTCGTCGATCTCGGGGTCCTGCAGGATGCTCATGGCGTGCTCGGATGTGAGCCTGTCGACCAGTCGTCCGAACAGCGTCTCGGCCTGGCCCTCGACCGGCGCGAAGACACCGACGTACAGGCCCTTCTTGAACTTGCCGAGCCGGTTCGGGAAGATCTTGGCCAGTCTCGGCAGTAGGACCATGAGCGTGGCGATGGTGTTGCACACCGTCTCGCTCTTGCCGCTCTGGCGGCTGAACAGAGCCGTGATGTCGGCCGCGTCCTCGATGAGGACCGACTCGATGATGCGGGCCGCGAACGGCCGCTGGTAAGGGCGGTAGGGGGTGTCCGAGAGCATCTCGGCGAAGATGAGGATCTTCTCGGTCAGGTGCGCGAAGAACTTCTCATCATCCTCGCTCAGAACATCGACAGCCCCAGTCAGATCGTCCTCGTCCACACAGTGAACGCTACGGATCTTGACTGGGGCTGTACGCCTGAGTCGTCGTCTAACTCGTCGCGTCTGTCGCTCTCAGGGCCCGGACGGTGTACGACTCGTTGATAGCGGCGTCGCGCTTAGCGGAAGCCGCCTCCTGAGCCTCGTCGAAGAAGCGCTTGTAGGTCCGACGGGTGGTTATCTCCTGCCGGTGTCCCAACTGCCTCATGACATCTTCCGGGGCGCTTCCTTGCCGAATCATCCGGACGGCAGCGCTGTGGCGCAGCGAGTGGAAGGTCACCGATCTGGGATCCAGACCCGCCTTGAGCAGGGCCGGGCGCCAGACGTGGACGTTGAAGTTGGGGCGCAGCGGACGCTTGTGGTCTCGCTTGGTCAGAAAGACCCAAGGTGTCTGCTCGTCCCGCCAGTCCTGGGTGTCGTTGAGGTGCTTCTTTAGGGCTGCGACTAGGTCTGCATCGAGCCGGACCATGCGGACGTCTTCTGGGGCGCCCTCGTGCTCGACGAACTTGCCTGCCGACTCCGCGACCCGGAAGCGACCGATCGCAGCGCTAGCCGACCTCAGGTGAAGATCGGCCACCCGTAGACCTACGCACTCCTCCCACTTGGCGCCGGTGCGTGCCGCAAAGAGGACAAGCACCTGGTAGATCGGATCCATGTGGGCCAAGATCGCCTGCAACTGATCCTCGTCGAGGATCTCTGAGTCGTCAGGCTGCCTGATGGCCTTGGTCTCTTGGACCTTGACCAGCCGGGCCGGGTTCGTGTGGGTCTGCTGAAGGCCTTGTCGGTCAATGGCTAGGTCTATCGCCTGCCGGAGGATCATCAAGCACGCCGTGCGCGTAGCCGCACCAACCGGCTTGCTGTCACGGCTCTCGGCAAGCACGTCCAACCACTTCTCCACATCCTCGGCCTGAAGCCTCGTGAATGATCGCCCCTTGAAGTGGGGAAGGATGTACTTCTCGATCCTGGCCAAGTCTGCTCGCTGGCGCGGCTCCGAGACCTCGTCTCGACTATCCGCCCATGCACGCAGCCAACTGCTAATCCCGGTGTCTAGGTCCGTCGCCAACACTGCTCCGTCTCCTCCCTCAGCCGCGTTCTGTACTGTCGAACCGGACAGTACCCTGCTTAGGGAACATCTACTCAGTCGGTGGAACTTGTCACCAACTTGCTGGGGCGCGTCCACTCAGGTGGATAACCTTGCGAAGGTTAGTCACAAGTTGACGACAGTCCAGTAACTATGACCCTGGACACAGCCGAAAGGCCCCACCGAGGCATCCGGCAGGGCCATTCGGGTGGTGCTGAGCGCCTGGCGCCTACGCCTCACGTTGCCCGGCGCGAGCGCGGTGGACTAGCGCTTGCTGAAGAAGAGCGCCACGCTGGCGCCGGTGCCGGTCACGGTGACCGTCTGGCCGCTGCTGACGCTGGCCAGCGCCGCACCGTCGTCGACGGTCGGGGTGATGACGTTGACACCAGCGTCGAACTCCGGGTTACCGCCGCCGCCGCCCGGGTAGGGCGTGCCGACGCGCGGGAAGGCAGCCGGGGCCTTGACGGTGGCCGCGCGAGCGCCGACGGCGACCGAGAAGGCAGCACCGGAGACCGCGACACCGTTCACCGACACGCCGCCGGTCAGGGCGCTCGTGGCGACAGCGGTGCCGTCCGGCTTGCAGGCGGTGACGGCGACCAGGTCGGCGTCGAAGGGAAGGGCCGCGCTCGCGCCAGAGGCGAGAACAACGACGACGGGGTCCTGACCGAAACTCACTGGGTTGCCTCCGGAGGCGTATGAAGCAGGGGGACGTGGTTGGTACCGATGCCCATCATCAGCGCTGTCGGGCTCTGAGTTCTCGGCAAACCTCGATCAATACGAGCAGGTTCTTCTCAGCAGCGTCCAGCGCTGGGTCGCCGCCGCCCTTGCGCCATGTACTGAAGGCCTGGCCGGTGAGGTAGATGGCCCCCTCGACATGGTCGTACAACTCAGGGGTGGAGAGCCCCTGCGCCCTCTTGCGGGCCAGGGGGAAGGACTCCTTGCTCAGTCTCTTGCGCCATGAGGTTCGCACTGAACTCTGCTCCAAGGTCTCGGTATCCGATTGCGGCCTTCAGCGTCTCCTCTTCGTCCCCTGGCGGTCCCCACCAACCCAAGACGATTCCAAAGGTGCTGAAGGGGATGCGGAAGACGAGGCAACGGCCCGTGCGGTAGTCGCCGTCGGTTTCCCGGCTCCATCCAGTCTCGACGAGAGGCATCCCCCGCGCCTCGAAGTAGCGCATGGTCGTCAGGTAGAAGCGACCTAGGTCGTGCGTCTCAGCCATTTAGATCCCCGGGGGTCGTTGCTGCCCTCGCGTCTGGTAGAAGCGCGAGACAGCGTCGTTGAGTGCTGCTGACTGGCTCCGGCGACGACCGGTGCCTCCCAAGCGGTCGGATCGGGTCTTGACGTCGCTGACGCGACGACCATCCTGCACCGCCCGACGGAACTTCTTGAAAACATCAGACCCGGTCGACTGACCGATCTGGATGCCATCCCGGATGCGCTGCTGGGACTGGGCATAGCCGACCGCCGCGATGAGGAAGTTGTCGAAGCCTCCGGTCGAGCCGACCTCTTCGTAGTTCTTGGAGTTGTCCCAGTTGTTCAGGATGAAGACGCCCTTGGAGTAGGCGCGTCGGAAGTTCGCCCAGTCGGTGGCGCTGCAGGGGTAGTACTTGACGACCGGCGTCTTCATCGTCCCCCTGCTCGTGTAGGGGCGCATAACGACGTAGACAGCCCGCTCGGCGGGCTCGAACTTCGCAGCGACGGTCCTGGGCCGGTTCGGGTTCGAGGTTGCCGTGGGAATCTGGTACCTGTCCAGGTGGGCGGTTCCCTTACCGAAGCCCTGGTCGAGCAGGTCTCCCTGCTGTCCGTAGGCGTCCTCGCCCCGCTGCTGGGCGACGTCGGCGGCGTCGAAGTCGAGCGACATCTGCTCGTCTTCCCACTCGCCCCAGGTGTTGCCGCCCCCAGGGGTGGTCATCGAACCTCGTACTGCGTCGAGGAAGACGAAGGCTTGGACTCCCGATCAGCGTCGGACCGGTGGGTGATGTTCGTCGGCAGCGTCTCGACATGGACGTGCCAAGGGACGTCGCAGGGGTACCGGCACGGCCGGGCTGCGACCTCGACCTCGAACAGGCCCGGAGTCGACCGCTGCGAAGCGGAGACGCCCGAAGCCTCAGCGAATGTCCCCGGGACCTCGGTCACTCTTCCTCAGGCTGCTGGTGATCCTGCTCGTGATTCACAGGCTGAAGCGGGAAGTGGCCCGCGTTCGCACGCATCTGCAGGAAGCCCGGCAGGCAGAGTCGGCAGTAGAACACGGGGCTGGCAACCGGCTCGTTGATGCAGTAGACGGCATCCTCGTCGCAGTTGTCGCAGATGGGGATGATGGCGGTCATACGAAGTCGTCGGCCTCAGCGCTGACCTCAGCGTGGACGCCGAACCGCTTCTCGCCCGGACGCAGGTAGTTGCCTGCGGTCACCAGGAAGGCCCCGATGCCGCTGTTGCCAACGGCCTTCCAGTCACCGGAGGTGAAGTCGAGCGGGCCGTACCCCTGCAGGGCGACGATGGTCGTGACAGCCGTGACCAGGCAGCCGCCCAGGACGCGCAGGAAGGAGAGGACCAGAGCCTTGTTGGACGACTTCATGACTTCCCTCACGCCTCCTCGTAGCGCAGTAGAAGAGCCGACGTGAGACCGTCGATGTTGCCGGTCACGCCGACCTGCGCGGCCGTCTGGTACTCGCGGACCGCGACCACAGTCTCGTCGCCATAGTCACCGTCGGCGCCGAACCTCGGCAGGCCGGTGCGAGCGTGCCCGCGAGCCCGCGCGCGGGCGGCCTCGTTGATGAGGCAGTTCTGGAACAGCCGGACGGCGGGCCCCTTGGAGCCCTTGCTGAGAACCATCTCGTCGTCTTCCTTCTGTGCGGTGGTCGGGTTGAGGATCTCGCGGATGAGAGCGAACAGCCGCTCAAGCGGGAAGTTTCGGCCGGGGTCGCTACGACGCGAGGGGTCGGCGTCCGAGTGGTACAGGAAGCCCTTCTGGCCGTTCGCGGCCTGGGCTCGGGTCAGACGCACCAGCGGGATGCCGTGGTCCTTGACGATGGGCGCGATAGCGCGCGCAGCGTTGCGCAGCGTCGCCTCGACCCACGCCGCCGGGGCGGTGGACCAGTCGGTGTTCCTCTTGCTGATCTCCAGGCCGTAGCCGGAGGCGTTGAAGCCCTGGCAGTGGAAGGCCGTGAAGGAAGCCGGGAGCAGGTACAGGAACGAATCGCTGTCAGCACCGGCGTGCCACGAGACCTTCGTCGAGGTGGTGGCTGCGTACCGGGCCGTCCGCTCAGCGCTGCTGTCCGCCCCTCCGCTGAAGTTCTCCAGCCCCGCCGTGATGTGCAGGACGATGTGCAGCAGATCCTTGTTCCGCGAACGGTAGAAGTGATCACCGTTGGGGTTGCGGTTGTCCAGGAGGTAGAAGCCCATAGTCCGAGACTAGGCAGCGTGGGCTATGTAATCCGCCTGAAGTCAGGTGACGTCTCGGAGTTCAACCGGAAGAGGCAGCCCGTTCTCGCGGAGTACCTCGGTCAGCAGCCGGACGGCGTTACGGAGCCTGGAGACCTCAGTGACCAACCGCTCCTCGCGCAATCGCGAGTCGGCGTCACGACGCAGCATCTCCGCTCGCAGTTCCTCGATCAACTTGTCGAAGCCGTCGAGGGCGACCGCCGCGTAGTCCTTCCTGTTCGAGGCGTCATCCCTCACCGACTGGCGGCGCGAAGCGACGACCCCCGCGATGATGCCGCCCAAGCCGATGATGAAACCCGTCAGAGCGGTGACCATGTCCGCGCCGATGTCGAACGTCATAGCGCGCCTAGCGGGTTGGCTTTCGCCTCCCGGGCGCGCTTCAGGTCGCGCGTGAAGCCGTGGGCGAAGCACCACACCGCGATGACCTGGATCGCGTGGATGATCTGCATGTGGTGCATGGTGAAGAAGTGGTTGTGTAATTCTTCGTTGGTTGCCCACCGATCAACACTGTCCAGACTGTGGAGCATCATCTCCAGATGCGTCAGACCGCACGTGGTGAAGAAGATGACCCCGGCTACTCGGGTGTAGAGGCTGACGTTGAGTTGGGGAGCGACCCCCACACCGAAGCGCATGTAACCGAGGAAGATTCCAAGGTTAGTTAGCGCGAAGACGAGGGCGGGGTACTCCACCTACCCACTGTGTCGCAGTGGGTCGAGTTATTCCGCTTCAACCTCAGGCGATCTGCTGGTTGCACCAGTCGCAGTGAGGCCGTCCCCGCCAGTGTGCGAGGGCCCGTCGGCACCTACCCCAGCGGCGAAGGATCAGTACGAAGGGGAGGCTGATGAGCAACGCCCAGACCGCCGCTCCAAGCAGACCGTCGGACATGGCCAGGCTCGTCGGGTCGCTCTCGTCCATGGGCGAGAAGGCCACGTACGCGAAGAACGACATCGGCAGGGCCCACAGCACGAGGTAGAACGGCATCCTCCAACCGAAGCCGCGCATCACCGCGATCTCGTCCCGGGCTGCCTGCAACTCCAGGTCGTGGGAGGCAGCCCGGCTGGCCGAGGTGAAGTCCATGCCCCGGCTCATGTAGGCACCCACGAGCATGGTCTTGCGGTTGGCCTGGCTGTTCTGCTGGGCGACGAAGGCGGTAGCGGCTGCCGCACCGAACACGGCTGGGCCGTATCCGCCGAAGGCTCCGTTCTGGTCGTTCATGTCCGACTCCTCGGGTCATCTGGTAGGTGACATGTACCTACCCCATCCGAGGGAAGTTACAACGTCGGAGCGGTGTGCGCCAGTAGGGGATGAGGGACTCGAACCCTCACGTCTTGCGACACTGGTGTTTGAGACCAGGGCGTCTACCGATTCCGCCAATCCCCCGGGATGGTGCCCTACGGCGAGCGGTGTGCGGCGATGAGCAACTGGACCGTGGCCGTCGCCGCCACCAGCAGCACGAGGACCCAGGGGGCCGCGACCTCAGACAGCGCCAAGAGCGTGAACAGCGCACCGGCAGACCAGCAGACCAGCAGGGCCCACAGGTACAGCCACGTGCGGACACTGGGGACGCGAGGCTTGCCGATCACGCTCGGTTCCTTTCCGTGCGGAGTGGACCTGGTCGGATTCGAACCGACGTCCGACGAGAGTCCGCGTGCGGTCTTCTCGCGTCGAAACACCTGTCAGGCCCTACCGTCGCAGGGTAATGCTTCCCTGCCTAGTTCGTCAGCCAGTCGTCGAGATAACCCTGAGGGATCTCCAGCGGCCCGAGGAAGCGGACCAAGATCCACCGGAAGATGATCCCGGGCAGGTAGAGGAAGATCACCAGACCCTCGCATGGCCGGTATCGAGCAGGTGCTGTCCCAGCGAGTCCCCAGTGTCGGGGTCGTAGACCGACCCAAACCACCGGCCGAACGAGTCGGCCTTACGCGAGGTGACGCGCAGGCGCCCCCGGTACCGCAGCCAGTCCCTGGTCGCCTCGGTGGCCTCCCGGAAGCCCGCCTGGCCCCGCTCCGGCGTGTCGACACCCAGGATGCGGAAGCGCTGCGTCGACCGCATGTGGAAGCCCATGTCGACCTCCAGGTCGACCGTGTCTCCGTCGACGACCCTGACGACCTGCAGGACCCTGAAGTCCCACCCCTCAGACATCGGTGGCGACGCTCGCCCAGCGCTGGGTCTCGCTCTCGACCTCTGCCTCCTGGAGCGGCTTCGGGGTCAAGACCGGGACGTCCTTCATGCGCTGGTAGTACTCGCCGGTGCGCTCCACGGGCTCGGCCTTCGGGCCGGGGGCCACGACCCAGCCCTTGTTGACCTTGTCGATCTCGACGTAGCGCCCGGACAGGGTGCGGCGACGCTCGGGCTGGTGCGGGGTCTTCTTCTCGCCGGTGCTCATAACTTCCCTCTCAGTCGGTGTTGTTGATCAGCAGGCCGTCGCGGATGAGCAGGCGCAGGGGGCGCGAGGGGAAGTCGAAGCCGACCTGGTCCAGGCTCCCCTGCCCCATGGCGAACCACGATGCGCCGTTCAGGGACGCGAACTCGTACGTGTGCCCGTTCGGGTCGACGACGACGTCGCCCGGCTCCCAGTCCTCGGTCTCCTCGATGTCGTCCACGGGGACGTAGCGGTAGGAGTTCAGGCGCCCGTTCTCGCGCACGAGAGCCTTCCCGTCGTGGATGCTGACGACCACTCCGTCGTAGGTGACCTCGACGGTGTCGCCGACGTTGATCGCCATCAGGCCGTCACCTGCGTCTTGCGCTCAGCGATCAGCGGCGTCCAAGCGTCGGTGAGTATGTCGTAGGTGTACTCGAACCCGTCGTCGAAGCCGAAGAACGTGGCGACCGGGTCAGCCGGGACGTCGGTGCGGGTGCTCTCCACGAGCAGTCCCAGCGCCTTCTGGCCGAACGCGTACCCGTTGAAGACCGTGAGTGACCTGGGCCACTGGTGCCGGTCCAGGTCACTCACGGTCTTCAACGACTGCTTGTACTCGCTGTCGAAGATCTGGCCGAGCACGCACCGGCCGGTGCTGCCCAGGTCCAGCGTCTTGACCTCGACCCGGTCTGCCCAGCCGGGCATCTCACGGTCGAGGAAGGCCGCTCCCCGAAGGGCGGCGTCCTCGGCACCACCCCACTGGTCGCTGTGCTTGCGGTACAGCGCCCGCTCGTCCTCGGTCATCAGGCTCTTGAGCGTCCGGCCCTTGCTCATGCTTCCTCCATCTTCAGTAGCAGTTCCCTACTGCCACGCTGGAGGTAACGCGCGCCCCCGAGCGGTATTCCCTTACTCGCGCAGACACTCGCACTCGCGCTCACACCGGAGCAGCGGGCAGTCGGCGCCCGAGTCCAGCGCGTCCCGCAGGTAGGCGAGCACCTCGTCGATCAGGTCCGTGTACCAGCGGACGCCGCTCCCGCCGTCGCTCTGGGAGAACAGGCTCAGGATCTGCTCTGTGTAGTACGCCCTGGTCTGCGTGCTCATCCAGCACTCGTACCTCTGCAGGATGTTGTCCACCGTGCCGTAGTCCGGCCGAGCCTTCAAGTGCATCCAGGTGATGTCTGCGGTCTTTGCCACCTTGATCTGAAGATCACCGCTGCTGGTGATGAAGTCGTAGTCGAGGCTGAATCGGGTCAACGTGCCCTGCTCCTGTTCTGAACACCGTGAGCCTGATGTCTACGCCGGGGGTCCGACAACTTCCTTCAGGAGGCGGGAGGCGTGAGGGACACGCTAGTCAGCGGGGGTTGCCCCAGCGGGTGACATTGACGAAGGAGGACTCGAACCACCCGTTCGGACTAGCCGGGTGAGAGTCGAAGGTCCCGGCTAGAGCGGGTATGACCCCTTAAGTTCAGCGCCGCCGCCGCCGTCGCCTGCTGCTGCACCGCCGCCGCTGCCTGTGGCCCAGTCTCCGTACCCGCCGTAGATCGAGGGCTGTGACAGGCCCACACGAACCTGCTCCATCGTCCTGGGCGGGCCCACCTGACCGAGGCTGTCGCGCCCCCAGGGTCCGCCGCCCGCCTGGACAGGCTCCCCGACAGGCCGGGAGGAGGCGGCGAACTGCTGGCTCAGTACACGATGGCTCACCCCTAGATGATCTTGCACGGGGCGCCCCGAGTACGCCTAAGAGCCCTCTACCGGTTCGATCGTCTCGTGCCAGCGGACGTGGCGCTCGGTGTCGTGCACGGCGGCACCGCAGAGTGGGCAGCCGACCGGATGCTGCCACTCCTCGGGTTCGTCCCACATGATCGCGCCGTTGTAGTACCTCGGCCAGTCCTCATCCGTGCTCACGTCGTCTCCCTGGCGGGAGGGGTCCAGTCACGGCGGCGCAGGAACCGCTCTTGCTCGATGAACGCAGGCGTGCGTTCGACGGTGCGGGTGGGCTGCGCGTCGGCCCGTCCGCCTTCGCTGTCGCAGAGCGAACGGGGGTGCCGCCACACGGTGAACGCCGAGCAGCCGCAGCGCGTCGGGTCGGACTCGGCAAGGAAACTGTCAGCCACGTCGTGCGCTGTCGCCTCCCGGCCCGCCCGGGTCACGCAGCAGGCGCAGTTGCCCTTGCACGCGGCGTGGTCCCATCGCTTGCACGGCTCGCACTCGCGCCGCCCGTTGCGGTCGATGCACTCGGTCGGCGTCTCCCGGCCCGCTTCGTGCTCCCTCACCCCCTGCCCGCACCGGGCGCACGCGCCCTTCGTCGTCCCGGTCTGCGACTCGTAGGGGTGCCCGTCGGTCACGACGACACCTCCTCGCCGTTAGTGGGCGGTGCGGGATAGCCGTTGGGTGTCCGCCCGTCCCTGACGATAAGTGCGATGCTGGCCCCCCAAAGAGCGGCAGTGGCGTCGATGTGTGGCCTACCGTCCAGTTGCGCCATGACGTAGAGCAGCGCAGCGGCGTCACCCTCGGGCCAGTCGGGGTGAACGCGTGGCGCGACGGAGGCAGCCTTGTCGATCATGAGTCCTCCTCGCCGTTAGCGCGCGGCCACCAGACCGGCACCTCCACGACCTCGTAGCACTCGTCGCATTCGATCTTCACGGTCCCGGCGTCGTAGTCGTCGTCCATCCACGTCGCGTGGGCCTGCTCGAAGTGGTGGCCGCACGCCGGGCACGCCAAGCCGTCAGGGAACTTCGGGTGGAGCGTGCCGTTGGCTTCGTCGGGCACCAAGACGAACTCGACCCCGTTGATCCGAGCGCCTTCCAGCAGGTCAACGGCCTGCACGTCCCAGGCAGCCTGCGGGCCGAGATCGCTCAGGATGCGGTCCACGTCGTCGTCGAGGAACGACAGCGCCCGCCAGGCGTGCTCCTTCGGAGCCTCGTCGGGGTTGACGGCCGTCGCGAGTGCGACCGCAAGCACG
>FLYM01002161.1_pt1 | contig 12417 bp, 9 predicted proteins | sample 1122581 | NCBI WGS metagenome assembly FLYM01 (sample SAMEA4346789, study PRJEB14843) | hot springs metagenome | biome: Terrestrial Biome; feature: Habitat; material: Sediment | place: India | collected 2012-06-12 | depth 1760 m
ACGGCGTGCGCGTCGACATCCGCGGCCGCGAAGTGCCGGTGCGCGTGGTGCGGTTCCCGTTCGTGCGCGACGGCCACCCGCAGGAAGGCGTGCTGGCCTGACCCGCCCTCGCGCCCGTTACACTTGCCGCCACCTTTCCCGCAGACCCGCACAGTACGGAGCAACCCATGAGTGAGATCCCCGGCGACCTGAAGTTCCTGAAGTCCCACGAGTGGGCTCGCGTCGAAGGCGACGGCAAGGTGACCGTCGGCATCTCTGACCACGCCCAGGGCCTGCTGGGCGACCTGGTGTACGTAGAGCTGCCCAACGTGGGCGACCGCGTCGAGGCCGGCAACGCCTGCGCCGTGGTGGAATCGGTCAAGGCCGCCTCGGACGTGTACGCGCCGGTCAGCGGCACCGTCACCGAGGTCAATGCCGCGCTGGCCGACAAGCCCGAGACCATCAACGAGGACGCCTACGGTGAGGGCTGGCTGTTCACGCTGGAGATCGAGGAGCCCGACCAGCTCAAGGAGCTGCTCGGCCCCGACGACTACGCCGAACTGCTCGAGGACGAGGACCACTGAGTCGCGTTCCCTGCCGATCCCGACCGGCCGCCTCGCGCGGCCGGTTTTTTTTTGGCATCCCGATCGCTGCGGATGTCGGCACACGGCGCGAAGGATGTGGTGGCGTGGCTCCGCATCGCGCATCGGGGAGGACGCCGGCGGACGGTGCGGGCGCATTTTTTTTGCGCAAAATCGCTTGTGCAGCGCGAAAAGCGGCGACTTCCTCCACGAGGGAGTCACGCGTGCCCGGGCCTTGCACGCGTGGGGCATCCCCGCAGGGTATGGCTAAAAAACAGCCACGGCACGGAGTGGTCAATAAATATCCATGCCGCTGGAGGCATTGGAAATAAAGGCGTGCAGCCATCTGATTGATTGCGTGGCGCGTGCAGGCGACATGCATGGCCATGCGGGCATGAAGCGATCGCAAGGCCTGTGCGGAACACGCGACCGGACGTTGCGCGAAAAAAGTTCCGTCGGTGTGTTGACACCCAGAAAAGGCGTGATTAGGTTTCGCGCAACCAACGGTTCCCGCGGAAGCGAGTGACACGAATCAACGCGACAACGCGCGGTACTCAATCCAGCTCCGCCCGGACATTCAAAACGGTGGACGTGGGCGTTCTGCCCCCTTCGAAAAAACCGGTGCCGACGGTCCTCGCGCTTACGGCCCGCCATCGCGCTGCACACACTTCAAACGAAACCCGGACTGCCGACGAGGCGGGCCGGGTTTCCTGCATGCGGGGCCCGTCCACGACGGCTGTCCCACCACGCCGCCACGGCGTGTACGTGATCCGCTCCGGCGCGCTGCCATGCGCCGGCGGTTGGCTGCGGGCTCGCCCGCGGTACTGGTTGTACTGGGCTACACCCCGATAGACCACTGACGAGGAGCCATCCCATGGCCATGAAGAAAGCTGCGAAGAAGAAACCCGCCGCCAAGAAGGCGACGAAGAAAGCCGCCACGAAGAAGGTTGCGAAGAAGTCCGCCGCCAAGAAGGCCACCGCCAAGAAGGCGACGAAGAAGGCTGCCACCAAGAAGGTAGCCAAGAAGGCCACCGCCAAGAAGACGGTGAAGAAGGCCGCCAAGAAGACCGCCAAGCCGGCCAAGAAGGCCGCCGCGAAGAAGACGGTGAAGAAGGCCGCCAAGAAGACCGCCAAGCGTCCGGCCAAGAAGGCCGCCGCGAAAAAGACGGTGAAGAAGGCTGCTGCCAAGCGTCCGGCCAAGAAGGCCGCCGCGAAGAAGACGGTGAAAAAGGCCGCTGCCAAGCGTCCGGCCAAGAAGGCGGCTGCGAAGAAGGCGCCGGCCAAGAAGGCCGCTGCCAAGAAGCCGGCAGCGCGCAAGGCAAGCAAGCGTCCGGCCCGGAAGTCCGCGCCGACCGCGATGCCGGCCACGCCCGCACCGATGATCTGAGCACGACCCGATAACGAAACCGCTGTCATCCGCTCCCTCCCCGCAGCCCAGGCGGGGAGGGAGTTTTTTATGGGCGATAGCTTGGCCCGGCGCGTCCCACCAGATACCGCGTCAGTCGCCAGCACGCCCCGTGGCGGTGCAGTGCCGCGGCAAGGTGTGCCCCCCCTCGGGGGAGTAGCGACGAATCGCACCGCGCAAGGGGCGTGGCGAGGGCCGCGAAACGCCTTGCGCCTGCAACGCGACAGGGCACGTTACGCGGTGCGGCGCCGCGGCGGGGCCCGCACCGGCGGGCCGTGGAAGGTGCTTGCGCTTACTCCGGCGAAGCCGTCGAGCGCCCGGCGCTGCTGCCGACATCGTCCAGCAGCGGGCCGTCGCTGGACTGCGCCAACTGGGTGGCTTCCTCGAAGTCGATATCCAGCCAGCGGTCACCCGAGTACAGGCCGATCGCGCGATCCAGGATGGTGGGCATCAGGCCCGCGGGCGCGGCGCTCTCGCCATTCCACATCAGGGCCACGCCGAAATCGCGGTCGGGCAGCATTGCGATCGCGCCGCGGTACCCCTGCACGGCGCCACCGTGATAGACCAGCGGCTGGCCGGAGTAGTTGTAGACGCGCCAGCCCAGGCCGTATCCGGCGCTGCTCAGGCGCTCACGGCGCCAGGCCGAACTGCGGGTTTCGCCGGGCGTGTCCACCAGCGGCGAATGCAGCGTCGCCAGCAGCGGGGCCGGAAGCACGTCGGGGCGGTAGCCGGTCTGGGCGATGAGCCACTGCGCCATGTCGCTGGCGCTGGCGTTGACGCCGGCGGCCGGAGCGACCTCGTAATAGGTCGGCTTGGGCGTTACCGATACCCAGCCGCCGCGGGTGCGCACGTGCGGACGGGCCCAGCGCGGGCTGGACTTGATGCCGTCCAGCCCGAGGCTGGCGTCGTTCATGCCCAGCGGCTTGAACAGGCGACGCTGCACCGCCTGGGAATAGAACGTGCCGGTGGCGGCGAACACCACGTCGCCGATCAGGCTGAAGGCGATGTTCTGGTAGCCGTAGCAGGTGCCTGGCTGGCAGCTCAGCGGCGCATCGGCCAGGCGGCGGGTCAGGGTGCGGTAATCGACGTACTGCTCGAGGTCGCGGTCGAGCGTGTGGTTGCGCAGGCCGACGCGGTGGCTGAGCACATCGGCCACGGTGATGCGCTCGGCGGCAGTGGGGTCCTTCAAACGGAACTGCGGCATGTACTGCGTCAGCCGGCTGTCCCAGCGGATGGAGCCGTCGTTGACCAGCACACCGGCCAGCGTGCCGGCAAAGCCCTTGGACAGCGAGGCCAGTCGGAACACGGTATGCGCGTCGACCGGCTCGGCCGCCTGCACGTCGGTGATGCCGTAGCCGCGCGCCGACAGCACGCGTCCGTTGTAGACGATGGCCATCGACAGGCCCGGCACGCGCTGGTCGGCGACCAGTTGCTGTGCGGCCGCCTCGAACAGCCGGACATCGAAGCCGTCGGCCAGCGGCACCCGCGGCTGGCGCGCCGGGGCGACCGGCGCCTGTGCCAGCGAGGTGGCGGCGTTGGACGCATACGCGACACGATCGCTGCCGGCACCGGGCGTCTGCGCCGTCGAACCGAGGGTAAGGGTGAGGAGCACGGCGGTCGCGCCGGTGCGCCAATACACGCGCTGTCGCGGGGTGGCGTCGTCTTTCATGGGTCGCAGGCCCTGCGTATGCTGACTCGCGATCGATCATAACGCCGATTTTCAGGGGATAGGGGAGCAGTCATGTTCAGTTTCATGATTTTGCTGGCATTCGTCGCACTGGTCGTGGCGTGGCTGGTGGCGATGTACAACGGGCTGGTGCGCGCCCGGAACGCGTACCGCAATGCGTTCGCGCAGATCGACGTGCAACTGCAGCGCCGCTTCGATCTGGTCCCCAACCTGGTGGAGACGGCCAGGGCCTACCTCACGCACGAGCGCGAAACGCTCGAAGCCGTCGTCGCCGCGCGCGGCGCGGCGCAGGCAGGGCTGTCGGCGGCCAAGGCCAGCCCCGGGGATCCGGCGGCGATGGCCGAGCTCTCTCGCTCGCAGGGTGCGCTGGACGGCGTGCTGGGCCGACTGATGGCGGTGGTAGAGGCCTACCCGGACCTCAAGGCCAACCAGACCATGATGCAGCTGTCGGAAGAGCTGGCCAGCACCGAGAACCGCGTGGCCTTCTCGCGCCAGGCCTACAACGACGCCGTCATGGCGTACAACAACAGGCGCGAGGTGTTTCCCTCCAGCCTGGTCGCCGGCAACTTCGGCTTCAGGCCGGCGGCGTTGCTGGACATTCCGGCCGACCGCGCGCAGGTGCGCGAGGCGCCGAAGGTGCAGTTCTGACCCGGGCGGCGTGAGGCGTCGCGCGGCGGTGGGGGACCGTCGATGAACTTCTTCGAACACCAGGCACAGGCGCGCCGCGATTCCACGCGGCTGGTGATCCTGTTCGCACTGGCGGTGCTGGGCATCGTGCTGGCGGTCAACCTGGTCGTGGCACTGGTCGCCGGGGCCCGCCCGGGCGTGCTGGCCGCAGCCAGCATCGGCACCGTGCTGGTCATCGGCCTGGGCTCGCTCTACCGCATGGCCTCGCTGCGCGGCGGTGGCGACGCGGTGGCGCTGCAGCAGGGCGGCGTGCCGGTGGCGATGGATACGACCGATGCCAACGCGCGGCGGCTGCTGAACGTGGTGGAGGAAGTCGCCATCGCTTCGGGCGTGCCGGTGCCGCGGGTGTACGTAATGGAACACGAGGCGGGCATCAACGCGTTCGCCGCCGGCTACTCGCCGTCCGATGCCGCCATCGCCGTGACCCGCGGCGCGCTGGACCGGTTGAACCGCGACGAGTTGCAGGGCGTCATCGCGCACGAGTTCAGCCACATCCTCAACGGCGACATGCGACTCAACATCCGGCTGATGGGGGTGTTGTTCGGCATCCTCATGCTGGGCGTGGTCGGCCGCAAGGTGCTGGTCCACGGGGGGCTGGGTTCGCGCCGCACCAGCGCCGGGCTGCCGATCCTCGCCGGCGCATTGGTCGCGATGGCAATCGGCTATATCGGGCTGTTTTTCGGGCGCCTGATCAAGGCCGGGGTCAGCCGAAGCCGCGAGCGCCTGGCCGATGCGTCGGCGGTGCAGTTCACCCGGCAGACGTCGGGCCTGGCCGGCGCGCTGAAGAAGATCGGCGGCCTGCACGAGGGCGCCCGGCTGGGGGATGCCGGCCAGGCCGAGGAGGTCAGCCACATGCTGTTCGGCGATGGCGTCGGCTACGCCGGCCGCACGCTGGGGCGATGGTTCGCCACGCACCCCGACCTGGTGGAGCGCATCCGTGCGCTGGAGCCCGGGTTCGATACCGCCGAACTGGACCGCCTGCAGCGGCAGTGGATAGGCGCACCGCCCCAGGGCCTGGACGAGGACCTCCGGCTGGGCCTGGCCGCGCCCACGCACGGGCCGTTGCCGCCGGCGGGCAGTGAGCGCCGGTTGACGCCGCCGATGGTCGTCGCGCAGGTGGCGCGTCCCGGCGCGGACGACTACCGCCGCGCCGACGCGATTGCCGCCGGCATCCCCGAGCCGCTGCGACGCATGGCCGCGCAGCGCGAGGGCGCGGTTCCGCTGGTGCTGGGCCTGGTGCTGGACCACGCCCCCGGCATCGCCGGCCGCCAGCGCATCGAGATCGCTGCACGGATGGGCGAGGACGTCGCCGAGCGCGCCGCGCGCAGCCACCGCCGCCACCTTGATGCCCTCCACCCGGCGCTGCGGCTGCCGCTGGCGGCGCTGGCCTTTCCGGTGCTGCGGCTGAGGCCACGGCCGGAACTGGAGCGCTTCATGGACACGGTGCAGGCGATGACGTTTGCCGACGGGCGGGTATCGCTGTTCGAGTACTGCCTCGGCCGTCTGCTGACCGTGCAGGTGCGCGAGTCGCTGGATCCGTCCCGGCGCGCGCGGTTCGGCCGCCTCACGCCGTCAGCGGTGCAACGCGAGATCGCCACGTTGCTGGCAGTGGTCGCACACGCCGGCCACGCCGACCTGGCGAGCGGCCGCCACGCCTACCTTGCAGCGATGCACCGCATGCTGCCCGACGCGCACATCGCCTACGCGCCGCCCGCGGCCGGCGTCACCGCCCTGGACGGCGGTTGGGACGCGCTGGACCGCCTGGACCCGCTGGCCAAGCAGCTCCTGGTCGAAGCGGTGACCGTGGCGATGTTGCACGACGGGCGCATCAGCCTGGCCGAGGCCGAACTGCTGCGCACGATCTGCGGCGTGCTGCATTGCCCGCTGCCGCCGACGCTGGAAAACGTCTGACGGTCAGATGGCTTGCGTGTCGCCGCGGATCAGGTCCGCCGCCCGCTCGGCGATCATGACCGTCGGCGCATGGGTATTGCCGCCGACCAGCGTGGGCATCACCGAGGCGTCCACCACGCGCAGGCCATCGACGCCGCGCACGCGCAGCTGCGGATCGACCACGGAGCCGCTGTCCGACCCCATGCGGCACGTGCCGACGGGGTGGTACACGGTTTCGGCCTTGGCGCGGATGAATCCGGCCAGTTCCGCATCGGTCAGGTCATCGCGCGCCGGGAAAATCGGCGCGCCGCGCACGCCGTCGAAGGCGCGTTGCGCCAGCACCTCGCGCGCGACCTTCGCGCACTCGACCATCATCCGCAGGTCGAAGCCGTCCTCATCGGACAGGTAGTTGGCCTCGATGCGCGGCTTGTCCGCCGCCTGCCCGCTGACCAGCGTGATGCGGCCCCGGCTCCGGGGCCGCAGTGCGCAGGCGTGCACGGTGTACCCGTCGCCCGGCAGGCGGTGGCGGCCGTGGTCATCGAGCATCGCCGGCACGAAATGCAGCTGGATGTCGGGTCGGCCGTCGGGCGCGAGCGACGAGCGCACGAACGCGCCGGCCTCGGCGATGTTGCTGGTGCCAGGTCCGCGTCGCCCGCGCAGGTAGTAGTCGAACGCCACCGGCAGGTCGCCCACGCGGTCGTAGGTGATGCGCTGCGTGCAATGGCGCAGCGTGCAGATGTCCAGGTGGTCCTGCAGGTTGGCGCCCACCTGGTCGACATCGGCCACCACCGTGATGCCCTGCCGGCGCAGGTGCATGGCCGGACCAATGCCCGACAGCATCAGCAACTGGGGCGAATTGATCGCGCCGCCGCACACCAGCACTTCGCGCGCGGCGGCCTGGTGGTAGGCCTTGCCCGCGGCGGTGTACACCACGCCGTCCGCGCGTGGCCCACCGCCATTGCGGCTGAAGGTGATGCGCGAGACGTGCGCGCCGGTGACCACCTGCAGGTTGCCGCGCCCGCGCGCGGGCTTGAGGTAGGCCGAGGCCGACGACCAGCGCACCCCGTCCTTCTGCGTCACCTGGTAAAGGCCAAAGCCCGCCTGCGATGGGCCATTGAAGTCGGTGTTGGCCGTGTAGCCGGCCTGCGCGCCGGCCTCGATGAACATCTCCGACAGCGGGTTGACGTGGCGCAGGTCCGACACGTGCATCGGGCCGTCGCCGCCATGCAGCGTATCGCCACCGCGCGAGTTGCATTCGGCGCGGCGGAAGTAGGGCAGGACGCTGGGCCAGTCCCAGCCCTCCGCACCGCCGTCCGCCCAGCCGTCGTAGTCGGCCGGCACGCCGCGCACGTAGCACATGGCATTGATCGAACTCGACCCGCCCAGCACCTTGCCGCGCGGCCACCACAGTGCGCGGCCGTCGAGGTTCGGCTCCGGCGTGGTGTGGTAGTCCCAGTTGACCGACCCGAGGTTGACCAGCTTGGCCAACCCGGCGGGCATGTGGATGTAGGGATGCCAGTCGCGCGGGCCGGCTTCCAGCAGCAGCACGCGCACGTCGGCGTCCTGCGAGAGCCGGTGGGCCAGCACGCAGCCGGCCGAGCCGGCGCCGATGATGATGTAGTCGAACACGTCCCGCACCCGTGGCAGCGCTGGCGCCGACGGCGCGATGCGGCGAGGCTAGTACACGCCCGCATCCTGCGGTAGATGGCGTTGCCCGCCTGCCGGTGGTGGCCGTGACCCGCGTCGTGGTGGCGGTGCGCATCGGCTGGCGATGCCGGCGCCGTTGGGCTACCGTGCCGGCCGACCCCGTCCTGCCGAGCCACGTCCATGTCCCACGGCGATGCCGTGCTGCAAACGCCCGATCCCGCGGGGATCGGGCGGGAGGAATGGCATGCCGCGGCTGCATCGTTCGCCTATTTCTTCTGCGTGCTGGCCGCGTACTACGTGGTGCGTCCGGTACGCGACCAGCTGTCGGCGGCGGTCGGCTCCACGCAGCTGCCGTGGTTCTATGCGGCCACGTTCCTGGCGACCCTGGCGTTGACGCCGCTGTTCGCCGCCCTGGTGGCGCGCCATCCGCGCCGGGTGGTGGTGCCGGCGGTGCACCTGTTCTTCATCGCCTGCCTGCTGGGGTTCGTGCCGTTGTTCACCCAACAGGGCCTGTTGAGCCCGCGTGCGCTGGGCACGGTGTTCTTCGTCTGGATCAGCGTGTTCAACCTGTTCATCGTGTCGGTGTTCTGGAGCTTCATGTCCGACATCTTCGATGCGCGCCAGGCGCGCCGGCTGTTTCCGGTGATCGCGCTGGGTGGCACGGCCGGCGCGATCGCCGGTCCGGTGCTGACGCGCGCGCTGGTGGGCGTGATCGGCGTGGCGCCGCTGCTGGCGGTATCGGCGGCTTTGCTGGCACTGGCGCTGGTGTGCGTGGCGTGGCTGGGGCGGTGGGCGCGCGTGCACGGCAGCCGTCGCTTCGAGCCGGGCCACGAGGCGGCCGTCGGTGGTGGCATGCTCGACGGCCTGCGGCAGGTGTTCGCCGACCCGTTCATGCGCACCATGGCGGTGCTGATGCTGCTGGCCGACTGCATCGGCACGGTGAACTACGCGCTGGTGGTGGACTACTCCGGCGCCACCTTCAGTGACGCCATCTCGCGCACGCGCTTTGCCGCCGACCTGGACCTGGCCGCCAACCTGCTGCAGGTGACCGTGCAGCTCACGCTGACGCGCTGGATGCTGGTGCGCTGGGGGGCGGGCCCGGTGATCGCGGTGTGGGCGGTGGCGGTCGCGCTCGCACTGGGGCTGGTGGTGGTCTCGGACAATCCGTACGCGCCGGTGGTCGGTGCGATGCCGATGGTGGCCGTCGCCCTCATCATCGGCCGCGGCCTGGCCTACGGCATGGTCGGCCCGGCGCGCGAAAGCCTGTACACCCGCGTGCCGCGCAACCTGCGCTACAAGGGCAAGAACGTGGTGGATACCGCGGTATGGCGGTTCGGTGACCTGGGCGTGGCGCTGTCGATGAATGCCCTTCGCAGCGTCGGCGTGGGCGTGTCGGGGTTTGCCGGCCTCGCGGCGCTGGCGGCGGCGACGTCCGGCGTGCTGGGCTGGCGCGTGGCACGGCGGATCGAGCGCGCCCCCGCCACCGTGGTGCCCGCGCCGGCGGCGCCGTGACCTTCGGCCGATGTTGCCCGGAACGGCAGCCCCGACAGTGCAGCCGTCCACCCGAATCAGGAGCCTGACGATGCAGCCCTCCCGCCGCAGTGTGCTGATCGCCGGCCTGGCCGGTGCCGTGACAGTCGCCCTCGGACCGCTTGCAGGATGCGCCAGCGACCCGGTCGCAAGCGCGTCCAGCCGTCCGCAGAGGCGCGGCCTGGACATCCTGGTGCTGGGCGGAACCGGCTTTCTCGGCCCGCACTTCGTCGAGGCCGCGCGCGCGGCCGGCCACCGCCTCACGCTGTTCAACCGCGGCAAGAGCAACCCGCAGCGGTTCAGCGGCGAAGCCTTCGGAGACGTCGAACAGCTGCGCGGCGACCGCAAGTCCGACCTGTCCGCGCTGGAGGGCGAGCGCCGATGGGACGCCGTGCTCGACACCTCCGCCTACCTGCCCGGCGACGTCACGCGCTCGGCCGGCCTGCTGGGGCCGCGCGTGGGCCAGTACCTGATCGTCTCGACCATCTCTGTCTATGCCGACACCTCGGTGCCGGGGATGGACGAGGACGCGCCGCTGGCGACGATCCCCGACCCGACCGTCACCGAGATCACCGGCCAGACGTACGGGCCACTGAAGGCGCTGTCGGAGCAGGCCGTGCAGCGCGCCATTCCCGGGCGAGTGACCGTGGTGCGGCCGGGCCTGATCGTCGGCCCCGGCGACACCACCGACCGCTTCACCTACTGGCCGGCCCGGGCCGACCGCGGCGGCGAGATCCTCGCGCCCGGCACGCCCGCCGATCCGACCCAGTTCATCGACGTGCGCGACCTGGCCGCGTTCCTGCTGCACCTGATCGAGCAGCGCACCTTCGGGGTGTTCAATGCCGATGCACCGGCCGGTTCACTGACCATGGGCGCGCTATTGGCCGCCAGCCAGTCCGTGGCGCGCGACCTCAACGACATCCAGTGCGTCCGTGCACCCTGTCCGCAGCCGCCCGGCGCGGTGTCGTCGCTGACATGGGTGCCGCCGGCGTTCCTTGCCGGGCAGGGGGTGCGGCCGTGGCAGGACATGCCGGCATGGATTCCGGCCGAAGGCGAGTATGCGGGCTTCGGTCGCGTCGACACCTCGCGCGCGCAGGCAGCCGGGCTCCGGTACCGCCCGCTTGAAACCACGGTGCGCGACACGCTGCTGTGGTGGCGGACGCTGCCGGCCGAGCGGCGGGATGCGCCCAAGGCGGGGCTGTCGCCGCAGCGCGAGGCCGGGGTGCTGGCCGCCTGGCACGCACGTGCCGGACGTGGCAACGGATGACGCCACGCGCGCGCCCCAGGTGGTGGCGGCTGCGCTGGAGCGCGCGCATCCTTGCGGTGCTGGTGGTGGTGTTCCTGGTCTGGGGCTGCGTGTGGGAGCCGCGTTCGCTGGTGATGCGCGACTACGCCTTCGCCCTTCCGGCCTGGCCGGCCGAGTGCGATGGCCTGCGGGTGGACGTCATCGCCGACCTGCACACCGGCTCGCCGCACAACGGCCTGGACAAGCTGGACCGGCTGGTGCAGCGGCTGGCGGAAAGCGACTCGCAGGCCGTGCTGATGGCCGGCGACTACGTGATCCTCAGTGTGTTCCTGGGCACCTACATCCCCGCCGACGTCATTGCCATGCACCTGCGCCCGCTGACCGCACGAAAGCCGGTGTACGCGGTGCTGGGCAACCATGACTGGTGGAAGGACGGGGCACGGGTGCGTGCGGCGTTCGAGTCCGCCGGCGTCACCGTGCTGGAAGACCAGGCCACGCGCACGCAGCTGGCGGGCTGCGATCTTTGGGTGGTCGGCGTGGGCGACCTGTGGGAGGCGCCGCACGACATCGACCGTGCGTTCTCCACCGTGGACGACGATCGCCCCGCGCTGGCGATCACCCACAACCCCAACGTGTTTCCGGACATGCCCGCGCGCGCATCCCTGGTGGTGGCCGGGCATACGCATGGCGGGCAGATCGCGTTCCCCGGCCTCGGCGCACCCGGCCTGTGGGGCCAGGTCGACGGGCGGTATCCCAAGGGCCATTTCACCGAGGACGGCCGCCAGCTGTTCGTGTCGCCCGGCATCGGCACCAGCATCCTGCCGATCCGCTTCGGCGTACCGCCGGAAGTCTCGCGGCTGACGCTGCGCGCGCAACGGCCGGGTCCCTGAGTCCGGATTGCCACGCAACCGCCCGATTGGCGCTGCTGCCGGGCGATTCACACGCCGATGCGGGCGCGCAGACGCGTCGCCGCGGTGTCGCGCACTTCACGGGCACCGGCCACTCCTGACCTGTGTCGCTGACGGCCGTCCCGCCCTCAAAACGAAGACGGCGGAGAATCCCCGCCGTCTTGCGTGGTGCCCTGTGTCCACCTTCCTCAGGCGGCCGCGCGGTCCTGCCCGTGGTGCGGACGGTAGCCGGCCGCACGCAGCTCGTCGGCCTCGAAGTCGTCCACGCAGATGGCATCCAGGGTCATCTCGCGCAGCTCTTCCAGCTGGGCGCGCTCCTGCGCCGTGATCCACCCCTCGCGCACGCCCTCGTCAAGTTGGGCGGCAAAATCGAGCGACTCGATGTCGCGCGCCTTCAGTGCCTTCAGCAGCTTGCGCTCCACCGGCTCGGCCAGCACCACTTTCTGCAGGTAGCTGTTGATGCGGCCGGCCGGATTGTTGGCCGTCGGCGTCAGGAACGCACCCGCGCCCAGGCGGTCGCGTGCCTCGTTGGGCGACATCAGCAGCGATGCCACCTTGTGCCCGAGACGATCGCTCGGCGGCTGCGCGCGACGGCCCAGCGGGAACACCAGCGCCCACAGCAGCCAGCCCACCGGGCGAACCGGGAAGTTGCGCAGCGCACCCGACAGCGCCACTTCGATCTTGTGCACGGCATCGTGGAAGGCCCATGCCAGCAGCGGCTGATCGGCGGCCGGTCGGCCCTGGTCCTCGTAGCGCTTGAGCATCGCGCTGGTGATGTAGAGCTGGCTGAGCACGTCGCCCAGGCGCCCCGACAGCGACTCCTTGAACTTGAGCTTGCCGCCCAGCAGCAGCATCGA
>FLYM01025389.1_pt1 | contig 12399 bp, 14 predicted proteins | sample 1122581 | NCBI WGS metagenome assembly FLYM01 (sample SAMEA4346789, study PRJEB14843) | hot springs metagenome | biome: Terrestrial Biome; feature: Habitat; material: Sediment | place: India | collected 2012-06-12 | depth 1760 m
TTTCGTGACGGAGAGGGAGGCGGTATGCAAGTGGGGGAGCACGAAGTGGAGATTCACAGTGAGGGCGGGAGCAGACGGCGTGTACATAAAGCCAGAAAGCCCACTATACCAGGAGTGGATTAAAGTGGCCCACAGTGGCGAAGGCGACGTGTGCAAAAACCGCCCTATCGGAGGCCCTTAAAGCTTAATGGGCTAAGCTTGGAGAGTTTCGTGCTTAGCCTTCCACTCTACGACATCTTCTTTTTTCCCTATCACAACCCAGGCAATGGTTTTAGACAGCGGCCTCGTCTCTGCAATTATAACCTTGTCGCCAGGCTTCACCTCTATGCACTCGGGCACTCTCACTCTCATCCTCTTGCGCCTGCGCTCATATCTGTTGTACTTACGAATGTAGTGTAGCCACTCGTGAATAACAACGGCGGCTTTGTGCATTCTGACCTTCTCCACGGTGACCTCCAAAAGCTTCAATCGCACTTTGAGGTGGCCGTGCCAGGGGCAGAGGGGATCGTCGCAGACGCTGGCCGGGGGCAAGACGTGAGGTATCCCTATGTTCTTCACCTCCACCCTTTTCCCGTTGGGCAGGGTGAATACGTCCCCAGGCCTAGGCCTTGTCTGTAGTTTTATTGCAGTCATATTACTTAGCCGCGATGTGTAATGACGACCTAGTTGCCTTGAGGCCGGGTTCGCCGTGTTGAACGATTTTTGTCGTCAGGGCGAATTCTCCCAAATAGTGGCCGATGTGCCACGGCGATATGAACACCGGTATGTAGGTAATTCCGTTGTACACGTGAATAGTTAAGCCGACCATCTCGGGGAGGATAATCATGTCTCTACAATGGGTTCTTATAACGACTTTCTTACCCTGCGCCGCTAATCTTTTCGCTTTACGTATTTTTTCAAGTAGCTTTCTGTGCTCAGGCTTAAGCCCCCTCTTTAAGCTCCTCCTCTGCCTGGCGGGAAGCAGTTTTATAAACTCGTCCATGGACATGTTTAAAAGCTCTTCCAACGTCTTCCCCCTGTACCTAAACGTAGCCCACTCCTCTGGAGGTATCACAGTTGGGGTAATCCATCCCTGCTTTCCCTTCTGGGCCTCTTGCTCCTTTGAAGACATCAACCACCCAACCCCACCCCTATTAAAAACTTTCCCCAACGGCATATTAGCCAAAAAACGTAAAAAATTACGACAAAACGTGAAAGTAAAAAAAAGACTGGAAAATCAGTAAAATATGCCTAAACCCGGGCTCGCTAGGCTGGGGGCTATTTCGGCATTGGTGCTTGCGGCCGCCGCCTACGGGCTATCGCTGACAGACAGGTGGAACGACTTAGCCGGTGGCGTCCAGATCGAGGTGGGGTATGACCAAACCCCCGACAGATATTTCACAGTGGGCTACTGTAGCCTCGGCGTGGCTGTGTACTGGTATGAGAGCGGTAGCCGGGTATTTGGATATTTAACTGCCGGCCATTGTACAAATAGCCAGTACCAAGACGCGGTTTACCAACCGTATAGGAACCTAAACGTAGGCGATAATAACTATATAGGGACAGTAATTAGAGACAGCTACTACAGCGGCACAACGCCCGTAATTGACGCGGCGCTTATAAAAATAGAGGCCTCAAGTAGAACTGTGAGGCCTTGGATAGCCACCTCCGCAGTGGGATTCCAGACTGACGCCCTGGTGAACTGGTACTACACAATAGTAAATGCGCCGCAAGATCCCGGAGGTAGCAGATATTCAAAACTCGGATATAGGTGTGGCTACGATTGGGGCCTCAAAATAGATAAAGTAACGTATGTGATTGACGAGAATGGAATAATAGCACTCGTCTATAGACTCATTAAGGATGGAGGGGGGAGGATAAATGCCTGTCAAGGCGACAGCGGAGGGCCTGTTTTCTACATGTGGAGTCAAAGGATAGACTCTATGGTTGTATATTACGCAAATGTGCTTGGTTTAATAAAAGGAGTAAACGATGTTAGCAATCCAACGGCAATATATGTTACGCCTATTGACGAAGCGCTTAACAGATTACAAGTTTATCTATATACGTATAGATCATGAGATCACTCCCGCTTATTCTAGCGGTCGCCGCGCTGTTGCTGGCGGCGCCTCAAATAGAGATAGTCTATGATTTCGGGGGCGTTGTTGTAAACAAGACTTGCTACCTCGCCAAGACTCCGGAAGTGATTGCGCCAAAGGTTAAGGCCTTGATGGAAATCGACAGGGCGGCCAAGATGTTGCCTTCAGTTAAGGCGTTTGTAGAAGACTTAAAGAAAATGCCAGGCGTGTACATCCGCGGAGATGAAATTCTCAGCGAAGAGGCGCTGAGAAGGCTGAAAGACAGCGGAGAGGACAGGGTCAACTTATCCCTTGAGGTGTACATATTCGGCAACAAGTCTCTGATAGATTACGTAGTGAGGAGGGCAAAGGGGCTTGAGGTGGGGATGACGATTTTCTACATCAACGCCACGGCTCCAGAATACCCCGGCCGCAAGAAGATGATTGAGGTGACACTCGAATGGGCCAAAAAATACGTTAAAGCATATGGGAATAGAAGCCTTCTCTTAGGGTTTGAGTTAGACATGCCTCTAATAGTGCTAGGAGTCATAAACGCCACTGAGGAAGAGGCCGATAAGGTGGCGGCCCAGATGAGGGGAATAGTGCCGTGCGAATACCCAATGATATACTACGCAACTAAGTTTTACTTACTACACCAGAAATCTCCAAATGAGACGGCTATGGGCAATGTCACTAAAAGCGAATTTATTAAACACCTCGTTGAGCTCAACAAGAGGGACGACGCACCCGCTGTAGAGGACGCGCTTGTAGCGAAAAGCGCCGATAGCCCAATGGATTGGGTTGGCGTATTGCTGGCGGCTTTGTTTGCGGCCTTGGCAACGCTCGCGGTGGTATTGTACAGAGCAGGTGATCGATTTTAAGGACGCATATTTAAATCCCCTATTTTTTCTCGGCCCTCCAGTCCACTAGGCTGTGGACTGGCTTTCCTTTTAGTTTCATTACATATGCCGTTGCTGACAGCGCGGCGGCTACGCCCATGGCGGCAGATATCACCGCTTGTTTATAGGGATAGGCCACAATATCGCCGGCGGCAAAGACGCCGGGGGTTTTAGTCTTTCCCTCCCAATCGGCTATGATCTCGCCCCTCTCGTTAAGCTCAACAAGGTGTTTAACAAAGTCGCTTTTAGTGACATAGCCAACCTCTATAAACACCGCGGAGACGGGCAGTTCCTGGGTCTCGCCGGTCTTCCTGTTCTTAACTACCACAGACTTCACCTTAGTGTCGCCTTTAATTTCAACAACTTCGCTGTTTGGCACGAAAACCGCTTTGCCCAGCCTCTTGGCTTGTTCTATAAACTCGTCGTCGTGAATAGGCTTCTCCCCAGGATATATCCAGTAGAACTTATTAGCCACTGAGGAGAGTATTGTGACGGGCTCTCTGGCCAAGTCGCCCCAGCTGATCAGCGCTATATCTTGTCCTTTGAAAAACGGGGCGTCGCAGATAGTACAGTAGGAGACGCCTCTGTTCTTAAATTTCGACTCGCCGGGAACTCCCAGCTCTTTAGGCGTCTTGCCAAAGGCGAGGATCACGGCCAAGCTCTTGTACTCATCTCCCCCCTCAGTCTTTACCACAAAAACGTCGCCGTGTTTCTCCACGGCTTTCACTTCGTCGAAAATTATCTCGGCGCCGAAAGTCCTGGCTTGCTGTTCAACTCTCTTTGCCAGCTCCGGCCCAGATATTTTAGGTATCGCTGGGTAGTTTTCAATAAGCGTAGTCATATTTAGCTGTCCTCCTAAATCCCTGCTAATAACGAGAGTTTTAAGCCTCTGCCTGGCCGTATACAAGGCTGCTGACAGTCCAGCTATGCCGGCCCCCACGATTATTACGTCGTAATCCACGTCCATTAAATCCCCCATCTGCATGGAATTTAAAAAGTTCAAGTAAATTCCTTCCTTGGGTGATCCTACCTAACAATACCGCCACAAGCGCCGCGAACAAGGCTACCGGCATTACGCCAGTCCATTGTGTTTTGCTGCCGGCGCGTTCTGCCGCAGGCGATGCAGACGCGCTCTCTACAGCGGTTGCGCCGCCCCCAGTACCCCCTTCTGAAGACACGGCATGCGCGCACTCCGCAACGGAAGCATTGCCTAGATCTGCCTCAGGGCCCCTATACGGTAATAAAATTAGCTTGTCTGTAAAGTAAACTATTGGGTATCTACAGGGCACGATCTCCCTTACCCGCGCCGCCACTTTATCGGCCTCCTCCTCTGTGGCGTTGACAACTAGGAGAAATACCACAGGGACTTCGTGCGATGTGATAAGTAAACCGAAGAGCGCATTTTTTCCATATTTCTCAATAATTTCTCAATATACTCATTATGCCAAGAGCGGAACATGTCGAGTATTTCCCTGGGACTTGGAAACGGGCCTGGATTTGTGGCATTAATGTAGTATACCGCTAATCCCAACCCAAGACTTTTCGCTTTTTCTACTATACGCCCTATCAACGATTTATTGTTAAATACGAACACTTCAAACCACAGAGAAACCCTATCCACCTCGCCTCTTTTCAGCCTATTTAGCGCCTCCTCGTAGTCATCTCCGGCTCTGACATATACGCCGGGTGTCCTCCTTAACTCTTCGATAAAGGCCCTAATAGGGGGCATCATCTTGGCGAATTTATCTTTATTTACCTCTACTGAGATCGTTGCAATAGGTATGGGCCAGTACTTCTGCGTCTTGGCTAAATAACACGTCTTATTTACAACTATACCGTTAAAATCATATACAACTTTAATCTGGGGTACCGCAAGGATTAACGTTACGAGTATTAAAGTAAGTAACAGCGCTTTCATGATCTATACGTATATAGAGATATACTTGCAACCTATTAAGCGCCTCGTCAGCAACTAACACCGTCCTTTCGGCATTAGTTGCTTTTGTAATACCAAGAACATTCGCATAATATACCGTCATAGAATCTATTCTTTGACTCCACATGTAGAAGACAGGACCTTCGCTATCGCCTGGACAAACTTTTGTACTACTCCCATTGGGTTTCACCAGTATATAAACTAATTCGTTACCCACTTGACCGCGAAAGTATATAATAAGGTTTTGAGTCACACCCGCAATTAAATCCGAGTTTTGAATATCTGCTTCCTCCGGGATCTTGCGGTGCATTTGCCATTAATCTATAAGCGCTAATTTTAAACATAACCCAACGACCTACGTATATACAGCGAGGCTATGACTACGGCGATTGTCCCCACGGCCAGCGCAATCCAGATGAAATCTGCCGCAAGCCCTGTTTGTTCTCTCAAGGGCGTTAGGCGGGGGACGTACCTCTCGCTAGGTACGAACAATACCGCCACTCCGCACAGTTCCCTTTCCTTCAAGTGTTTTTCAACCGCCCTAATGGCCTCTTCGTCAGGCTGGCGCACGTAATACACAACGTCGCCAAACGGCCCGAATATTGTCAACGGTACTATGCCGTGTGTTGGGGCGCCTAGCCCCGGTATGAAGTCCACTGTTTTATTTGTCCGAAGGGCCTTAACTCTTGGCAAATCGACTACTATTATAGAGATGTTATAATCGTTGGCCACATTTTCCAGCCTCTTCAACACGTCAAGCCTCCCGCCGAGCCTAACAAAGGCGTATACGGTGCCGTTGTTAGCACTGTCGTTGGGGATCTTAACTGTACTCGCGCCGCCTACCTCTATAACCTCAACACCCGCCTTTCTTAACGCATCTTCCACGGCTTTAACCTTGTCGCTTAGTAGAGATTGGTCAAGCGCCACTAACGAGTTCCACTGCTCTAAAGTTACGTTGTCTTCTGACTTTATGCCGAGCATTTCCCTGGTCTTCTTGCGGATGGGGCTGTCATACTTCTCAACAAATCCTTGCTCGACGAGCCACTCGCCTAGAAGAGGGGCGTAGTCAAACGGCGCAGTGAATATGTACGCAGGTCCGCAGGTGGTGTTGACTTCGACGACGTATTTAGACATGTTTACATACAGCACGCCTGCCTGCACGGCAACAGCTAGCGCTATGACGAGTAGGGCAATGGGCCTTATCATTTCCACCCTACTACTCCCAAAGCTTTATTAATTGTATCAGCGCTACGAAAGAAGAACCCCCACCTCGCCTCGTACTGAACTCTTGCAACAAGGGGTCTAAACTTCTGATCTGGATAAGTGGCGGAAAACATCAGCACCGCTTCGGCCGCTAGCGCTAAGCCGAGGACTATTTTCCGTTCCATAGTCCCAAGAAATTACAGTCTTTTTTTTCGTTAGTTTATTGTCGAATAGTAATTCTCAGTTTGGCTTAACGCCCGTAAACTCGCCTTTAGGGTATACCCATCGGCATACTTTGCTGGCGTACATCATCGGCTTGGAAGTCGTAGCGCACAGAGTTGCTTGAGTAGTTTTAGGGCCTCGCATATGTTGATTTAATAGGCCGAGGGGGCGCGGCACGGCGTGCCCTCGTGGTGGCCGAGGCATGCACTATGCAATGGCCTTGTTGGGCGATGTGATAATAAAGAGAACTCCCGGCCGTTGCATAGAGCCGCCCAGGGCGCCCTGTTAGATGGAAAGGGAAATCTAAAGAGAGTAAGACTCCCTTGAGAAAAGAGGGCTATAGTCAAGGACGCATGCTACAGCCACTCCCTCAGCGCTCTTAGCGCCAGCCACGCGGCAATTATCCCGGCAGTGAGTGCTGGGAGGAGGGCTACGCTCAGAGCGGGGAGGTTGATGTAGGGGCTTTCGAAAATCTCTCTTCTCAACGCGGCGACTAGGAGGACCGCAACAAGGCCGCCAGCCGTCCAGAAGACGAGTAGGGATATCAAAAAGGCGGCAATGCGCCTCCTAAATCTCAACGGCCTGTACACTAAGTAGAGGGACATCCCGAGCCAAGCCCACAAGGCGAAGCTGGCCCCGGCAGTCGCCTCGTGGATAAGCGGCGCGAGGAGATAAGGGGCCGCCGGGGCTAAAAGCAAGAGGGCGTATCTCGCCGACAAGCGGGCTCCCAAAAGCCAGTGCCAAAGCCCAATACACCACCACACAACCCCCCAATACCACAAACCCACAAAAAGCCCAACCCAAGGGGACCACCCAACGAGAAGAATACCAAGGGACGAAAAAAGAACGACAAAAAGAGGGAAAAACAAGTATTTTAACACCACGCCGCTATCTAGGATTCCACGTAGTGTAGTGAGCAAGGCCTCTGAAGCTCCACCAAGTCATTGTTTCCCCTATGCTTCCCCAATAACGAGGCACAGCTCCGCCGCTATACGCTGGATAGCTCTCAATTCCACGATTACTCGCAAAAGTTATGTACTCAGTGTTAAGATTTACGTCGCTTCCCTGGTACCCCATGTATAAATTAATCACTACATAATTCGGCGTGGGCTCCGACCAGCCGCGCCACCACTCGACGTAGAAGGTGGAGCTGTCGCCATATGTGACTACCTGCCCAGTGGCGGCGTTTATGAACTTACCCGCCGCATAGGTAAGCAAGCCGGCTAACACACTCGTGCTATAGCCCATTGGTATGATCGTTATCACTAACGAGATAACGTCCGCAGCCGCCGCCCCGAGCTCCTGCCACCAAGGCGCACTCACGGGTTTTATAGCATCGCCCATTGCGTAGTAAAGTCTATAGGGGATATTAGATAAGCGGCCCGCCATGTTGTGGCGGAATCTCACATTTATCCAATCGACCCTTTTAATGTTGGGACCGCCTACGCCTAACTCAAGGCCGAGATTCCAATCGCCACTCATACTAGTTCCAGTAGATTTAGCTACCACGGCAATATTTGTTGCCTCTCTGTTAATAATATGTGCTAGAGCAAATTGTTGAAGATGTTCCCATGAGAGGGCATACGGCGTATATATCTCACGCCAGAAATTGCCGCTTATGCGTTGAGATGCTGTATATAAATATATCCGCGGCGGCGTAGAGGAGTCGGGTCTTTTGAAGATCAGAGCAACGGCTAAGGCGCCTCTGCCGGCGCCTTTGGCGCTTCTAAGCGGGAAGGGGGCGCTTGAGTAGCTGAGGGTGATAGCACCGCTACACTTACATGAGCTACTCTCCGTGTTGCACGGCAAGTACCCGCCTCCCTCGTATGCGTTGTTAATATAAACTTCATATTTGAGCTGTTTATACTGACATACGCCGTTAGCAACATCTACGGTGTAAAGGACCACATTAATATCTATGTTCATATCGCTTAAGCCATCTGGCGGAATGTGCGGGGCGTGTAACACTCCGTAGAAGTACTGGCTTGAGGAAATAGTGCCGTACTGCCGTAAGTCGTATGTAGACGTTTGGAAGTTGGCTGCCACGACTCTGTTGTAGGCTATAGACACGTTTGCGGAAATGGCGCCGCTACCTTCGAACTTAAAGCGGGCGGCCAGCTCTGTATTGCTCACGTCTCTTCCTCCGAATTTCGAGAACAGGATAAAATAGGCGAAGATGTAATCGCCGCCGGGAGGCACGGTAATGCTGTATGTGCCTATAAGGGAGCAGCCCGCCACGTTGTAGAGCTCTACCACCACCCTACCCTGGGCCCAGTCGCGGGGGAGAATCCCCAGAGCGGCGTGGCGCACATTTTTGCCCAAGTACACGTAATCGTCGCCACACGGTGGGCTTACGTAGGGATCTGCCTTGTATACCCTAAGGTACTGGTTATTCCTGGCCTGCCCCGCTAGGTATAGGGCGCCCACAGGCTCAAGAGCCGCGCCTACAGCCACAGAGGTACTCTCTGGTCTCGCCGCTTGGTCTTTGCTCTCGCTGTTCTCCAAATTTCTTGTTGTTATTTTCGGCTTCGGCGCGAGACTTCTTGGGGGCGGTAGCTCCTTTGCCATTACCTTTGCTGGCTTGCTTGCCAACGCCTCCTTTGCGAAGATTATGACGGGGGGCTCGTCTACGAAGAGAATGGTGCCTTGGTCTGTGATTATCCTCCCGACAATGTTGCCCGTTTTGTTGACCCTTTCGAGCGGCAACACGGCGAAGCGCCAAGGCTGGTAGAAAGGCGCCTTGCCAGTGGTGTTGTCCGGAAAGGCCACTTCGTAATACGCGGGGAGGTAGACAACTGCCGCCTTATAAAGCCCCTCAGAGGTCTTTAGGTAAACCCCCCACTCCACTGGCCCCACTCCCTCTTCAAGCTCGACCACTAGGGGTTCCGGCTTGGCAATTAGCAACACGGCAAGCAACAACCCTAACAATACCCACATAGCCATATCGTGAAACACTTCCCCTCTTTATTTCTCGTTCGATTCTTGGCAAAAACATTTTCGGAATTAGTCCATAATACTCAAAGGTCGCGAAGGAGGTATAGCACGGCCTTGGCATCACGGGAAGCTATTCTTCTCTGGAGCAGCGCTCCGAGGCGTCATGCCCAGTACAGCACAGCGGGGTTAAGCGTATTCTCCGGTATTCCCCTCCTTTACGCTTGCTTTGGCCCCCTCAAGCAAGTCTTTGCAAACGCCGGAGTTGCCAAAGAACTACAGCCTTATCAGCCAGCTTGTGGAACAAGACTTTGCGCAGAAAAATGACGTACTTGCATGTGCGGGAACGGACCAGGCGACACTATGAGGAACGGGTTTTTGGCACACTTCTCGCAATAGCGCCTCACAATAAGCGCTTACTGACGTCACATTTCTACTATCCGGACGCTCCAGAAGACATGGAGTTCTGGTTAGGAGGAAAAACCTCTTTTGAGCTGGAAAAGATTAACGAAATGGGGGCGAGAATTGCTAAGAGGGAGAAGGAGATAATAGTTATAATCTGTATTTACGGCTGAGGCTTAAATCCTACGCGCCAATCTGAAAGTTGGCTATGCATTCATAGGCAAATTTAGCCAGGTACAGGTCGTTCTAGTGGTTAGGCTACAAGAGCTTCTATTATGTCTTTTATGTTGTAATCTTCGAGGCGCCAGAGCATCTGCAACACTTTTCCCCTTACCTCTTCTGGCAATATGTCTTGAGTCAGCGCCGTGAATTTGGCCTCAAGCTCGGCGTCTGTCATTGGGTTTTTGGGATGGCCCTTGGCGTAGTCTACCCTCTCGGTGTATTTGGCGCCTCCCTTTGTGTAGACGGTTATCACGGTGGGGAAGGCCTGGGGGTACAGCTTGTCCAGCTCTGGGTCTAGGTTGACTTCAATTTTCTTCATGAGCGTGAGGACGGCGGGGTTGCGAATGTCCTTGTAGTGTTCAATTTTTATAGGCCCCCAGACGAAGGCCGCCGCCGTTATCCACATTAGCGAATGGTCGGCGGTCTCTTTAGTGTGGGGATCCCACTTCTCCGGGTCCTTAGGCCCTATAATTGTATACGCGGCCTCGTAGGTGTCTATTCTAATCTTCTCAATTTCCTCTATTCTCACCTTCTCCCTCAGTCTCAACGCGGCCTCTACGGCGGTCTGGGCGTGGTATTCCACCGGGTAAGGCTTTATATAAGTGTCGAGGATTCTGCGCGGCGGGTTCTTGGCCTCTATTCCGCTTAGCACAGACACGTCGAAGTCTCCTTGTAGCAACTGCCTAAAGAACCCCATCTCCCCCTCGAAGGGTTTGTACGGCCCCGTGAAGCCCTCTTGCGCCAGCAACGCGGCGAATACCGCGTTTCTGCTCGAGTTAGCGGCTGCGGCGCCCTTCCACATAGACAACTCGCCGACTCTAGTCTGTCTCATTGCCGCGTGGGGCACTGCGTAAATCGAGAGGGCGTGTTGCGTCTTAACTGCATCTAAGCCGAGGAGCTTCGCAGAGGCCAACACGCTGCCTATGCCCAAGAAGTTGACGTGATCCCACCCCCTTTTGCGCAACGTGCCGCCGTCGCAGAAAGTCACCGAGGCCTCATACCCAATCGCCACCGCGGTGATTAAATCGGTTCCTCTGGCCTCCACATAATCGCCGACTGCAAGCGCGGCGCCTATTAAATCGCTGGGGTGTAGCGGCTCTTTAGAGAGGTATGTGTCGTTGTAGTCATGGTAGCGTATCATCAAGCCGTTTACAAAGGTCGCCCAGTCGGGGGCCACTTCGTAACGCGTGCCTAAAATCCTGGCGCCTTTTCTAACCGCGAATTTAGAGGCGGCTCTCCTGGAAAGAACTACAGGCTCTGCGCTGTAAGCGGCGAAGGCCACCGCTATAGAGTCAATAATACGCCGCTTTACCTCGTGGCGCACCTCTAATGGCACTTTCGAGTAGTCTACCGATTCCGTATATTCGGCCAGTATTTTAGTTATTTTATCCATGGCGCTCTCCTCTAGGTTTTTTATAAATATTATCTATATAGCTTGAGATTTCGCCGTCTATTCTCTCGTAGTCGTAATATTTAATTAGCTCGTATAGTTCTTTTCGAGTAAACATCTTGTCGAGCCAAGACGCCTGAGTCCCCTCTCTCAAGATCGTCTTAAACACTTCTCTAATTGCATACATGGCCACGCGAAGCGCCGTTACTGGAAATATCACAAATTTATAGCCGAACTCCTCCAATTTTTTCGCCGGTATTAAAGGCGATACGCCGAACTCCGTCATATTGGCCAGCAACGGCGCTTTGACTCTTCTGGCAAACTCCCTGAACTCCTCCTCAGATCGGAGAGCCTCTGGGAATATTACATCAGCGCCTGCCTCTAAGTATAATAAGGCACGCTCTACCGCGTCTTCAAACCCAGTGACGCCTACGGCGTCTGTACGCGCAATAATCACAAAATCTGGATTGCGCCTAGCCTCTACAGTTGCGCGTATTTTCTTCGCCATTTCGTCAGGCGGTATTAACGCCTTGCCGCTTAGGTGTCCGCATTTTTTCGGCAAAACCTGGTCTTCTAACTGAACCCCAGCCGCCCCTATTGCCTCGAACTCACGTACTGCGCGCATGACGTTAAGGGCCTCGCCGTATCCAGTATCTATATCTACTATTACTGGTATGTCAACGGCGTCTACTATATATTTCACAGCCCTGACCATTTCGTCCATAGTTATAAGGCCCAGATCCGGCAGGGCCATTGAGGCCGTGACCGCCGCCCCCGACACGTACACAGCTCTGAAGCCGAGATCTTGCGCCATTAGGGCTGTCAACGCGTTGAATACCCCGGGGACTAAGACAATGCCGGGCCTCTTCAACTCCTCTCTCAACAGCCCCGGCCCCCTCTTTTCCGACTTTTTAACTAACATTATAGTTAAAACCCTGTGGGCTATTAACTGTTCAGACGGCTGAAATGACTTCACAAATCGTCGCTCAGCGGCGTCATCACACTATTTTAACTGTTGTATTTTTATTTAGATTTGTGGCAGTATATAGTGCTGATAAAACCCTGTCTATTGCTGTTTACCTGCCCTGGCGACAGCGGCGACACCGTAGTCTACTGGAAGGGCTCGGCGAGGCCCGT
>FLYM01001401.1_pt1 | contig 12395 bp, 8 predicted proteins | sample 1122581 | NCBI WGS metagenome assembly FLYM01 (sample SAMEA4346789, study PRJEB14843) | hot springs metagenome | biome: Terrestrial Biome; feature: Habitat; material: Sediment | place: India | collected 2012-06-12 | depth 1760 m
AAGGGCGATGTGGTTAGGATAAGGATAGACTATCAAATAGAGGGTGGAAAAATCATATGGGATCCGTCTAGATTATCGATAGAAGTATTCAGAAGGGATAAGGAGATCGATAATATCGTCAGATCCCTTGGTGGCGCAATACTCTGGCAAGAGGCTTTTGGAAAAGGCGTTGAGTACCAAGTTGTAAAGCTTGGCGAGACCTTGGATGGCGACCTAGTATATACTCTAAAGCTTGGCGATGAAGAAGTTGGCTCGCTTGTTGTAACCCGGCTTGATAACGAGCTGTTTATAAAGAAGGGGGCAATATTGCATCCAAGTCCAATGGTGTTTGAGAGGCTAAGAATCTCTATCCAAGAGGGAGAGTCGCCTGAGAGTGTGTTGGCGCAGAAGATCCTGGAAGCCCAAAAGATAGGTAGGCATGTTGCTGAGGAAGAGGCTAGAAAGATAGTTAACTATCTCAGGGAGAGGGTAATGACGCCTCCCCTCGAGAGAAAAGTTTACGAAGAATCCCAGGAAGAGACCTGAAAACACCGTGGTATAACCAGCGTCGGTAAATACTAAAGCCTAGCCGTATCTAAACTTAACTCCATGTCCGCTCCTCTCTGGGTTGAATGAAATGACATCTGGGGGACCGATTACCCAGCATGTTCCGCACGAGACACATGCAACATGATCAAACCTGATCTCAGCCCTAGCAACGTCTCTCCATGTTTCTTCAAGGGCTTTTTTCTCGAGACCCTTACCACTAGATCCTGTTTTCTTAAGCTTATCTAGGTTATGCTTATATAGATCCCTATACGAGGCGAATATACCCTTTCCGGGAACCGATAATGTGTAGCAGTTGGTCGGGCATGCTGGGACCCAGAGCTTATACGGATCTCTATTAGCTGCGGCGTAATCAATCTTTATGTGTGAGTAGTTCTTATCCTCTTCATATACTAGGAGCCCTGTTCTTTCCTGGATCTTCTGTAAAGCATCCTTATTATTGATCCTCTCCTCCACGGTTCCCAAGACTTTTTTCCCGAGAAATCTTAGGAGAAGCTTATACCCGGGACCATATAGGAGTTTGCTCTCGGACAGGATGCTGTTTCTGGCAGCCCTTCTAATATCCCTATAGATCGGTTGGAGGAGATCTAGGTATATGGAGAGAGTCTTCTCGCTGAAGTCGTTGTTCTTCCTAGCATATATATAAGCCTGGGCAGCCATGATCCCTGTAGCTATAGCTCTCCTCATACCGTCTATAAGACCTCCTATCTTTACGAATGCTCCCAAAGCATCCCCAGCTACTAGAAAGCCGCTTCTCAAAGGCTTTTCAAGAATAGTCATGGGTCCTTTAGGAATGTTATGTGCTGAGTACTCAACAAGCTTTGCACCCTCTATAAATCTGCTCACATACGGGTGTGAGATCATATCCTCTAGCACGTCCAACGGTTTCCCAATATCTTTGACATTTTTTCTGAGACTCTTGAGCATGCTGCTCATTGTAACAACAAGGCCTACCGAGATCGTATCCCTGTTTGTATATATGAAGCCACCGCCGATCATTCCTCTGAGGAAATCACCCATTATAGCTATAGCCATCCCCTCTCCGTTTTTAAGCCCGAACCTCTTGTTGATCTCATCCTCGCTAAGTTGGTAAACCTGTTTGATACCATGGTAAACCTGGCTAGGATCTAGAGGTTTTCTAAGCCCAGCCTTTATTACAAGCTTGCTTGTAACACCGCTAGCATCTATAACAAGATCCGCGTGTATCTCCTCTTTATTGGTTCTTATACCGACGACCCTATCATCCTCGATAACGAGATCCTCGACAGCTGTTGCTGTGACCACAATTCCCCCGACCTCTTCAACTTTTCTCGCGAACCATCTATCAAACTTAGCCCTGATCACAGTGTAATCATGTCCTGTGGATATACCTCTATGGATAAATCTATCGAGCACGGATGTCTCGTCTATCTCTAGAACCATATATGATCTCTTGTTAGGAGCGACAGCCCTATATCTATACTCAGCAGGATATGTAGGGCTTGATATCATTGCAAGCCTGTATTTAACCACCTTCCTCTCGAGCGGAGCCTCGCTTTCAAAATCCGGTATGAGGTCTATTAACCCATACCCCGGGATAAAGGATCCGTAGAGAACGCCTCCAGTAACGTTCCTCTGCCCAGGTACCTTGGCTTTTTCAACCAACAGTACATCATAGCCCCTCTTAGCTAGATAATATGCAGCAGCACTCCCAGCTAGTCCTGCCCCTACTACTATCACATCGTGCTTGTCTACCACTATCCTCACCTACTCTCAAGCTTTTTCTGCAACGCCTCGTAAAGCTTAGGCAAGGCTCTATATAGGTCTTCTATTATTGAGTAGTGAGCTATCTCGTGTATCGGTGCTCTGGGGTCTATATTTATAGCAACCACACTGCCAGCCCTTAGGATCCCTACTCTATGCTGTATTGCACCACTTATACCAGCAGCTATATATACCTTGGGCGATACTGTCTTTCCGGTCTGCCCGATCTGTATATCATGTGTTATGATCTCTCTCAGCTCCTTTACATCTGCATGTATAAGTGCTCTAGAAGCCCCCAGCGCTGTCTCAACGCCGAGTTTTCTTCTAACAAGATCTAGGATCTTTCTAGCCATATCAACAGCCTCTAGAGGGTTCTTGGCATTCCCCTCGGCATCCCTCAAGATCCCTAGCCCTAGACCCACTATTAACTTAGCACCCAGAAGCTCAGCACCTCTATCTTCGATCTTCTCGTAATCCACGACCCTTACTTTCTTCTGGTAATTTTTAAGTGATGGTGTGTATCTATATATATCCCCAACCCTAGATCGATCTCTCTGGAGTGGTTTAAAAGAGCCTGGTCGGAGAGACGCTATCTGGGGTCTATGCCTCGGCGTATAGATCTTAGCTATCCTAGTAGCAAAGTCAGGCCTTATCTGAGCCAGTATGTTTGTGAACTTTTCTTTCAAGAGCCCGTGAAAGAAGTCCTCAACATCGAAATCAATATTATCTGTAGCAAGCCCTGTGACAAGTCTGTAGGCAAGCCTTGGGGCTAGATCTCTGCCCATCTCATCGGCCATAAATATAAGAGCCCATGGCTTCCTAAGCCTCACGATCTCTTCCAAAGCCTCGGTATAGGCGAGAGGTTCGTAATCAGCTAGGTATTGGTGCTCCACAGCAACCACATAGTCTGCACCGTGTTCTATCAGTGTTTTAGCAATATCATCGCTAACTTTATCGCCAGCTACAAGAGCCCCTACTTTCATGCCAACCTTAGAAGCTATCTTTCTAGCAGCAGCTATCCCCTCAAGGCTATAGCTTATCAGCTCTCCTCTAAAGATCTCGACAAATGTCCAGACATCCCTATAGCTCTCTATATCTGGCGTTGGTGGGAGCATGTTGAGGGTCTGTGTCTGCTGGTTTTGTGACTGCATAGAACCATCTACCCCCTCAATATGCTTATAATCTCTTCAGCAAGATCCTCGTAATCAAAGGTCTTAGCCAGCCCCTTTGCCACTAGATCCCTCTTAAGATCCTCGGGCAGGCTGTCAAGGAGATCTCCTTTTTTGAAGGGACCATAGGTCTTATCACCATAGTTGATCTTATCGATATCCTTAGCAGCTATGATAGATAATCCAACAATCTTCCTAACATGGGGTCTGCTAATATCAATCCCCGGGCCAACTACCGTTGGCGATCCAGCAAGTCCTATATACCTTGGATCAGCCTTTATATCGTCAGCAGACCATATGGTTATATTAGTGTTCTTACCCCTATACGAATTCATAAGAGAAGCTCTCCTACCAGTCAGAGGTACAGGCGGTGCTGAGTAGTCAACATGGATTGTTAGAACCGACGGGAGATCTAACTCTAGGATCTGCATGACGTTTATAAGCCTCCTCTTTACCAGAAGAGAGTTCCTCTCACTAACATACTCATAATCAACCACAAAGGACGCATGGGGGATCGTGAGCCCAAGCTCCTGTGAAAGGGCCTCAGCAACCTGAGGGCCAACGTTACCGGTCTCTCCATCGGCTGCTTTCATCCCACAGAAAATAACGAAGTTAGTTGTAACTCTCTTTGCCTCCTCCCTGAGGAGTTCTACGGCATCGCTCCTAGAGATCTTTCCCTCTCTAAGCATGTTAATAAGGGTATCCCTTATTGATGGCTTATCACTATAGATCTTGTTGGGTATAAGGTTTCTTCTATATAGATCTGTTGCTAAAGCCTCAACCTTATCTATAGCCTCGCCAGACTCTATAGCGTTAGCTAGCATCTCGATCGCTTCTCTATGTATTGATAATACTTTTAAGATCCCTTTAGAGAGTGTATATGATGTAGCCCACGTATCAGCACCAGCCATTCTCTTGTCACTTAATATATACGCCTCATCTATCCCAGAAACCTCTGCATCGAAGATCTCCCTCATTATGGGTATGATCTTTGGGTGGGGACCCATAGACATTGCCACAAGCTTCCCCCCAACCCTTCTCCTCATATAATCAGCAGCCTCAATGGTTTTCCTATCATAAGGATTCAGAACTATATCCATCTCCTCCCTCCTCAAGATACCGCCTACAGTCACAACCCTTGCTGTGTTCGCTGGAACCCCTTTCACGAGGGCGAATACTAGTATTTCAAACCACCAGTATATAGTTCATACTAGTCAGATATATGTTGTTATCTGTTTGTCTCTTGATATTTGTTGATATTATTTGTTTTCTTCTACGATACTTCTACATCCTAACAAAACCCCTACTCAGCCTCAGGGGTCTCTATCACGCGGTTTGTGATGCGATGATGAGCCAAACAATAACGAGACCTCAGTTAGGATAAGCCCTGTCTACCTGGAGTGTTATCCTTAAACACGATAAGGCTTAATATTGAAACCAGCTTATTAGGGCAGAGCACAGGACTATGGTATATATGTGTTATTAATTGACACAGATCTATGATACATTGATACATTAGTATGATAGATATATTTTTCACTAAAGATATTGTTATGGTGATCAGGTCTTGACCATATATGTTGTAAAAAGAGACGGAAGTAAGGAGGAATTCGTGTTCGAAAAAATCGTTGTGAGCTGTATGAAGGCGGGGGCTACGCCTGATGCTGCTAGAAAGATCGCTAAAATAATTGAGGGAAGGCTTCTCGATCAAGGTGTTAAGGAGGTATCAGCAAAGGATCTTACTAGAATGGTTCTAGAGCTCTTGAAGAGGGAAAACGAGGAGTGGTATAGAAACTGGATAGTGTTTGACGCTGCTGTTAAGAGGAGAAAAACCGAGCAAGAACTTGCTACTAAATAATGCTAGCTAGAAAGATATAACCTGGTATCCTTTTTCTAAGAAATACTTGATCCTGTTGCCCACAGGTACTAAAGTAAGTCCGAGATCTTCCAGGGGTTTTTTCGATCCCTAGATCTTTGGCTACATTATATACTTGTAGCGTCAACAGCTCTTCTTCTCTTAAGTTCATCTAACATCTTCCTCATCTCACCACTATACTCTTAGGATCCTCTTCTGGCTGGAGCTGCTAGCTTGTTGGTACTCATAGAAGGTATTTATAAGCTTTGATCAGAATGATTTTTGGTGATGATTTGGTTTTCATATTGACTCTGGATGGTGATGAGAGCAATACTCCAAGCCATCCAGAGAATGATCTCTCAGTAGGTAAGAACCCCATGCTATCGTTGGATCCGACAGCAACCTATGAATCTGCAGGATCGATCTACTATAGAATTGAAAGAAGAATATAACCTTTAGGTCTTCGAATCTCTGATTCTCTTTGATCTATAGACAAATTTGATCCCGAGATTGTTTCATCACTTGAGAGGATTAAAAGTAAGATTTCACTAAATTTATCACAGTATGTGGCGGTGCTAGACCAGTTATAAGCTTTTATAGATCAGTTGCTCTTGCTTTGCTCCTTCGACGATGTCAAGATCTTCTTGGCATCTACTCTTTCGAATCTCTTAAGCCTATAGATCGGTATTGGGAAGAACCTATTATCTTTATATGTCTCGTGGAGTGTTCCTACTATTGGTATTTTCTCGCCACAGAATCTACATCTATTATCCTTTGTAAGTTTCCAACTCACTATCTCGAAGCCGTATCTCTCTATTACTACGTTACCGCATTTTGGACAGTATGTATGCTCATCTGGATGGCCTGGTACGTTGCCTATATAAACATATTTCATCCCCTCCTCCCTAGCTATTTTAATATGCTTCTCAAGAGTCTCTATAGGGGTCCAGGGGTAATCCATCATCTTGTAGTCGGGGTGGAATCTTAAGAAATGAATAGGTGTCTCGGGACCGAGATTATCGTGGATCCATCTCACAAGCTTTCTAGCCTTCTCAAGATCGTCTCCAACCTTCGGGATCACCAGATCTGTGATCTCTATATGGATCTTCTTCCTCTTAAGCTCCAAGAGAGCGTCGAAAACAGGCTTATAGCTTGGTATAAGTATGAATTTCCTTGCGAAAGTATCATCAGCATTCCCTTTAAAATCAACAGTAATTGCATCGAGGAATTTTGATAGATAGTCAACAGCCTCGTCCGTTAGATAACCGTTAGAGACGAAGTTGTTAAAGAGACCTCTCTTGTGGGCGGCAACCCCAACATCGTGGGCAAACTCGGCGAAGATGCTTGGCTCGTTATAGGTATATGTTATCCCCTGCGCGCCCACCTTCAAGGCTATGTCGACAATCTCTTCTGGCGATACCTCGAAACCCTCTACAACCCTCCTTTGGGATATATCGAAGTTCTGGCAATACATACACGCCCAGCTACAGCCTGTAGTGGCTATTGAGAGAACCATCGATCCTGGGTGGAAGTGGCTTAAAGGCTTCTTCTCAATAGGATCTACATGCATCGCTATAACCTTACCATATACCAATAAATATAGCTCCCCATCCTTGTTACCCCTAACCCCACAGAAACCTATCTGTCCTGGGGCTAGCTTGCACCTCCTCGCACAGGCTAGGCACTCAACCCGCTTATCTTCAAGCTTTCTATATAGCTCTGCCTGCTTCATATATCCTCTAGTATATCTATTGCTAGGACAGTTATAACCCGCTTTCAAGCAAGCGGTGTTATCATATATATTTCTCGTTATATATATAGAAGGTTAGTTATTAAAGAGTCAGGCGGTGGCTCCAGACGATATGATTAGCGACAACTCCAGTAACGAGGAGGAGCGCGCGAGATCCGGTGAGATCCTTTCCACGCTAGCCGATGATTTATCGCTAAAGATCTTAATTATACTCTCCTCAATGCCGTCTAACCCCAGAAAGCTCAGCACAGTTCTGGGTGCTGACGAGACAGCCGTATCTAGGAGGCTCTCTAAGCTAGAGAAGCTCGGCTTGGTAGAGGGTAGATGGGTTAGAAGGGAGGGTGTTAATGTTAAGCTCTACTATGCTAGATCTCCTGAGATCTTGATCAGGATAGGTGCTGGGGGTGTTAGCATAGATCTTGGAAAGCCTGGCGGTAAAGCTGCGCATGACCTATATTTCCTCCCACCCCCTACACCTGTTTTCGTGGGTAGAGAGAGCTATATAGATGCTTTGAAAAAGGCTGTTGGAAACCCCATCTTTGTAGTAGGCATTGCCGGGATAGGGAAAACCTCTCTAGTAGCTAAGGCTCTAAGTGACTCTAAGATCCCTGTGCTTTGGAACCAGATCTATAGGGGGATCACGTTTATACAGCTTCTCAGAAGGATCTCGCTCTTCCTCAACCTACTGGGATACTCAAGACTACTAGAAGCCCTTGATAGCGGTGTTACTGACGAGAGACTCTTAATGAACCTATTGCTTGAGGAGCTCTCGGTAAGAGAGCTGGTTATAGTTATTGATGACTATCACCTAAACACCGATCCAGTTATACACGATCTTGTCAAGTCGGTATCAGAGCTCGGGAGGATCAAGAGCAAGCTGATCATAATCTCAAGAACAATGCCTAGAGACTGTCTGGGAAGATGCGCATCAATAGAGGTAAGGGGCATGGGGTATGGAGAGGCTAGAGACCTGGCTGAAAAGGTAGGATTACCGCTAGAGGATTTCGAGAGGTTCTATAGAGTATTTGGCGGACATCCCCATCTATTATTGCTATACTCATCATTATTAAAGAGCCATAGGAGTTCCGAGGCACTCTCAAAAACCATGGAATATATAGTAAGCGAGGTTATAGACTCATTATCGCCTGATGAGCGTAGAGTATTGGAGCTGATCTCGATAGCGGAAAAGCCCGTGCCTTTTTCAATGATCAAGCTTCTCGGAATCAGTGATCCTAAACAGGCTGTCCGCACGCTCGAGAGAATGTTCCTGGTCAAGAGGTTAGGGGAAGGATATACTGCTAACGAGCTTATCAGAGAGACATGTGCACGGGTTACAGAGGATCCTGAGGAGCTTCATGCTATTATAGCCTCATACCATAGATCTAGAGGATATGTCGAGGATTACCTGGTAGCGATGAAACACTATGTAGATGCTGGTATGTATGAAGAGGCTGCTGAGATGCTCCCCAAACTTGTTGAGTCGATCAGTCAAGGAAAGATCGGTCTGCATCTCTATAACGAAGTGCTCAACAAGATTTCGAGAAATACGATTAGGTGGAAAAGTCCCACAAACCTCGGCTGGTTTGAGCTTGCCCTAGCTATTGTTGAGAAGCTTAGAGGGGATCCTTGGAGCAGTCTGGATCATCTTGAAAGGGCTAGAGAGATAGGTGAGGCTTATTCCAAGAGACTCCTGCTCCGCGTTAAGATCGAGATGGGTATTATATACAGACATTTAGATAGATATGAAGAATCGCTTAGAGAGCTCAACCAAGCTTTAAGGATGTCAATGGAACTCAGGGATCGTGAGGCCCGTGATAGCGCCCTCTATAACATTGCAGCTACTTACCAGCAGATGGGGGATCTAGAGAAGGCAGTAGAGATTCTTGAGCATCTTGTGAAGAGATACATGGTCTTTGGGAATAGATTTGGAGAAGCACTTGCTAGGGGATGGCTTAGCATGGCTTATAGGGTTATGCTTAGGTATGGGGATTCCATCGATTCCCTTAAAACGGCCATGAAGATCTTTGAGGATCTCGGTGCAAAGCACAGCCTGGCGATAGGGTATAAAGAGATGGCTAGCACCCTCTTCATGTTAGCGGATCTTAAGGGCTCTGTGGAGATGCTTGAAAAAGCAGCAACAATCCTAGGGCCTGGCTACCCATATCTAGAGGCTAGTATATATATAGATATGTCAATATCAAAGCTCCTCTTAGGAGATCTGGAGGCTGGCGAGAGAGATCTTAACAAGGCCGAGGAGATCATGACTAATAACAAGATCAAGATGGGCGAGCCATTAGTGCTTGCTAGAACTGGTAGGGCGTTGGCTAGGTATCTAAGGGGCGAAGATCCTTCGGAGGATGTTGCATGGAGCCTTGGTAATATCCATAAATGTAGCTTTTATAGAAAGATCTATGTGATGGTTATCTGTGGAGCCATCTTGTGGAGTATAGATAGTATGAAAAAGAGGGGCGAGGATATACTAGCCCAAACACTAGATATGCTTGAAAAAGCCGCGAAGGGGAGAGAAGGAGAAGCACGCCTCTTCATAGAGAGGCTGAAAAAACAGATATCAAGTATCAGGAAGGGTAAAAACCTCTAGGATAGCCTGGAACCACATTTAGGACAGAACTTAGCAGTAGCAGAACTTATAGACGTTCCACAGTGAGGACATATCCTCTGCCCCCCAATCCGTGCTGCCTGTTGTAACTGGGATCCACAGCTTCTGCAGAATCTAGCCGAAGGCGGGTTCTGGTATCCACAGACAGGGCATGCAACCCCCGGCTGGGTTGATGGCTGTGCCTGTTGGGTCTGTGGTGGAGGTGGGGGAGTATAAGGAGCAGGAGGTAGCTGCTGTGCCTGTTGGGCTTGTGGTTGCTGAGTTGTGGGTTGGTGTGGAGGGACGTAGGGGGTAGGAGGTGGTGGGGGTGGTGGAGCTGGCCTAGCATAGCCGCCTCTTCTGAGCATGTTTCTCTTCTTCAGTATAAACAGGGCTATTGCTGCTGCACCGCTGCCAGCTATGGAGCCTATTATGAGTGGGTTAGAGTACCAAGCCTGTGTTTGTGGGGGCGGTATTGCGCCTATATCGCCTCCACCGCCTCTGCCTATATCCCCGCCCCCTGGTAATGGTTGTGCTGTTGTTCTAGGTGGTGTCACCGGCTCTGTTCTCGTAGTTGTTGTGTTCCTCGGGGGTTGTGTTGTTGTCGTTGCCGCTGTGGTTGTTGTCTCTGGTGTTGTTGTCTGTGTTTGTGTCGGCTGTACCTGGGCTTGTAATGTATAGACCTCGATAATCATTGTTATTGTTATGTTTTGCCTGAGATCTAGCTCTAATACAGGGTCTGTATACTCCCTTGAACCAACAACCCACTTGATAAACCTATAATAACCCTTACCATCGCTTGTAGCATCCTCGGTTACCAATACCGCGATAGCATAGCTAGACTCCTGAAGCCTCAGAACCCTTGAACCAGTTAGATTGAACATCGAAACAACATCGCCAGAACCAAGATCAGTGATCTCTATAGGCACCTGAACACTTGCAGCCGAATAGTTACCCTCTTTTCTAAGGATGAAAGACATATAATAATTCTTAGGAGCAGGCCCTATAGTTGTTGTCGTTGGTGTTGTTGTGGTTGTAGTAGTAACCGGTGGCGGGGTTGTTGTAGTCGTAGTGGCTGGTGTTGTTGTCGTTGTGGTCGTAGTTGTACCTCCATACTTAGCGATGGGATCTGGGTCTAGGTTATATCTCACTAGCTCACTCTTCTCTGTAACGACTTCAACCCCGTTGATGGTTCTTATGGTTTGGCGTTGGAATGGTAGTTTGAAATCGTTGTTAATCAGATAGACTTCGGTGTAGGAGTCGTTGGAATAGCTCTCTTGACCCTCAGAGACAGTGTACGTATGAACATCGACTTTTTGGATAACTATGTATGCTGGTACCTTAACCCCCTTGATCGTTACCCAGGTGGTGCCATTCACGCGATAGTTTATATAGAATGTGACATTGCCTGTGTAACTGCCAAACAAATATATCTCTGCTATTGCGATAATGCTCCCTGAATCCTGGGACGATCTTGGATGGATCACTAATGGCATGGGCTGCTTGAAGACGACTTTAGTAGTCAGCAGGAATAATATATCCATCTCTTTAACGCTCCAGTTAGGGTACACGGCGATCATGGTCACAACTCTTCCCCTGATCCCGGTCTCATTAAAAACAGATGTTTGGTTGATGATATAATAATCGCCAGTTGCTGACTGGATGGTATATATGTCGTTTGCTGTTAAGGTGAAGTTATCCGGACCCTGGGGGTTATATACTCTCTCGTTACTATATCTATTGTAAAACCACTGATCCCCTACCTTGGGCTGTATGGACCCTGGTGACGTATATGTAGTCGTGGTTGTGGTCGTCGTAGTAGTCCCTGTTGTGGTGGTTGTAGTAGTCGTTGTGGTAGTGGTGGTTCCTCTATACTTAGCAATAGGGTCAGGATCTAGCCTGTATTCCTTCAACTCTTCCTTGCTGCTAACGATATCAACGCCCTCTATGTTTTCCACGAACTGGTAGCTGAAGGGTAGTTTGAAGTCATTGTTGATCAGATAAATTAATGCTAAAGAGCCGCTGGAGTAGCCTTGCTCGACATCGTATTCCTCGTAATCGATACTCTCAACAACCATGTATGCGGGAACCTTAACGCCCTTAAAATCCACCTGGATAGTACCGTTAACACGGTATCTCAGATTATATGTTATGTTGCCAAGATAAGTCCTACCACTACTACTCTCCTGATACTTGTCAGCCACCGCGGTAATGCTACCCGAATCCTGCGACGATCTGGGATGCACTATGAAGGCGAAGGGCAACGGCTGCTTGTAAGTATAGACAATCGTTTCGCCATATCCCGTGAGTTGTCTCTCCTCCTTAACCCTCCAGTCGGGGTAGATGGTATATAGGATCGTGTTTATCACAACACGATTTGCATTCAATGTTGTTTGGTTGAGTGTATAGTAACCACCACTGGCTGACTGGATAGTATTTATAGTATAGCCTGCTAAGACGAAATTATCAGGACCCCGGGGGTTATATACTCTCTCGTTACTATAGACCTCGAAGAACCACTGATCCCCTACCTTGGGCTGCGTATCCCCGCTTGTAAGCAGCACGCTGGGTATATTCATAGATATGTTTGGTAATAGAGCTAGGATTAGGAGTATTGATAGAACCATCCTCTGGATCTTTGCCCAGCCTTGTCTATATCTATTCATAACAAGCTCCCCTAGATCTTATCACTGTTGATCCGCGTTACAGTATGGGCATTTAGCGCTATCCTCAGGT
>FLYM01006364.1_pt1 | contig 12386 bp, 10 predicted proteins | sample 1122581 | NCBI WGS metagenome assembly FLYM01 (sample SAMEA4346789, study PRJEB14843) | hot springs metagenome | biome: Terrestrial Biome; feature: Habitat; material: Sediment | place: India | collected 2012-06-12 | depth 1760 m
AGTACTATCGAAGGAGCCGCCCATGAGCGCCAGTCCAGTCCAGGTCGCCGATGCGATCGCCGACGATGTCGCCATCCGCCGTCGGGGATGGACGCTGGGGCTGCTCACCGTCACCTATTTTTTCAGCTACATGGACCGCCAGATCCTCGCGATCCTGCAAGAGCTGATCAAGGACGATCTGGGCCTTTCCGATACCCAGCTCGGCATGCTGACGGGTCTGGCGTTCGCGGTCTTCTATGCCGGGCTTGGTATCCCGGTCGCGCGGCTTGCCGACCGGATGAACCGCAAGAACATCATCGCGATTTCGCTGACGGTGTGGAGCGCGATGACCGCGGCTTGCGGCCTGGCACAGAATTTCATCCAACTGCTGTTGTTCCGTATCGGCGTCGGCATTGGGGAGGCCGGGTCGAGCCCGCCCAGCCATTCAATCATCGCCGATCTCTATCCGCCCGAAAAGCGTGCGGGGGCGATGGCGATCTATTCGCTGGGGGTGGTGCTGGGCACCGCGTTCGGGACGATGATCGGCGGCACCGTCGCGCATTATTACGGCTGGCGCGTGGCGCTGTTCGCGGTCGGCCTGCCGGGCGTATTGCTGGCCTTTTTCGTCTGGAAATATGTCGTCGAGCCGCGCCGTGGCCTGTCCGACGTCGCCAAGGTCGCCGAAAGCGATACGATGCCGACGCTGGGCGAAGGCTTTGCCGGCATGTGGCGCAACAAGGCGGCGGTACATGTCGTGCTGGGCGTCACGCTGACCTCGATGATCGGATATGGCCTGGCCGCGTTCGGGCCGAGCTATATGCAGCGTTCGCTCGACATGAGCCTGCTCCAGATCGCGTGGATCGTCGCACCGATCCTGGGCGTCGTGGGCGCCTTGTCCGCCGTGCTCGGCGGGCGGCTCGCCGACTGGCTGGCCAAGAACAAGGGGATGCACGCGCAAAGCTACATGGTGGCGGTGCTCAAGGTCATCGCGCTGCCGTTCGCGCTCCTCTTTTACTGGCTCGACAGCTGGCAGCTGGCGCTGTCGGCCTATGTCGTCGCGCTCTTGTTCCAGAACAGCTATCTCGGCCCGAGCTTCGCGATGATCCAGAGCCTCGCGCCGCAAAAGGTTCGCGCATTGTGGGCGGCGATCACGCTGCTGGTCATCAACATGGTCGGGCTCGGTATCGGTCCCGTCGCGGTCGGGCGGATCAGCGACGCGCTGAATCCTGTCTATGGCGAGGACTCGCTGCGCTATGCGATGTTGATCTTCGCGGCGATTACCCCCTGGGCGATTTTCCACTACTGGCGCGCAGGCGTGCTGTTGAAAGCGCAGCAAGACGCGCGGATATAACCGCCCGCTCGTCATTGCGAGCGTAGCGAAGCAATCCAGTGCCGCGCGCACGTTCCTGGATTGCTTCGTTACGCTCGCAATGACGGCTCAATAATTACCGCTCACCCCAACGCGCGGTCGTCGAACATCCCGAACATCAGCGACGATGCGTACATTGCCACCGCTTTTTCGCGCTCCATCGTGCCTGCCCATTTGCGCATGTCGAACGCGGCGTTTTGCAACGCCATCAACGCCTGGCTCGCCACCAGCGGATCGACCGCGCGGATCGATCCTTCGGCGATCCCGTCGCTGATCGTGCCTGCAAAGCGCCGCGCGATGCGGTTCGATCGGTCGATCATCGTCTGACGTACCCGCAAGGGTAGCCCCGACAGCGCGGTCGTCCGCAGCAACGGCCCGGCTTCCGAAAACTGAATGTCGAGCAGGGTTGCGACGACATTCTGCAACCGCTGCCAGTAATCGCCGCCCAGATCGTCGCCGTCGCGCTGGCCCTGGGCGATCGTGTCGAAGCTGCGTTTGTAGCATTCGATGACAAGATCGTCCTTGGCGTCGAGATGGTGGTAGAAGCTGCCCTTGGTCACGTTCAGCTCCGACGCGATCCGCTGCACCGATGCGCCGCGATAGCCGAGTTCGTTGATGAGCCGCGTGGCCGCGAGCAGGAACTGCACCCGCTGCGGCTCGGTATCGCCGTGATCGAGGTCGAGCAGTTGCGGCGACCAGTCGCGCCCCGGCGCGGCGAGGCCATGTTCGAACACGTCCATCAACCGCGCCTCGACGCGGGGATATTGATCGATCGAATAACGCTCCAGCCAGGCCGACAGCCAGAAGCTGTTTTCGAGCAAGGTGTGCGCGCGCGCGCTGCGAAGATCGGTATGCTCGCGCCCGCCGCCTTCGCCCCACAAGGCGCGGGTCTTGCGGAATACCTCGCGCCAGCCCGCCATCAGCTTGGTTCGCGCGGGTTCCTCGGTCGCGCGCAAGTCGGACAGGATCGCGAATTCGGTCTCTTCGCCCTCACGGACGCGGGCCAGCCGCGCCATGTTGATCGACAGGAATTTGGCGACCCGCGCTTGCGGCGTCGCTTCCTCCAGCGCGGCGTCGAGCATCGCGGTCAGGCGGGTCAGCGTCTGATCGAAGCACGCCGCCGCAAGGTCTTCCTTACGCTTGAAATAATAGGTGACGCTGGTGGTGTTCAGCCCGACGCGCCGCGCGACATCGGCAAAGGTCATGCCCTTGGCCGATTGTTCGTTGATCGCCTCTGCCGCGGCGGCGAGGATCGCGTCCCGCTTGGCCTGGAATCGTTTGGTTCCGGCGGAGCCATCCGCCACGGTGTCGTGCCCCTGCATCGCGAAACTCTAGCAAATGAATTTCGAAGCGACAGTGTTTTTTGTGCGCAGCAAGGGGGCGGTTGAGACGAGCCGTTTATGCGGACCGCGTGCGGACGAAATCAGTTTTATTGAAAAACGGGTATGGCGTTGGCCGGTGTCCGGCGATAGTCTCCGCATCGACCATTATCAGGCAAGAGGACGCACCCACATGGACTTCACGCTCAACGAACGCGAAACGCATTTCCGCGACCGGGTGCGCGCCTTTATCGACCAGCATATCGCCCCGCGCCAGGACGATTACTATGCCGACCTCAAGGCGGGCGACCGCTGGGCGCCGTCCACGGTGATCGAGGAATTGAAGCCCAAGGCCAAAGCCGCGGGGCTGTGGAATTTCTTCATGCCGCCGCATTCCGGCCAGAGCCATGTCGACGACAGTTTCGAGTTCGAAGGCACGCAGCTCTCCAACCTCGAATACGCATTGTGCGCCGAGGAAATGGGCCGGATCTATTGGGCGAGCGAGGTGTTCAACTGCTCCGCACCCGACACCGGCAATATGGAAGTGCTCCACCGCTACGGCACGCGCGAGCAGAAGGACCGGTGGCTGCGACCGCTGATGCACGGCGAAATCCGTTCCGCCTTTCTGATGACCGAGCCTGCGGTCGCATCCTCCGACGCGACCAACATCGAAACCTCGATGGTCCGCGACGGCGATCACTATGTCATCAACGGCCGCAAATGGTGGTCGTCGGGCACCGGCGATCCGCGCTGCAAGATCGCCATCGTGATGGGCAAGACCGATACAGAGGCCAAGCGGCACCAGCAGCAGAGCCAGATCCTCGTGCCGCTCGATACGCCCGGCGTGAAGATCGAACGGATGCTGTCGGTTTACGGGTATGACCACGCGCCGCACGGACATGGCGAGGTGGTGCTGGAAAATGTCCGCGTGCCGGTCGAAAACCTGCTGCTCGGCGAAGGGCGCGGGTTCGAGATCGCGCAGGGGCGGCTTGGGCCGGGGCGCATCCATCACTGTATGCGGACGATCGGCGTGGCCGAAATGGGCATCGAATATATGGCCAAGCGGCTGCTGAGCCGCGTCGCGTTCGGCAAACGGATCGCCGACCATTCGATCTGGGAACAACGCATCGCGCGCGCGCGCATCGACATCGAAATGACGCGGCTGCTGTGCCTGAAGGCCGCCGACATGATGGACAAGGCGGGCAACAAATCGGCGCAGCAGGAAATCGCGATGATCAAGGTTCAGGCGCCGAACATGGCGCTGTCGATCCTGGACGACGCGATCCAGGCGCATGGCGGGGGCGGGGTTTCGGGAGACTTCCCATTGGCGAGCGCCTGGGCTTCGATGCGGACGCTGCGGTTTGCCGACGGGCCGGACGAGGTGCACAATCGGGCGATCGCGCGGAACGAGTTCGGGAAATATTCGGCCTGAAACGTCACCCCAGCGAAGGCTGGGGTATCTGGCGGCAAGAGCGGACAAGAGCCGCTTGATATCCCAGCTTTCGCTGGGATGACGATTACATGGAGAGGATGAGGGCTAAGTGAAAGCAGCCGTTCTGTTCGAGGCGAAACGCCCGCTCGAAATCGTCGAGGTGACGGTCGACAAGCCCGGTCCGCGCGAGGTGCTGATCCGTACCGCCGCGGTCGGCGTGTGCCGGTCGGACCTGCATTTCGTCGATGGCAGCTTCCCGCATCCGGTCCCGACCGTTCCCGGCCACGAAGCCGCAGGCGTGGTCGAGGCGGTGGGGGAGGGCGTCTCCAGCGTGAAGCCCGGCGATCACGTCATCACCTTCTTCACCGTATTCTGCGGCAGTTGCGAGATGTGCATCACCGGCCGCCCGTCGTTGTGCGTCGATCCCTCCACGCGCCGCGCAAAGGACGCAGCCCCGCGATTGACGCTGAAGGACGGGCAGGCGCTTGCTCCGTTCCTCAACCTGTCGGCGTTCGCCGAACAGATGCTGGTCCACGAAAACGCCTGTGTTGCGATCCCCAAGGAAATGCCGCTCGACCGCGCGGCGCTGCTGGGTTGCGCGGTCATCACCGGCGCGGGATCGGTGTTCAACGACAGCAAGGTGAAGCCGGGCGAAAGCGTCGCGGTGATCGGCGCGGGCGGCATCGGCCTGTCGGCGATCAACGCGGCGAAAATCGCGGGCGCGGGCCAGATCATCGCGATCGACCCGGTGCCCGAGAAGCGCGCGCTCGCCGAGAAGATGGGGGCGACCCACACGCTCGACGCCAATGCGGACGGGCTAATGAAGACCGTCCTCGCGCTGTCCGATGGCGGCGTCCATTATGCGATCGAGGCGGTCGGGCGATCGAACACCGCCGAGCTTGCCTGGAACATTCTGCGGCGCGGCGGCACCGCGACGATCCTGGGGATGATCGCGCCGGGCAACGAGGTGAAGATCGCGGGGCCGACCTTCCTGACCGGCAAGAAGTTGCAAGGATCGCTGCTCGGCTCCACGCAATTCCCGATCGACATGCCGCGCCTCGTCCGCATGTATCTCGACGGCAAGCTCGATCTCGACACGATGGTCGCCGAACGCATCGCGCTGGAGGACATCAACGACGCGCTCGAAAAACTCAGGACCGGCGACACCGCGCGTTCGGTGATCGTGTTCGCATGACGCAGGATCTCGACATCGCGCGGCTGACCGACTGGATGGCGGCAAACGTCGCCGGGTTCGAAGGGCCGCTAGCTTACGAGAAATTTGCGGGCGGCCAGTCCAACCCGACCTATCGCATCGACGCGGGATCGGGCCGCTATGTCCTGCGCCGCAAGCCGTTCGGGCCGTTGCTGCCGTCGGCCCATGCTGTGGACCGCGAATATCGTCTGATCGCGGGATTGCATCCCACAGGCTTTCCCGTCGCGAAACCCTACGGGCTGTGCGAGGACGACGCGGTCATCGGCTCGGCCTTCTACATCATGGAAATGGTCGAGGGGCGGACGCTGTGGGACGGCACGTTGCCCGACATGGCCCCCGCCGATCGTACTGCGCATTACGACGCCATCGTCGATACGCTCGCCGATCTCCACGCGATCGATTACGAAGCGGCGGGGCTGGGGAGCTATGGCAAGCCCGGCAATTATTTCGAACGCCAGGTTGCGCGCTGGACCAAGCAATATCGGATGAGCCAGACCGACGATCTGCCGCAAGCCGAGGCGCTGATCGAATGGCTGCCGCGCACCGTCCCCGAACAGACGCGCACGTCGATCGTCCACGGCGATTACCGCATCGACAACATGATCTTCGATGCGCAAGGCCCGCACATCCGCGCGGTGCTCGACTGGGAACTCTCGACGCTGGGCGATCCGCTCGCCGATTTCGCCTATTTCGCGATGAACTGGGTGACCGAACCCGAAGGGCGGTCGGGGGTGAAGGGGGTGAATGGCGGCGACACCGGCATCCCGACGCTCGACGACATCACCGCCCGCTATTGCGCGAGGACGGGGCGCGACGGCGTGCCCGATCTCAACTGGTATTTCAGCTATAATCTGTTCCGCCTGATGGGCATCGTTCAGGGGATCAAGAAGCGGGTGATCGACGGCAATGCGTCGAATGCGCAGGCCGAGGCGACTGCCGCGCGGGTGCCGGGTTTGGCGCAGGCGGCATGGGAGTTTGCGGTGAAGGCGGGGGCGTGACCCGATGTCGTCACCCCAGCGAAAGCTGGGGTATCAGGCGGTCACGCGCGCGCTTGCCGCACGATACCCCAGCTTTCGCTGGGGTGACGGATATTTGGAGAGCGAGATGAAAAACCTGTTCGACCTGACCGGCAAGGTCGCGATCGTCACCGGCTCCTCACGCGGGATCGGCAAGGCATCCGCCGAAGCCCTCGCGGCGCACGGCGCAAAGGTCGTGATCTCGAGCCGCAAGCAGGATGCGTGCGAGGAAGTCGCCGCCGCGATCAACGACGTACATGGCGACGGCACCGCGATCGCGATCGCCGCGAGCATTTCGGACAAGGACGCGCTCGCCCGGCTGGTCGCCGAAACCCGCGCCGCGTTCGGGCGGATCGACATCCTCGTCTGCAACGCCGCGTCCAACCCCTATTACGGATCGATGGACGGCATCGCCGACGATCAGTTTCGCAAGATCATCGACAACAACGTCCTGTCCAACCACTGGCTCATCCAACAGGTCGCGCCCGAAATGCGCGAGCGCAAGGACGGTGCGATCGTCATCGTCTCGTCGATCGCCGGGCTGCGCGGCACGCCGACGATCGGCGTCTATGGCATTTCGAAAGCCGCCGATTTCCAGCTCGCGCGCAACTATGCGGTCGAATACGGCCCGGACAATGTGCGGGTGAACTGCATCGCGCCGGGTCTGGTCAAAACCGATTTCGCGCGTGCGCTGTGGGAAGACCCGGAGCGTGCGAAGCAGACCAACGCCAGCGTTCCGCTGCGCCGCATCGGCGAGCCGCACGAGATTGCGGGCGCGGTCGTCTATCTCGCCTCGCCCGCGGCGGCGTTCATGACCGGGCAGGCGATGGTGATCGACGGCGGCGTGACGATCTGAGTTCACGCGTCACTCTAGCGAAAGCTGGAGTATCATGCCGCGAACGGCGCGCTTGCCGAGACATGCCCCAGCGTTCGCTGGGGTGACGAAAGGGTGCGAGGGAAGATGAACAGGTTTCACGGCAAATCGATCGTCGTCACCGGCGCAGGATCGGGTATCGGTCGCGCGGCGTCGCTGCTGTTCGCCGCAGAAGGGGGCAGCGTGCTCGTCGCCGATCTGACCGAAGGCGCGGACGAAACCGCGCGCATGATCGCCGACGCGGGCGGCACCGCGCAAGCGATCCGCGTCGATGCCGGGAACGAAGCCGACGTGATCCGCATGATCGATACCGCCGTCGAGGCGCATGGCGGGATCGACGTGATCTTCGCCAATGCCGGGATTTCGGGCGGGATGGCCAACATCTTCGATACCGACGTGTCGCTATTCACCGATGTCCTGCGCGTCAACCTGATCGGGCCGTTCCTGGCGATCAAGCACGGCGCGCCGAAGATCGCCGAGAGAGGCGGCGGCGCGATCGTGCTGACTGCCAGCGTCGCGGGCATCCGATCGGGCGCAGGGTCACCCGCCTATTCGGCGTCGAAAGCAGGCGTCATCAATCTGGCCGCAGTCACCGCGCAGCAGCTCTCGGGATCGAACGTCCGCGTCAACGCGCTGTGCCCCGGCCTGACCGAAACCGGCATGACCAAGCCGACCTTCGATTATGCCCGCGATGCCGGAAAGATGGACCGGGTCGGCCGTCTCAACCCGCTCAAACGCGGCGCCCAGCCCGACGAACTCGCCCGCGCCGCGCTGTTCCTTGCCTCCGACGACGCAAGCTACGTCAACGGTCAGGCGCTGGCGGTCGATGGCGGTCTGTCGTCCAGCCACCCGGTCACGCGTCAGGAATACGGACGAACCGCGGTCTGAGCCCGCGTCGTTCATACTGAATGAGTGGAGGCCCGAGCCGGAATCGAACCGGCGTGCACGGATTTGCAATCCGCTGCGTCACCACTCCGCCATCGGGCCGAGAGCGGCGCAGATGGGGCAGGCGAGGGGCCGGTGTCAACTCCCGGAAAGCGATAAAAGGCGGACAGACCGGCTTGGCGCGGAAGAGCCACGCGGATACAAGCACTAATCCGCAATGTGTATTGCAACACTAACACAGTTATGCGACAGGGGTTGTCGATGATGAGCACTGCCACCGATTCCACCCGGCCCGCCGCCCCGTTCGCGACCATGCGCGATGCGATGGTGGTCAGCCAGCTGCGCACCAGCGGCGTGGACGACCGGCGCCTGATCGACGCGATGGCACGCGTGCCGCGCGAGGATTTCGTGCCGGATGCGGTCAAATCGCTCGCCTATCGCGACACGCAATTGTCGCTGGGCGGTGGGCGGATGCACAACACGCCGCTCGCGACCGGGCGGTTGCTGAACGAAGCCGCTATCGAGCCGGGCGACCGGGTGCTGTTGATCGGCGCGGCGGGCGGTTATGCGGCTGCACTCCTGTCGGGGCTGGCGCGCGAAGTCGTCGCGGTCGAGGAAGCGCCGCTTGCCGCCGATGCGCGCGCGGCGCTGGGCGGGTTCGGCAATGTCGAGGTCGTCGAAGGCACGCTGTCCGATGGCGCGCCCGGCCATGACCCGTTCGACGTGATGGTGATCGACGGCGCGGTCGAGGCGCTGCCCGATGCGCTGCTCGCCCAGGCGAAGGACGGTGCGCGCATCGTCACCGGCCTTGCCGATCGCGGCGTCACGCGGCTGGCGGCGGGGCGACGGACCGCAGGCGGGTTCGGCCTGTTCGATTTCGTCGATCTCGATTGTGCGGTGCTGCCCGGCTTCGACAAGCCCCGTTCGTTTCAGTTTTGAGCCAAGGAACTCCCCTTATGCGTCGTCGGCTGTTGATCCTGAGCGCGAGCATCGTCGCACTGTCCGCGCCGATGATCTCCGCCGCACAGACGGTTCAGCCGCTGCCGACGCGCCCTGCGCCGCAACCGGTCACGGCGATCGGGCAAAGCACGCTGGGACAGGCGCTGGCGACCGCCTATCGCACCAACCCGACGCTCGCGGCGGAGCGCGCGAACCTGCGCGCCAATGACGAAAACGTGCCGATCGCGCGCTCGGCCGGACTGCCGCAGGTGACGAGTTCGGCGACCTATCTGGAAAACCTTCACAATTCGTCGGACAGCTCGGGCGGCAACAGCTTCGGCAACCCCGCGCGCCAGGTGACGGCGGGAGTCGATCTGTCGGTGCCGATCTATTCGGGCGGCGCGGTGCGCAATTCGGTACGCGCGGCCGAAACCCGCGTGCGGGCGGGCCGTGCGGACCTGCGCAGTGTTGAGGCTCAGACTTTCACCGATGTCGTCGCGGCCTATATGGACGTGATCCGCGACGAGGCGATCGTTGCGCTCAACCAGCAGAATGTCCGCGCGCTGGGCGTCAATCTTCAGGCGTCGCGCGACCGGTTCGAGCTGGGCGACCTGACCCGCACAGACGTTGCCCAGTCCGAAGCGCGGCTGGCGATTTCGGAAGGCCAGTTGCGCAGCGCCGAGGCGCAGCTGATTTCGACTCGCGAAAACTATATCCGCATCGTCGGCGAAGCGCCCGGCGTGCTCGCGCCGCCGCCGCCGCTGCCGGGACTGCCCGTCGCGGTCGAGGATGCGACGCGCGTCGCGCTCGACCAGAACCCCAATCTCGATTCGATCCGTCTGGCGGCAGAGGCGAGCGATTACGATATCGACGTCGCCCGTGCCGCGCGTTTGCCGCGCGTGTCGGCGTTCGTCGGCGGCGATTACAATAATTTTCTCGGCTCGCTGGGATCGGGCACCGGGGTCGATATTCGCCAGGACAGCACGTCGGCTCAGGCCGGGCTGTCGCTGTCGATGCCGCTGTTCCAGGGCGGGCTGCCCGCCGCCCGCGTGCGTCAGGCGCAGGCGCGCCGGTCGCAGACGCTGGAAATCGCGACCGAGGTCGAACGCGGCGTCGTCGCCCAAACCCGCTCGGCATTCGCGGTGTGGCAATCGTCGCAGCGGGTGATCGAAACCGCTCAGGTCGCGGTCGACGCCAACCGCCTGTCGCTGGAGGGCGTGAGCGCCGAAAACAGCGTCGGCACGCGCACCATTCTCGATATCCTCGATGCCGAACGCGAGTTGCTGAACAGCCAGGTGACGTTGGTCGCCGCCCAGCGCGACGCCTATGTCGCCGGCTTCGCACTGCTCGCCGCAATGGGCCAGGCGGAGGCACGCGATCTGGGCCTCGATGGCGGGCCGCTTTACGACCCCACCGTCAATTACAACCGCGTGCGCGGGCGGATTTCGGACTGGGCGGACGATCCCGAGCCGGTGTCGGTCAGCACGCCGACCATCGCTACGCCCGCGCAGAACGCGACCGTCATCAACCAGCCCGATCCGTCGACGATCGCCCGCCCGCCCGAAACGCCGATCGGCGATTGATCCCGGCGCGGTTGACAGCGCCCGGCTTCTGACCGAAACCGGCCGCTTGTTAAGGCCATCGGGCGACAGGGTGCCGGATATGGGGGATATCAGCTCCGAACGATCGATGGAGGACATCCTCTCGTCGATCAAACGCATCATCGCCGAAGAAGGCGATGTGGGACAGCGTCCGCGCCGTCCGCGCATGCCTGCGCCCGAGCTGTCGGCGCATGACGAAGCCGAGGATGCCGACGAAGCGGTGCTCGAACTCGCCACTTACGCCGACGACCCCGAGCCGGTCCAACCTGAGGCGGCACTCGCTTCGGCATCCGAAGCCGAAACCGAGCCCGAACCCGAACCGCTGAACGAACCCATGCCCTCCCGCGTGCGATCGGACGAGGCGATCCTGTCGGAACGCGCCGCCCAGGCGACTCGCGGATCGCTCGATGCGCTGTCGAAACTGATCGTGCGACCGCAGGTTTCGGGATCGGACACGCTGGAGGGAATGGTGCGCGACATGCTGCGTCCGATGCTCAGCGACTGGCTCGACACGCATCTGCCCGAGATCGTTGAACGAATCGTTCAGCGCGAAGTCGAGCGCCTGACCAAGCGGTGAGGCGGGCAGTGGATTGCGGGAACTTGTCGCGGACGATCGGGTTTTTGGCGGCATGAATGACGGGCGCGACATCCCCAATCACAGCGATGTGCTCAGCGTGCGCGGCCGCGGCGAAGTGTCGAACGCCGCGATCGAGGCGAACGAGCGCCACGACATCTTCTTTGCCGCAGTAGAAACCACGCGGATGCCGATGATCGTCACCGATCCGCACCGCGAAGACAATCCGATCATCTTTTGCAACCGCGCGTTCGAGCGGATGACGGGCTACGCGCAGGAGGAAATCGTCGGGCGCAACTGCCGCTTTCTCCAGGGTGCGGAAACCGACCAGGATACCGTCGCGCAGGTCCGCGAGGCGATTCGCCAGCGCGAGGAAGTCGCGGTCGAAATCCTCAATTACCGCAAGAATGGATCGACCTTCTGGAACGCGCTGTTCATATCGCCGGTGCACGGCGCAGACGGCGAGCTTCGCTATTTCTTCGCCAGCCAGCTGGACATTTCGCGCCGCAAGGAAGCCGAGGAAGCGCTGCATCAGGCGCAGAAGATGGAGGCGGTGGGCAAGCTGACCGGCGGCATCGCGCATGATTTCAACAATCTGCTGCAAGTCATCACCGGCTATACCGACATGCTCGACGCGCGGCTGGACAAGGACGACCGCATCGCCCGCCGCTCGCTGGAGGCGATTTCGACCGCCGCATCGCGCGGCGCGCAGCTGACCCAGCAATTGCTGGCATTCGCGCGCAAGCAGGAACTGCGCGACCGGCTGCTCAACATCAACACGCTGATCGGCGATTTCGAAGGCATTGTCGGACGGAGTGCGGGCGACAAGGTGCGCGTCCGTTACGATTTCTCCGACGATCTGTGGAATGCGCGGATCGATCCGGTTCAGGCCGAAATGGCGCTGCTCAACATCGTCTCCAACGCGCGCGACGCGATGGGCGGCGCGGGCGACCTGACCATCGCCACCGCCAATGCCGTATCCACCGTCGATGCGCCGCTCGCGCCCGGACTGGAGCCCGGCGAATATGTGTGCGTGTCGGTGACCGACACCGGCACCGGGATCGACGATCAGGCGATGGCACAGATTTTCGATCCGTTCTTCTCGACCAAGGCGGTGGGGAAGGGGACGGGGCTCGGCCTGTCGATGGTGTACGGCTTCATGCGCCAGTCGGGTGGCGGCGTGTC
>FLYM01035762.1_pt2 | contig 12374 bp, 10 predicted proteins | sample 1122581 | NCBI WGS metagenome assembly FLYM01 (sample SAMEA4346789, study PRJEB14843) | hot springs metagenome | biome: Terrestrial Biome; feature: Habitat; material: Sediment | place: India | collected 2012-06-12 | depth 1760 m
ACAGGGTTTAACGCTGGATAACCTGATTTATCTGGCCAATAAACAGCTGGAGCGCTTACATGGGCGCTATGCGCTAAGCCGCAAAAATACCGAAGGTTTAGAGTTATCAGTACTGGATACCTGGCAGGCCGATACGATACGCGATACCAAAACGCTATCGGGTGGTGAAAGCTTTTTAGTGAGCTTAGCCCTAGCACTGGCGTTGTCTGATTTAGTGAGCCATAAAACCAGTATCGATTCGCTGTTTTTAGACGAAGGCTTTGGCACGCTGGATGCGGAAACTCTGGATATTGCTCTCGACGCGCTGGATAACTTAAATGCTACCGGTAAAACGATAGGGGTAATTAGCCATATCGAAGCCATGAAAGAGCGTATTCCGGTGCAGCTTAAAGTAACCAAAAAAAGCGGCTTAGGCATCAGTGAGCTTAACAAAGAGTTTCGGGTAGAGGCATAAAGCGAAACGTAGAAGCCGGCATCGGAAGTAAGCAGCGAAATAGCAGGGTAAAAATCTGCTTACTTCCGCTAAGGTGCAGCAACCTAATCATCTAAAAGGGGTTATCGGCGCAGGCTAGTACAAAAGTTGTAGCTAAAGTGCTTGCCTAAGCTGTACCTGATATGGCATTAATAGGGCCAGAAAAAGCAACCAGGAAGCTGATTCAAATGGTATTAACGGATTTAAGCTACAGCGCCCTTAAAGCCTATCAACGGCAACATCGTGATCATTTCCCGGAAAACCTGTCACTGCGGGTACACCGCGCCTTAAGTTGGCTAAGTAAAGCCGAACAAGCCAGAGCCAATAAAGATACCGACACTGAATTTATTTATTATTGGATCAGCTTCAATGCCGCTTACGCCAACGAATTTGGCGAAATTGACCGTGTCGGCGAAAGAGAACTGTTTGAAGCCTTTTTAAGCAAAATTGCCGATTTAGACACCACTGAGCGGCTATACCAACTGATTTGGCAACAATTTAGTGGCAGCATTCGCCTGTTGATGGACAATAAATTTGTTTATCAGCCATTTTGGGATTACCACCGCGGCCGCATTGGCGAAGATGAGTGGCAGCAGCGCTTTATGGCATCAAAGGCCGCACTAAACGTGGCGCTGGCATCAAAAAATGTGCCGGTAGCCATGGCACAAATTTTTACTAGGCTTTACACCCTGCGAAACCAAATTATCCACGGCGGCGCAACCTACAACAGCCAGGTAAACCGCGAACAATTAAAAGACGCCTGTAACCTGCTAAATAAGTTAATCCCCTTGATTATTGCGCTAATGATGAGTGCACCGGATCAGCTTTGGGGGGAGGGGTGTTATCCGGTGGTTTAACAAAAAATTATAAAAAAATCTATCTAAGGATTTCATATGCATCAAATCAGAGTTTTAAATTGTTTAGATGTAACTTCTAAAGGGCCTGTTTCAACTTATACACGCGACCAAGTGCATTTAAGGCAGGGAGAGCTAGACGGAGCTTGTGGTCATTACTCGATGATGATGGTTTTAATCATGCTCGGCATACAGCGATTCGATGATGCCTGGCAGTTGTTATCCTTTAATCAGGATCTACGAACCAAGCTGGGTAAATTCGCGAAAAGCATTAAAGCTGAGAACTTCTTTTTAGGTACAAATCCTGAAGATATCAGAAATATTATAAATACCGCTTTTAAAAATGAGCTTGAAACTGAAGTATGCAAGCGCTCTGGAGTTGAAATTCGCAAATTTGTTATTGATAACTTAAACGAAGATAAACCAGTAATGCTTGCTCTCGATTTTAAAGGTGGTGCGCATTGGGTTGTTGCGGTTGGTTTGGATTACCAAGATGAAGAGGATGAAAAAGAACTACTGCGTTTTCTTGTTCTTGATCCAGGTGGCAGTGCGCCAACTTTTAGTGCTTGGAATGGTGTTGTTAATGCTCAAAGTAAAGCTGGTCCTTACCCCTATAAATGGTATAACGAGAATGATAGTAGGGATGTAAAATTTACCTATGCATTATCTTTTAGCAACTTAAAAGTATAAGTCCAGTATTTAGCCGTAAGTTATTCAGAACTATTAATTTAACGTCACGAAAAAAGGCATAAATCGCAATGACAGACTACCTCGAGGAAGCATGTGCTCATATCAGCACAAAAAGAATTTTAGAACTGGGAGATGGTTTTCCTGAGTCTTTTCGGTGTGAAAGTTGTAAATCTCTTTTTTCACTCTGCCCACAATGTTTGAACAAACCTTGCCCAAAATGCGGTGAAAAGTTAGCCAGAAGAACTGAGTCTTTTCCTGACAATATTTTCGAAGCAATTAGAAAAAACAATCTTGAAAAATTTATCTCACTTTTTAACGAAAATCAGCCAGGTGTAAATGACCTAACCAATAAGTCTGGACAAACTTTGTTAACTGCAGCGGCAGTTGCACAAAGCGTTGAGATATGTGAGTTTCTGGTTCACAAGGCTTGTGCAGATGTGTATAAAAAAGACAGGCTTGGCAGAACAGCCCTTGTCGAAATGATTAGAATGCGAGGTTCAAAGTTTAACTACAACATTTTAAACTTACTCTACGCCACTGTTAACCTTGCTGATGACGATGGCGCTACACCAATGATGTTCGCTGCAACGGGGGCTGGTCTTTTCGGTTCGAAGAAAGGTAACCCAAAAATTATTAAACAACTTATCAACTTAGGTGCAGATGTGCATCTCAAAGATAACTGTGGAAAAAACGCCTTGGCTTATGCGTTATCGAGCAATGCAAAAAGTAAAATGAAAACAAATAATGAGGTTGTTGAGTTGCTAAAAAATGAAATGCTAATTTCAACAGCAATGTCTGAGTTTAGGCTTAATTTTGATTATGAGTTTGATGAGCAAGGCCAACTTCACTACAAAAAGAAGTCGTGTTAAATTTTACTTATTTTTTTATTACTAATTAAAGCTTTAGCTTTGTAAGCTAGAGGAGCAAAATCTTGTTAAGCTATACCACTATAAAAACCCGCTTTTAGCTTTGGCAAAGCGGGACAATTAGACATCTATTCGTTTGAAAGGTATAGGATAAACCTGTAAAGCAGCGATGTTTTACAGGTTTTGCATTTAGGGACTTTACATGGCAATCAAAAAAACTGAACTCTATTCATCCTTGTGGGCCAGCTGTGATGAGCTGCGCGGCGGCATGGATGCATCGCAATACAAAGACTATGTGCTGACCATGCTGTTTATGAAGTATGTGTCGGACAAAGCCAAACATGACCCAAGCGCGATGATTGATGTGCCAGAGGGTGCCAGCTTTGCTGATATGGTGTCGCTGAAGGGTAAAACCGAGATTGGTGAAGGCTTAAACAAAATTATCGCTAAACTGGCTGAAGAAAACGATTTAAAAAGCGTTATCGACATCGCCGACTTTAACGACGAAGACAAGCTTGGCAAAGGCAAGGAAATGGTCGACCGCTTAACCAAGCTGGTCGGTATTTTTGAAGGCTTAGATTTATCCGGCAACCGCGCCGATGGCGATGACTTATTAGGCGATGCCTATGAATACCTGATGCGCCACTTCGCCACCGAATCGGGCAAATCCAAAGGCCAGTTTTATACCCCGTCAGAAGTCTCGAAAATCCTCTCCAAGGTACTGGGCATTAACGAACACACCTCGCAGGACTGCACCGTGTATGACCCAACCTGCGGCTCTGGCTCTTTGCTTCTAAAAGCCAGCGACGAAGCGCCACGTGGCTTATCGATCTTTGGTCAGGAAATGGATAACGCCACCAGCGCCTTGGCTCGCATGAACATGATTTTGCATGACAACGTCACCGCTAAAATCGCCAAAGGCAATACCTTGGCCGCGCCAGAATGGAAGGATGGGAATGGAGAGCTGAAAACCTTCGACTTTGCCGTGGCTAACCCGCCGTTTTCCAACAAAAACTGGACCAGCGGCATCAACGCCGAACACGACGAATTTAAACGCTTTACCTGGGGCGTGCCACCCGAGAAAAACGGCGACTACGCCTTTTTGCTGCACATCATCAAAAGCTTAAAAAGCACCGGCAAAGGCGCGGTCATTTTGCCGCACGGTGTGTTGTTCCGCGGCAATGCTGAAGCACGCATCCGCGAAAACCTGCTGAAACAAGGCTATATCAAAGGCATTATTGGTCTGCCGGCCAACCTGTTTTACGGCACCGGTATTCCTGCCTGTATTATCGTTATTGATAAAGAATCGGCCGCAAGCCGGATGCTGAAAGATCCGCTCGACCTTGGCAAAACCGAAGGTGGCATCTTTATGGTCGATGCCAGCAAAGGGTTTGCTAAAGACGGCAATAAAAACCGCCTGCGCGCGCAAGACATTCATAAAATCGTTGATGTCTTTACCAAACAGCTGGAGCTCAAAGGCTACAGCCGTTTAGTGTCGCTCAAAGAAATCGCCGGCAATGACTACAACCTGAATATCCCGCGTTACATCGACAGTAGCGAAGGAGAAGACTTACACGATTTATCCGCCCATTTAGCCGGTGGTATCCCAGAGCGTGACGTCGCCGCCTTGGGCGATTTCTGGCAGGTATTACCCAGCCTGCGCGATAGCTTATTCGCCCCGGCACGCCCAGGTTATTTGCACGCCAAAGTCGCCGCTCGCGACGTCAAACCAACCATCCTGCAGCACACCGAGTTCCAGCAGTTCGCCCAAAGCGTCAACGCACCATTTCAGGCATGGTTTGCGCAAATGCAGTTAGAGAGCATCGACGGCAGCGAAACACCCAAGGCACTCATTCACCGCATCAGCGAGGCGTTGCTGGAAGCCTATGACCCAGTGCCGCTGTTAAGCAAATACGACGTCTACCAGCTACTGATGGATTATTGGCAAGACACCCTGCAAGACGATGTTTATGTGCTGGTGCAAGACGGCTGGGACGCTGGCAAAAAACTGCGTGAACTGATTGCCGCTAAAGGCGATGCAAAAGCCAGCAAAGAAGTGCCAGATTTAGTTATCGGCAAAGCCAAATACAAAGCTGAACTGTTGCCACCCGCCTTATTGGTAAAACGCTTTTTTGCCGCTGAACAAGCCGAGCTAGAAAGCCTGCAAAGCGAACTCGATAGCATCAGCCAGGAGCTGGAAAGTTATATCGAAGAACACAGCGCTGAAGACTGCCTGCTAGCCGATGCACTGAATGACAAAGACAAAGTCACCGCCTCGTCGGTGAAATCGCGGTTAAAGCTTGCAACTGATGCTGACGAGCGCAAAGCCCTGCAGCACGTGCAGCGCCTATTTGATAACGAAGGCAGCAGCAAAAAAGCAGTGAAAGAGCAGCAAGACAAACTCGACCTGTTGGTGTTTAAACGCTACGCCACGCTTACCACCAGCGATGTGAAAACCCTATTAGTGCAAGACAAATGGCAAGCCACATTACAAGCCAGTATTCAGGCTGAAATCGAGCGTATGGGCCAGCAATTAGCTAGCCGTGTGAAAGATTTGGAAGAGCGTTATGCCGAGCCATTGCCGCAGATCAGCCAGTCGGTGGAGATGTTAAGTGCCAAAGTGGCTGAGCATCTCAAGGCGATGGGTTTGGAGTGGGCGGTATGAGTTTAAATTCTCGAGATACTTCGGCAGGAAAAACGAATGAAGAGCATAAATATAAGCAGACTGAAGTCGGCCTTATTCCCGTGGATTGGGACGTTTGTGATCTTCAGGATGCGGTAGATTTTTTGGATGGCATGCGCCGGCCTGTAAAATCAGGAGACCGCGCGAAAATTAGTGGCGTCTTTCCGTACTATGGTGCTTCAGGCATCGTCGATTATGTTAACGACTATATTTTCGATGATGAACTTATCTTACTTGGAGAAGATGGTGAGAATATCCTCAGCAGGAATTTACCCTTAGCATTTAAAGTCTCCGGTAAGATTTGGGTCAACAACCATGCTCATGTACTTAAACCGAAAAGTAGTTTTGATATTACTTTTCTTACAGAGTTTTTGGAGAGCCTAGACTACTCGCTTCTTAACTCTGGTACTGCACAGCCTAAGCTGAACAAAAAGTCCTGCCTAAAAATAAAGATTGCCAAACCGGCTTTAGAAGAACAAACCGCCATAGCCAATGCTTTATCGGATGTAGATGCGTTAATTCAGGAACTGGAAAAGCTGATTGCGAAAAAGCAGGCGATTAAAACCGCGACCATGCAACAACTGCTCACCGGCCGCACCCGCTTCCCACAATTCGCTTACCACCCCGACGGCCGCAAAAAAGGCTACAAACCCAGCGAACTCGGCGAAATCCCAGAGGATTGGGAGGTTGTATGTTTGGGAGATTTAGCAACCATAAAAACTGGCTCAAGAAACAACCAAGACAAGGAAGCAAATGGTGCTTACCCATTCTTTGTGCGCTCTGAGACAGTTGAGAGGTTAAACACTTTCTCTTATGACTGTGAAGCCATTTTGGTTCCAGGCGAAGGAGGAATTGGTAGCATTTTCCATTACATTCATGGGAAGTTTGATGCGCATCAGCGTGTGTATGTCATTCGTAATTTTCAGAATTGTAGCGGTAAGTTTGTTTACCTCCAGATGCGCCAGAATTTTGGTGCTCATGCAATGGAAAACTCTGTAAAGGCGACCGTAGACTCACTTAGATTACCTACTTTCCAAAACTTTACTCTTTTGCTTCCAAGTGTTGAGGAGCAAGACGAGGTAGCAAGAATACTTTGGGATATGGATGAGGAAGTCAAAGCTCTAGGGCTGCGGCTAGCTAAAACCCGCCAAATTAAACAAGGCATGATGCAAGAACTGCTAACCGGCAAAACGCGTTTAGTTAAACCAGAGAGCAGAGCTTAACGATGGGTTACAACTACAGTGATACCTTAAATCCACAAAAAGCCTTAATTTGGCGTATTGTCCATCGCGATAATATCCCGTGGATTTTAGACAATGGTTTGCATTGTGGTAGCAGTACCAACAACAGTCCCAGTTGGGTGCCGATTGGCAGCAGTGAACTGATAAACAAACGTGCTACACACCCGGTACCAATGCCGCCGCACGGCTATTTAAATGACTATGTGCCGTTTTACTTTACGCCGTTTTCGCCCATGCTGCTCAACATCAAATCTGGCCGTGGTGTAGTACAACGGCATAATGATGAAATCGTTATTTTGGTGTCATCGTTACATCGCGTTGCCGAATTAGGGCTCGATTATGTGTTTACCGATATGCACGCTTATTACCAGTGGGCAAGGTTTTACAGAGATCCGACGCAATTAAATCAGATTGACTGGGCTATTTTGCAAAGCCGCGACTTTAGCCGTGATATGAGTGATCCGGCCAAGTTTGAACGTTATCAAGCCGAGGCATTGGTGCACAGGCATTGCCCGGTGGCAGCATTATTAGGCATTATTTGCTACGATAGCCAAGTAGAGCAACAAATTAGAAACTGGTTACAGCAGCGCAATATGACAATAGATGTTTATGCACGTCCTGGGTGGTATTTCTGATGATTACATATACAACAGGCAATTTACTTGATGCACCGGCAGAAGCACTGATTAATACGGTTAATACCGTGGGTGTGATGGGTAAAGGTATTGCGCTGATGTTTAAAGAGCGCTTCCCGAATAATATGCAAGAGTACGCCAAAGCCTGTAAGGCAAAACAGGTTGTTACCGGCAAGATGTTTGTGACGCAAACCCATGAGCTGATGGGGCCGCGCTGGATTGTTAACTTCCCAACTAAACAGCATTGGAAATCCCCCTCCAAAATGGAGTGGATTGAAGAAGGCCTGCAAGACCTACGGCATTTTATTATCAGCAACAAGGTGCGCTCTATTGCTATTCCGCCGCTTGGCGCTGGTAATGGTGGGCTTGACTGGTTGCAGGTGAAACCCCGAATTGAAGCTGCCTTGGCAGATCTAACAGATGTTGAAGTACTGATTTATGAGCCAACAGCGCAATATCAAAATGTTACTGCCAAAGTGGGGGTTAAAAAGTTAACGCCAGCACGCGCTTTAGTGGCTGAGCTAATTAGACGCTACTGGATCCTTGGGATGGACTGTAGCTTGCTAGAGATCCAAAAGCTTGCTTGGTTTTTGCAGCGAATTATCGAGCGGCAAGGCCTTAACAACGAACTGAAGTTGCACTTTACGGCCAATTACTATGGGCCTTATGCGAACAATTTAGACCACTTGCTCAATGCGTTGGATGGCAGTTATTTAAAAGCAGATAAACGTATTCCTGATTGTGAGCCGCTTGATGTAATTTGGTTTAACGATGCAGAGAAAAGTACCATCACTGCGTACCTTCAAAGTGAAGCCAAGCACTATTTGCCAGCTTTAGAAGAGGCGACACAGCTTATTGATGGCTTTGAATCCCCCTATGGCATGGAATTACTGTCGACGGTAGATTGGCTTCTTGCTGAGGCGGGTTGTGAACCGACACTGGCCTCTATAAGCGCAGGTATGGCTAACTGGCCAGCAGGACCGAATTGGGCGAAGCGTAAAATGGCATTATTTAATGAGCAAAATATTCAGTTCGCCTTAGACCGCTTGCAGCAATTTGGCTAAAACAAGTTGATTGCCTATCAGACAGCTGATGGGCCTAATTTGCTTGACTGTTAGTAAAAAAGAGGGCGTTACAGCCTGTTAAAATGCACATAAATCTGCCGTAAGCCATTTATTTATATGGTTTTTAATTTGGTTGACTGATGGTTGACTGAAAAAGACAAAGGATTGACGAATGACCAACGTTGGCCAAAAAGAAAAACTTACCCAGCAACGGGTTATTAAGCTTTTCATCCAAGAGCTTGGCTATCGCTACTTGGGCGATTGGACCGATCGTGCCAATAACCGTAATATCGAGGAAGACATTCTTTCAAAATGGTTAAGCGAACGCGGTGTTTCTGCTGCATTAATTGCCCGCGCACTGCGTCAGCTCGATAAAGTCGCTAGTCTGGGTGAAGGCAAACACCTGTATTACGCCAACAAAGACGTCTACCAACTGCTGCGCTACGGCGTAAAAGACAAAGAAAGTGCGGGTGAACAAAACCAAACCATTTGGCTGATTGACTGGCAAAACCCGCAAGCCAATGACTTTGCCATTGCCGAGGAAGTAACGGTAAAAGGTGAAAACAAAAAGCGCCCGGATTTAGTGCTGTATGTAAATGGTATAGCGCTGGGTGTGATTGAGCTCAAACGCTCCAGCGTATCGGTGTTCGAAGGCATAGCGCAGAACCTCGATAACCAGAAAAAAGATTTTATCCGCAATTTCTTTACCACTATGCAGCTGGTGATGGCCGGCAATGATACGCAGGGCCTACGCTATGGCACCATCGAAACTACCGCCAAGCATTATCTGGAGTGGAAAGAGGATTGTGTTAATCCCTATGAATATATTCTGGATTTTCATATCAGCCGCATCTGCCAAAAGCAGCGTTTTTTAGAACTTATTCACGATTTTATGGTGTTTGATGCCGGCCGCAAAAAGACCTGCCGACATAACCAGTATTTCGGTATTAACGCCGCCAAGAAATTTATTGCCCGCCGTGAAGGCGGCATTATTTGGCATACCCAAGGCTCGGGTAAAAGTTTGACCATGGTGTGGCTCGCCAAGTGGATCCGAGAAAATGTGCGCGATTCGCGCGTGTTGGTGGTAACCGATCGTACCGAATTGGATGAGCAAATAGAAAAGGTATTCTCCGGCGTTGATGAGCAAATTTACCGCAGTAAAAGCGGTGCCGATTTGGTGGATAAGCTTAACAAACCAAACCCTTGGCTCGTCTGTTCACTGGTACACAAATTTGGTCGCCATGGCGAAGAGGATGACGAATCAACCGCAAATGCCGATGACTTTATCAGCGAAATGAAGAAAAGCCTGCCGGCTGACTTCTCGCCCAAAGGTGATGTGTTTGTATTTGTTGATGAGTGTCACCGCACTCAGTCGGGCTTATTGCATGCTGCCATGAAAAGCATTCTGCCCAATGCGCTCTTTATCGGTTTTACCGGTACGCCGCTGATGAAGGAAGATAAGAAAAAATCGGTTGAGGTGTTTGGTACTTATATTCATACCTACAAGTTTAACGAAGCCGTGTCGGATGGCGTGGTGCTTGATTTGCGCTATGAAGCGCGTGATATCGACCAGCGGGTGAAATCACAAAAGAAAGTGGATGAATGGTTTGAAGCCAAAACCAAAGACCTATCCCGCTTAGGCAAGCTGCAAATTAAGCAAAAATGGGGATCCATGCAAAAGCTGCTCTCCAGCAGGGCAAGGCTGGAGCAGATTGTTGGCGATATCCTGATGGATTTTGATACTAAGCCACGCCTTAAAGAGGGCCGCGGTAATGCCATGTTAGTCTGCGCCAGTGTCTATCAAGCCTGTAAGGTGTATGAGATGTTCGCCGATGCAGGTTTTATGGGCAAATGCGCCATTGTTACCAGCTATCAGCCTAATGCTGCTGAAATTAAAGGCGAAGAAACCGGCGCCGGTGCTACTGAGAAGCTGAGTAAATACAAAATTTACCGCAAAATGCTGGCCGAGTTTTTTGAGCAATCTGAAGATGAAGCGGCAAAGCGCGTCGAGGAGTTTGAGCAAACCGTTAAAAAGCGCTTTATCGAAGAGCCTGGGCAAATGCGCTTACTGATTGTGGTCGACAAGCTACTGACAGGCTTTGATGCGCCTTCAGCAACTTACCTGTATATCGACAAAAAGATGGCAGACCATAATCTATTTCAGGCGATTTGCCGCGTAAACCGCCTTGATGGTGATGATAAAGATTATGGCTACATTATAGATTACAAAGACTTATTTAAATGTCTGGAAAAGACCGTTAAAGACTACACCAAAGAGGCTTTTGAGGGCTATGACAAAGAGGATGTGGCGGGTCTTTTGAAAGACCGGTTAAAAATGGCCAAAGAAGATTTAGACAATGCCCTTGAAGCCGTTAAAACCCTTTGTGAGCCGGTAAAAGCCCCAAAAAATCAAATCGATTATCAGCATTATTTCTGCTGTCAGCCTGGTGCTCAGGAAGAAGAACTTAGCGAAAAAGAAGCGCTGCGTCTGACGCTTTACCAAAGCGTGTCGAAACTGATCCGTTGCTTTACCAATATCGCCAGTGAAATGCCACAAGCAGGCTATAGCAAAGGTGAAGCTGATATGATTCGCCAGGAAGTAGAACACTACAGCAAGGTGCGCGATGAAATCAAAATCGCCAGTGGAGATGTGGTGGATATGAAGCAGTTTGAGCCTGCGATGCGCCAAATGCTCGACCTGTATATTGACGCCGATCCAAGCGAAACCCTGATGGATTTTGAAGAACTGGGCCTGATTGAGCTTATCGTGCAAAAAGGTACTGAGGCCTTGGATGGCTTGCCAAAGGATATGAAAAATAACCCAGAGGCCATGGCGGAAGCGATTGAGAATAACGTGCGCAAAACCATTGTGGATGAAAACCCAGTTAACCCGAAGTATTACGAGCAGATGTCGGTACTATTGGATGAGTTGATTGAGCAGCGACGGCAGCAAGCTATTTCGTATCAGGAATATCTGGAAAAAGTGCGGGAACTGGCGAAGAAGGTAAAATATCCAGCCAGTAACACTGCCAAAGCCTATCCCGAAAACATGGATACCATGGCGAAACGGGCGCTTTACGATAACTTTGGTAATAACGAAGTGCTGGTAACTAAAATCGACACTGCCGTGCGCTATACCAAAAAAGCCGAGTGGTTAGGCGACCGGTTTAAAGAAAAAGAAATCGCCCGGGCTATTCAGCAAGAAACGGCTGAATACAAGGTGGATGTAAAAGCCGTGATGGACTTGATTAAAGCGCAAAAAGAGTACCATTAATGGCTGAGGTTACTATTGGCACCATCACGCTCGATTTGCAGCGCAAACCGATAAAAAACCTGCATATCTCGGTACTGCCACCAGAGGGTAAAGTACGGGTATCGGCACCGCTAAAACTCAGTGATACCGCCATTCGCATGGCGGTAGTGAAACGTATCGCTTGGATCCGTGAACAACAAGCCGATTTTGCCGCACAGCCACGCCAATCGGAACGGGAAATGTGTACTGGCGAAACCCACTATCTATGGGGGCGAGGTTATCGCTTGGACGTAGCGCAAGGCTTTGAAAGCAGTGTGAAACTTAAAAGCGGTAAAATTGTTCTCTCCAGTCGCAAAGACAGCACCTCAGAAAAGCGGCAACTGATCCTACAAGATTGGTACCGCACCATTCTGCGTAAGCGTGTTGAACCGCTTATCCAGCAATGGCAAGAGCGTATAGGTGTTACGGCAAGCTTTGTTGGCATCAAACGCATGAAAACCAAATGGGGTAGCTGCAACCCCAGCACTGGCCGAATTTGGCTTAATCTGGAGCTCGTCAAAAAGCCACCTGAGTGCCTGGAATTCATTATTGTGCATGAGCTGGTACATTTGTTAGA
>FLYM01000443.1_pt1 | contig 12328 bp, 9 predicted proteins | sample 1122581 | NCBI WGS metagenome assembly FLYM01 (sample SAMEA4346789, study PRJEB14843) | hot springs metagenome | biome: Terrestrial Biome; feature: Habitat; material: Sediment | place: India | collected 2012-06-12 | depth 1760 m
GCCGCCGGCATCGGTCTCGAGGTGCACGCCGAGCGCGTCCGCGAGCGCGCGGGCGGCCCGGTGGTCGCGCTCGTCGCCCACCGCGCGGAAGCGGAAGCGGTCGGTCGTCCCGGTGGCGGCCACGGCGGCGGCGAGGACCCTCGCCGAGGGGTGCGCGTGGAGCTCGACGAACCGTCCGGTGGACGGGTTCGACGCCGCGGACTCGACCATCGCCGCGATCGCGTCGACGGCGGCCCCGACGAGCCCACCGAGGTCGACCGGCGTGTCGTCGTGCCACGCCGGGGGACGGGCGACGACCTTGGGGCCCTCGCCGGCCCGCAGCTCGAGGGTGTGGCCGGGCCCGAGCAGCTCGGTGCCGGCCACCGCCCCGTCCGACCCGAGCAGGGTCCCGTGGACCAGCAGCCCGACCGGTTCGGGGACGACGGTCGCGGGCAGGCCCGCGCCGGCGGCGGCGACGGCCGCCCGGTTGGAGACCGCGACGAGCCCGCCCGAGTGGGCCACGTGCACCCCGCCGGCACCGGTCGGCGGCGAGGCCACGATGCCGGAGCCGTCGGGGTCGACCCGCACCACCGACCCGCTCCCGGTGAGCCGCGCCAGCACGTCGGCCGGGCGTGACCGGACGAGCAGGTCGGTCAGCTCGAAGGCCCAGCCCGTGGGGGCGCCCCAGGCCCCGTCGAGCGGCCACAACGAGCCGTCCGCCAGCGTCACGCCGTGACCGCCGACGTGCCAGTGCGAGCCGCCGTGCACGCCGGGCCGGGTCTGCCACGCCGCGACCCCGACGTGGTCGCCCTCCGAGAGCCACGCCGTCGCGGTCTCGGGCTCGTGGGGGAGCAGCCGCAGCGGCAGGTCGGACAGGCGGGCCACGGCGTCCGCCGGGAGGGGGGCGCCGGTCGTGCTGGCGAGCAGCAGGAAGGTCAGCATCAGCAGCGTCGCCGGTCGGTGGAGGGGCCTCGTTCGAGGCTACCCCCACCGAACGACACGGCTGTGGTTCGTCCGTGGACGCCGGTGCCCGCGGTCGTCGGACGCCATCGGTGGACGGCGCCCGCCCGCTCAGATGCCGCCGATGCCGCTGAAGGGCAGCGGGCAGCGGTAGTCGTCGCCGGCGTCCGGCGTCTGGCGCCGCATCGTGGCGATCTCCGCGGCCGAGCGCCCGTACCACGGGAAGAACGTGTCCGGGTCGACCAGCCCCGCCGCGACGGCGTCGGCCTGCCCGACGCGGACCTCCTCGCGGGAGCCCTCGGGGTCGAAGCGCAGGATGTCGATGCCGCGCTGGTAGTCCGTGGTCAGGACGATGTCGTCGTCGACGAAGTACGCCGCGGACTGCGACCCGCCGAGCGGGACGAAGTACCCGGCCTCGGTGATCTTCCCGTCGGCGGCGATGTCGAGGAACCGGGTCCCGTGCTCGTACCACGCGGCCGCGACGATGCCCTGCCCGTCGAAGGACGGCTCGGTGGTGAACCAGTGCGCGCAGTACTGGTTGTAGGGCGACCTGCCGTCGGTGTAGAGACCGGTGCCGACGCGGTACTGGTCGAGCATCCGGAAGGACGCCTCGGGCCGGGGCTCCCCGGCCGCGACCGCCGCGTCGGCCGCCTTGACCTCGCGGGCGTCGAAGGTCATGAACGCGCCGGAGGTGGTGGTGTTGCAGTTGAGGAAGGTCTCGCCCCCGACGAGCAGCAGGTCGTCGGTCCCGCCGTTGGGCCACAGGTTGCCGTGCAGGAAGCGGTTGTCGCCGGGCGTGCCGGTGGCCAGGACCTTCGGTGCCAGCGGGTCGGTCACGTCGAGGTACGCGACCGGGTTGGAGGAGGTGACCACCAGGCCCGGGGCCACCTCGGTGACGTCGTGCGAGGAGGTGACCTTGGCGGCCGCGACCTCGGGAGCCTGCAGCCAGTTGCCGACCCGCTTCGGCTGGGTCGGGTCGGTCAGGTCGAGGATCGCCCCGCCCGAGCCGTACACGAAGGAGCAGTCGAGGATGCACGACAGGGTGTGCTGGTCGGCGTCGACGCCGGAGATGCGGCCGAGCAGCGTGGCCGTGGGCGTCGGGGCCGAGACGTCGTAGACGAAGACCGTGTCCGCCGGGGTGCTGCCCGGGAGCACCTCGCCGAAGGACCCGACGACGAGGATCTCGCCGTTGGTGTCCACGTCCTCCTCGGTGAAGTAGTACTGCTGCGGCGACGGCGTGAACGAGATGGGGACCGGCAGCGTCGGGTCCTCGAGGTCGTAGATCGTGATGCCGACCGGGTCGGTGACGTAGAGGCGGTCCTCGTGGACGCGCGCGCCGGCGGAGCCGGAGTTGAACGGGATCATCCCGAGCCACTCGACGTTCGCCGTCGCGAAGTAGCCCGGGCCGGGGTCACCGACCACGGTGCCGCGCTCGCTCGACACGCCCAGGGCGAGCGAGGACGCGAGCACGCCGGCGGTGAGCAGCGCGGTGCGGACGGGACGGCGGGTGCGAGCCACGCGGGGGCCTCCGTGGATGCGGGGGGACGCCGGGGATGGCGACGGGGTGCGGCGTGCTCCGCCGCACCCCGGGGTGCTTCGCCGTCGGGTGGCCCCGTTCCTGCCGTGTCAGCCGGCCTGCGCGTCCACGGCGCGGGCGCGGATGGTGCGGGCCAGCGTGTCGCGCTGCTCTGCGAGCACCCGGCGCAGCGGGCCGGAGAGCCCGTCGCGCTCGAGGTACGCGTCGGTGCGGTCGAGCAGCATCGGGCTCGCGAGCGCGTGCGGGAAGGTGCCCTCGGAGAACTCGATTGCCCAGTCGAGGCTGCGGTCGGCCCACACCCGCCCGAGCGCCTCGAAGTAGCGCTCGTCGTACCCCGACAGCGCCTCGCGCTGGTCGAGCTGCATGAACCCGCCCCACACCTGCCGCGACATGGTGTGCGACAGCGAGGTGTCCTCCAGCAGCTGCCGCCACGCGGCGTCCTTGGCCGCCGCGGTGGGACGGATGGCCCGTGCGGTCGCCGCGGAGCGCTCGCCGAGGTCGGTCGGGTCGCGCTCCAGCTCGGCGGCGATGCGGTCCTCGTCCACCCCGCCGGCGCGGGCCAGGCAGGTGAGCAGGTGCCAGCGCAGGTCGGTGTCGAGGGTGAGGCCCGGTAGCTGCCAGTCGCCGGCGAGCAGGCCGGCGAGCTCGTCGCGGGCCTCGCCGGTGCGGGCGACCCCGGCCCAGTGGCGCACCCACGCGAGCTGGTGGTCGCTGCCGGGGCGCTGGTCCTCCATCACCCGGCGGGCGTCGCCGGCGAGCGCCGCGAGGAGCGTGTCGCGGTTGGCCGGGTCCCCGTACCGCTCGGCCGCCGCGACGGCGCGCTGCAGCAGCCGCTGCAGCACGCCGATCTCCTCCTCGTGCTCGACGTTGTTGCGCACGAGCTCGACGAAGCTGCGCGCCGCCAGCTCGCCGTCGCGGGTCATGTCCCAGGCGGCCGCCCAGACGAGCGCGCGGGGGAGCGGCTCGACGAAGGTGGCGAGGTGCTCGGTGACGACCGCGAGCGAGTCGGGGTCGAGCCGGACCTTCGTGAACGCGAGGTCGTCGTCGTTGACGAGCAGGACGTCGCCGGCACGGACCCCGGCGAGCCCCTCCACCTCGGTGCGCTCGCCGACCACGTCGAGCTCGACGCGCTCGCGCCGCACCAGCCCGGCGTCGGTCCGGTCGTACACGCCGACCGCCAGGCGGTGGCGGCGCAGGGTCGGGTGCTCGTCCGGCGCGGTCTGGACGAGCTCCACGCGCCCGTACGTCCCGTCGTCCGCCAGGGTCACCAGCGGGATGATCGTGTTCATCCCGGTGGTCTGCAGCCACTCCTTGGCCCAGCCGTCGAGCTCGCGGCCCGAGGCCTCCTCGAGCGCGGCGAGGAAGTCGGCGAGCTCCGCGTTGCCCCACGCGTGGTCGCGGAAGTAGGCGCGGCAGCCGGCGAGGAACTCGTCCTGGCCGACCCACGCCACGAGCTGGCGCAGGACGCTCGCGCCCTTCGCGTACGTGATCCCGTCGAAGTTCTGGTGCACCGACTCGATGTCGACCATGTCGGCCGCGATCGGGTGCGTGGACGGGAGCTGGTCCTGGTAGGCGGCCCACGCCTTCTCGGCGTCGAGGAAGGTCGTCCACGCCCCGGTGAAGCGCGTGGCCTCGCTCTGGCACAGCACCGACATGAAGGTGGCGAAGGACTCGTTGAGCCACAGGTCGTCCCACCACCGCATGGTCACGAGGTCGCCGAACCACATGTGGGCCATCTCGTGCAGGATCGTCTCGGCGCGACGCTCACGGGCCGCGTCGGTCACCTTGGAGCGGAAGACGTACGCCTCGCTGAAGGTGATGCAGCCGGGGTTCTCCATCGCGCCGGCGGAGAACTCGGGCACGAAGAGCTGGTCGTACTTCCCGAACGGGTAGGCGATGCCGAAGGCCTCGGCGAACCAGTCGAGGCCCTGCCGGGTCACCTCGAGGACCTCGTCGAGCTCGACGTGGTCGGCGAGGCTGCGTCGCACGTAGACGCCGAGCGGCAGGTCGCCGTGGGTGTCGTGGAACTCCGCGTAGGCGCCGGCGACCACGGCGAGCAGGTAGGTCGAGATGCGCGGCGTGGTGGCGAAGGCCCAGCGACCGCCGTCGCCCTCGTCGGGCCGCTCGGTGCAGGCGCCGTTGCTGACCACCACCCACTCCTCGGGGGCGGTCACGGCGACGTCGAAGGTCGCCTTGAGGTCGGGCTGGTCGAAGCACGGGACGAACAGGTGCGCGTCGAACGGCTCCGCCTGGGAGTGGAGGTAGACGCGGCCGTCGGCCGGGTCGCGGAAGAAGTGCAGGCCCTTGCCCTCGTGCTGGTAGGCCATGGTGGCGCGCACGGTCAGGACGTTGTCCTCGGCGAGGTCGTCGAGGACGATGCGGCTGGGGCCGGCGGCGTCGGCGGGCAGGGTCCGACCGTTGAGCACCACCTCGTGCACCTCCACGGCGGTGCAGTCGAGGAACGTGGACGCGCCGGGCTCGGACGCGTGGAAGCGGACGGTCACCTCGGCGCCGAAGCGCTCGTCGCCACCGGTGAGGTCGAGGGCCACGTCGTAGTGCTCGACGTCGAGCAGCCGTGCGCGGACGGCGGCCTCGTCGCGGGTCAGGTTCTCCTGCGGTGGCATGCGTGCTCCGGGAGTCGGGTGGTGGGCCGGGCGACGCGGGTACGAGGTGGACCGCGTCGCGGGACGGCCCGTGAGCCTACGCGAGCCGGGCGGTGCTCACCCGGGGGCCGCACCGTGCCGTCCGGCACCGTCCACGAAGCGCGCGACCCCGGCGGCCATGCCCCCGTCCGGGCCGGCCTCGGCCATCGACGCGACGCCCCGCGCGTGCTCCCGGAGCAGGCCCTCCGCGAGCGGGACGTCCCACGCGGCGAGGACCCCCGCACGATCGGCCCGGAGGCACGCCTGCGGGAACGACGTCAGCGACGCGGCGAGCTCCCGCGCCGCCGAGAGCGCGTCACCGCTCGGCACGACCCGGTCGACGAGCCCGATGGCCAGCGCCTCCTCCGCGCCCACGGGCCGGCCCGTCAGCACCAGGTCGAGGGCGCGGCCGAGCCCGACGACGCGGGGGAGCCGCTGGGTCCCCCCGTCGATCAGCGGCACGCCCCAGCGCCGGCAGAACACCCCGAGCACGGCGTCCTCGGCCACCACCCGCAGGTCGCACCACAGCGCGAGCTCGAGGCCGCCCGCGACGGCGTGGCCCTCGATGGCGGCGATCCACGGGATCCGGGTCTCGAGCCGTGAGGGGCCCATCGGGCCGCGCACCCCAGCCTCGAGTCGGTTCGCCCGTTCGCCACCGTCCGCGACCGCGTGCAGGTCGGCGCCCGCGCAGAACGTGTCGCCGGCGCCCGTGAGCACCCCGACGAGGACGCCCTCGTCGTCGTCGGCGTCGCGCACCGCCGCCTCGAGCGCGTCCGCCGTCGGGCGGTCGACCGCGTTGCGGACCCCCGGGCGGTCGATGGTGACGGTGCGCACCCCACCGCCGTCCTCGGTCGTGACGCTCACGTCGGGCTCCCTGGTCGCGCGGGCGGCTGGTCCGGGGAGCCTGCCACGACGGTGGTGCGCGGGCACCGAACACGAGCGTGAGGGCGCGGCTAGGCTGCGGACAGGAGCCGGTCCACGACCCGCACGTCGCCGACACAGCCGAGCGACACGCCGCGACACGTTCGCGAGCGGGCCACCAGGGCGTGTGGGAGGGCACGAGGGAGAGCCATGCAGGAGTACACCACGCCCGGAGCGGTGCAGATCGCCCCGGAGGAGAACCTCACCACGTCGCTGTTCGACGCGGCCGCCACCACGCCCAACCGTCCGGCGGTCGCCGTTCGCGTCGGCGACGAGTTCCAGACCTGGACCACGAAGCAGGTGGCCGACACCGTCCGCGACATCGCGAAGGGTCTGGCGGCCAGCGGCATCGAGCCCGGCTCGCGCGTCTGCGTCTTCTCCAAGACGCGGCTCGAGTGGACGCTGCTCGACTTCGCCATCTGGACCGCGGGCTGCGTCACCGTCCCGATCTACGAGACCTCCTCGGCCGAGCAGGTCGAGTGGATCGTCTCGGACTCGGAGGCCGTCGCGATCTTCTGCGAGGACGACGCCCTCAAGGCCGTCTTCGACGAGGTCTCGGGGAGCCTGCCCGGCTGCGAGCACGCGTTCGTGATCGAGCACGGGGCCCTCGAGGACCTCAAGACGCTCGCCGCCGACGTCTCCGACGAGGAGATCGAGGCGCGTCGCAGCGCCGTCACCACGGAGGACCTCGCCACGCTCGTCTACACGTCGGGCACCACGGGTCGCCCGAAGGGCTGCGCCATCACGCACGGCAACTTCATCTGGGACGCCGCCCAGGTCGAGCTCGTCTCGCGCGAGTTCTTCACCGCCGGCGAGTCCACGCTGCTGTTCCTGCCGCTCGCGCACATCTTCGCGCGCGTCATCCAGATCGGCTGCATCCGCGCCGGCGTCGTCCTCGGGTACTCCACCGGCATCCCGCAGCTCCTCGAGGAGCTGCAGATGTTCAAGCCGAGCTTCCTGCTGTCCGTCCCGCGTGTGTTCGAGAAGGTCTACAACGGCGCGCAGCAGAAGGCGCACACCGATGGCAAGGGCGCGATCTTCGACAAGGCCGCCCAGACCGCCATCGACTACGCCCGAGAGTCGGCCACCGGCAAGGTCGGCCTCAAGACCAAGGCCCTGCACGGCGTCTTCGACAAGCTCGTCTACACGAAGCTGCGTGCCGCGATGGGCGGCAACGTCAAGTACGCCGTGTCCGGCGGTGCCGCGCTCGGTGAGCGGCTCGGCTACTTCTTCCAGGGCATCGGCGTGCTGATCCTGGAGGGCTACGGCCTGACCGAGACCACCGCCGGCGCGACCATCAACAGCCCGCAGTCGTACAAGGTCGGCACCGTCGGCAAGCCGTTGCCGGGCGTCACCGTCCGCATCGCGGACGACGGCGAGGTCCTGATGAAGGGCGGCAACGTCTTCCAGGGCTACCACAACAACGAGGAGGCCACGGCCGAGGCCATCGACGCGGACGGGTGGTTCCACTCCGGCGACATCGGTGAGCTCGACAACGAGGGCTTCCTGCGCATCACGGGCCGCAAGAAGGAGCTCATCGTCACCGCCGGCGGCAAGAACGTCGCCCCCGCGGTGCTCGAGGACCGGATGCGTGCCCACCCGCTGGTCAGCCAGACGATGGTCGTCGGTGACGCGCAGCCGTTCATCGCCGCCCTCATCGCCGTCGACCCGGAGGAGTTCCCCCGCTGGGCCGAGCAGCACGGCAAGACCGGCAAGCAGGTGGGTGACCTGGTCGACGACGCCGACCTGCGCGCCACCCTCGAGGAGGCCGTCAACGACGCCAACAAGGCCGTCTCGAAGGCCGAGGCGATCAAGGCGTTCCGCGTCGTCCCCGAGGACTTCACCATCGAGGGCGGCGAGCTCACCCCGACGCTGAAGGTCAAGCGCAACGTGGTCGCCGAGAAGTACGCCCACATCATCGACGACATCTACAGCGGCTCGAAGGACTGACGCCGCGTCGTCACCGCCTCGAGGCCCCGGCGCTGCCGGGGCCTCGTCGCGTCCGGTTCAGTCGAGGGGGCGGTCCTGCGCGGCCCACCAGGTCGCGTCCAGCTCGCCGAGCGGCGTGGCCGGCGGGCCGGCCTCGACCAGCTCGTCGCGGATCGCCCGCCAGTCGTTGGTCGCCCCGAGCCGACCGAGCACCGAGTTCAGCCCGAGGTGGATGCGGGTCAGCAGCAGGTAGTCGCTGGGCAGGTTCAGCCGGCGCAGCATCCCGTAGTACTCGCCGCGGGGGTCCGACGTGGAGCGCAGCACCTCTGCCGCGAACTCGGAGGTGAACGTGAAGGGCTGGTCGGCGAGCACCGGTCGCGTGTAGAGCCGGAACCACTCCCAGAGCCGGTCCTCGTCGACGTCGGCGTTGGGCGGGAGGAACCCGGAGCGACGCATCTCGAGCAGGAAGCCGTCGCGGTCGTCACGGATGACCGCGTCGTCGATCTCGCGCATCGAGGTGTAGCGCTCGCGGGTGAACATCTTCACCGAGCCGTAGTCGAGGAACGCGACGCGGTCGTCGTCGGTCACGAGGTAGTTGCCCGGGTGCGGGTCGCCGTTGAAGAGCCGGAAGCGGCCGATGGAGCCGAAGGCGTAGCGGAAGACGATCTCGCCGACCCGCTGCTTCTGCGCCTCGGTGCCGTCGCTGACCACCTCGTCGAAGCGTCGTCCGTGGATGCGCTCGCTGACGAGGACGCGCTTGCGGCACAGGTCCCCGATGACGTCCGGGATCACGATGAAGGGGTGCCCGGCGTACCGGGTCGCGAAGGCGCGCTGGTACTGGGCCTCGCGCTCGTAGTCCAGCTCGTCGTCGACCCGCTCGCGCAGCTCGTCGAGGAGCGGGCCGATCTCCTGGTTGGGGGAGAAGACCCGTGCGAGCGGCGCGAAGAGCTCGGCGTTGGAGAGGTCCGCCCGGACCGCCTCGGCGACCCCGGGGTACTGGACCTTCACCACGACCTCGCGGCCGTCGGCGAGCTTGGCGGAGTGCACCTGGCCGATGGAGGCGGCGGCGAGCGGGTGGGTGTCGAAGGAGGCGAAGACCGACTCGGCCCGCGCGCCGTACTCCGACTCGATGACCTCGTGGATGGCGTCGGGGTCCATCGCCGGTGCGGCGTCGCGCAGCGAGGCGAGGGCGTCGTGGTACGCGGAGCGGACCTCGGGCGGGAGGTCGAGGTCGACGAAGCTCAGCAGCTGGCCGAGCTTCATCGCGGCACCCTTCATCTCGCCGAGGACCTCGGCGAGGCGCGCGGCGACCTCCTCGTGGACGCGGTCGGGGTCGTCCTGACCGAGCATCCGTCGGGCGCCCGCCTCGGCGAACCCGGTCGCCCCGCGCAGGCCGGTGCGGGCCAGCCGCGCGCCGCGGCCGAGCCGACCACCGAGCTGGTTGCGACGGGCCACTTCACGCTCCGGGTGCGGGACGGGTGCAGGTCGTCAGGGCTTCGTGTCCGCCCGCGCGGACGGGTCGGTCACTCGAACATCTCGGCGAGCGGGTTGCCCTCGGCCCGGGCGGCCGCGAGGCGCTCGGCGAGCTCCGCCCGTCGCTCGTCGGAGAGGCACTCGCAGCCGACCTCGAAGGGGGAGTAGTGCTTGACGTCCTGCCGGTGGGTCGGGCACGCCGCGACCTCCAGCCGGGTGATGGGTTCGGTGCGAGGCACGGTCGGCTCCTGGTGTCGCTGGTCGGTGTCGCGGGTCGGGTGGGGTGGTGGGCGGTCAGACGTTGAACCTGAAGTGGACCACGTCGCCGTCCGCGACCACGTACTCCTTGCCCTCCACCCGCAGCCGGCCGGCCTCGCGGGCTGCCGACTCCGAGCCGAGGCGGTCGTAGTCGTCGTAGGCGATGACCTCGGCGCGGATGAACCCGCGCTCGAAGTCGGAGTGGATGGCGCCGGCGGCCTGGGGGGCGGTGGAGCCGCGGCGCACCGTCCAGGCGCGCGACTCCTTGGGGCCGGCGGTGAGGAAGGTGATGAGGTCGAGCAGGCGGTACGCGGTGGTGATGAGGCGCTCGAGACCCGAGCGCTCGAGCCCGAGGCCGGCGAGGAACTCGGCGCGGTCCTCGTCGGAGAGCTCCGCGAGCTCGGCCTCGACCTGCGCCGAGATCACGACGACCTCGGCGTCCTGGTCGGCCGCGATCTCGCGGACCGTGTCGACGTGGGCGTTGCCGTCGGGGAGGTCGTCCTCGCCGACGTTCGCCGCGTACAGGATCGGCTTGTCGGTGAGCAGGCTGAGCTCGCGCCGGAAGGGACGCTGCTCGGCCGGCCAGCCGAAGGTGCGCGCCGCGAGGCCGTCGCCGAGGTGCTCGACCAGGCCGGCGAGCAGCTCGGCCTGGGCCTTGAGGTCCTTGTCGCCGGCCTTGGCGGCACGCGCGGTGCGCTCGAGTCGCTTCTCGACGCTCTCGAGGTCCTTCAGGCCGAGCTCGGTGTCGATGACCTCGATGTCCCGCGCTGGGTCGACCGAGCCCGAGACGTGGATGACGTCGTCGTCCTCGAAGCAGCGCACCACGTGGCAGATCGCGTCGACCTCGCGGATGTGCGCGAGGAACTGGTTGCCGAGGCCCTCGCCCCTGGACGCGCCCGCCACCAGCCCGGCGATGTCGACGAACTCGATCGCGGTCGGGACGACCTTCGCCGAGGCGTTCAACGACGCCAGCCGGTCGAGCCGCTCGTCGGGGACGGCCACGACCCCGACGTTGGGGTCGATGGTGCAGAAGGGGAAGTTCGCCGCCTCCGCGCCGGCCTGCGAGACGGCGTTGAACAGCGTCGACTTGCCGACGTTCGGCAGCCCGACGAGACCGACCTTGACGCCCAACGGTGGGCTCCTGTGAGGGGTGCGAGGGGAAGGGTGCGCGACGCACCCGAAGGCCGGCGCACGTGACCCGCGAGGGTAGCGAGGGCGGGGGTCGCCCCGACCACGACGGTCGGGGCCGAACCGGTACGGTCCCGCGCCATGCGCCTCGTCGTCGCCCGCTGCTCCGCGACCTACCAGGGCCGCCTCTCGTCCACGCTGACGTCGGCGGTCCGGTTGCTGATGGTCAAGGCCGACGGCTGCGTCGCGATCCACGCCGACGTCGGTGCCTACAAGCCCGTCAACTGGATGAACGCCCCGAACACGCTGGTGGAGCACGAGGACCGCTGGGTCGTCACCAACGCCAAGGGCGAACGGCTCGAGATCCAGCTCGAGGAGGTGCTGAGCGACGCCTCGGTCGAGCTCGACACCGAGCGCGGGCTCACCCTCGACGGCGTGGAGCGGGAGCTGCAGGAGCTGCTGGCCGCGCACCCGAACGCGCTCGAGGACGGCCTGGTGTGCGTCCAGCGGGAGTTCCGCACCGACCTCGGGCCGGTGGACCTGCTGTGCCGCGACCCCGAGGGCGGCGCGGTCGCGGTCGAGGTCAAGCGCATCGGCGAGATCGACGGGGTCGAGCAGCTCACCCGCTACCTCGAGCGGATGCAGCGCGACCCGCTGCTGGCCCCCGTCCGGGGGATCTTCGCCGCGACGACGGTGAAGCCCCAGGCCCGGGTCCTCGCGGAGTCGCGCGGCATCGCCGTGGCCGAGGTCGACCTCGCGGCCCTGCGGGGCGAGGAGGAGCCGCACCTGCGGCTGTTCTGAGCCGTCCCGTCCTCGGGCCCGACACGCGACCGCCCCGTGCGGGGCACGGGGCGGCGGCGTGGTGCGGGGCGCGTCAGCCCTTGCGCAGGTTGCCCGCGGAGGTGATGACGGTCTCGCCGGTCTTCTTGATGCTGGTCAGGGCGGCCTTGAGCTGGCGCTCGGTGTTGGGCCACTCCTCCTTGCCGGCCTCGATGGCGGCGAGCAGGACCTTCTGGATGCTCGTCAGCGCGCCCTTGAGGGCGGCGATGGCATCGTCGGCCTGGTCGTCGACCTTCGCGGCGGCGCGCTTCACGTCGGCGGTGACCTCCTGACGGGTCTCCTCGACGTCCGCCTGCACCTTCTTCGCGGTGGTGCGGGCCTTGGTGGCGGCCTGGTCGCGGGCCTGCTTGAGGTCGGCGACCGCGCCGGCGGCGGCGGCGCGCGGGGCCTCGGACACCTTGACGTCCGCCTGGGTGACGGCCTTCTTGATGGACCTGGCCGTCGCGGGGCCGACGCCCTTGACGTCGGTCAGGTCCTCGACCGAGGCGCCGGCGAGGGCGTCGAGGGTCGGGAACCTGTCGAGGATGGCGGTCCGGGTGGCCGGACCGACGCCGTTGACGGACTCGAGGACGGTGACGACGTCGCTCACGTCGGTGCTCCTTCGTGCGCGCCGCATCGGTACGGCACGGGTCGGGGTCGGGGTCGGGGTCGGGGTCGGGGG
>FLYM01030001.1_pt1 | contig 12130 bp, 10 predicted proteins | sample 1122581 | NCBI WGS metagenome assembly FLYM01 (sample SAMEA4346789, study PRJEB14843) | hot springs metagenome | biome: Terrestrial Biome; feature: Habitat; material: Sediment | place: India | collected 2012-06-12 | depth 1760 m
GGTCAGGGGGACGCCGGCGGCCCCGGCCGCTCCGCGCGCCATGGCCCCGGCGACCTCGCGCGAAACGGCGCCGTGCGCGTCGATGAGGGCCGCCGGGACGCCCACCAATGCGGTCTTGGCCGCATTCGAATAGGTGACGAACCCGCGGTCGACCACGTCGGAGGAGCCGGCGACGGCGGTGAGGGCCGCGGCCACGAGGCCGCCGGTGCAGCTTTCGGCGGTGGCGAGAGTCAGTCCACGGGCGCGGGCCGCCGCGAGGACGGCTTCGGCGCGGGTCACGACGTCGCGGTCGAACATGAGGCTTTCCAAGCGGCGGGCGAGTCGTCTTAACCTGCGCCCGACAGGGGCCGCGTGTCGACGGCGCGCCCGAATTCCATCGGAGCCTTCATGAGCGCAGCCGACGTTCCCGCCGGAGCCGCCCAGACGGGCGACCGGCTGACGCCCGCCCTGTTCGCCCTCGCGATCTTCACCTCCGCCTCGCTGGTCTTCGTGGTCCAGCCGATGGTGACGAAGCTGGTTCTGCCCATGCTGGGCGGCTCGCCGCAGGTGTGGAACACGGCGATGGTCTTCTTCCAGGCCGCGTTGCTGGCCGGATACGGCTATGCGCACCTGCTCCAGCGGATCGGATCCCTGCGGACGCAGGTGATCGTGCATCTGGCGTTGTTGCTGGTGGCCGCGCTCTTTCTGCCGCTGGGCGTCAGCGGCGCGCTGGGGAACCCGGATCCCGCCGCGCCGATCCTTTGGCTGCTGGGCACGCTGACGCTGTCGATCGGGGCGCCCTTCGCGGTGTTGTCGGCCACGGCGCCGCTGCTGCAGGCCTGGTACGCGCGGGTCAGGGTCGGCCACGCCGACGGCAAGAACCCTTACGTGCTTTATGCCGCCTCCAACCTGGGCAGCTTCCTGGCCCTGCTGAGTTATCCGGTTCTCATCGAGCCGCTGGCCACGCTGTCCGGCCAACGCTGGGGGTGGACCGGCGGTTATGCGGTGTTCGTGGCCCTGATCGTGGTCATGGCCCTGACCGTCTGGCGGCGTCAGGCGGCCGCGGCCGAACCCGCGCCGCTGGAGCGCAGCGCGCCGCTGAGCTGGAAGGACCGGCTGATCCTGATCGGTCTGGCGGCCGCGCCGTCCAGCCTGATGCTGGGGGTCACGGCCCATCTGTCGACCGACGTGGCCTCGGCGCCATTCCTGTGGGTCATTCCGCTGGCGCTGTATCTGCTGACCTTCGTCATCGCCTTCCAGTCCAAGCCGTGGATCCCGCTGCCCGTCACCCTGGTCGTCCAGGCGGCGGTCGGCGCCGTGGCCGTGACCCTGGCGGCGTTCCGCAGCGACGAATGGCTGGTCCTGTTCGGCATCAGCATCCTCGCCTTCTTCTTCACGACGCTGATGTGCCACCAGCTGCTGGCGGCGAGGCGGCCCGCTCCGGATCGGCTGACCGAGTTCTACCTTCTGATGTCGCTGGGCGGCGTCGTCGGCGGGGCCTTCACGGCCCTGTTGGCGCCGGTGATCTTCAACGACGTGTGGGAGTATCCGCTGATGCTGGTCCTGGTCGGCTTCGCCCGACCGTGGGGGCGTGGCTGGAAGCTGGATTACCGCGACGCCTATTTCCTGCTGGCGGGCGTCGTGATCGCAGCCCTTCCGCCTGTGATCCACATGGTGGTGCACGCCAACGAGATGCTGTGGCCGCTGTTCCAGTCGCCCGCGATCTTCCGCCAGATCACCGTCCTTCTGCTGGGCGCGGCGGCGGTGTGCGCCTTCCTGATCCGCGACCGGGCCCTGGCCTATGTGGCCCTGCTGACGGCGATGACCCTGTCGGCCCAGTGGATCAACAAGGGCGCCGATTCCGCTTACACGGAGCGCAGCTTCTTCGGCGTCATGCAGGTGGCCAACCAGCCCGACGAGCGGCTGGGCGGCGACGTTCACGCCCTGATGCACGGCACCACCCTGCACGGGGCGCAGGCGCGGGATCCGCGCTACGCCTGCTCACCCATGACCTATTACGCGCCGACGACGCCGATCGGACAGGCGGCGGTGATGGTGCAGAATCGAGGCCCGGCGGTGAACATCGGCGTGGTGGGGCAGGGCTCCGGCGCCATGGCCGCCTACAAGCGGGCCGGCGACACCCTGACCTTCTTCGAGATCGACCCGATGGTGGACCGACTGTCGCGTGACCCGCGGTGGTTCACCTACATCAGCGACTGCGCGCAGGGTCCGGTGCGGACAGTGCTGGGCGATGCGCGCCTGACCCTGGAGGAGGAGCCGGCCGGGTCGTACGACCTGCTGATCATCGACGCCTTCTCGTCGGACGCCGTGCCGACCCACCTGCTGACGCAGGAGGCGATCGACGGCTACCTGCAGCTGCTCAAACCCGACGGGGTGGTGCTGCTGCACCTGTCGAACCGCAACCTGGACATCACCCTGCCGGCGCTGGCGGCGGCGCGGGCGCTGGGGGTGCCGGAGCGGCACCAGATCTACATCGAGGACCGGAACGCCCCTGACATGGCCGAGGCGTCGACCGAGGCCATGATCCTGTCGCCGACCGAGGCGGGGATGGCCGACTTCGCCGCCGATCCCCGCTGGCGCGTGCTGGCCCCGACCGAGGTGCGGCCGTGGACGGACGACTACGTCAACCTGTTCGGGTCGCTCGTGCGGGCGACCTTCTAGGTCCTCACTCCGGCAGATCCAGCGTCGCCGTCGCCATCGCCGCCAGGCCTTCGTCGCGGCCGGTGAAACCGAGCCCTTCGGTCGTCGTCGCCTTCACGCTGACGGCGTGGAGCGGGAGTTCCAGAATCGTCGCGATGCGGTCGCGCATGGCCTGACGGTGCGGCTTCACCTTCGGCCGCTCGCAGATCAGGGTGACGTCCGCATGCACGATGCGGCCGCCGCGCGCCGCGGCCAGGTCGCGGGCGTGGGCGAGGAACGCGTCGGACGCCGCGCCCTTCCAGCGCGGATCGGAGGGCGGAAAGTGGTCGCCGATGTCGCCTTCGGCCAGAGCGCCCAGAATGGCGTCGGTCAGGGCGTGCAGGCCGGCGTCGGCGTCGGAATGCCCGATCAGGCTCCTGTCGTGCGGGATCTCGACGCCGCACAGCCAGACCGCGCCGCCGGGTCCCCAGCGATGCACGTCGTAGCCGTGGCCGACGCGGGTGATTCGACGTTCCGTCGACGCGAGAAGGGCTTCCGCCATGGCGAAATCCTCAGGATGGGTCAGCTTCATCAGGCGCGCGTCGCCGGGGACCTGGGCCACGGTCAGGCCGGCGCGGCGCAGGGCTTCGCTCTCGTCCGTCGGCGAGACTGCGTCCGGCCAGGCGTCCAGGGCGGCGGTGAGGGCGCCGACCCGGGCCGCCTGCGGGGTCTGGACGCGCAGCAAGCCGTCGCGCGTGACGGTCTCGCCGACGCGGCCCTGATCGTCGCGGCGCAGGCTGTCGGCGACCGGCAGGACCGGGGCGGCGGCGTCCGCCGTCGCGAGGGCGTCCAGCAGGGCGTCGATCACCGCTCGGGGGAGCAGTGGCCGCGCGGCGTCGTGGACGAGGACCGCCCGGTCGGCCGGCTGGTCGGAAAGTGCCGCCAGACCGGCCCGGACCGAGCCGGCGCGATCGGCGCCTCCGGCCACGGCGATCCAGCCGGCGAGACCGGCGAGGGCGCGATCCGCCTCCTGGCGCGCGTCGGCGGGAATGCAGACGACGACCGGATCCGCGCCCGCGTCCCTGAGCGCGGCGACCGAGCGGCGCAGCACGGGCATCCCGCCCAGCAGACGCCATTGTTTGGCGCCGCCCGCGCGGCTTCCGGTCCCGGCGGCGACGACGATGGCGGAGAAGGTCATGGCTGGGCTTCTAGTCAGGCGCGGGCCGGCTGGCGAGGGGCGTTGCGCGCGGCGCGTCGCGGGCGCAGCATCCCCTTGAGGGAGAGGGCATTCCATGACGCAGACCATTCTCGCGCCGGTGATGACGCTGGTGCTCTGGTCGCTGGTGATGTGGGCGTGGCTTTACGTCACGCGCATCCCGGCGATGCGGAAGGCGCGGATCAAGCTGGATCCCGAGGCGCCGACGGGAGCGCTGACCCAGTCGCTGCCGCCGCGGGTGCGGTGGAAGGCCGACAACTACAACCACCTGATGGAGCAGCCGACGATCTTCTACGCGACGGCGCTCGCGCTGGCGGTGGCGGGGTCTGGCGGCGGACTGAACCTCTGGCTGGCGTGGACCTACGTCGGGCTGAGGATCGCGCACAGCCTGGTGCAGGCGCTGGTCAACGTCATCCTGCTGCGGTGGGCGCTGTTCATGGCGGCGAGCGGGGTGCTGGTCGTTCTGGCGGTCCGGGCGGCGGTGCGGGTGTTCTGAATCCTCCGGGCGCCGTATGAGGCGCCGCGTGACGACCCAGACCCTTCAGATCGGCGACGTGACGGTGCCCGGCCGGGTGCTGATGGCGCCCATGACCGGCATCACCGACCTGCCGTTCCGGCGGCTGGCCAGCCGGCTGGGCGCGCCCTACGTGGCGACAGAGATGGTGGCGTCCGCCGAATTGGCGCGCGGTCGGCCGGACGTGGTGCGGCGCGCCGCCGTGGGCGAAGGCTTGCCGCTGACGGTGATCCAGCTGGTGGGACGCGACCCGACCAGCATGGGCGAGGGGGCGCGCATGGCCGAACAGGCGGGCGCCGACCTGATCGATCTGAATTTCGGCTGTCCGGCCAAGGAGGTCACCGGCGCGGCGGCCGGTTCGGCGCTGATGCGGCATCCTGAACTCGCGGTGCGGATCATCGACTCCGTCGTGAAGGCGACGTCGCGGCCGGTGACGGTGAAGATGCGTCTGGGCTGGGACGATCGCGACCGGAACGCGCCGACGATCGCGGCGCGGGCGCGCGACGTGGGCGTCAAGGCCGTCACCGTGCATGGGCGCACGCGGTGCCAGTTCTACACCGGGACGGCCGACTGGGATGCGGTGGCCGAGGTCAAGGCCGCAGTGGACGTGCCCGTCATCGTCAACGGCGACGTGACGTCGGCGGGCCACGCTCGGGAAGCGCTGGACCGATCCGGCGCGGACGCGGTGATGCTGGGGCGGGGGGTGTACGGACGCCCGTGGCTGGCGGCCGACATGCAGGCGGCCCTGGACGGGCGCACGGCCGGGGCGGAGCCGGGGGCGGCGCAGCGGCATGCTCTGGTGGTGGAGCATTTCCGCGCAGTGCTGGAGTTCTACGGCGAAGTTTTGGGGCTGCGCATGTTCCGCAAGCATCTCGGATGGTACGTCGAACAGGCGCCCTGGCCGGCGGATCCGGGGGACCGACGTACGGCCAAGGCGAGGCTTTGCCGCCTGGAACGGCCGGAAGAGGTTGAGGAGGAGTTGGCCATACTTTGGCGGCTGAAGTGACGCGGTTCGGCAACTGACCTGTTGATTTTGCGCAACAGCTCGGGGAGAGTGCCCGTCCGCATGAGCTCGTCGACGACCCCGCAGGACGCCCCGAGCCCCGCGCTGACCGCGCGGGCGCCCCTGCTTCCGCTGCTCTCGGGCATGAGCGGCCGCCCCCTGTTCGCCCTGGCCTACGTCGTCGCCTTCCTGATCGTCGGGGGCGCCATCTGGGTGGTGGCGACCGCCCCGTCGGCCCCGGGCGTGGAGGCGGACCGGAACTTCACCAGCCAGATCGTGCTGGCGGCGCTGATCGGCAATCTGCTGATCATCGGGACCCTTGCGATCGTGGTGGCGCGCCAGGTGCTGGCGCTGGTGCGGGACCGATCGCGTGCCGGGGCGCGGCTGCACCTGCGGTTCGTCACCCTGTTCTCGCTGGTCGCGGTGGCGCCGGCCGTCGTCATCGCCCTGGTCTTCGGCGTGCTGGTCAGCCGCGGGGTCGACCAGTGGTTCAGCAAGAACGTGAGCGACGCCGTCGAGAACGGCGCCGACATCGCCCGGGCCTATCTGCAGGACGTCGGCGGGACGCTGGAAGCGGACCTGTCGACCATGGCCAACGAGCTCACGGCTCCCGAGGCGACTTCCGGCTTCCGGGAGAACCGGATCTGGTTCTCGACCCTGCTGGCGCAGACCGCGGGAATCTTCGGTTATCCCGCCCTCTACATCATCGACGGCGAGGGGCAGGTCCTGGCCCGCGGTGAACTGCCCGGGGCGCCGCCCTACCGCGTTCCTCCGCCCGCGGACCTGGAGCTGGCCGCCGCCGGAGAGGAGGCGCCGAGCGGGGTCACCGAGGGGCCCGACGCGGTCCGCGCCCTGTATCCGCTGACGGGCTATGGCGACGCCTACCTCTATGCCGTCCGGCCGCTGCAGCCGGGCCTGATCTCCCAGATGCGCAACAGCGAGCAGTCGATCGTCGCCTACCGCCAGGCCGAGCAGAGCCGCGAGCGCCTCCAGTGGGCGTTCGCGCTGAGCTATCTGGAGACGGCGCTTCTGGTGCTGGTGGGGGCGGTCGGACTGGGCATGGCCGCCGCCAGCGCCATTTCGGCGCCGATCGGGCGGCTGATCTCGGCCGCGGACCAGGTGGCGGCCGGCGACCTGTCGGCGCGCGTCGACGAGCCGTCGGACGTCGACGATCTGGCCGCGCTGTCGAACGCCTTCAATCGCATGACGGGGGACCTTCAGGCGCAGCAGACGGCCCTGCTGGCCGCCAGCGAAGAGGCGGTTGGGCGCAGCCGGTTCATCGAGACGGTGCTGTCCGGCGTGTCGGCGGGGGTGATCGGCCTTGACCGCAAGGGGCGGATCTCCGCGGTGAACGAAAGCGCGGTCCTGCTGCTCGGCATCGCCGAGACCGAGCTGATCGGCATGACCCTGGCCGAGGTGTCGCCAGAACTGAGCGACCTGCTCAAGCGGGGCGAGGCGCACATCGAGGAGGACGTCGACGTCACGCGCGAGGGCGAGACGCGACGGCTGCGCGTGCGGATCGAGGGCGGTCTGGGCGGCGAGATGGTGCTGACCTTCGACGACATCACCCGGCTGGTCACCGCGCAGCGAAACGCCGCGTGGCGGGACGTGGCGCGCCGCATCGCTCACGAGATCAAGAACCCGCTGACGCCGATCCAGCTGTCCGCCGAGCGCCTGCGCCGTCGTTACCGCAGCCGGGTGGAGGACGACGTCGAGACCTTCGACCGCTGCACCGAGACGATCATCCGGCAGGTCGGCGACATCGGCCGGATGGTCGACGAGTTCTCGTCCTTCGCCCGCATGCCCACCCCGCGCTTCACGGCCGCGAATCCGGCCGAACTGCTGCGCGAGGCGGTGTTCGCCCAGCGGGTGGCGCATCCGGACGTGGCGGTGGAGATGCCGAAGCCGCCGGCGAAGGTCGTCGCCCACTGGGACGGCCGCATGGTCGGCCAGGCCCTGACCAACATCCTGAAGAACGCCGGGGAGTCCGTGCTGGCGCGGCGCGCCGTCGAGGGCCCCGGCGATCCCGAGGCTACGGCCATCGTCGCGCGGCTGACGGTCGAGGACCATCAGGCGTGCTTCATCGTCGAGGACGACGGCATCGGGCTGCCCGAGAAGGACCGGGACCGGCTGACCGAACCCTATGTGACGACGCGCGAGAAGGGCACCGGCCTGGGCCTCGCGATCGTGCGGCGCATCTGCGAGGACCATGGCGGCGAGCTGAAGCTGGGCGACGCCGAGACCCTGCGCGGGGCGCGGATGACCTTGGTGTTTCCCTTGAAGCCGGGCGTGACCCGGACCCCTGCGACTGCAAACGCGACGGCGAGCTAGCGAGGCGAGATGCGACCCACAGGCGCTGACATTCTGGTCGTGGACGACGAGGCGGACATCCGGGAACTGGTGTCCGGCCTGCTGGAAGACGAGGGCCACGCCGTGCGCGTGGCGTCCAACTCCGACGAGGCGATCGCCGCCATCCGCGCGCGGCGGCCTTCGCTGGCCCTGCTGGACATCTGGATGCAGGGCGGCGGCCTCGACGGGCTGGAACTGCTGGACGTCATCAAGGGCGTCGACGAGGACCTGCCGGTCGTCATGATCTCCGGCCACGGCAACATCGAAACGGCCGTCAGCGCGCTGAAGCGCGGCGCCTACGACTTCATCGAGAAGCCGTTCAAGTCAGACCGTCTGGTGGTCGTGATCCAGCGGGCGCTGGAGGCGGCGGCGCTGAAGCGCGAGAACAGGCGGCTGCGGACGCAGGTGATGGCCCCGCCGGGGTTGATCGGCAAGTCGGCGGCGGCCCAGACGCTGCGCGCGACCATCGCCAAGGTGGCGCCCGCCAACAGCCGGGTGCTGATCTCGGGCCCTCCGGGATCGGGCAAGGAGCTGGTGGCCCGCCAGATTCACGACGCCAGCCCTCGCGCGCGCTGCGAGTTCGTGGCCATTTCGGCCGCCGGGATGACGCCGGAGCGGCTGGACGTCGAACTGTTCGGCGAGGAGGGCGACCAGGGCCGCCCGCACAAGGTGGGCGTGTTTGAGCGCGCCCACGGCGGCACCCTGTATCTGGACGAGGTCGCGGACATGCCGCGCGAGAGCCAGAGCCGCATCCTGCGCGTGCTGGTCGAGCAGCGATTCCGCCGCGTCGGGGGCGAACAGGACGTGCAGGTCGACGTCCGCGTCGTGTCGTCCAGCAGCCGCGATCTGAAGGTGGAGATCGAGCAGGGCCGGTTCCGCGAGGATCTGTTCCACCGCCTGAACGTGGTGCCGGTGCGGGTGCCGCCGCTGTCCGAGCGTCGCGAGGACATCGCCGAACTGGTCGAGCATTTCGTGGAGTCGATCTGCGCCGCCCAGGGCCTGACGCGTCGTCGCATCGCCGACGACGCGGTGGCGGTGATGCAGGTTCACCCGTGGCCGGGGAACGTGCGGCAGCTGCGCAACAACGTGGAGCGGCTGCTGATCCTTGCCTCCGGCGAGGCGGACGAGCCGATCACGGCGGACATGCTGCCGCAGGAGGCGTCGACGTCGTCGGGCGGCGGCGGCCTCGGGGCCGACAGGATCATCGCCCTGCCGCTGCGCGAGGCGCGTGAGGTGTTCGAGCGCGAGTATCTGTCGGCGCAGATCATGCGCTTCGGAGGCAACATCAGCCGCACCGCCGGATTCATCGGGATGGAGCGGTCGGCGCTGCACCGGAAGCTGAAGTCGCTGGGGGTCTCGCCCTCTCGCGGCGGGGACGAGGATCTGGACGGGACGGGCGGGGAGGGCGAGGGCTGATGTCGCGAGTCGCCTACGTCAACGGCGTCTATCGTCCGCATCGGGACGCCGTGGTCCATGTGGAGGATCGGGGCTACCAGTTCGCCGACGGCGTCTATGAGGTGTGGTCGGTGTTCGAGGGCCGGCTCGCCGACTTCGACGCGCACATGACCCGGCTCCACCGCAGCCTCGACGAATTGAGGATCCGAATCCCGATGACGCGCGAGGCGCTGACGCAGGTGCTGCGCGAGACGGTGCGACGCAACCGGGTGCGTGACGGCCTGGTCTACATCCAGGTGACGCGGGGCACGGCGCGGCGCGACCATGTCTTTCCGGGCGAGGAGACGGCGCCCAGCGTGGTGGTGACCGCCCGGCCGATGGACATGCGCAAGGCCGAAGCCTCGGCCAGGAAGGGCGTGGCGGTGATCACCCAGCCGGACATCCGGTGGGGCCGATGCGACATCAAGACGGTGGGTCTGCTGCCGAACGTGCTGGCCAAGCAGGCGGCGCGCGAGGCGGGCGCGGCCGAGGCGTGGATGGTCGACGAGATGGGTCTGGTCACCGAGGGCGGATCGACCAACGCGTGGATCGTGGACGAGCATGGCGTCCTTCGGACCCGCGACGTTCAGGCCAACATCCTGCGCGGCTGCACCCGCGCGGCGCTGCTGGAGCTCGTGCGCGAGACGGGGATCACCTTCGACGAACGGGCCTTCACCGTCGAGGAGGCGAAGAGGGCGAAGGAGGCCTTCTACACCGCCGCCAGCGCCTGGGTGATGCCGGTGATCTCGGTCGACGGCGCGAAGATCGGCGACGGCAAGCCGGGCGAGATCACGAGGCGGCTGCGCAAACTGTATCTTGAACGGGCGCGCGAAGAGGCCATCTAGCCGTTGCTCCGGCGCGTCATCGACCGCTAGGGTGCCGCACCGCCCGACCGGACGGAAACAACAAGAACAGGGGCCAACCCGCCATGTCGCAAGACAAACGCCAGAACCTGCAGGACACCTTCCTGAACGCGGTCCGCAAGACCAAGACGCCCCTGACCATCTTCCTGGTCAACGGGGTCAAGCTGCAGGGCATCGTGACCTGGTTCGACAATTTCTGCGTGCTGCTGCGCCGGGACGGCCAGTCCCAGCTGGTCTACAAGCACGCCATCTCGACCATCATGCCGTCGGCGCCCGTGCAGCTGTACGAGCCCGACGCCGAAGAAGACTGATTGTCCAAACACATCGATCATGCCGTCCCGCTGATCCGGGCCGTCGTCGTCCATCCCGACCGGCGCGAGGGCGCGGACCGGGCGGCGGCCGAACGTCTGGAGGAGGCCACAGGTCTGGCCCGCGCGCTGGACCTGGACGTCCGCGCCGAGGAGATCGTGCGCGTGCGCAAGCCCGTGCCTGCGACCCTGTTCGGATCGGGCAAGGTCGAGGAGCTGGCGGCGCTGGTGCGGGCGGCCGAGGCCGAGGCCGTGGTGGTCGACGACCAGCTGAGCCCTGTGCAGCAGCGCAATCTTGAAAAGGCCTGGGACGCCAAGGTCATCGACCGCACCGGGCTGATCCTGGAAATCTTCGGCCGCCGCGCGCGGACGCGGGAAGGCAAGCTGCAGGTCGAGCTGGCGCGGCTGGAGTACGAGCGCTCGAGGCTGGTGCGGACCTGGACCCACCTGGAGCGTCAGCGCGGCGGCACCGGGTCGACCGGCGGCCCCGGCGAGACCCAGATCGAGATCGACCGCCGACTGATCGCCGACCGCATCGTCAAGCTGAAGGGCGAGTTGGAGGAGGTGCGGCGCACGCGCGGCCTGCAGCGGAAGCAGCGGGCCAAGGCCCCGCATCCGACCGTGGCGCTGGTCGGCTACACCAATGCCGGCAAGTCGACGTTGTTCAACCGGCTGACGGGGTCCGAGGTGCTGGCCAAGGATCTGCTGTTCGCTACGCTGGACACGACCCAGCGGACGCTGAAGCTGCCGCAGGGGCGGCCGGCGATCATCGCCGACACCGTGGGCTTCATCTCCGACCTGCCGCACGAACTGGTCGACAGCTTCCGCGCGACGCTGGAGGAGGTGGGCGAGGCCGACCTGATCCTGCACGTGCGGGACATAGCGTCGGAGGACACCGAGGCGCAGGCCAAGGACGTCGAGGCGGTGCTGAAGCAGATCCCGCCGGTCGAGGGCAAGGCGCGGCGCGTGCTGGAGGTCTGGAACAAGATCGACCTGCTGACGCCCGAGGCGCGCGAGCTGGCCGAGGGGCAGGCCGCGCGGGCGGGCGAGGGCGGGGCCGTGCCGGTCTCGGCCTGGACCGGCGAGGGGATCGAGGCCTTGCGCCGGGCGATCGCCGACCGCATCGACGACGAGCCGGAGATGGAGCTGACGCTGGAACCCTCGCAGGGCGAGGCGCTGGCCTGGCTGTACGAGAACGGCCGCGTGACGGGGCGCGAGACGGACGCCGAGGGGCGGACGCGGGTCACGGTGCGGCTGCACCCCGCGGCGCTGGGACGGTGGGAGCGGCAGTTCGGCTAGCTTCGAGGCACGTGGCGCTTCGCCAAGAGCGTAAAGGCGAGTGCCGCCGGGACCGCCGCCATCACCGCAAACAAGGTGCCCGCCCACTTGGCGACCGACGCACCGGCCAGACCGGTGATGAAGACTGCTGCGACGGCGAACAGCGCGGGGTGCTTGGCCACGGCGTGGGGAAAGGCGGAGATCACCAGTGCGCCGGCCAGCAGCATGGGCAGGCTGGTGACGAATAGAAGACCGACCGCCCACACGCCCTCGTGCAGCCGACCGAGCACCAGCGAGGTCACCAGCACGAGCAGCAGGCCCGTCGCCCAAGCCGCAGCATAGGTCAGCAAGACGCGCGCGCGCAGTTTCACTAGATCATCCACTTTCCGCCCGGGTCGTGGGCACCGACGCTCACCCCCGCTCCGCCGCCTTCGCCGCGTCCCACAGCCCGTCCATCTCGGCCAGGTCGGACTGATCCGGGGTGCGGCCCTCCTTCGCCAGCTCCGCCTCGATGAAGTGGAAGCGGCGGACGAACTTGGCGTTGGC
>FLYM01024643.1_pt1 | contig 11998 bp, 10 predicted proteins | sample 1122581 | NCBI WGS metagenome assembly FLYM01 (sample SAMEA4346789, study PRJEB14843) | hot springs metagenome | biome: Terrestrial Biome; feature: Habitat; material: Sediment | place: India | collected 2012-06-12 | depth 1760 m
TATTGAAAATTTACATACATAACATACTGGAAAACGAAAGGTTTTACATGCATACTATATACACTACCATAGGATTATTTTTAGTAATCACTTCATCTATAACCATTTTTATTCTAATCACTCCTGAGGCAGAAAAAATGCCTCCAGACCTTCATAAGTTTTTGGAACACTACGAAAATTTCACTATCTACTTCTTTACTATAGAATATTTACTAAGGCTTTGGGTTGCTTCAGATTTTATTGATGACTTTAAGCACTATCTTGAACACAAAAGGAACTACTTATATGCTTTTTTGCATGCTTTATCAAAGAAGTTAAAATGGATGCTAAGGCCCACATCCATAATTGACCTTTTGGCCATACTTCCCATCCTCAGGCCTCTTAGGGTTTTTAGGTTTTTGCTTATCCTTAGGCTTCTTAAGATCATCAGATATACACATTCCCTTAGGGTGATCCTTAGCATCTTTAAAGAGAACAGCTATCTTTATTTTGTTAGCTTTTTAATAATATTCACTTTGATATTCTTTTCGGCAATAGCCGTTTATATCTGGGAGTATAACGCGGGAAATACAAGCTTTGATAACTTTCTTAATTCCCTTTACTGGGCTATCATAACGGCTACCACGGTAGGCTATGGAGATATTACTCCAACCACACCAGTAGGGAAGTTTTTTGCAGCCATTTTACCAATGTCTATAATCTTATTAATTTCTTCTTTGAGTGCCACCTTTTCTGCCTCTTTTATAGATAAACTACTTGAGCTAAAGGAGGGTAATGTGATACTTAGAAATCTTCAAAACCATATAGTAATATGTGGCTACAATGAAACCTCCGAAGAAGTTTTAAGGCATATACAGGAGAACAACATAGACAAGGAAAGGCCTGTGGTGTTGATCACGAACTATGAGAAAAAGGATTTGGGTATAGACCTTTCGGAATTTATCATATATAAAAGGGGTGATTTCACCATAGAAAAGGTTTTGATTGAAGCTTCCGTGGATAAGGCTAAGGATGTTTTTATAGTGGGTGAAGCTTTTGAGAACTTAAATGATAGGAATATTGACGCAAGAACTACGCTTACAGCCATGCTTGTAAAAACTCTAAATCCAAATGCCAATCTTTATGTGGAGGTTTTGTGAGGCTGTTTAAAAAATCCCAAATGTTTGATTTTGAGTGCTCATAAACACACCATGGCAAAAAGGCAAAAAAGGAGCTCCACAAGAACCATCAGATTGTATAATGCAAACCTACCAAGCACATACAGACACCCCAGATGAAACTCATATACCCTCTCCCTGTCCCCAAATAGGTTCTTCACTACCCCTATCACTTGCTCTACCCTGTAGCGATATCTCTTGTAGACCTCCTTATGCTCCTCATAGTTCCTCTTTGCCCATCGCCTGTATGAATTCTTTACCTTCATCCGCATGCTGTCTCTCACTGGCACTATTGCCTTCATACCAAGCTCCCTTATCCTCTTTAGTACCTCTACACTCTTGCCATAATATGCATCTCCCATGAAATACTTCGCTCTCAAAAACATCTTTTTAAGCATCTCCTTAAGCAGTCTATTCTCGTCAGAGTATGCCTCTTCTGCTTTGACACCTACTACAAAAGACTTCCCCCTTACTACTCCTACTAAGACCTCTGTCTTTATGTGAGCTTTGACCTCTCTGAGTTCTTTTCCTCTTTTGGACCTCAGAAAGTAGCTGTCTGCGTATCCAAACCCTGTCCCATCTGCTATAAGGCAGTGTAGCTCTTTTGCCTTGAGAACCTTAAGAATTTCCTGAGCTGTCTTTTCTATCAGCTCTTCAAGGTGGCTTTTGCTGAGTTTTTTGAGCCTGTAGTGTAGTGTGGTGAAGTCTGGGACTTTTGGGAAGAGTTCTTTGAGCCTTTCCTCAAGGTCTCTAAGGGAGAGATTTTCTAAGGTTTTGATAAGCAGGGCAGAGATTATTATGTAGTCTTCATACACTTTAGGTCTTCCTCTTTTGGTGTTCTGGCTTTTGCTTATACTCTTGCATATTTCCTTGCTTTTGGTTAGAATGAGTTTTATCAGTTGTTTGTTTTTCTTCTTTCTCATTCTTCTTTTTTCTATCCTTTTTCCCTCAATGTGTCAAGATTTTTTAAACGGGCTCAGGTTTTGTTGAACGAAGATGCGGAGATATTCAGAAATAGAATAAAAGCCAATGCGGTCTTTGTTAGGGGTGAGGTTATAGGTAGGATGATGTTTTACAGCTCTTTGGGTTATTTACAAGCAGAAAGCATACAGCCCTTCCTTAACGAAAGGATGAAGGTTATTAAGACTGGATGCAAGCCAATTCTTTAACGCTACCACCTTTGGCGAGCTTATAAAGAAGGCAAGAAAGGAAGGCCTATTACCCATCGGAGTAGAAAGGTATGGAAGGACCATATTTAACCCACCAGACCACTTCAAACTCAAAAAGGATGATGTGATAATATTCATAGAGGGTGGAGAGTGATAGCCGTTGTGAGTATTACAGTAATGCAATGTATTTTGCTGGCGAGGATTTGGAGTATGTTTATACTGAGGACACCTTCTACGGCTTGCTTTTTATCCAAAGGTATGTTAAAATAAAATACAGGAGGGGTATGATGGAAGACACGGCTGGAATCATTGAATTAAAACCTACTGAACTAATAAAAATGATGGAAAGATGGGTACAGCAAGTTATAGAAGGATGCGAAAAAAGTAAACCTATAAAAGTAAAAGGAAGGTTAGGGCATTTAAACCAATTATCAAACCAATCTTATTATAAAGCATACTACAAAGTTCCTCTTAGAGATGAATTAAATACGGTATTTTTAGACATACCTAAGGAATTGATTCCTGACCCAGTTTCATTTTCCAATAGGGATGTTGTTGTATCTGGATTTATAAAGGTAAAAGTGCTACAATCAAGTGCATTAGAATTTCGTATTGATGTAAGCCACATAGAAACTCTTCAAGACGTTAGTCTGGAAATTGTGAAAAAAGAAAGGAATATAATAGATTTATTAAACAAATATAAATCAAGGACTCATCAATTTCCAGAAAGGGATAGTTATACTATATGCGTTATTCATCCCCGCAGTGGTACTGTTTTACAAGATTTCACAAGAAATATAGGAAATTTAGATAAAGTTGATATTAAACCTATACCAACAAATATTCAATCGCCAGAAAGTATAATCCAATCTATAAAACAAGCAGAAGGGGATATCGTGGTTATAATTAGAGGTGGTGGAGATGAGGTAGATTTTGACGTTTTTAATGATTTAAATGTTATAGATGCTTGGATAAGTTTACCATCCTTTAGAATATCAGCTATTGGACATAGTAAAGATAGAACATATTTGGATATTTTTTCGGATAGAAGTTGTGATACGCCTACCGCTGCAGCAGTAGGGATAAGAGAAGAAATAGAAAAAATTAGGCTAAAGCAAGGAATAAGCCAAATAATCCAAGACTTTCAAGCAAAAGAAAAGGAATTAAATCAGAAAATCCAAGAACTTAAAACGAAACTAAGCACGGAAAGGCTGGTTATAGTAGCTTTACTTATACTTTTCATTATCATATTCCTAATCAAGAATTTTTAAATAAGTCCGCTTACTCCACCCAATAGTTTGGTGCCTCCTTTGTTATCTGCACATCATGCACGTGGGACTCTTTGTAGCCAGCCCAGGTTATCCTTACAAACTTTGCCTTTTGGCGAAGCTCTTCCAAGTTTTTGGCACCCACATAGCCCATACCAGACCTTAAGCCACCCACCAGCTGGTATATCACATCGCTAAGCCTACCCCTGTATGGAACCCTACCTTCTATACCTTCTGGCACAAACTTCTCCATCTTTTCCTGCCCATACCTGTCTGCACTCCTCCTGCTCATCATGGCGCCCAAGGACCCCATACCCCTATAGACCTTGTAGGCCCTACCTTGATAATATACCGTCTCTCCGGGAGCCTCCTCTGTGCCAGCCAATAGGTTTCCAAGCATTACAGAGCTTGCGCCCATGGCGAGTGCTTTTACTATATCTCCAGAGTATTTTATGCCCCCGTCCGCTATTATTGGCACATCATATTCTTTTGCCACTTCATAAGCCCACCTAATAGCCGTTAGCTGTGGCACGCCCACGCCCGCTACTATACGGGTGGTGCATATAGAACCGGGCCCTACTCCCACTTTGACCGCATCCGCACCCGCTTTTATAAGGTCCAAGGCGCCTTCGGCAGTGGCCACATTGCCCGCTATCACCTCAAGGTTTGGATATGTGGATTTTATAAACTCTACCGTTTCCAAAACCCTTTTAGAATGCCCATGGGCCGTGTCTATGGCTATTACATCCACGCCAACGGATACAAGGGCATCAACCCTATCCTTTGTATCCGGTCCTGTGCCTACAGCCGCACCAACCCTTAGCCTACCAAGTTCATCCTTGCAGGCGTTGGGGTATTTTTTGCGCTTGGTTATGTCCTTTATGGTTATGAGGCCTACAAGCCTTCCTTCCTTATCCACTATGGGAAGCTTTTCAACCTTGTGCCTTTGGAGTATTTCCTCTGCTTCCTCAAGGGTAACCCTTTCCTGGGCCACTATAAGGTTCTGGGAGGTCATGAAAAGGGATACGGGCTTGTGGTAGTCGGTAGGCTTTATAAACCTTAGGTCTCTGTTGGTGAGGATGCCTACAAGCTTGTTGCCATCGCTTACCACTGGGACGCCAGAAATCTTATACCTTTCCATTATCTCAAGGGCTTCTTTGACCGTATTGTCTGGCCTAACGGTTACAGGCTGTAAAATCATGCCACTTTCCGATTTTTTAACCTTCTCCACCTCTTGAGCCTGCTCTTCTATGGAGAGATTTCTGTGTATTATGCCTATGCCGCCTTCACGGGCAAGGGCAATGGCAAGACGGGCCTCTGTAACCGTATCCATAGCTGCGGAAACTATGGGTATGTTAAGCCTTATCTTTTTTGTGAGCCAAGTAGAAACATCTACCTCGTGGGGCAAAACTTCAGAATATTGCGGTATTAAAAGTAGGTCATCAAAGGTATAGCCTTCAAGTATTTCCATATATTAATTATATTCCAACCTCTATGCCGTATTGCCTTATCTTTCTGTAGAGGTTAGACAGGTCTATGCCTATGGCTTCCGCAGTTCTTTTGAGGTCATAATCATATTCTCTTAGCTTTCTCTCTATAAATATCCTTTCAAACTCCTGTCTTGCCTTTCTTAGGTCCTTTTCCAAAAGGAGTGAGTTTATATCCTCAGGGTGGTGTTCAAAGCCGAGGAGATATCTAAGGTCCTTTTCTGTTATCTGGGATCCTTCATGCAATATGGCAAGCCTTTCCATAAGGTTTTTTAGCTCTCTGACGTTGCCCTTCCATTGGTAGGTAAGCAAAAGCCTTTTTGCATCTTCACTCAAATACTTGTTGGGTTTGCCATACTTCCTAAGGTAGTAGCCTAAAAAGTATTCTGTAAGAAGGAGAATATCATTACCCCTTTCTCTAAGGGGTGGAAGGCTTATTAAAAAGGTGGATATCCTATGGTAAAGGTCTTCTCTGAACTTGCCTTTTTTTACCTCCTCTTTTAAGTCCTTGTTTGAGGCGCATATGAGCCTAAAGTCGGACCTTATGGTTTGAGTGCCTCCAAGCCTTGTAAACTCCTTTGTCTCCAAAACTCTCAAGAGCTTTGCCTGAGCTTTGGGGCTTAGTTCGGATATTTCATCAAGGAACAAGGTGCCACCATGGGCAAGCTCAAGCTTTCCCAGCTTTCTATGAGTGGCTGAGGTAAAGGCTCCCTTCTCATAACCAAAAAGCTCTGCCTCCACAAGGTCTTCTGGCAGTCCCGCACAGTTTATGTCTATAAAGGGTCCTTCGGACCTGTTTGACAGCCTGTGTATGCTTCTTGCCACAAGCTCCTTACCTGTTCCGCTTTCACCTATTATAAGAACGCTGGCATCCGTTTTGGCTATCTTGTTAATTAACTCCTTCACATACAGCATCTGCTTGCTTTCACCCAAAATCTCATCTTCATCCTTTTCCCTTCTTGACCTTATGGTCTCTTTGAGTGCCTTTTCTATGGTTAGCAGAAGTCTATCCATTGAAAATGGCTTTTCCAAAAAGTCATAAGCCCCCTCCTTTACAGCCCTTACGGCATGCTCGCTTTTTCCATGGCCCGTTATCACTATGATGGCAGACCCCGGAAGGTTTTCTTTGAGATAGCCTATATAATCAAGACCGTTTCCATCGGGAAGCCAAAGGTCCAAAAGTACACAGTGGAAGTAGTTTTTTTCAACCAAGCTTTTCATAGACTTTATGCTTTCTGCTGTAAAGACCTTATAGCCTTCCTCTTCAAGTATGCCCTTTAAAGTATCTCTTATGGATTTTTCATCATCCACCACAAGGATGTTCACTTCCATGAGAAAATTATAAAAGGTCGGTACATGGAGTGAGAAATCCATAATTTGTAGGGGCACCATGTATGATGCCTGTAGCGGAAGATTCTAAACCTGCTCATTATAGAGGATCGGATCAAGTACCCTAGGATGAGTTCTAAACTCACCCCCTACATTTTGAATTATTTTTGTTGGTACGTGTCAGCCTGCCTTTACATTAACCATCTAATTTATTTTTTGGCAAGTTGTACACTCTAAATTAATTCCTCACCCAACGTATGAAAAATTACAAAAGGTCGGTGAAAATGTAGGTTCTTAAGCTACCTTTTATCTTATTTGCTGGAATATCCTCAGCCCTTAGCATGGCCTCAAGGGCTTTTCTTTTTTCCTCACCCTTTAAAAAGAATATGACCGCACAGGACCTATTTAGGTATTCCTCCTTCAAAGAAAGCCTCAAAAGCCCATCGGGGGACTTACTTAGGCACACCTTCGGGCTTACATCTTCACATTCTACTTTGGGAAACAAAGAGGCAGTATGCCCGTCTTTGCCTACTCCAAGTAAGGCTATATGCAGTCTTTCTGGAAGCTGAAGGCTATAATCCATGGCGCATTCCTCTGGTGGCATCTCCGTTTTAAAGAAGGCCAGTCTTGCCCTTTCTCCAAGGGCTTCTTTTATGTTTTTGTAGTTGCTAAGCTCGGAAGATAGAGGCACATACCTTTCATCGCTAAGATAAAACCTTAACCTATCCCACAAGAGCTTTTCCTTTGATAAGATTCTGTAGAGGTCAAGGGGTGTTTTACCGCCCGCAAGGGCCACATGGCAGAGCCTCTCTTTGTTTAGAAAAAGCTTAAAGAGTCTTTTTAAAAACCTGATAAGATAAACTTCTGGCTCTTTGCTTGAATGTATGAAATAGCTTGCCACTTTTTTCATAGGAATATACTATAAACCTAAAGTGGTTAGAACTGGCTAATGCCCTTGAAGAGCTTGAAACAACCTTCATGAGGAAGCTCCCTGGCATATCAAGGAATACTCCCAACGCTAAGTTAAAGGAGTAACCTTATCCTTTAAAAGCTTTCTAAGGGTTATCCTGTTTATACCTAAAACCTTGGCCGTTTTAGACTGGTTTTTACCAAGGACTGAAAAGGCTTCTTCTACTATGGCGTAGGCTACGCTGTCTAAAAGCTTACGGTATATGTCCCTCTCACCAGCTTCTATGAGCCTTTTTACCTCCATCCTTACAACCCTGTCAATGTCCCGTGGCTTATACTCCTCCGCCACAAGCTCCAAATCCTTACCCCTTAAAATATCACCATCGCTTAAGGCTATGGCCCTTCTTAGCATATTCTCCATCTCCCTCACATTACCAGGCCAACTGTAGCTAAGCACCTTCTCCAAAAAGTCCCTTGTATAGCCCCTTATCCTCTTTCCCATCTCGGTAGATAGGTTCCCTATTATGCAGTTGAGTAAAATGGGTATGTCTTCCTTCCTCTCTCTTAAAGGTGGTATATGTATATGCACTACACTTATCCTGTAGTAAAGGTCTTCCCTAAAGAGACCCTCCTTTACCAAACTCTTTATATCTTTATTGGTGGCGCAGATGAGCCTAAAGTCGCAGGGTACCTCCTTTGTGCTTCCAAGCCTCCTTACCTTCTTCTCCTGTAGTACCCTTAAGAGCTTTGGCTGTAGGACCAAAGGCAGGTCTCCCACCTCATCCAAAAATAGCACGCCACCTTTCGCCATCTCTATAAGGCCAGCCTTAGAGGTAGAAGCTCCTGTAAAGGCTCCTCTTTCGTATCCAAAAAGCTCAGCCTCAAACAGCTCCGGTGGCACCGCAGAGCAGTTTATGGCCAAAAAGGGTCCATTCCACCTTCTGGAGAGCTTCCAAAGGGCCTTTGCAAAAAGCTCCTTCCCCACACCAGTCTCACCCGTTATTAAAACTGGCACATCCAAGGGTGCCACCTTCCCAATGGTCTTTAAAACCTCCTTCATCCTCCCCTCAGAGTTCCCTATTATGGAACATAGCTCCTTACATAGGTCTCCAGAGAGGTCCTCTTCGCTGTAAACTATAGGTATCACTTCTTCTCTGTGGTAGAGCTCGCCCTTAGCTTTTTCAATTACCTCCCTTAGCTCCTTAGGATTTACAGGCTTTAGAAGCACGTCATAAAAGCCAAGGCTCATAAGCTTCATGGTGTATCCAGGCAAAGTTCTTCCCGTTATGGCTATAACCAAGTTTCCATCCTCTTTAAGGTCTGGCAGTGATGAGAGCCCGACTGTATCCACATCCAAGATAACTATGGAGTTCCTTAGGTCCTCTGGGAACTCTTCAACGGTTTTTAGGCCTTCTACCTTTAAGCCTTTGTCCTTTGTATAAAGGATAACATATTTCATGTTTATTGATTATACAGATTGTTTACAAAATATACATGAGATAGGTCAGATAGACTTGAAAAATCCTTACCTTTTTGAGACTTTTCTGCTGGCATGCATTTTGCATAAACCTGGTTAGGAGGTTGGTAATATGAAGCTTTGGGAAGAGGTTATAGACAAGAATCCAAGGGAAAAGCTTAAGGCAGAAAAGCACCCCCTTGATATAATTGAAGAGCTTCCAAGGCTTATAAAGGAGGGCTATGAGAGGGTCCCAGAAGAGGACCTTGTGCGCCTTCAATGGTACGGCCTCTATCATGATAAACCACGCATAGGCTACTTCATGCTGAGGATTAAACTGCCCGGTGGAAAGGTAAAGCCAGACCAGCTGAGAGTGATTGGGGAGCTTGCCAAAAGCTTCAACGATTACGCGGAGCTCACCACAAGGCAGGATATTCAACTGCATGGAATAAGGCTTGATGACCTACCCTGGGTCTTTGAAAGGCTTTCCAGCGTTGGGCTTTTTCCTGTAGGGGCTTGCGGTGATACGGTGAGGAACATAACCAGCTGTCCTGTCTCCGGCGTGGATAAATATGAACTTTTTGACGTTGAAGGGTGCATAGAAGAGCTTGAGAGTTTCTTCCATAATCCAGAGAACAGAGATTACTTTAACCTGCCTAGGAAGTTTAAGATAACCATTTCAAGCTGTCCTTACCATTGCAACTGTCCGGAGATGCATGACCTTGCCTTTGTGGGCATGGTAAAAGATGGTGTTGAAGGCTTTGCAGTTTGGGTGGGCGGTGGGCTTTCTTCAACGCCAAGGCTTGCAAGAAAGCTGGGCTTATTCATACCAAAGGAAAAGGTCCTAGAGGTAGCTAGGGCTGTGGTGGACATATGGAGCGAGGATCCAGAAAACAGAAGGTCCTTTGTAAGGGCAAGGATAAAGTACTTCATAGACAAGGTTGGGATAGAAGGCTTTAGAAATTTGCTCCTTGAGAGGCTAAGCTTTAGCCCAGAGTTTATCAAGGAAGAGCCTGTGGCCATAGGCAGGAACTTCCACGTGGGAATAGGAGAGCAGAAGGAGGAGGGCCTTTTCTATGCAGGCTTTCCTGTGGAGGCAGGTAGGGTATCCGGCAGCCAGCTCATAAAGGTGGCAGAGCTTGCACAGGACCTAAACCTCTCCATAAGGGTTTCTCAGAGGCAGAACCTCATACTGACCCATATACCAAGAGAGGAGCTTGACCATGTGCTAAGAAGGATGGAAGAGATAGGCTTTAGCCTCAAAAAGAGCATATCAAGGGGCATATCCATAGCCTGCACAAGCGACCCCTTCTGCAACTACTCCGTTGGCTCCTCAAAGGAGTTTCTTTTGGAGCTTTTGGAATATCTTGAGGAGAGGCTAGGAGATTTGGGAGATATTGCCATAGGTGTGGATGGCTGTCCCCATGCCTGCGCCCACCATTGGCTAAACGACATAGGGCTTCAGGCCACCCACATAAGACATCCAGATGGAAGCGTGGAGAGCGCGGTGAACATAGTGCTAGGTGGTGGCTATGGAAAGTATGCAAGCATAGGCAGGATAGTAGCAAAAAAGGTGCCGCTGCCCTTGGCAAAGGAGTACATAGAGAGGCTTATACTGGCATACAAAAGTTTAGAACATAAAAGCTTTCAGGAGTTTGTGAGGTCCTATTCTGATGAGGAGCTTTTGAGCATTATGCAAGATAGAAAGGCGGTGATACAAGAGGAGAGGGGGAAGGTAAGAGTAAGACTATTTGGGCCCATAAGCAGGTTTTTCGGTGGGCTTTCTGAGGTGGAGGTGGAAGCAAGAACAGTAAGGGAAGCCATTTTAAAGCTTGAGGAGGAGTTTAAAGATTTTCGTGGAAGGGCCATTGATGAAAGGGGTGAGCTAAAGCCTTACATAAAGGTCTTTTTGAATGAGGAGGACATAAAGTTCTTGCAGGGCCTTGATACCCCTCTTAAGGAAGGGGATGAAATTGCCATATATCCAGCCCTTGCGGGAGGTGCACCCATGTATGACGAGCTTGAGCTTCATGAGCTCGCCATTGAGTATGAAGGAAGGCCGGCACAAGATGTAATAGCCTGGGCCATAGAGAACTTTCATCCAAGGCTCTACATAGCCTGGAGCAGTCAGGCAGAGGACATGGTGATCCTTGATATGGCTTACAGGATAAACCCACAGGTCAGGGTCTTTACCGTTGATACGGGAAGGCTTCATGAGGAAACCTACAGGCTTATGGAAAAGGTCTATGAGGTATACGGCATAAGGATAGAGGTTTACTTCCCAGAGAAGGAAGAGGTGGAGGATATGGTGAAGAAGTTTGGAGTAAACCTCTTTTACAGGTCTGTGGAGCTCAGACATCTCTGCTGTCATATAAGGAAGGTGAGGCCCCTTTTGAGGGCTTTAAATCAGGTGGATGCCTGGATCACAGGTTTGAGAAGGGAACAATGGGCAAGCAGGCATAACCTTATGAAGATTGAAGTGGACAACGACCACGGACAGATAGTAAAAGTGAATCCCTTGGTAGATTGGACGGAGAGGGATGTGTGGAAGTACATAAAGGAAAAGGGAGTGCCATATAGCGAGCTCTACGAGAAGGGCTATAGAAGCATAGGATGTGCACCTTGCACCAGGCCTGTGGCCCCTTATGAGGATCCAAGGGCAGGTAGATGGTGGTGGGAAGTGGGAGCTCCTAAGGAGTGTGGTATGCACTGCAGTCTGGAGACGGGAAGCTTTGAAAGGATATCGGACAAGATACTGGGGGAAAGGAGATGATAAGCTTGAAGGAAATCAAAGATAGAAGGGCCTTTGAAGAGGGGCTAAGGAAAAGGGGTTGGAAGGAGGGAAGGTTTAACGGAAGGGCATGCATGATAAAGGAGCTGGAAAGCTGGCTGTGGATATGCTTGGTCTTTGACCATGAGGCCAAGTTTGCCTCCTTTGCCCTTGAGGACAGTTCAAAAATACATTCGGAAGGTGTAAAGAGGCTTTTGGAGGAAATAAAGAACCTATCAGCAGAGGAGTTTGACTTTGCCATGTTTGGGAGGTTAGAGTATGGTGGCTGACTTTTTGGGATTTTTCTTACTTGGCCTTTTTATAGCCTTTGCCATAGGACTTACGGGCGTAGGTGCAGGAACCCTTACAGCTCCTATCCTTATACTTCTTGGTTTTGACCCTGCAAAAACTGTAGGCTCTGCCCTTCTCTTTTCCACTCTTGTAAAATTCCCC
>FLYM01004653.1_pt1 | contig 11955 bp, 17 predicted proteins | sample 1122581 | NCBI WGS metagenome assembly FLYM01 (sample SAMEA4346789, study PRJEB14843) | hot springs metagenome | biome: Terrestrial Biome; feature: Habitat; material: Sediment | place: India | collected 2012-06-12 | depth 1760 m
GGAGTACCGCATGGTCGGGCTGGCGGTGCCCCGTGGCTGAGGGCCGGGAGGCGACAGAGCCGGTGGTGTCCCACGGCCTCATCACCGACGAGTCCTACCTGACCGACGCCGAGCGGGTCGGGCGCACCCAACTCGGACCAGCGGGCCGGGAGACGACAGGTCGTATGTCCTCGTCTGCCGCAGACGACATACACGACGAGCGTGTGTGGGAGGTGCTCGCCAACGACCCGGCAGCCGAGGGCTACGACCGGCGTGACGACGACGAGCAGCCCTGCACGCTGCCTGCCTGCCGACAGCCGACGACGCTCCGCTTCCAGCACCCCACCTGGGGGCCGGTGCCGCTCTGCGCGTCCTGCTGGGACACCGACATTCACGGAGGAGCGCCCGATGCCTGAGGGTCGGAGGACGACATGCTGTGACGACGGGCCAGCGGGCCACACGGAGCAGGAGCACCACGACGCCAGCGCCTGCTTCGACCAGGGCTGCCGCTTCGCCCACCCGCACGGCGGGCCGTTCCCGCACCCCTGCGACGTGGGCCGCGAGGCGAAGCCGTACCACCCCTCGCTGGACTGGTACCCACCACCCGGCTTCTTTCCGAAGGAGGCACCTGATGTCTGACCGGGGCCGGGAGGCGACGTGCGCGCTGCCGACGTACCTGTCATGGGGCATCGACGGCGACGACGGCCCTTGGGTCGAGCGAGCCGAGTGCGATGGCCCGTCGCCCTGCGGCTGGTCGCGTGACCTGTCCGAGCACAACGTGGCAGCGGCCGGTGGCATCAACAGCGTGGAGTTCGCCGCGCTCGACGCCGAGCGCCGGGCGCACACGCCCTCTCCCGCCAGGGTCACGCCCTGCCGCGATGACTGCGTCCTGGTCAAGCCGCACCACGGCTGGTGCGAGTTCCCTCCCGCCAGTCAGACGACACCGGACGGCACCTGACCGCCACGTGGCAAACCTCGTGGCACGGCCACCCATCGCCGCAGGTCAGGGCCACTTTCAGCGTTGTCACTTCTGAAAGAGTCACGCTCGGCGGCTACGTGACTCTGACCTGCATGTTCATCGGATCAGTACGTTCCTGACCTGCGCAGACACTCTCTCAGGAGTGTGCAGCATTCATCTGCGATGGACAGCCCTCCGCGCGCTGGACTGGCACAGCACTGGCACGCAGGCGCGCCAGCTCGGCCCACGCGCGACGCTCGTGATCGAGGTCGTGCTCGAGGCAGGCGTCGGCCAGGCACTGCCACGCAGAGGACTCTGCGTCGCTCATGGCGCGTAGAGCTCGCGGCCCAGGGCGATCAGGTCGTCCTCGTTGATCGGCGGCCCGGCCGGATCGCGCCCCTCGATGGTCGGCCGCGGCGCGGGGACCACCAGCCGGGCGGTGATGCCGCCGGTCCTGAGCAGCCGGATCTCGTCATCGCCGGCCGGCTTGACGGTGTAGGTGCCGCACGACGGGCAGGTGAAGCTGTAGGTCACGACGTCGCCGTAGCGCACCAGCATCACCGCTTCGCCGGGCAGCGACTGCGCCCGAGTGCAGGCCGGGCAGGTCACCCGGACCTTGATCACCTGCCCGTCCACCGGACTAGCCGATCACGCCGAGCAGAGCCAGCAGGATGAGCAGCAGCAGGACCATGATGATGACCGCACCCTCGCGGCTCATGCGTCGCCGCCCTGCTCGGTGTCCGGCCCGATCGGCAGCGTCGCCGCGGTCGTCGGGGCACCGACACTGAACGCCAGCAGGCACTTCGCTGCGGCGATGGCAGCCGCGACGCCGGCGACCTTGGCCGCCTCGCTGCTGAACAGGTCGACGTCGGTGGCGATCCACACGGCCAGGCCGCCCTGGACGGCGGTCCAGGCCGTGCGCTCGAGCAGATCGAGGTAGCGGCTCACGACTCGATCACCCCGTCCAGCTTCGAGCGGTCGCGGATGGTGAGGTTGAGAGCCTCGCCGATCTCGCGGATGTCGCGCCGCAGCGCGTCCATCTCGACCTTGATGTGCGCCACGTCGGCAGACGCCTGGTGGAGCTGCTTGGCCTGTTCAGCGGTCATGTCGTCGTCCTCCGTAGGTGTGGCTCGGTCGCGGCTTGCACGGTCGGGGGCGAGGTCCCACGCGCCGTCCCGGTCGCCCAGCGCCCCGGACACGACCTCGACGTGGATGTGGGCGTTGTGCGGGTTGGCACCGCTGTACGTGCGCCATTGGCGAGGAGCCGGTCCGTCCGGTCCCGAGGCGATCCGGCCGCGCGAGATGACCAGGCGCAGCCGCGGGTCCTGCCGGGCCACGATGAGGTCGGCCAGGGCGTGGGCGTCCATCCCGTTGGCCGGGTCGTGGGTGATGTCGAAGGCCCGGACGATGCCCTGGCGATCCGGGTTGTGCGCGCTGACCCGTGCGGCGTGCGCGTCGTCGCCCTTCATCCCGTCGGAGGCCTTGCTGCGCCGAGGCGCCATGACGTCGACCTGAGCCTTGAGCCGGATCAGGGAACGGGCTGCTCGCCAGGTCACAGCGGGATCACCGTGATGTGCCGCCGCAGGAACGTGCCGGCCCCGGCGCTGACGCGGTACTTCGCCGTGAAGGTGTTATCGCCCGGCGTTAGGCCGCTGCGGAAGTGAGTGATGCTGTGCTCACTGAACTGACCGGCCGCATCCGAGCGGAACGTGACGACGCTGTCCTCCTGCGCCGCCGCCGTGGTTGCACCGCTGACCGCGTAGGACATCAGCGCGAACTGGCCGGCGGTGTTGTTGCTGACCTGCGCTGTCAGGATCACCAGCGCAGTGCCGCTCGTACCGATGGTCGCCGTGACGGCCGGTCCGACCGTGGCGAGATCGGCGTAGGTGGCGCTGGTGGTTGTCTGGCCCGAAGCAACGCTGGCGGATTGCACCTGTGAACGCTTGATGTATGCCTCGTCGCCCTCCGCGGGCGACAAGAACAGAGTGTCGCCTTCGGTCGGCGTAAGAAAGAGCGCGTCAGCCTCAGTGGCGGTGAGGTACTGAGGGTGCGGGTCGTCGTCCGGGCCGGTCGCGTTGACGTGGGCGTTGGCCTCACGGGCGTCGGTGGCGCTGTAGGTGTGCTGCACCTTGGCCGCGTTGCCGTGGTCCGAGGCGGTCGTGCCGTCCCAGCCACGGTTCTGCACCGTGAGGGTGTTGCCGGTGCGCGAGACGCACAGCACCTTCTCCTCGGCCGCCAGGCCCGCGTCGATGGTGATGACGAACGGCCCGACCGCCCCCGTGGGGTAGCCGGTCGCGTCGGCCACCGGGATGGACGTGGCCGACGCGCTGATGGCACCCGTCAGCGAGGTGGTCTTGGCGTTGCCCGAGAACTCGCGCAGCATGATCGGCTCCTAGTCGGCGAAGGACTTGCAACGCAGCAGGGCAGTGCCGTTCCACGCCGTGCCGCCGGTGGTCAGGTGGCTGAACTGGAACAGCGCGTCGTCCACGGCGACGGTGTGCGACTCCGCACCGATCTGCAGCGTCACGAGCTGCTTGGACTCGCGCAGCCCGACGATGAAGGCGAACTCACTGGCCGGGTCCAGCGTGTGGATGTCGTCGTTGAGCGTCGTGACGCGCTCGTGCAGCAGGACCGGCAGCAGGAACATCTCGCCCTGCGACGGGCGCGGGTAGGCGCGCAGCGTGTAGCGGGTGATGACCGGCCCGGTGAGGTCGTCGGCGTCCTCGTTGCGCAGCTCGTGGCGCACCTCGAAGGTCTCGCCGCTGCGCTCGCCGACGTTGAACGGGTCGGCCAGGCGGGAGGAGCGCCGGCCGATCAGGGTGAACGGGTCGCCGTCGACCGAGATGGAAGCCAGGTTCGTGTCGACCGGCGAGGCCACCTTGACGTCGAGGTAGACCGCCGTCTTGCGGTCCGGCAGGCCGTAGGTGATCAGGCCGGTGTCCAGCGTGCCGGACTCCACGAGGTGGTCGGCCTGGCCGTACAGCCCCTTGCCCTCAACGGTGAACACGAGCTCCCCGCCGAACGTGGCGACGCTGGTCACCGCGCCCTGCCCGTCAGCCATCAGGTCGCTGGCATAGGCCGGCGTCAGGGCGCCGATGAACGTCGACAGGTCCATGCGCCCCAGGCCGGTGGACTCGTTGTCGTAGTTCGACCAGCCGAACCAGACGAACTTGTCCTGGCCCTCGAAGCAGCGCACCGGGCTCGAGGTGCGGATCAGCGCGCCGATGGTCAGGTTGCCCTGGTCGTCGGCGGCGCAGAACCGCACGCCGAAGTCGGTGCCGACGCACAGGAAGCCCAGGTAGCCGTAGACCGAGCGGACGATCTCGCCGTCCGGCAGCTCGCCGGCGACCACCGGGATGTCCAGCGCCGTGCCGTCGGGCTTGACGGCGGTGCGGTAGATCAGCGACTTGTCACCGCTGAACCCAGCCGCGTAGATCGCCGCCTGCCCCTCGGCGAAGCCGACCCAGCGGAAGTCGCTGTTGGGATGGGTGAACAGCGCGGTCGGCGTCGTGCCGTCGATGACGTTGTAGAGCACTGCACCACTGGCGACCATGAGGCGGCCCTTGGTGTAGGCCAGGCGCTCGGCCGCGACAGTGTTGAACACGCTCGAGGTGCCGGTGCCGCGCACGGTGGAGTAGATGCCGGACGCGCCGTGCGCGGTCCACACGCTGTAGCCGTCGGAGGCGATGGAGGACGCGGCGCCCGGCAGGCCGGTGACAGCGGTGAACGTCGAGCCGTCGGCGCTGCGGACCAGCGCCGCGCCGTCGAGCAGGTAGAGCTGGTCGCCGACCGGCAGGACGTGCAGCCCGACGTTGGCGCTGGCCCGCCGGACCTCGGTGTCCGGCAGCAGCGACATCTGCCAGCGGGTCCACACGTCGATGCCCTTGCTCGACCGGAAGCGCTGGTTGTCGCTGTCCTTGCGGTCCAGGTACACCTGACCGGCGCCGTGGGTCCAGTCGTCCTGGCTGCGGCGCCACAGCTCCTCGGGCGACAGGGTCTGCTCGCCGGGGGCGCCGGTGTTGTCGGCCTGCTCACGTAGCAGCGGGATGGCCCGCCGGGTGAACTCGCTCATCCTGGCGGTGTCGATCATGTAGGGACGGCCGGCCAGCGAGCAGTGGAACCTGCCCGGCACCTCGAGGGTGCGCGAGGCTCCGGTGAAGAACGGGGCTGAGAAGTCCAGGGCCAGGCTCATGGCCTACCAGCCCACGTTGCCCAGCGGCATGAACTGCCTCTCCGGGTACATCTGCGCCAGGCGTCCGGCCTCGGCGGCGATCCGCGCCTGACGACGGGCCGCGACCGGGCGCAGGGAGCCGGCCACCGCGCCGGGCGGGACCTCCTCGCTGCGGCGCGAGTCGCCTTGGGACTCGGTGAAGTTGCGCCGGATCTCCCGCGGCGCGACCAGGGCGACCGCCGCGCCCATCGGCGGAAGGTCGTGCAGGCGCGACGGCAGACCCGCGACCGTCTCGACGTCGTCGCCCAAGTTCGCCAGCGGCGAGAAGCCCGCCTTGTAGGTGACGCGGATCGGCTGGCCCGGCAGCGACCCCTCGGACAGCGACAGCGCGAAGCCACTGGGGAACTCGTCGTCGCTGTTGCGGGTGAGGTCGTAGTTCGTGATCGGCGCCCACTGCCGCGGCTGACCGGGAAGGCGGGTCTGGATGTCGATGACCTCGAGCAGCCCCGTCGCGCCCGACAGGTCGTAACCGTAGCTGCTGCCCGACGTGGTGAGCTCGACAGTGCGCACCGCGTACAGGCCGTGAACCGGCGCGGACAGGTCGGCCAGGTCGTCGTTGATCGCCTTGGCGATGGCGAAGTCAGGGAAGCGCGGGTTGACCGTCACGATGGCGCCGGCGTCGTGCGCGGTCGCCGTGCTGCCCATCTGCGCCCGCGCGACCGTCGCGGACTTGGACGACGGGTCGACCATCCACACGTACAACAGCTCGAGGCCGACCTGCAGGTAAGCGCCGGCCTGGATCGCTGAGGTGTCGAAGGAGAACGTGAGCGTCTCGTCTTCGACCGACAGCGGCGCGGCGAGCTTGTTCATCGGCTCACGCTGGAGGGACGACAGGTGGCGCTTGGTCTCGTGGATCAAGTCACGGAGGCTCGTCACGGCGCCGCCTCTCCGTCAGGTGAGATGGACGATACTGCATCTGCGATGTACGCGGAAGCAGCGAGATGAGAGCAGAGGACGATCTGGCCGTCCGTGTAGGTGTAGATGCACTCACAGCCCCTTAGTGCGTCGCAGCCGGCGTGATCCCCTCTCATGCAGGCGTAGCAGCGCCACGGCATCAGCTCTTGTGCGGTGGTGGCCACTGCGCCGACGGTTCGCGCTCGGGATCGTCCAGGTCGAACAGCAGGTCGGCCGGTGGTGAGGGGGCGTTCGGCCCGCCGGGCAGGTGAGTGGAGATGAATCGCTGCAGGTCAATGATGTAGCGCACCGCCGCCCGGTAGCGCCGCACGTAGTCGTCCAGGCGGCGGGACAGCCTGCGGATCGCCAAGGCGTCGGCGTCGCGGTGCTTCTCGAGCTCCTCCACGCGCGGCCGGATTCGCTCCACCTCCGCACGAAGCTGGGTAACCAGATCGGACCACTCCTCGCCAGCCTCGCGCTTGGCGCTGACGGCGGTGGCCTTGTCGCTGGCCCTCTTGCTCGCCCGGTTCGTGTGAACCACCCCGCCCAGTACCAACAGCCCGACCGCGATCTGACCGATGAGGGCGTAGGAATCAGTCATCGCTTCGACTTCCTGGGAGGTGCGTAGCCGTCGGGCTCGGGCCACCCTGCGATCAGGATGACTGCGGCGCTGACGGCGAGCCAGACCGTTCCTCCGATCAGGCCGCGCGGGTAGCCGCCTGGACCGGGGACGAGGTAGAGGCCGAAGCCGTAGAGAAAGCTGACTGCTCGTTCCAGCGGCATAATCACCAGTGCGATGAAGCCGGGCGTGTCCTGGCCAGGACTGCGGCGCCAGGCGTAGGCCATGGCGATCAGGCCGGTGCCGGCCCAAAGGGCGCAACGCAGTGGCGTCGGGAGCTGCTCATGGAACAGCGTCTCTGCGCCGGGCTCGAGGGTGCGAGGCGCCTGAGCGATGGCGACCGCCTGCATCACCCACAGGATGCCGACCAGCGTGAGGAAGGTGCCGCGGCGGCCGAGGCAGCGCGCCAAGTGGGTCCGCATGGTTCGGCCCCTTCCGGCGCGTACATCCCTGATGGACAGTGTGCCACCTGGGGGCCGTCTCAAGCGATACCAAGCCGCCCTTCGAGGGCGGCGCGTCTGGCAGGCTGCGCGGGTGCGATGGACCGACGTCACCTCAGACCCGAACGCCCCAGAGGCCGTGGCCTACCGGGACAGGCAGCTCCGAGCGGCCGCCCGGCTGACGGAGCCGGACCGGCGAGCCTTCGTCCAGCGGCTGGCCCGGGACAAGCGCGTCATCGAACTCGGCTGCGTGGACCACGACTTCGACCTGCGGACCGAGTGGTGGCTGCACGGCATCCTCGGCGAGGTCGCGGCTGAGCTGGTCGGCGTCGACTACAACTGGGAAGGCGTCGAGAAGATGAACGCCGCCGGGTACGACGCGATCTACGCCGACGTCACGAAGGACATGTCCGAGGTGCACGCCCGCGGCACGTTCGACCTTGTCATCGCCGGAGAGATCATCGAGCACGTCTACAGCCCGCAGTCGGTGCTCGAGGTCGCCAAGCCCCTGCTAGGTCCCGGCGGTCAGCTCCTCGTCACGACGCCGAACCCTTACGCGCCGTGGCGGGTGCGGGCAGGGCAGCGCGGGGAGACGTGGGAGAACGTCGACCACGTCACCTACCTGTTCCCCGCTGGCATGGCCGAGATGGCGGACCGCTGCGGGATGCGTCTCGTCGCGTTCGGCACGGTGAACATCACCGGGCGGTCGAGCAGCCTGCGGGCGTCAGCGCGGGAGTGGGCTCGATCCAAGCGCCACCGGCAGCCACTGAGCCCGCCCTGGGTGTCGCCTCTGGACGCGCTCATCATGAAGGCCCGGCGCGGTCCGATGCTCGGGGAAGACGCCGCCTACCTGTTGGAGGTCGCATGACGTGCGGCCACCTAGGTCTGCTGAGGCGCCGATGCGGCAAGGCTGCGTCCTGGCACGTCCTGCTGCCAGATGGGACGAGCGGTCCAGGTTGCGAGCGGCACAGTACGACGGGCAGCGACAGGCATCTGCTCACACGCACCTGTTCAGCGCCCGGGTCGCTGTGGTGGCCGGCCGCGAGCACGTGCGTCCCCGAGAGTGAGGCTTGCTAGGGGCAGTGCGCCCCGTCAGCCACGGGCGGGCCAGGTACGGAACGCCGCCTCGATGGTCGGCCGGACCGCTCCGGCGGCGTCGTGCATGTGCCAGTGAGCGGGGTCGCCTGCGTCGAAGGCGCTGCCGTCCTGGATCGTCCACCAGACGCCGCCGAAGCAGTCCGGCTCCTCGTGCCAGGTCTTGAGCTGGTTGGCCTTGGCGACTGCCCCGGCTAGGCCGCCGCCGATGGTCGCGCCGGACTCCCCGTTGATCCACGGCTTGCCGCTGATCGCCCGCATTGGAGCCAGCACCGCCGCGGGACTGCCAAGCTGGGTGATGGGGTCGTACAGGTGCAGGTCCCAGAAGTCGACGTAGGGGTCGAGCAACCTCAGGGCCGACTCGCTGTAGCCGTGGAACGTGCTCACCGTCAACGGGATGGTGGTGACCTCACGCAGCGCCGGTGCCAGGTCCGCCATGTACTCGATCAGTAGGTGGTCGGGGGTGTAGACGCCCAGGTCTACAGACTCGTTCGCTAGGTCGAGCCCGACGACGCACGGGTACTGCTCGGCGAACGCGGCCAGTGTCAGGGCGGTGCTCTTGAACGTCGCGTACTGACTCAGGCCGGTGCCCATCGGGCCGGTGCCGTTCAGGGTCAGGTAGGCCAGCATCCCTCGGGACTGGATCAGGTTCAATGTCCGGCCGGCGATGTCGAGCAGCTTGGCGACGGTCGTGCCCAGGTTGACCACGGTCTCGGCCGGCCCCAAACCGGCCTTGATCATGTTCGCGCCGCTGGCCTGCGCCCGGTCGATGGCCGGGACCTCCCACTCGACGTACTCGCTGCCCGGTCCAGGCTGGGTGTAGTACTCGACGCCGCCCTGCTTACGGAACAGCTGTTGCCCGCGCAGCTTGAGGTCCGACGGCAGGCGCAGCCGAGCGCCGTAGGGCCGGGTCGGGGCACTCAACAGCGTCACGCCGCGCTCACCCGGAAGCGGGTCAGGCGCGTGGCGTTCGGCGAGAGGTTGAACCGGGCGCCGTGCCGGGTGGCGGTGGCGTTGAACGCGTCGGTGAACTGCGCGACCTGCGCGCCGTTGATGAAGACGGTGTGCGTCGAGCCGGACGTGGTCACCCTGTACTCGCCGGCACCCGCCGCTGTGAACGTCGCCACCTGGGTGAACGTGCCGCCCTGCTTGCGGAACACCTGCCCGGTGAAGCTGAACGTGAAGTAGTTGTCGTTGTCCGTCGCGCGCCAGACCAGCCCACCGTCACCGATGGCGGTGTAGTCGCCGATCACGGTCACGTCAGCGTCAGCGGCGTTCACCCAGGCGGCCTGCTGGGTGACGTTGCTCGGCAGGTACAGCTCGTTGCTCAGGATGCGGAGCGGGTCGACACCGGTGGCGTTGTTGGTGCTGCCACCCATCCACGGAGCCGCTGCAACCGTCACCGGCGGCGTGCGGCCGTTCAGGCTGGTGTTGTCGGCGGCGGTGAAGGGGTCGTCCACCAGGAACGACAAGGCCGGAGTCGCCGTCTGTTCGGCCGACTCGGCGCTGTCACCGAAGCTGTTCGTGGCGATGATCGTGTAGTAGTAGGCGGTGCCGTTGGTCCGGCCGGTGTCGGTGTAGGCGTTGACCGCCCCGACGGTGGCGACCAGCGTCTTGCTGCCACCCTGCACCGTTCCGCGCATGATCTTGTAGCCAGTGACGGCCGGGACGGCGGCGGGGGTGTTCCAGGTCAGCTCGACCGCGCCGTTGCCGCCGGTCGCGGCGAGCACCGGCGGCGCCGGAACGCCTGGCGCGACGATGGCCGCCGCGATCAGCGACCCGATCCAGGACTGCCCGCCGTCGAAGCTGACGAATTGCAGCAGGTCACCCCGGCCGGCGGCTGTCTGCAAGGTCGGCGCCGCGCCCGTGGCCCACTGGACCGAGGCTGGGAAGTTGACGGTGCGTCCGCCGGTGCTGTCCTGCCGAAGCGCGAGCACGATCGTGCAGACACGGTCGTCGGTGGCGCCCGCGAAGCTCAGCGTGCAGTTGGCCGTCAAGGTCACGTCGAAAGCGCCGTCGCTCGACCCATCGGGGATCGTCAGCGTCCGCGCCGCCCCGCTGGCCGGGACAGTCTCGACGGGTGCGGTCCCTCCGCCGACCTCGACCGGCTGGCCGGCGACGGTGAACCCGCCCTGACCGTCCGACGCGACAAACGTCGCAGTAGCGCGCGTTACCGTCAGGAACTCCGAGCGGTCCACCGGGGCGGCTGGGCCGTCGCCCTGGCCGGCCTGGATGCCGAACACGCCGCCGGCGGTCAGGTCGACCAGGCGAGTGCCGCCGCGCCCGTTGGCGTTCTCGACACCGTCGACCAGCAGTGACACCCGGTAGCGGGCCGGCTGCACGAGCCAGAACTCCACCGGGGCGCCGGTGTGGGAGCTCGGCATGTTGCGGACCATGTCGCCGTGGCGCGAGGTGTAGACCGCGACCGCGGCGCCGTTCTCGGCCGTGATGTGGGCGGTGACCGTCCGGCCGTTCGGGTCGATGACGATCCCGGCAGGGGTGGAGGGCATCAGGGGCTCCCGACTGTCGAGGCCTGCTCCACCTCTTGGCGCAGCCGGTCGTTGCGGATCAGGTGGCCACGCTCGATCTCCACCTTGGACTGCGCGGTGCGCTCGAGCTCAGCGGCGCCGGTGATGGTGCGCGGCTCGTGGCCGGCGGCGACCAGGCGCTGCATCGCGTCGAGGTCGCGGCCCAGCGCCGCCTCCTTGCGGGTCTGCGCGCTCGGCCCAGCAGCGATGGTGAGGGAGGAGAGGTGCTCGCGGTAGGTGGCGCAGCAACCGCGTGGACAGCTCATGGCGACACCTCGTAGCCGGCGGCGACCAGCGCCGCGCCCTCGTCGTCGGAGACCTCGTGGAGATGTCCACCGTGGTAGGCGTGGACCGCGAGATGCGCGTGCCGGTCGTCCTCGCTGAACGATCCGTCGGCCAGGCGGTAGACGTTCACCCCCTCCCGACGCGGCCCGAAGTGCCGGAACAGCGCGTTGCCGGGGTGTGGCTCGGCGACTGTGGTCGGCACGGCGAACCGCGTCGGGGGGGTGAAGATCACTTCTGTGCTGCCTTGGCGACCTTCTTGGCCACCTTCTTGCTCTCGGCCGGCTCGGCGATCTGCTCAGCCTGGTGCTCAGCCTGGGCAGCCTGGTTCGGCTGCACCGGCGCAGAGCCCGTGACCTTGTCGGAGTCGACGTCGGGCCGCGGGTCGTCCTGGCCCTTGAGCACGTTCGCCACCGAACCGTCCTCGTAGACGATCCGGTCGTACACCGCAGGAACTGCGATGCCGTCCTTGCCGGCCGCCTTGCCGCCGACCCGCTCGGCCTGCACGATCAGCTTCTCCTCATCGGAGTCCGGCACGTCTGCGCCATCACTGACCGCCCACGCCTGCTCGCGCGTCTCGGCGACCTCGCTGGACTGCCGCGTCCCCTCGATCTTCGGGGCGCCGCTGCCCGGCCCGAGCGGCGGCAGCGACGGGTCGTTCGTCCCGTCGGGCAGCTTCGCCGAGTCGGGGAGCTGCTCGAGGCGGGCACCGGCCTGCGGCGCACCGCCGTTGCCCACGAGCGCGTCCGGCCGAGAACCGGGCTGCGAGGCGACCAGAACGGCGCCGGCTGCAGCCTCCTCCCGCGACGGCGGCTGAGGGGCGTTGTAGTCGTCGTTGGTGTTGCTGTCGGTGAGGTCCTTCTCGGCCATCTACCTGTCCCTTCGCTGTGAGGCTGGCCAGGCGGGCGGTGCTGCGTGGAAGGCAGCAC
>FLYM01000546.1_pt1 | contig 11941 bp, 14 predicted proteins | sample 1122581 | NCBI WGS metagenome assembly FLYM01 (sample SAMEA4346789, study PRJEB14843) | hot springs metagenome | biome: Terrestrial Biome; feature: Habitat; material: Sediment | place: India | collected 2012-06-12 | depth 1760 m
GTTTCCCCTCTGAAAATCCGAAATGTATGACATGGAAAGCCTGTCGTTCAGAGATCTTTTGAAGCAAAAAATGGGTCAAAATCAGCCCACAAACGACGCTTGTAAAAATCCGTCAACGCCTTTGCCAGAAAGCATTTCAGAACTTTCACACGAGTTCTTTTTTCTCTCTGTCAGAGCGCCTTTAAGATCCCCTCTTAAAGCCTACCCTCGGCCCTCACCCGCGAAGGCCAAAGTCGTTGAAATACCGCTCAAAAAATTTATGGAGAAACGGGTCAAAAAGATCCAGCTTGATGAGGTTTCCCTCGGAAAATGGCACCTTTTTGAGAAGATCGTGGGTCAAAAATTTGGCGATGACCTGGGAAAATCAGAAGTTTTAAGTGTTTTTCGATCTTTTCTAAAGCGAGTTCACCCCGATTTATCAGCAAATACCCCTCAGGTGGACTTTGCCTTTTTGGTCAAAGCTAAAGACGAATTGATCGCTGTCATTGAACTCGACAGACCCTAGATATATATTCGCGCGATGTTAAAGATTATTTTGAGTCTTCTTGTCGTCTCGGCGCCCTCACTCCACGCCATGAGTGGAGACACCCTTCGTCAGTTCACCTCTCCAAATGGAGTCACGGAAAATTGCATTTCCCTTCCCCCAGTGCCTGGCACAAACCCCTCAAGCGACGATCTTGAAAAAGAGCAGAAACTCTGTCTTGTTGATCTCTATGAGCAGAGTGTTGCGATTTGCCCCAAAACCTGGAGCACTTCGCCTGGGACAATGATTCTTGAGCTGAAAGACCCCTCGTGGAATAGAAGCTCATATATGACAAGCAAACACTGCGGACAAAAAGCTCGTCCTCAGGGAGTGAAGAAGTTTGCGAAACTCAAACACACTGTGAATGACCCCAAAACAAGCGCCACCTTCGCACAGAGTTCAATGATGTATTACCACCTTTCAAGGTTTTTTGAGACGAACCTTGAAGTCCCCGTAATCGTTTATCGTGAGATGGATCAAAAGGCTCACCTCGAATTGATTGCCCACCGAGGAAGGTCAATGGCGATGGGTGACATGAATCGAGCCGGATGGGATTTCATGATTAACGACACCAAAAGAATTGTTCTTGGTGGTGTTTTAATGGATGACTCGGGCGAGCGTTATGGAGTTGAGTTTAATGGACATCGCCGCGGCGGCTGGGGGCTTGGTGAACATAAAGACATTAAAAACACCCTTGCCTATCAAGCATTGAGCTCACGAAAGCCGGTGAATGAACTCAGGTATCAAGGAGTGTCTCACACTCAACTTGTAAGCTGGATGAGAGACTTTAGCGAGATGGCGCTGCTTGATTTTATGATGAATCAACAAGACCGCGTGGGGAATATTGATTTTAAATGGCACTGGGTGTGGGTGGATCAAAATGGCAAAATTCACTCTCAACGTGAAAAAAGAGATCGCTTTAAAGATTTTCCTCGAAGCAAAATGGCAGGTATCCCTGTCCCGAAAAAGTTGGCTCAACACTCCCCTGAGTTGATTCAAAAAACCGTGCTTAACGACAACGATGCCGGAGGAAAAAGCCACTATGTCAATTGGGCAAGGCGCGCTCAGTGGCTCGAGGGCATTAACCACTGGTCTTCAGTGACTTACTCTAAACTTCTCGAGATTGATGAGGACTTTGAACACGAAGGGCCCATTTATCAATATTTTAAAAACCATTACGCGCTCTCAGCCAAAGATCTAAGCTCTTTAGTTTCAAACACCAAAAAAGCCGCTTTGATCTTAAAAACAAAAGATCAAAGCGGTGAGTTGATTTTAGATCTTTAAGCTTGATCTTTAAGGAGCCGCTGGGGGCGGAACCACGGGCTGAGACGTCTCAGGTCGGGTGGGCCCATCCATCCCCGGCTCCATCGGCACCGGAGTCGAAATTTCATCTGCCGCATCCACTGGCGGCTCAGGGCTATAAATCAGTGGATACACTAAGATCGTGATGACAAAGATCACTCCAATGATGATGGCCACTTTTCGAACGGTGTCTCTAGACATAAATGCTCCAGCGCAAAATTGCTTTAGTTGTTCAGGCGTCGGTACTTAATACGCTTTGGCTGAAGAGTTTCAACTCCAAGTCTTTTCTTGTAGTTTTCTTCATATTCAGAGTAATTCCCCGGGAACCACTCCACATGAGAGTCACCCTCGAAAGCTAAGATATGAGTGCAAATACGATCTAAAAACCATCGATCATGGGAAATCACCATGGCCGATCCACCAAACTCAAGCAGCGCCTCTTCAAGGGCACGCATGGTGTTCACATCAAGATCATTCGTTGGTTCATCAAGAAGCAGTAAGTTTGCACCCTCTTGAAGCATTTTAGCCAGATAAAGGCGATTTCTTTCACCACCTGAAAGCACACCAATTTTCTTTTGTTGAGAGTCGCCGGAAAAGTTAAACCACGAAGCATAGGCACGAGACGACACCTCACGGCCGCCGAGGGTGATCATATCTTCACCTTTTGAGATCTCTTCAAAGACAGTTTTGTTTGGATCGATGTCTTTTCGGGCTTGATCCACATAGGCAAGCTTAACGGTTTCACCCACTTTAAATGTGCCAGCATCAGGCTTTTCTTGACCGGTGATCATTCTAAAAAGAGTGGTCTTACCCGCCCCGTTTGGACCCACAATTCCAACAATTGAACCTTTCGGCATGGTGAAGGACAAATTGTCATAAAGCAGCTTTCCTTCATAAGACTTGGCCACGTTTTGCGCTTCGATCACCACATCACCAAGACGTGGTCCTGGGGGAATGTAAATCTGAAGCTCCTGCATACGTTCAGGAGAGGGCTCTTGCATCAAAGTTTCATAGGCATTGAGACGGGCTTTTGATTTGCTCTGTCTGGCTTTTGGACTTTGTCTCACCCACTCTAATTCTCTTTCAAGGGTGCGGTTTTTTCGCTGATCTGATTTGTGCTCTTGAGCATAGCGTTTTTCCTTTTGCTCAAGCCAAGACGAGTAATTCCCCTTCCAAGGAATCCCCTCACCGCGATCAAGCTCTAAGATCCATCCGGCCACGTTGTCTAAGAAATAACGATCATGGGTGACGGCAATGACCGTGCCCGGAAATTTAGCCAAATAAAGTTCAAGCCAGGCGACCGATTCTGCATCTAGATGGTTGGTTGGTTCATCAAGAAGTAAAATGTCTGGCTCACTCAAAAGAAGACGAGTTAAGGCCACTCGTCTTGCCTCTCCTCCGGAAAGATTTGTGACGGGCCACTCACCTGGAGGGCATCTTAAGGCCTCCATGGCTTGCTCGACTTTTTGATCAATACTCCAACCATCTTTGGCTTCAATTTGATCTTGAATCTTTCCCTGGCGATCGATCAGCTGATCCATTTTTTCTGGAGTGATGTCCGGGTCACACATATCTTCTGAGAGTTTTTGAAAAGTTTGAAGAAGCTCATTGATCTCTCCAAGTCCTTCCATCACATTTTCTTTCACCGTTTTGTTTGGATCAAGCTCGGGATTTTGTTTCAGATAGCCCACTTTGAAGTCACGTGCTGGGAATGCATCGCCGACGAATTCCTGATCCACTCCGGCCATAATATTAAGCAGTGAAGATTTTCCGGCACCATTGAGGCCGAGCACGCCGATCTTTGCGCCGTAAAAATACGAGAGGTAAATGTTCTTAAGCACATACTTGTTTGGCGGATAGACTTTGCTCACGCCCTTCATTGTGTAGATGATATCTTGAGACACTGATGACCTCCGTGTTTAAAAACCTCACTATAATGATGCTTTCAAACTTGTCAAAGGGGGTCATAAGTTTCTAAGCTTGTGTCTTGATGAAAAAGGCCAAAGTTTCAAAACGTGTCACTTCTCTTTGCCATGAGCTTAAAGCTCAATTGGATGAACTCGATCAACCGAGTCCAAAAGAGAAAGAACCCACTCCTTCACAAAAAAGAAAAGTTCTGTTCGAGGAACTAAAAATTAAACTAAAAACTCTCTGATGAGGACGCTTGAGGCTTGTGAGCGCACTCGGGGCTTTTAAAGTCCTGAGGACTCATTTTTTCAAATTCCTCAGGCGTCAGCGCCCTTAAAGACAATGCGTGAAGCCCTCTGCCGAATTCTTCGGTGAGCTCAAGATTGACCTTTTGATGGCGTTCAATCCGGCTGAGCCCAGAGAATTTCTCTGACACGATTAAGACCTTAAAATGCGATTCGCCATCTTTTGAGGACCCATGCAAATGGCTCTCATTTTCGATGAAAAGGTCTGTTGGGTTTAAATTCTGTAAGGCCTGAAACAGGCGACTCTCACGGTTCATAAGGGTCAATCTAACCCTTTTCCTCAAGAGAAATCAAATACCCAAAATGGTCGCTGGGGGCAAAACCCACTTCTTCCTCAAGCCCAATCAGCTCGACTTGGGTTTTAAAGCTTTTTCCCTTGGCCTTCACCCAGATTTGATCAATGCGGCGTGGGCGTTGCTCTTGCGACGTTAGGATTTCCCTCAGAGATAAAGTCACTTTTTTCGAGAAACTGAGGTCTTGAAACTGAACTGAAAGAGGAAATCGGGCCTGAAGTTTGTGGTTGGCCAAGTTGTGTTCACGATCAAAGGTGTTCAGCACTTTGTGCTCAGTTTGAAAATCAAAGCTGTCTTTAAAGCCGCACTCTTTTAAAAGTTGACCGACTTGGCCCTCTGCCGACTCGTTAAAATCACCACCCAAAATGACCAAAGAATAACGCCCCTGAAGACGTTCAATCTCGTCGATAAGTCTCTTCATTTCTTTCAGACGACGATGATTTCCTTGGTGAAGCCGCTCAAAGATTTCAGTTTCAACCGAAGCGCTTAGGTCAAATTCTTTGATCTTTTCTTTAATGATTTTCTCTAGAGAATCATTAAGTTCAAGCCCATGATGAAGATGAGTGTTCACCACCAGCACGCGACCCCAATCCGGATGAATCAATTCGCAAAAAAGAGCATAACGCTCTTCCTTCAGTTGAAATGAAAGCCAGGGCGATACAAATGAACGCCCGATCCCACTCAGTTTAAAGCCGCCCACTCTTCTCAGTTGGTACTTATCCGCAGCAACGGTCAATAATCCCGAATTGAGGTTATTTGGGATTCCCATCCCAAGAACTTTCACTCCAACAAGGTCAGATTGAAAACAGCCCGTGAGTTGAAGCTGAGCTTCGATTTGCGAAGTGCGCTCAAGAAGCGGGTTCACCTCTTGAAAAAGACCGACATCAAACTTTGCGCTCTCTAGCGCTTTGAGTTGCATCACCAAACGAGCGCGACGTCTTGCTTCGGGCTCAAGGGCCTCCATTGAGACCTTTGAGCTTGGAGTGAGACCGTGCCACAAATTATAGGTGAGGATTTTCATAAAACCTTATTGGCGGTTATGAACGAGAGATCTTTCCTGATCTTCAAAGACCACTTGAATTGAAGAGCTTGTTAAAGCGGTGACCACTCCTAAACCAAATTTTGGATGACTGATCAAAGTTTCAACTTCAAAAGCTTTTTTCATGTTGTAAGGAGTGGCCTCTTTATCACCAGAGGTGAGCTGTTCCCAACGAACCTTGTGACTGCCTCTAGCGTTTTTAGCGACTTTTCGAGGCTTTCCGCTTTTGAGGGTGGCAGATTGCGGAGCGGTGATCTTAAAGGTGTTTTTCGTATGACACACTTCGCACTCAAGTTTTGCAGTTTTTGAGTTCGAGTGGGCCATGACCACTTGATAACGTTCCACTTCACATTTTTTGCACGGGTAATAAACTTTGCGGGCCACGGGAGGAAGGGAATTCGAGTCAGACACTTATGAGGCTCCTTTTTTCTTGGGAACATAAATTTTTAAGGGATCTTTGATCGATTGTCGCCGAATTTCTGCGGAATTTAGAAAAAAACGCCGATTTTCACTCTCAATGCGCTTTTGAAGCTCAATCAGGCTCGACTCCACGGTGGGCTCGACCTCAAAACCAGCAGGCTCAAAGTGCGCATTAAAATCAGGGGACTCTTCACGGGTGAAAAACCGCCGCCACTCGTGAGTGTCTACACTCACCCGATATGTCAGGGTTCGCGCGTGGGAGTGAAGTGGAGTGTAAGCAGTGAGGATCTCAAAATTCCCATAGTGGGTGTGGAGTTTCACCGCAGGGGAAGTCCACTGAGTCATTCCGCAGCAAATTTCCACATTCGCATACCAAAGCCCAAAAGCTTTAGTCAGAAACCCAAGCCCATAAAACCCACTCTCTTTTTTGATCAAGGAGTTGATCGAACACAGATTATGCGCCACCCACTCTTTTTTTCCCATCGTTGGAATAATGATAAAAAGTGAGATTGGCACCCACTCGCTTTGCTCAGAGGGTTTTAAAAGATCGAGGATCTCTTGAGGACATTTTGATTTTTTAATTGCAAAGCCCGCGACAAACCCAGGGACAACAGCGCAGTCGTAAAACACCCACCTGGGCATGGCCATATTGCTTTCGGTAAAAGCCTTTTCTTCAAATCGCAAAATCTGATCCCCAAAATCCACTTCGGCCATATGGAGGGGATTTTTATAAATCGGTTTTTGCTTAAACCAATCCAATTCAAATCGCCTGCCCGGACCATGAATTCGATTTTCCTGACGAACGAAAACGTAAGGACGGATGTCGTCACTGTTAAGCCAGTCTAACTGGGGGTAAAGATTAAGTTCTGATTGTTTTGGGATCACTTCAAATACCCTACCACGTCTTCAAGGGTTTCAAAGACCTGATACAATTGGTCGAGAGGAGTGCTGATCATGCGCTGCTGAGCCATCATCTGAAGTGACTCCAAAAAAGGCGTCCAAAAGTCCATATAGTTGTAAAACAAAAGGGGTTTGTCATTGACCAGGGTGCTTTTAAGGGATTTTGCGCAAAGAACATCGGTGATCTCGTCTAAAGTCCCAATGCCCCCGGGAAAGGCAATAAAGGCGTCAGAAAGCTCAATGATTCGATCTTTTCTTTGCCCCATGGTTTGAACCAAAACCTTTTCGGTCAGATCTTTTTGCACCACTTCAGTTAGAATATCGATCTCAGGGATAACTCCGATTAAATGGCCCTTTTTCGAAAGCACTCCTTGAGCGAGGGCCCCCATAGAGCCACACTCTGCCCCGCCATAAACAATTTTAAATTCCCGCTCACCGAGGGCCTGGCCAAGTCTAAAGGCCTCTGCCTGAATCAAACTTGAAACACTGTTGCTTGAACTTAAAAAAACTCCAACCGACTTCATTAAGCTTTCGGACCAATCATCTCTTCAGGACGAACTGCTTTATCAAAAGCCTCTTCCGTCATCAGCCCAAGGCGAACGGTCTCTTCTTTTAAAGTCGTGCCTCTTTCAAAGGCCGCTTTCGCAATTTTTGCCGCATTATCATAACCAATATGAGGATTAAGAGCCGTGACAAGCATCAATGAATTTTCAAGGTGGGCTTTGATTTGTTTCTCATTGGCACTCACCCCTTCGACGCAGTTTTGTTCAAAACTCTCACAGGCATCCCCAAGAAGCCTTAAAGAATTAAGAACATTAAAAACAATTAAAGGCTTAAAGACATTCAATTCAAAGTGTCCCGTCGCACCACCCATTGCAACCGCCATGTCGTTTCCGATCACCTGAGCGCAGACCATGGTCATCGCTTCACTTTGCGTGGGGTTCACCTTGCCTGGCATAATTGAACTTCCCGGCTCATTGGCTGGCAAATTCAATTCACCAATTCCGCAGCGAGGTCCGCTTCCAAGCAATCTAAAGTCATTGGCAATTTTCATGAGACTGCAGGCCAAAGTTTTTAAAGTCCCCGACATCTGCACTAAAGCATCATGGGCCGCCAAAGCTTCAAATTTATTGGGCGCCGATGTAAATGGAAGTTTTGTCTCTTCAGCAATCATTTTGGCGGCAAGCTCGGCAAACTTTGGATGAGTGTTTAAGCCTGTGCCCACCGCAGTTCCACCGAGGGCCAGTTCATACACTCCATCAAGACTTTGCTCGACTCTTTTTATGCCGTTTTCAAGTTGAGTGACATAGCCGGAAAACTCTTGGCCCAGTGTCAGAGGTGTTGCGTCCATCAAGTGGGTTCGACCAATTTTGACGATGTTTTGAAATTCTTTTTGCTTTTTCAAAAGGGCGTTTTTTAAACTCTTCATTTTAGGAATCAAGTGGTGAACAGCCTGCTCACCGACGGCAATGTGCATAGCCGTTGGAAACGTGTCATTTGAACTTTGAGCTTTGTTTACGTCATCGTTTGGGTGAATGGATTTATCCCCAATGGTGCCGCCCATGATTTGGATCGCACGATTCGCAATCACTTCGTTAGAATTCATGTTTGTTTGAGTGCCTGATCCTGTCTGCCACACCACCAGCGGAAATTCATCATCCCACTTTCCTTCAATCACTTCACTTGCGGATTTTTGAATCGCCTCAGCTTTTTTGCTCTCTAAAATTCCAAGCTCAGAATTGGCTTTAGCCGCACATTTTTTTAAAATTCCAAGGGCACGAATCATCTCTCTAGGAAAGCGATCTTTCCCGATCTTAAAGTTTTCAATCGAACGCTGAGTTTGAGCCCCCCACAGGCGCTTGGCCTCAACCTTCATCTCGCCCATACTGTCTTTTTCAATCCGATAATCCATGACCTGACTCCTTGAAAATGATGAATCGATCATATAGAGTCCCTGCCATGAAGTCACCCAGGAAGTCGCCTATAAAGTCGCAGCTCAAATCGGCCAGCCGTTATTGGCTGATGAAATCAGAGCCCGACGCTTTTTCGATTGATGATCTTAAAAACCAAAAAACCTCTCTGTGGGACGGTGTTCGAAATTACCAGGCTAGAAATTTTATGATGAACGATATGAAACCTGGTGATGAGGTGTTGTTTTACCACTCAAACGCAACTCCGCCGGGGGTTGCAGGTCTTGCCGTGATTCACAAATCAGCTGTCCCCGATCCGAGTGCTCAAGATCAAAACTCTAAGTACTTTGATCCAAAGGCTGCACCTGAAAAACCAATCTGGTATTGTGTTGAAGTGAAGTTTAAGAAGAAATTTAAATCACTTCTCTCTTTGGATGCACTTAAACAGGAAAAGCCATTAAAAGATATGCTGTTACTGAAAAAAGGACAGCGCTTGAGTATTCAACCTGTCACCGAAAAAGAATTTCACCACGTCCTTTCGATGGCTAAGCTTTAAGATGTACATTCAGATTGCCCCCATGGAGGGAGTGGTCGATTTTAAAGTTCGCGAACTGATCACACAAATTGGTGGAGTGGATCGAACCGTTACAGAGTTTATCCGCGTGACGAATCAACTTCTTCCAATCAAAACTTTTTTTAAGTATGCGCCGGAACTTCAGCACGGCTCAAAAACTAAATCTGGTGTGCCCGTCTATTTACAACTCTTAGGAAGTGATCCGAGTGTTTTAGCTGAGAACGCAGCACTGGGCGTTGAGCTCGGTGCCTGCGGCATTGACCTCAACTTTGGCTGTCCGGCGAAAACTGTCAATCGTCACGACGGCGGAGCCACTCTGCTTAAAAATCCAGAGAGAGTTTTTAAAGCCATCGAAGGAGTGCACAAAAGTGTGGGTGATAAAGTTTCGGTCACGGCAAAAGTTCGTCTCGGTTTTGAGGATAAAAGCCTTCATAAAGAAATTGCCCAGGCCGTGGATGACTCGGGCGCCACTCAACTTGTAATCCATGCGCGCACGCGAAACGAAGGATACAGACCCCCAGCCCACTGGGAGTATATCGGGTTTATGAAGGACACGGTTAAAAAGGTCGCTGTCGTGGCCAATGGTGATTTATGGAATCTTGAGGATTACAAACGCTGCGTTCAGATCTCTGGAGTGAAAGACGTCGCCCTCGGCAGATCCATCATGTCGATGCCTGATTTGGCACTTCAGCTGCGCGCATTCTCTGAAGGTCAGGTTTACAGAACATTCACATTTGCTCAAATTTTTGAGGCCTATGTGATGCCCCTGTTTCTTTTTTATTTTGAAATTTCTCCAGCACTCGCCACCGGAAGACTTAAGCAAACATTGAAAAGTCTTTCTCGAAACTATCAAGAAGCCTTAATTCTGTTTGAAGAGTTGAAAAAAGAGACGGCTGGATTGAGGCTCAAGCAACGTCTCTTAAACGAACTTGTCTTGACGAAAACTCATCAAGAGTCGAATTTGGAAGTTCATTAAAAAGGAGTCCCCCATGGCACGAGTCGAACTTTACACCACCTCTTATTGTCCTTTTTGCGTGCGGGCCAAAAATCTTCTTCAGTCGTCAAAAATTGATTTTGTCGAGCACAACCTCGATGGCAAAGATGATGAACTCAATGCTTTAAAAACTCGCACCGGCTGGAGAACTGTTCCTCAAATATTTATCGATGGAACACTGGTGGGTGGTTTTACTGAGCTTGCCGAAAAAGATTCTCGTGGGGAACTCAATCACCTGAAACAAAAATAGCAAGTTCATCGGGCGCCTCTGATGGGGCCATATGAGTGGTGTTTAATTTAAGCACCCGGGCTTTGGGAAGCGCCTCGGTGAGTAGGTTTTGCATTTGAACTGGAATCAATTCGTCATTCAGTGAGATCACCACGTCCACATGAAGATCGCTTGAATAAGAGCGGGTAAATCTTAAAAGGTTTAAATCTCTTAACCCCTTGACCGTGGCAATTGCAGAAGTCACTAGGGCTTCTTTTAAAGATTCACTGATCGGCGTTTCGTGACTTAAATCATCAAGATGTTCTTTAAATCTTTTCTCCATGGCGGCATTCATCATCAACACGTCCATCGCAGGATCAAGTAAAGGCAGATAATACTTGGCCCAGGGCCCGTAGATTTTCTCAAGGTGATAGCGATCAAGGCGATAGATGTAGGGCGTGATCATCGTTAGATGAGAGAACAATTCATGGGCCTGAGGATCGCTTGCGAGCACTCCCAGAATTCCTCCGCCCATAGAGTGCCCCACCACTTTAAGTGGACCAAAATTAAATTTCTTCTGACTCCAGATAATAAGGTCTTTTACATCAGTGACATTGAGTTCAAAGGGAAGACTTTTTAAAAAATCGTGTGAGCCCTGATTTCTTTTAAGCTCTTGAATCAAACTTTTTCCAAAGCCATAGATGTCGGCTCGAATCACCGGATGACCTTTTTTTAACAGCTTTGCCGCCAATTCATCGAATCGAGTGCTGGCGTCGAGTAGCCCATGCAGTAAAAACACCGGCTGTTTAATATTTTGAGATTGCGTGGGGTGCTCAACTTTAAGGTAAAGATCTCTTCCGGTAGTTGTTCGCACAAATCCAGAAAAGTTTTTTCGAGCTGAAAGATATTGATCGCAGTCTTTTGCCGCAACAACACTGGTTGATGATAAGCTGAGAATCGCGGTCACTAAGAAAGCAAAAAGACATTGAAGTGAGCCCATCAAATTTTGTTTAAGATGAGTGAGAGTGGATTGATGGGCTTTGGGCCCATGGGTTTTGGGCCCATAGATTTTTTGATCAAATTTAAGCTGAATGTCTTCCCTCAATTTAATCCCCCAATTGACACCTGAAACTCCGGCTCAAGGAGTGACCATGGCTTTTCACCTTGCCCAAGGGACTTTAATTCTTCAATGCGGATCTTTGCGACATATTTTGAGGCATTGAGAAAAATCTGATAAAATTTTCACGAAGCTCGAGGGAGTTTTTTGGTTTACTGGCCAGCGAATTCAGCTGATGCCCAAACTCTAGCCACATATGCGTCATCCGAATGTAAAATCCAATTTTTCGCCTCACCTCTTCAAATGAAAGGCCCTGAGACTCAAGAAGGTCCAATTGGTAAATCAGGTTTCGTCCATATTCGGCCCCTTCCCACTCTGGGGTGGCGGACTGAAAACTTGTCGCAAAGGAATGGTCGGAAGAATTCGTGGGCTCAGTTGGATGAAAATGTGGCGGGCCGGCATTCATTTTTGGGCCGATTTTCATTTTCTGCTCGCTTTGAGTTTGAGG
>FLYM01000161.1_pt1 | contig 11673 bp, 11 predicted proteins | sample 1122581 | NCBI WGS metagenome assembly FLYM01 (sample SAMEA4346789, study PRJEB14843) | hot springs metagenome | biome: Terrestrial Biome; feature: Habitat; material: Sediment | place: India | collected 2012-06-12 | depth 1760 m
ATCCTCAAAGTGCAGTTTTGGCCGTCGTTGGAAAATACGGCGAGGCTGAACGCCAAAAAGTGAGGTCCTTGTTCGCGGCCTGGAAAAATGATGGAAAGCCGCTTGCGGCAATTCCCGCTCCCAAAGTGATGCCCAAACAAATTGTCTTTGTCGAAAAGTCAGGGCTTATGCAGGCCGAGATCCGTTTCGGACATTTAGGTATTCCTCGCAAACATCCTGATTACTTGAAGCTCAGAGTGGCAAATACGATTCTTGGGGAGTCATTTATTGGTCGCCTTTTTTCTGAGATCAGAGAAAAGCGTGGACTGACTTATTCAATTTATTCCTATTTTGATGCTCGCGAAACCCAAGGGCCCTTTGCGATTTCGACCTTCACTCGACTTGATAAGATTCCTGAGATGATTGAAGAGACAATGGCTGTGCATAAATCTTTTGTTGAAGGTGTCTCAGAGGCGGATGTCAAAGATGCGGTGGCTTACCTTAAAGGAAGCTTTCCGCAAGTGATAGAAACAGCGGATGATCTAGCTAAACAGATGTTGATTCTTCATCGTTACGACGTGGATCGAGACTATCTTGCGACCTTTATGAGCGAGGTTTCTAAAGTGACAGCTTCTCAGGTGAATGAAGTGATTAAGACTCATTTTAAACCCGAAGAAATGTTGATCGTAGTTTACGGCCCACCAGGATCAGAGGTGGGTCTTGAGAAGTTTGGGAAGGTTTTGAAAATAAAGCCAACCAGCTTAAATTAGCGCTTCATCAAAATGTAAGCTGCCGCAAGCAATGTCATTCCTGCCAATGCAAGTCCCAACCAGTAGATGGTTGGGATTTTTGCTTGTGAATTTGAACTCGGCAATGACTCAGGGTTTGCGAAACCTTGAGGGGCTTGAGGAGAGATGCCTTGGTCACTGGCTGAAGAGGGCCGGCTTTTTAAGTCTTTAAGCTGTATCGAGTTCATGCTTTGGTCAAACAACGGTTTAAAGTGGTTCCACTTATTTTTTTCCGCACTGAAAGTCACCATGATTGCCAACGGTTGTTTAACCGTCGCTAAATACATGGTCATAAAGTCATTCACCTCGCTGTTGAGATGAATACTTTGAACCCAGGTCACGTTTTTTAAATTTATTTTTTCAGTTTTTATCACCTGAGACATCACTGGATTTTTAGAGCCCAGTTGATGAGACCTCGCCTTTGAGAGGTGAGCTTCAAAATTTGAAAGTTGATCGAGTGTCCCGGCCTCTTTGCTAGTGATCGTTACAATGGCGAATTTTCTTTCTGAGGCCAACTTGGGCTCACACACCCAGTTGGGCCTGACTTCTTGGCAGTTCCAATTGTCCGGAAGATCCATGGTTAAAAATTCAGTGTTCAGCACTTTCGCGTGCGTTTGAACTCCGAGTACTAAGCTGAAGAAAAATAAAATGCCTTTAAGATTCATCATTTTTTAGTTGGCTTCTTTACTTTTTTCTTTCGAGTTTTGAGATACAAATATCCACCAATCGCGCCGACCAAAAGTGCAATAAAGATCAGGTTTAAGAACATTCCTGAACCTCGGCCAGAGTTTTCTGGGGGTAATCCCTCTCCTCCGCCCAGAAGTGGAATGTGGTTCCCAATTGGGGCGCCGATTGTTTCGTTGCTTCCTCTCACTTGGCCCATGCCTTCGCGTCGAGAGAGTAAATCTTTAGAAGCCACGACACGAAGAGACTCGATCGCCTTTAAAAAATCTTGGCTGTATTTGGTGTAATGTTCCTTGTGGGCACTGAAGGTCACCAAGATCGCGATGCGCTCTTTAATCGTTGAAAGATAGCGAGTGAAATAAGGGCCGACCTCACTTCCCAAATGCATTCCATCCACCCACAAATGATTCGCAATCAATCGCTTTTTAATATGAAGCACCTGAGATTTTTGTGGAGTGCCGTCTTTGGCTGGAACCATTCTTGGAGTTTGAAGATGAGCTTCATAGGCGGCGAGGGTGTCTGCGGGCCCCACCTCTTTTGCAGTTAGTATAATAATCGCTTCACGTATCTTTTTAGTGTATGTGCTTTCGCAAACCCACTCCGCCCCTTCAAGTTTGCAATCCCAGTTTGCGGGAAGCTCAAAGCTGACGTAAGCGTTACGAAATCTTTTTGCATGAGCGTCAGGTGACATTGAAAACAATAGGGCTATAGCCAAAAGAAAAGTTTGTGCGTGGCTCAAAGAAGCTCCTTCATCATAAGTTGCTGATCCAAATCAGTATAAAAGAGCTTATGGTGAAGAGGAAAGGATATCCCCAAAATCTCAGACTGAAACACTGGGCTTTGGTCTTTGAGGCGAGGCCAAAAAAAAAGCACTTCTTTTAAAAGTGCTTTCCCCTCCACCGCCTTTGATCCCCCGATCTTGGCTTGCAACACAGTTAGAGTGATCTTGAGGGCGCGTCCACAAAGAATGTTATTTCGGCTGGGATAAGCCCTGGTTATGGCGCGAAACCTCAGTAATAACAGGACTTTAGTAAATTCCATCAAACAAGATTTGAAATTCCATAAGAAATTCTTATAATGGGGGAGCGTCATTTTGATCTCTAATTCGAGGAGGATAACTTGAACCATCAACAACTCACCACCTTTGTGACCGTGCTTGCTGAGGGAAGTATGACCGCTGCGGCGGAAAAATTAGCACTCACTCAACCTGCAGTGAGCCAGCAGATCAGAAACCTTGAAGAAGAGCAGGGCGTGAACCTTTTAGTGCGCGGGACGAGACAGGTGAAAGCCACTCTTCAAGGCCAAATTCTTTACGATTATGCTCGAAGAATTCTTCATCTCACTCAACAGGCCCAAGTGGCCATTCAAACCACCTCTCAAGATTTGGCCGGTGAACTTCGAATCAGCACATACAATTCAGTGGGTTTGTTTCTAGTTTCTCCGATTATGGGAATGTTTTTAAAACACAACTCAAAACTTCGTTTACATCTTAATTACGGTAAAGGTGAAAAAATCATCAGCGACATGAGAAATGCTCAGGTGGATGTGGTGATTCTTCCTGATATGAAGTCCGAATTCGGAATTGAGTTTCCCGATTACGAAAAACACTTTTTATTCAATGATGAAATGTGGCTGGTGGGTTCGGGCAAAGACACCACTCTTCCTGATGTGATTTCAATGAAAGATTTCACCAGTAAGCCGGTCATTTCATTCACCGACAAATATCCTGGATTCAGAAAAACTTATGATCAAAAAATCCAAGATAACCGATTAAAGATAGATCCCGTGTTCGCAACCGACAACGTGGGTACAGTGAAAAGAGTGGTTGAATCTGGACTTGGTTGGGGATTTCTTCCTTCCCACAGCATCAAAAAGCAAGTTCGTGCAGGGCGAATGATGAGAGTTCAAGTTGAGGACTTAAAATACTCTGTAAACGTGAACATGTACTGCCTTAAAAAAGAGGAAAACCGTATGATGTACGATACATTCCTCCGCGCTCTTCAACAGCAAGCTGCGTCGTCTTAACAATTTAAGTCTGGGCGTCACCTACCGTGGCGTCTTGAAGTCTTTTATCCACAAGCCTTCGAGGGCGTTCATTTTTTCTGGACCCAAGTGTGTTTTATTTGTGATTTTATTTTGCTAACTTTGTAACGGTTAAGTTTTCTCTCAAAAATTTTAAGGAGGAGAGATGTTTTCAAGCCGTTCAAGTTACTGCACTCTTGCGCTGTTGCTGACCTTGCTGAATCTTGCCTGTCAAAATGGATCTGTTTCCGCTTCGGTTTGTGAAACCAACAAGATGGAAATTGAAATGCGGGCACACACCGACTCGATGGCATTGACCCTATCGCCCTCTCGATTTTGGTTGGTTAATTTTAGAGACCGCACCCAGGGTCAAGAGCTTGAAGCCTTAAATTTAAAACACTCAATGATTGATGAAACCACGTTTTCTGTCGAAGTCGGCGCGGACATGGATAAGCAAAAAGTTTTAAATCAACTTTTAGAATCACGAAACATTTTAAATATCGAGCCTGATGAAGTGGTTGAGTCCCTAGATTTTGAAGATTCAGAAATCGACGTTCGGGCGATCACGCCCACACAGTGGTCGCACTTAAAAATTGGCACACGCGATGCTTGGCGAATCACTCAAGGCCGGCCAGAAACTGTCGTTGCGGTGATTGACAGCGGAGTGGATTTTAATCATCCGGATCTTCGCACGCAAAAATGGGTGAATCCTCGAGAAGTCAAAAATGGTCGAGACGATGATGGAAATGGTTTTGTGGATGACATTCATGGGTGGGATTTTGTCAGCAATGATGGAAATCCAATTCCCAATTCATCTGCAAAAAGTGCCCATCACGGCACTCATGTGGCAGGAATTATTGCCGGTGCAGAAAATCAAACTAAGGGACTGGCTGGGGTTTCGCCTCGAGTGCGAATTATGGCATTGCGATTTTTAGACGACCACAAGAAAGGCTACACCTCTAATGCCATCAAGGCGATCCACTATGCCATTGATCAAGGGGTGAAGGTGATGAACCTCAGTTGGGGATCTTACAACAAAAACACCGCGCTGATGAAAGCGCTCGACAAAGCCGAGCGACATGGAGTGCTGGTGGTGGCCGCAGCCGGAAATTACGGCGGAAACAATGACACTAAACCTTTTTATCCAGCCTCATACTCGAACTCAAACATCATCAGTGTCACCGCTTCAGGAAGGTCTGATGCGTGGGTGAGTGGTATTAATTTTGGTCGATCCTCGGTGGATATTGCCGCACCTGGCGTTGGAATTCTCTCTACCGATCGTTCAAATAGCTATCAATCAAGAGGGGGAAGTTCAATGGCCGCCCCCTTTGTTGCTGGTGCAGCGGCCTTACTTCTTTCGAAGGATCACAGATTAAGTGCTGCTCAATTGAAAAACCTCATTCTTTCAAGGGCCAGTCGAAACCCTTCTTTAGAGTCTCGTGTGGCCAAGGGAAGAAGACTGAATGTGGCGTCTGTTTTTCAAGGTTTTCTTCAAGGGGATCATGAAAAGGTCGTCAGTGAATCTGAAAATTGCGGTCACTCGATCTGAAGAATTGGAGCTTTTTGAAGAAGTTCTTTTTTCACCATCTCATTGGACCAGGTTGGATTTCTAGACCAAATCAATGCGGCCGCGCCCGTGACAATGGCCGCTGAATAGCTGGTCCCTGCAACTTGGATCAAAGGCGACATGTTTTCAGTGAATGAACTTGTGGACCAAATATTTGTTCCAGGGGCGTAAAGCTGAACGCTTGGTCCAAAATTTGAAAACGCAGCTTTCACCAACATAAGATCCACAGAGCCCACGGCCAAAAAAGAAGAACCGATAAAGTAAGAACTGTGCTCAGGGTGATTTGTTAGGTCCGTCTGATGATTTCCGGCGGCGTGAATGAGAAGGACTCCTTGATCCTGCCAAAGTTTGTATTTCTCTTTAAGGAGTTGCGAGCAAGGCGAGACCCAACTGTTGTTGATGATCTTAGCCCCTCTGCTGACCGCATACTCGATGGCCGAGATTGCTTTTAATTCATCTCCGCCTTGTTGATCCATAAAATCAACCGGAAGAATAGAAACCTTTGGGGCCACACCCTTTCCCCCGGGTGTGAGTTCACTTCCCGCAATCAGATGGGCAATCTGCGTGCCGTGATTGACCTCATCGTTTTGAAAAGGGGAATTTGTCATGAAGTTCCAACCTAATAGATCGTCTACAAATCCATTTTGATCATTGTCTTTTTGATCAAAGCCAAAGTTCACTTCAATTTCATTGACGTGCCAGTTATTAGAAAGAAAGGGCGAATTGGTATCAACACCACTGTCTACGACTGCAACCACCACTCCTTGACCCTCAAACCCTTGGTCCCACAGTCGATTCGCACCTATCATTCGCCAGTCATTCAAAGGTTCAGACAAATTAAAGCGAGACACCGAGTGGGGGGCGGGAAGGTTCACCATATAATTGGGCTCGATCCATAAAATATCTTTCTCAGAAGACAGCTGAGAGTGAGCGACCAACTTGTGACTTCCGTTTTTAAAGACTGCAATATATTGATGGTGAAGCGCATTGGTCGTGCAGCGCGCGTTTGAAGGTGCAATATATCGCTCTCTCTTTGCAGAGCAAGAGACCAACAGGCCACACAAAAAGATTAGATAGAGCTTGCGCATGATGAAGAGATTTCTTTTGAGCGTAAAAGGTTTTGAAGGTTTAAGATTTCTGAGACTGAAACCTGGTCAGCGAGGGGTGAAAGTTCACTTGCGCCCTCAACTGAAGTTGGAATCAGCTGTTTGATTTGCTGTAAATAATAGCTATTAACCTTTTCGGTGTCAGAAAATGAAGTTGCTGGATCCCGAAGATGAAGGCGAAAATCTTTAGAGTACTCTTTCAGGCGTTCTGCTCCACAATGGGCAAACAGAGTTTTTGCTGCGATTTGAAAAAAAATTGTGTGTGCAGATTCAACTGTGACTTTGAGCGATTTGATTTCAGGCTCGAATTTTTGGGCCTCAGCGATCGCTTTGATGGGTTCATTTTGATCTTGAGTGAGATCTCGTTCAATGTGAAGAGAATGTGGACCATAATCCGTGATTTTATAATTTAAAACTCGTCCATAACTGGTGGTTAAAGTGAGAGAACTGCAGTCGGTCTGGGTCACTCCTTGAATCAGAGGAAGCCGGGTGATCTGAGATTCGGTAATTCCAAAGTTATAAACTTGAAATTGAGCGCTTCGAGCCGAGGTGACGACATCATAGGTCACTCGACGACTTTGGGCGTGAAAACCAGGTTGCAAAAAATGATTTTCAAGTTCTTGAAGATTGAGGCAGCCTTGTGGGTGAATCTGAGTGAGCGGAATCGGAATGCTGAAATGAGCCGATGATTGAGAGGATTTATTTCCGCAGGAGCAGATTAAAAGTGTCCACAGAACTATGAGTGGGATCTTAAGAGCTAAAACACCGAATTTCATCTTTCCCCCAGATCTTACGGTCAAAAAAAAGGGGAGGACGAATCCTCCCCTAAGGCACCTAAGTTCAATTAGTTTTGATCTTGTCCTTCGTCAGCGTCTTGGTCCGCATCATCTTTATCTTGAGGAGCTTCTTCGGCATCTTTATCTTGGCCCACTTCCTCTTGCTCTTGCTCTTGCTCTTGCTCTTTATCTTGAGGCTCTTCAACTTGCTCTTTGTCTTGAGGAGCTTCAACTTGTTCTTGCTCTTTTTCTTGAAGAATTTCTTCAACTAAAAGAGAGGCAGAAATTGATGCACACTCTTGCTCAGGCGCTTTATCTTGGCCTTCTTCTTTATCTTGTCCGACTTCCCCTTGATCTTGTTCTTTATCTTGAGGGATCTCTTTAGACTCTTCTTGATCTTGCTCTTGATCCTGTTCTTGTTCTTGCGGAACTTCTAAAGTTCGGCAGGCGCGCATTTCAAACTCAAAAACCCCGCTGACGAGATCTTGGTTTGTTCCGCCAGTTGATGCAAACCGAATTGTGTCTGCAGCGAATTCACCAGAGGCACTTTCTTGGACGCTAAGAGTACCGTCTTCAGCGCTTCGAAGAATAATGACCAACTCATCACCAGCATAAAAATCAAAAGTGTCTGCATTGGTCTCGCGGACTTCCGTGATTGATTCAAGCGTGGTGATGTGTGAAGCCAGTTCGGGATAGGAAGCAAGCACATCATCTTGGCCCATCACAGTCATATCCGTCACTCTGGCAGTCATGGTTGTATCTCCTGACGGCGAAAGAGTTGAAGAACTTGTTGCGTCTTCACCAGGTGTTGCGCTTGGTGAAACTAGTCCGCTATTGCTACCGCCGCCGCCGCATGCGACCATCGCCATGGCTGCAAGAGCCACTGAAAATGCTTTAAGTTTAAACATCGTATTTCCTCCTATTGTTGTTTATGTCTCTCGACGAGTGTGTGACAAAGCAAGCTCGGTGCCATGCCCGTTCACCCACTGAATTGATTTGTCCATCTTGTATGGGGCTTTTTGCCGCAGGGGGTGGGGAGTAATGGGGCGACATAAACCTTCAAAGGGAATCACAACTGAAGAGCTGCTGGCATGTTCACTGCAACTCTTTAAAGCATCATGAAAAAAATAATTTTTATTCTCTTATTAGTCTGTGCAAATGATCTCGCCGCTCAAACCTCACCTTCTGCGGCGCCTGAAGTCGGAGAAGGGTTTACGGATAGCTTCATGCCTTTACTTGAAGGGCATCCCGCACTGACGCATTTTTTATCGCTGCAAAGTTTTAATTCTTCTCAAGTGAGCCGTGAGCCTTGGTCTGATTCTTACTGGCCAACTTATCGGGGATTAATCGCGGCCAGATTTGCGGATCAAAGAGCGCCGGAATCTAAGTCCTGGTTTAATCATCATCAGTTTTACGTGTCTCACCCCTCTGTCAATTACGTCTCATCTGGCCACGTGAGTCAGCTGTCACCAGCTGAAAAATATGATCTTTTGATTGGAGACTCGAACTGGACTTTGACGAAACACATGTGGAAGCGCGGGCAAGACGCTGTTGATCAATTTGGTCATGTTCCGACGTGGACGGGAATTTGTCATGGATGGGCCGCTGCTTCTCAAGTGGGCATTCCTCATCCTGAACAAAAGGTGAGTGCACTTGATGTCACTCAAACTCATTTAATCACATTCACACATTTCGATATTATGGCCTTAGTGTCTTATTTATGGGCTCATGCCCCAGGAGAAAACCATTTTGTGGGTCGACGTTGTCGCACTCAAAATCCGGTGAAAGACGGAAATCGAATTATCGAAGGTGCATGTTTTGACAACAATCCAATGACGTGGCATTTGGCCACCGTCAACCGAGTGGGTGTGATGAAAAAATCTTTCATCATGGACACCAGCAATAATTCTGAAGTCTGGAATTATGTGATTGATCGCTACAATGTCAGCTATTTCAATCCAGCCACGCTCGAATATTCCTCAGTCGTCGAAGACTCAGTGATTGATATTAAAGATTTTCCTCATGATCCATATAAGTTGTATCGTGCGCCTCAGGCCAAATATCTTGTTGGAGTGATGATGGACATCTTTCATCCCGGCGCTGTCTCTCCTCACTCTGGGGTGCCTTCTAAACAACTTCTTGAACGAAAGAGGTTTGCCTATGATCTAGAGCTAGATGAAAATATGGAAGTGATCGGTGGCGAGTGGCACACAAAAGATCATTCTGATTTCTTGTGGATATATCCCGAGCGTTACAATCCGTTTTTCACGCTGACAGATACAGTTTCTCTGGATCCAAATCCGTTGGCTCCGCCAGCGGATGTCGCATTGGCTGCGCTTGCACGTGAAAGTTCACTTAAAGGTAGAGTCTTAAGTGAAATAGTTTATAAATTACTTCACAGAAGTTTACTTAACTCTCCATGAATAAATTAATTGAACTCGATAAAGTCTCGGTCAATCAAAAAAATCATGGGGGCGGTGCGATGCCATATTCTGACTCACACAAAAAAAATTTACTCTACAAACGAGGGCAGGAAAATCTTGGAGACATTCTTAAAGACACCTTCGTTGCGCGTTCGGCTGCAAGTCTAAATATTTTGTCTCAAGTGCGCTCGCTTGGCGATTGTTCGGCATCGGTGTTGATCACCGGTGAATCTGGGACGGGTAAAGAGATGATCGCGCATCTTTGCCACAAACACAGTTCAAGAGGAAGTGGTCCATTTGTGGCCGTGAATTGTGCGGCACTCCCTGAGGGACTTTTAGAATCAGAACTGTTCGGACACAAAAAGGGATCTTTCACCGGTGCTGTTCATGAATCTGAGGGACTGATTCGAAAAGCCAATCAGGGCACCTTGTTTCTCGATGAAATTGGCGACATGTCACTCACCACTCAGGCAAAACTTTTAAGGGTCACGCAAGACAAAATGGTTCGTCCGGTGGGAGGTGACACCGAGATCCCGGTGAATGTGAGAATCATCTGCGCCACTCACAAAAATTTACTTGAGAGTTCTCATCAAGGGGGGTTTCGTGCAGATCTTTACTTTCGACTTTCAGTGATTCCTATTTTTATTCCGCCGCTGAGACATCGAAAAGATGATATCTTGCCACTGGCTCTTCATTTTATGAATCGAGTCAGCGCCTCAAATCGCACTCCCCCTAAAACTTTCTCAAATGAAGCCAAAGAGCGCCTGCTTCACCACAATTGGCCGGGGAATGTCCGTGAATTAAATAATGTGGTTGAAAGGGCCATGGTTTACACCAAAGGTCCAATGATTGATGAGGGGCAAATTTTATTTGATTACCAATACACGCCTAACTCAGAAGAGCACTCACACCACACAGATGTTCCTGAAGTGAATCTGCGCTCACTTGAGATTCTCGCGATCAAAGAGGCCTTAAAGAAATCAAATGGCATAAAAACGGTGGCCGCAAGGCATTTGGGAATTGATCGAAAGACTTTATCTCGAAAAGAGCGTCAGTATCATATTTAGGATTACAGCGTGTCTGTATAAGGAATGTCTAAACGGCTGGCCACCACACGAATGATTTCCGCGGCCGTTTCCTCAAGCGCGCGATCGGTCACATTAAAGACCGGCCACCGGCGATTTTTTTTAAACACTTCTTTTGAGTATTCGAGCTCTTTTTGAATGTGATCCAAGGTCGCGTATTCGCCCCCGGGATCTTGACCGAATTTCTCTAATCTTCTTTTCCGAATCCGAGTGAGTGAATCAGGATCAATGGTCAGTCCGACCACTCGGCGCTGATCAATCTTATAAAGCTCTTCGGGGATGGGTGAATTTAACACCAAAGGAACATTGGCCACCTTCCATCCTTTATGGCTGAGAAAAATAGATAAAGGAGTTTTGCTGGTTCTTGAGATTCCCACCAAAACAATGTCGGCCTGTTCAAGATCTGAAGTTGTTTTTCCATCATCGTGTTTAACGGTGTACTCGATGGCTTCAATGCGTTTAAAGTAACGCTCATCGACGGCACGTAAAAGTCCCGCTTCATGCTCAGAATTTTCCACTCCAAAAAAAGAATCCATTGAATTCAGCAGTGGTCCCATCAAATCCACGACGGGAATTCCCTTTTCTGTGGCTGATTCAAAGACGACTTTTCTCATGTAGGGGCTGACCATGGTGTAGACCACCATCCCTTTTCGATTAAAGACGTCTTCCATCAGTGAGCGAATTTGATCTTCAGTTCGAATGTTTTTTGAACGAACGATCTGAATATCTTTTTCGCCGTATTGGACCAGTGCCGCTCGAACCATGGTGCTTGCGGTTTCGCCGGTGCCGTCGGACAGAATGTAGACAAAAAATGGATTGGCCATCAAAAGTTAAATGCTTTGTTAATCACATGTCTGGTTTCTTCAAGGTGAGTTTCAATCCATGGGGCCGGAAGATTCGTCGCCAAGAAATAAGCCGTGTTTGCTGTTGGTCGCAAAACAAAAACTTCAGAGTCTTTTGGACAATCAATAAAATCAAGATCAAGGCCTTTTAAAAACAAAGGCGCTTTTCCTTTTTTCACCTCAAGGGGAGTGATGGCCGGCACAAAATCTTGAACCTCAAGCTGATCTTCAAGTCGTAGGCGAAATAAATTTCCCTTCCAGAAAAAATCTGTGATCCACCAGTTGTTGTTTTCTTCAGAAACAGATTTTTGTCCAAGAAACCCGAATTCGTAATAAGGGATCAATCGCTCAAGCACCTTGAGTGGGGCTTCAAGATTTTCAGGTTCCGAAACAAGCAAAGG
>FLYM01030350.1_pt1 | contig 11637 bp, 9 predicted proteins | sample 1122581 | NCBI WGS metagenome assembly FLYM01 (sample SAMEA4346789, study PRJEB14843) | hot springs metagenome | biome: Terrestrial Biome; feature: Habitat; material: Sediment | place: India | collected 2012-06-12 | depth 1760 m
AAAAAATACCTGTGTGGTTAGCGGGCGAGCATAATTTCCAGACGAGAACCAACGCGCAGTGCTACGTCAGCCAGATCGCCTAACCATTCCAGTGTGCGATATAAGAAGATCACATCGACCGGGTTTAAATCCTTCTCGGCTAACCGCACGGCCTTGCGCAGTTTAATTTGCATTTCATCAGTATCATGTTCGATGGCATCCAATTGCTCTACCATCTTAATCACCAGATCCACTTCTCGACCACGGAAACCGGTTTCCAGCAGTTCGTCCAGCTCATTGATGACTTGTGACGCCATCTCTGTCGCATCTAAACAGCGTTTGATATAGGCGGTAAAATCATCCTGTAACGGCAGCGGAATTTCTAACTCCCGCCCCAGCACCCGACCAGAAATATCTTTGGTTTTATTGGCAATCTTATCTTGCTGCGACACCAGCTCCAGAATATCGGTACGGTCGACCGGTAAAAATAAGCCACGGGGTAAATTAACCCGGATCTCGCGTTTTAATTTGTCGGCTTCTTTTTCCAGCGCGACAATTTTTTTCCGAACATCGGCAGCCTGAATCCAATCTTTTTGATATACCGCAGCAAAAAAAGGCAGTAACAAGGTACTGGCTTCGTACACCTTGCGGATGTGCTCTTCAATCGGCTTAATCGGCGATTTGGCAAACACAGATAAAAAAGTATTAGCGGGCATAAAAGGCCTCTTTGTGTTGAATGACTTTAGTCGGCGCGCATTGTAACCGCAATCAGAATGCAATAAAAATGAAATATCGGACCAGTAACAAAAACGCCTTAGCCATTATTCTGGCTAAGGCGTTGTCAAAAAGCGAGCTGCGGCGTCGAATTAACTACGTACTTCCTGCTCCAGCTGCTCCTGGCTGCTATGCCGTACTACCTTACCTTTAACAAAGAAAATAATGTACTCGGACAGGTTTTTACAACGATCACCAATCCGCTCCAGCGAGCGGGCAGACCACAGCACATTCATCACCTTTGGAATAGAACGCGGATCTTCAATCATATAGGTCATCAGCTGTCGGGTAATGGCTTCATACTCCCGATCCACTTTTTTATCTTCTTTGTGTACCGTTAAGGCTGCTTCAACATCCATCCGGGCAAAGGCGTCCAGCACGTCGTGCAGCATTTGCGCCACATGGCGTCCCAGATTATCCAGATTAACTAACAGATCTTGCTGATCGCTGTTAAAGGATTCCAGCGCCACCTTAGCAATACGGCGGGTTTCATCACCGATCCGTTCCAGATCCGCGATACTTTTTAAAATCGCCATAATTAAGCGTAAATCGCTGGCCGCTGGCTGCCGCTTCGCAATCATCCGGGTACACTCTTTGTCGATTTGCAGTTCCCACTCGTTAACTTTCAAATCGTTTTCAATCACCTGCTGTGCCAGCTCACTGTCGTTATTGGCGATAGCAGTCAGCGCATCATACAACTGACGCTCAATCAGGCCGCCCATCGACATCACATGGTTGCGGATTTGCTCCAACTCTTCATTAAACTGGCTGGAAATGTGCTTCGATAAATTCAGTTTATCCATGTTGGTACACCCCACTGTGGTCTGTTGACGACGTCCAGACAGCCTTAACCAAAGCGCCCGGTAATATAATCTTCTGTTTGTGGCTCGCTGGGATCAGTAAAAATCCGGTTGGTGGTATTAAACTCAACCAGCCGCCCCAAGTTCATAAACGCAGTGAAGTCGGATACCCGAGCTGCCTGCTGCATATTATGCGTTACAATAACTATAGTGTAGTGCTGCTTTAATTCATAAATCAGCTCTTCAATTTTCAGGGTCGAGATTGGATCCAAAGCCGAGGCGGGTTCATCCAACAGCAAGACCTCGGGTTCAATTGCAATCGCCCGGGCAATAACCAGACGCTGCTGTTGGCCACCGGATAAGGTCAGAGCATTATCGAACAGCCGCTCTTTAACCTCCTGCCACAGCGCTGCCTTGACCAACGCCTCCTCTACCAGCTCATCGAGCTGTCGCGAACTGTTCACACCTTGTAAGCGTAAGCCGAACGCCACGTTCTCATAGACTGACAATGGAAAAGGGTTAGGCTTTTGGAACACAATACCGACCCGGCGCCTAAGCTCAGCCAGGTCAACACCCGGACCATAGATGTTCAGCTCATCAAGCAAGACGTCACCCTCGGTTACAGCGTCATCCAGCAACTCATTCATGCGGTTAAAACTCCGCAATAAACTGGATTTACCGCAACCGGAAGGGCCGATCAGGGCGGTGACCTGGTTAGCAGGGATGTTCAGGCTGATATTATCCAGCACCTTTTTCCCTGCCAAACTCACTGACAAATCCCGAACTGATATTTTCAAACCTTAATCCTCTGCTGGCCAGTGTAACCGGCTAATATGACAATTTTATGACTAACAGGGCGTGTTGACGTTTACTCGCCCTAGACCACCCGACGCCGATAGTAACGCCGTAACCGCATCGCCAGTAAATTTAATGCACCAATCAACACGAGCAGCACCAGAGCAATCGCAAATACTCTGGGTTCAGCGGCATCCGCATTCGAGCTCTGTAAACCGACATCATAGATTTGAAAGCCCAGACTCATAATTTGCTGATCCAGTTGGATATAAGGTGCGCTACTACTAAGCGGCAATACCGGCGCATATTTTACTACGCCAACAAAAATCAACGGCGCTACCTCGCCAGCGGCGCGAGATACCGCCAGGATAATACCGGTTAACATCGCCGGGCGGGCAGCCGGTAGGATCAGCTTACGCAACACTTCGGCTTTGGTCGCGCCCAGCGCATAACCCCCTAAGCGTAAACTGGATGGGATCCGCGCCAATCCCTCCTCGGTTGCGACTATTACCACCGGCAGAGTCAGTAGCGCCAGCGTCAGCGATACCCAGATCAGGCCGGGGGTGCCAAAGGTGGGTTGCGGTAATCGCTCCGGGTAAAACAGCTGGTCAATACTGCCACCCAACACATAGACAAAAAAGCCCAGGCCAAAGACGCCAAATACCACAGACGGCACGCCAGCCAGATTATGTACGCTGAGTCTCACCAGACGCACCAAACGGCCATCCCGTGCATATTCGTGCAGATAAATCCCCGCCATAATACCGATCGGTGCTACGACTACCGCCATAAGTAACACCGACAACAGCGTACCGGTAATAGCCGGCAGTATGCCACCGGCACTGTTCGCTTCACGCGGTTCAGTACTGAGAAAAGACCACCATTGCCCGGCAAACCAGCGCATCTTTTGCAACCAACTTAAGCTATTGGGTGCCAACTGCAGCATAATATCTGCTTGCTGCAGCCGCAGTTGCTGGCCATTTGCCAGTTGCAATAGTAACTGGCCCTCTGACATCGCTTGCGGCCAGCCATACAGCTCACCGAACTGCCGATGCCTGACCAGCAAGACCTCTGGTGGTCGCTGCACGTCACTAAGCTGCTGTTGCCAGTACCAGCGAAAAGCCGGTGCGCCTGACGGTTGATATCCTTGCTTGACTAATATACGCGTTGCAGGTGCAGAAAAAGTTAACCCGGCCGCGGCCAACTGTGGAGCCGTCAACTGCTGTTGACTAACCACTTCACCCAGCACCAAAGAAGCCTCATGTGGTGATTCTGCGTTCTGACTAACCCGAAGTTGCACAATATCAGCCGGCCAGAACAACCCCAGACCACGGCTTAACATCAGATAAGACAGCGCTAGCAGCAGCATCAAAACAAAAGCACTGGCCAGGGCGGCCAGCCAGAACCAGTAATTGCGCTGATGGTAATCCGGCGTCATGTGTCCAGCCTCTGGAAATTGCGTTTTAGCCGCTGGCGTACCAGATCAGCCAGGGTGTTAGCCATAAAGGTGAAAATAAATAACAGAATAGCGACTAAAAACAACATCCGGTAATGGCTACTGTCAACTGCAGCTTCCGGTAACTCAATGGTCAGAGTGGCAGTTAAACTGCGTAGCCCCTCAAACAGGTTAAAGTTGCTGATTGGCGCATTACCGGTTGCCATTAAAATAATCATCGTTTCGCCCAGCGCCCGGCCCAGCCCCAACATGACCGCAGCCAGGACGCCTGGCAACGACAGAGGCCAAATCACCCGCCGCACGATTTGCCAATGCGTCGCGCCCAGTGCTGATGCCCCCAGCGTTAACTGCCGCGGTACCTGTGACATCACATCGTAGCAAATACTAAAAATGATTGGTAACACCGCAAAGCCCATTGCCAGACCAACGACCAAGGCATTACGCTGCTGATAACTGACGCCCTGCTCGTTTAACCAAAACCGAAAACTGCCGCTAAAAAACTGTTGTTGCAGGGTGTCACCGCCCAGTAACGCCAGATAAGCTGTAACAAACAGCAAGGCGGCCAGCAGCATTAAATCCCAGCCGCTGCCAGGGATCTGTTGCCAGCGCTTCGGCAGCCGCGGCCACAGTCGCGCCAAAGCCAGCACCAGCAAGGGCAGCAGCAATAAAAACAGCAGCAATGCCAGCAAATGTTGCTCCAACGCCGGCGCCAGCCAGATCGCGGCCAGAAAACCGATAATTACCGTTGGAAACAAGGCCAACAGCTCAATCAGCTGACTGAGCCTGCTACGTAACGGCTCACTGAGGAAACAGGCGGTATAAAGTGCCGCCAGTATGCCCAGCGGAACCGCAACCAGCATGGCATAAAATGCGGCTTTCAAGGTGCCAATAGTCAAAGGCACCAGTGAGTACTTACCCTGTCTTAACTCGGCGCCGCCACTACTTTGCCAGACATACTCCGGCTGCTGCCAACCTTCGTACCAGACCTTCTGGAACAGGGTGCGCCAGGAGATTTCCGGATGACGGTTGTCCAGTTGTAATGCCGTTGGTTCGCCTGGCCCCAGCAACCATAACTGTTCGTTACGCTGGCTAAACTGTAACCTGGTCGCCCTTTGATACTCCGCAGCCTGCCCCTGCCACAAAGGTTTAGTCAGATTGGCGTAAAACAGGCTCACGCCCCCCGCGGCATCCAGCACAGCAAAACCACTGCGGCCCTGTTCAGGTGCAATATCGACAATGGCCGCATTGCGTCTGGCAAAAGGCTTAATCCAACTGATACGGAGCTGCCCGTGCTCATCAGGCAAGAAAAACCATTGTTTCAGCTGGCCACTACTGTCACCGGAAACAATACTTTGCTTGCCTGCCAACCAACGCAGCGTCGTTAAATTCACAGTGCGATCCGTTAACGATAAACGCTGCAAACAGCCCGCTTCAGGTTGTCGTTGCCACCATAAACAAGCCTCGCCATTACTGGCAGCCAACAACAGATAACCTTGCAATGGCTCGACTAAGCTAAAGGCCACCTCAAAACCGGCAGCAGTCGCCGCTGCTGCGGGAGCCGGAGCTGGCGTTATGTCAAAAGCGGGGGGGGAGTGTTCTACCACTATCGGCTGAGCAGAAACCGGTTTAAACAGCGGCGTGACCTCTGTCAGCAGATAAACGAAGATCCCAAACAAGGCCAGAATCACACTGCCACCTGCCAGCGTAATCAACCAGGACCAGAGTCGGTTCAACCAGCGGCGCTGATTCGTTCGACGCTGCCGTTGTTTACCGGCGGGTAAGCGACTCAGCGGCGGGGTGCCTTGTGTCATAATCCCAACTCCTGAATCGCCTGCGCTCGCAGTGCCGCTGGCACTGGTACTAAACCATCATTACTGAGTAAGGCTTGTCCCTCGGCCGATAACACAAAACGCAAAAATGCCTGTTCAGCGGCAGGCAGGGCGCGCGCCGGCGCTTTATTCAGATAAATATAGAGTACCCTGGCCAGTGGATAACGACCACTGATGGCGTGTTCCGGCGTCGGCATTAGCGCCGGGCTGTTGGCATCAGCCTGCAGCGCCAGTATTTTCACACCGGCAATTTGCTGGCCTAGCCCAGAATAGCCAATGGCATTGACACTTTGACTCACCGCCCGCACCACCGCCGCCGCGCCGGGTAATTGCTGCACCCGTTGTTGATAATCGCCCTCACACAGCACCTGCTGGCGGAAGAAACCATAGGTTCCGGAGGCCGGATTGCGGCCATAAGCGGCGACTGGACGGGATTGCCAGGTGCCAGCGAGGCCGAGTTCACCCCAGCGCTCAATCGCGGCCTGGCGATGACATAAGCGATTTTGAGCATAAATACTTTCCAGCTGCGCCATGCTGATACTGCGCAGCGGATTGTCCTGATGCACATAGAGCGCCAGCATATCCAGCGCGACAGGCACGGCTATAGCATCGTAGCCAAAGCGACGCCGGAACCGTTCTTGCTCGACGGCCAGCATCGGCCGGCTCATTGGCCCCAAGCTGGCAGTGCCCTCTAATAGTGCTACCGGCGCTGTCGCCGAGCCACTGCTTTGGATCTGTAAATTTAATTGCGGATGTAACGCCACAAACTGCCGCCGCCAGATCATCATCATATTATGTAGGGTGTCAGAGCCGGTGCTGGACAAGGTGCCGCTGAGCGGCGTGGGCTCGGCCACAGCAAGCGTTGCGCTTTGTTCAGGCGAGACTGCCCTGAGTGCCGGGCTTAACGCCGCCAGCACTAAGCTAATTATCATCAGGCGCAATTTTGCGGTTGCAACTAACATCAAAGCCTAAGCATCTTGTCAAAAACGCCATCTTAGCGCAGCGACTGCGCTGACGCCTAGCAGAGTAAATAAAAATTCACAGATAACTGTAAAAACATCAAGTTGCCGCTAAACTCTATGCAGAGAAAAAACGATACCCAAAAGCATTATATCTTCCCTAATACAGGAGTTCGCATGAAGCAGTTGGTGTTAACCATTATCGGTAAAGATAAAGCTGGCCTCGTTGAGCAATTATCCCGGGTAATCAATGAGCATCGTGGTAACTGGATGGCCAGTAACTTAAGTCACTTAGCTGGCTATTTTGCCGGTATAGTGCAAATTGAAGTTGCTGAGCCGGACCTGGCTGATCTGACCCAGGCGCTTGGCCAGGTGAAAGATTTGGATATCCGGGTGCAGCAAGGCGAAGATAGCCAGCTGGATAAGCAACAGCAATTACGCTTTGTCATTACCGGCAACGACCGTCCCGGCATAGTACGCGAACTCTCAACGGTATTAAGCCACAAAGGTGCCAATATTATTGCCTTTGAAAGCAGCAAACAAAGCGCACCGAACTGGGGCTCGCCGTTATTTCATGCCGAAGCGACCGTGCAATTGCCAGCGGGATTAAAGCGGGATGATGTCACTGCCGCACTCGAGGCTATCGCCACCGATATTGTTGTCGATCTAGAATAACCAGGACCCACAGTGCCCTCGCACGGCACTGTCATCGCTTTGTCACAAAACTGACATAGAGTGCTTTGCAAGCAGTAAGCAGGAGCAAATTCATGGAACAGCAGCACACCCCGGCCCCGTCCTCTGAGTATCCATTATTTCCGAGAGAACTCAGTTGGTTGGCCTTTAACGGCCGGGTGTTACAGGAAGCCGCCGATACCCGCAACCCACCCATTGAGCGGCTGAGATTTCTCGGTATTTATTCTAACAACCTGGATGAATTTTTCCGGGTGCGGGTTGCCGATGTGAAACGCCGTATTCTGCTGAAAAAATATCAAACCTATGAACACGAAGATGCTGAGCTGCTGCTGATTGAAATTCAAAACCAGGTATTGCAGCTGGGTAAGCAGTTCAACAAAATCTACCTGGATATTCAGTTGGAGCTGCGTAAACACAATATTGAGTTAATTGACGACAGCAAACTGACCGAGTTGCAATCCGGCTGGGTAAAAAGCTTTTTTAAAAATGAAGTTAAAAAGCATATCTCACCGATCATTCTGTCCAGCACTGATGCCTCGCTCAGTAAGATCCTTGAAGATAATACGACCTATCTGATGGTGGAAATGACCGGCAGTAATAAACCGGAATATGCCATAGTGCAGGTACCCACAGATGAAGTATCGCGTTTTATTGAGCTGCCGCTAAATCTGAATACCCGGAAGAAGAACGGTCATTACCGCCGGCAGATTTTGTTACTGGACGATATTATTAATCACTGTATTGGCGATTTATTTCAGGGCTTTTTTGAGTTTGACCAAATCTGTGCCTTCTCGCTCAAGCTGACCCGTGACGCTGAGTACAATATCAGCGATACGCTGGATCAGAGCTTGATTGATAAAATGTCCAAAGGGATCCGCCAGCGCCTGAAATCAGAACCGACGCGCTTGGTCTATGATGCTGCTATGCCGGAGCAAATGTTAAAAGTGCTGACTAAACAGCTTGGCACAGGCTCGATGGATGCGTTAATTGCCGGTAGCCGCTACCGTAACTTCAAAGACTTTATCGGTTTTCCCAACCTGGGCCACCAGAGTATGGAGTTTGCGCCGCTGCCGCCGTTGCCCAGTGCAGATTTTGAAGCGCATCCCACTACTTTTGACGCCATTCGTAATGCCGATATTATGTTGTACTACCCTTATCACAGCTTTGGCTACTTTACCGAGTGGGTACGGCAGGCGTCATTCGACCCTAAGGTCACCCATATCAAAATCACCATGTACCGGGTAGCGAAACATTCGCGGGTTATTCATTCGCTGCTGGATGCGGTGCGTAATGGTAAGAAAGTTACCGTGGTAGTCGAATTAAAAGCGCGTTTTGATGAAGAAAACAACATCAATTGGGCCAGAAAAATGACCGATGCCGGTATTGAAGTCATTTTTGGCCAGACCACGCTAAAGATTCACTCGAAGATTTGTCTAATTACCCGGCTTGAGAAAGGTAAGCCGGTACGCTATGGCCATATCGGCAGTGGTAACTTTAACGAAAAAACAGCGCGTATCTACACCGACATGAGCTTATTTACCTGCCATCCGGAAATCACCGCTGAAATTGAGCAGGTTTTTGAGTTTATTCAATACTCATACCGGCCATTCCAGTTTAATCATTTAATTGTGTCGCCTACCTGGAGCCGGCCGAAATTGCTGCAGTTAATTCAGCGTGAAATCGACTTCGCGGTGAGTGGCCGTAAAGCAGAGATTTTCCTGAAAGTGAATAATCTGGTCGACGAAGAAATTGTGCAGTTGCTGTACAAAGCCAGTCAGGCCGGTGTCAAGATCCGGATGATTATTCGTGGAATGTGTACCCTGGTACCCGGCCTTCCCGGCAAGAGCCAGAATATTAAAGTGATCAGTATTCTGGACCGTTTTCTCGAACATGCCCGGGTGTATGTATTCCACAATGGCGGTGACACTGATTTATACTTATCTTCGGCCGACTGGATGACGCGTAACATCGACCAGCGGGTTGAGGTTGGCGTGCCGATTCTGGATGCAAAAATTAAGCAAACGATTTTAACCACTCTGGATATCCAGTGGCGGGATAACGTCAAAGCCCGTATGATTGACGCTAAACAGAGTAACCCTTATGTAAAGCGTGGCAATAAGCGGAATATCCGCTCGCAGCAAAGTATCTATGATTTCTTTGCCGCCCAAAGCCAGCTGTTACTGCAACAGACTGAACCGGAATTTTGAGCATAACTGAATCAGCCAGCACCACCAGCCCTTATATCGCCGCAGTTGATTTGGGCTCAAACAGCTTTCACATGGTGATCGCCCGGATCGTCAAGGGCGACATCCAACTGCTGCATCGGGAAAAACAGAAAGTTCAACTGGCCGAAGGCTTAAACGAAGACTTGGTACTAAGTGAAGAAGCCATCGAGCGCGGGTTGAATGTGCTGCGGCAGTTTGCCGATACTCTGCAACCTTTCGCACCGCAGTCCGTGAGGGTGATTGCCACCTATACCTTACGTCGCGCCAAAAATGCCGCCACGTTTTTACGACGGGCAAAAACCTTATTTCCGTTTCCGATTGAAGTGATTTCCGGTCAGGAAGAAGCACGTTTTATCTATCAGGGCGTCGCCCATTTTGAGCACTTTAGTGGCAAGCGACTGGTCATCGATATCGGTGGTGGCAGTACCGAGTTTGCCATCGGCGACGGCGCCCAGCCACTGCGGCTGAGCAGTCGCAATATGGGCTGCGTAAGCTACGCGAAGAGCCATTTTCCGGCAGGGAAAATCAGTGCCCGGCGCTTTAACAAGGCCATTATTCAGGCCGAGCAGGAACTGGAGCCGATTATCAGCAGCTTCCGGGCTACGGGTTGGCAGCAAGTCGTCGGTACCTCGGGCACCATCAAAACACTGCGTGATATTGTGGTCAACTTTGGCTGGACCAACGGACCGGTTGAGTTATGTCATTTATTGCAATTACGCGATTACCTGCTTAACTTTGACAACAGTGCAGAGCTGGAACTAACCGGCCTCACCGATGACCGCAAGCTACTGCTCTGCTCGGGTCTGAGTATTCTGATTGCCGCCTTTCAGATGCTGCAAATTGAACAATTGGTCTATGTTGACGCCGCACTGCGTGAAGGCGTGCTGTATGAGATGAGTGATCGGATGCAACATCTGGATATTCGCGAACAAACTATGTACAGCTTGCTACAACGCTATGATATCGACCAGGCCCAAGCCAATCGGGTTAAGGGAACGGCGCTGGCGCTGTTGGCGCTGGTGCGCGATAGCTGGCAACTGGATGACGAAGATGCCTTGCTGCTCGGTTTTGCCGCAACCGTGTATGAAATCGGCCTGCATATTAACTCATCCGGGGTACAAAAACACTCGGCTTACATTCTGCAAAACGCTAACCTGCCGGGCTTCAATCAGGAGCAACAAAGTTTGCTGGCCTGTCTGGTGCGCTTTCACCGCCGTAAAATTCGTGCCGATGAAATCCCCTATTTCAGCCTGTATGAGTTGCCGAAGGTGATTAACTTGTTGGTACTGTTACGCTTGGCTGTGTTGTTAAATCAAAAACGCCGCGATGATTTTCTACCGCCTCTGACCGCAACCGCCAAGGTACAATATCTGCAGTTACAACTGGCTCCGGAATGGTTGCAACTGCAAAGCGTGCTGGCCGCCGACTTACTGCAAGAGCAGAAAATTCTGAAGAAAATTGCTTTTAAACTGGAGATCCCGACTTTGCAGGATCTGCCCGATGGTGCAGTTTTTACCGAGCTGGCATCCTGATGTGTCGCTGTCCCTGGCTTGATCAAAGCAAAGCCGACTATGTCGCTTACCACGACGAGGAATGGGGCGTGCCGGTATTTGATGACCGCAAGTTATTTGAATATCTGACTCTGGAAGCGGCGCAAGCCGGTTTAAGCTGGTATACGGTGTTAAAAAAGCGCCTGAATTACCGGCAGGCGTTCGCCGGGTTTGACCCGGTACAAGTCGCAATGTTCGACGAGGCTAAAATCCAGAGCCTGCTGCAAAACCCTGGCATTATCCGTAATCAACTCAAAGTTCGGGCTGCGGTGAATAATGCGGCACGCTTTTTAGAGGTACAACAAGAGTTTGGCAGCTTTGCCCGTTATCAGTGGCAGTTCGTCAATGGCCAGCCGCTGCTGAATCAGCGCCAGCAACTCAGTGACTATCCGGCGCGCACTGACATCTCGGACGCCTTTAGTAAAGACTTACAGCGACGTGGTTTTAAATTTGTCGGCTCGACCATTATTTACGCCCATATGCAGGCCTGTGGTATGGTCAATGATCACAGCCTGGATTGTTTTCGGCGCGACCAAATTATTGCTGGCTATCGCGATTTGCCCGCGCTCGATACGCT
>FLYM01001294.1_pt1 | contig 11566 bp, 12 predicted proteins | sample 1122581 | NCBI WGS metagenome assembly FLYM01 (sample SAMEA4346789, study PRJEB14843) | hot springs metagenome | biome: Terrestrial Biome; feature: Habitat; material: Sediment | place: India | collected 2012-06-12 | depth 1760 m
AGCGTCCCAAAGGGGCTGGTAGTTTTTGTCCTTGTTCAGCTGATAGCTGACAGCATAGTAGGCCATATCAAAAGTTCCTGTTTTGGTGCCACAGGACGCTTGACGGAATCAGCCAAAAATCTAGTCTGGTGATCGTACTTCATAGCCGAGCCGTCCTGTGGCTTGGTTTCAATGACGGGAGCGATTTTTGCCGAATCGCTCCCGTTTCATATTGGACGGCAATCTTGGCGTGTAACGCAAGGTGAACGGGTGGTTGATACCCGTGATTCACATTTTGCGTTTTCGTTTTGACAGAAGCTTTCGGGCCTTCTGCTTAGGCGTAACGGGCTTCACCAATCCGCCGATAGGTCAGACGCTTGTCGCGGGCCATGCGAAGCAAGTCTTCCGCGCGTTCGGCGTCGGATACCTTTAGGGCATTGCGGCGGTTGTAGCGGAAATCGAACTCGGCAAGGTAGCGGTGCAAGTGGGCTTCGCCGCAATGCTGATAGACGCCGACCATGCCGCGCTTGAAGACCGAGAAGACATTCTCAATCGTATTGGAGTGAACAACCACGTCGCCCTCGCGGCGGGCATATTCCTTGGCCGAATGCTTGACGGTGCGATGCGCGGCGAACTCGGTGCCAGTCTCGGAATAGAGGCGGGATTCGTCGGTGTAGAGCGTCGATGCGCGGTCTGCGTTGCGCACGAGAACATCGCGAACGGTCGCCTTCGTTGCGTCGTTCAGATGAACCATGCGGGCCTTGCCGCCGCGCTCCACGAGGCCGACGACGATGCGCTTCTGCGCGCCGCCTGATTTGCCGCCCTTGGTGTAGGGCGTCGTGCGCTTGGTCTTGCGGGGCGTCTCGCGCTTGCCGATGTAGGTTTCGTCGGCTTCGATGGTCTTGCCTTCGCCGCCGATAGGACCGGAGGACGCAACGTCTTCCTTCATGGCTTCACGAATGCGGTGCGCCATGAACCAAGCAGTCTTGTAGGTAACGCCGAGCATGCGGTGAAGCTGGTGCGCGGACATGCCCTTCTTGGAAGCCGCCATGAGATGCGAGGCCAGCACCCACTTGTGCAGGCCGATCTTGGAGCGCTCGAACACGGTGCCGACAGTGACGGAAAAGGGCGCGCGGCATTCGTTGCACTTGTAGACGCCGGGACGCGTGGACTTGCCTTCCAGCTTCGTGATGCGGGCAGGATCGATGTTGCCGCAATGCGGGCAGATGGGGCCATGCGGCCAATGAATGCCCTCAAGGTGCTCGCGGGCTTTCTCGGCGTCGTTGTAAATGGCGTGGGTCAGATCGAACATTGCGGTAACTCCTTGGGATTCTTATCGCAAATCCAATCTGGTACGTCAAGTATATAATTAGGCCGTCATTCCAAGCCCGGCGCACTGACACGGAACTTTAGTAGGGGCCTGCTCGCGGGCGCCGGGCAGAATTTATAGCGATCCCCCGGTATACCCGGTTATATTTCGCTAGAGTTCGCGAGGCGGCAGCAATGTCGTGAAGGGCGGTCTACGGGCTTCCCCTGTTCCTCGTGGCGAGGCCAGTAGCAGCGGATCAGCATGTCGCCGCAACCGCCTCGCACCTTTCACAGCCCCTATCAGGGCAAAGCAGATACGTGCCATAGTGTACGTAGGGACGGCGGCGCTGAAAGCAGAAGCGCACCGATGGTTGTTCCGGCGTCGTGTCACTGGTTCCGGGCCTTTGCGACACGAAAAGCAGCCAATTCACGGTAGCTCCGTGACAAAACCGGTAGCCTCAGTAGCGCGAGGCCCGTCCCGTTCCACCCCAAAAGGGCAACAGAGAGGCGAGAAGCATGTTCGGCGTTTTTAACGACCTGATTAATTCGAGCCTGAATGTCGCGGACGATTTGCTCCACTTCGAAGCCCCGAGCCGTGAAGACGTTGTGCGCCTTGCAGATGCTGGCCTGACAATTGCGGCCATTTCAGCGGCTACCGGCTTCGCTGCCTCTACCGTCGTCGCCATACTCGAAGACAGCTAACCCCCAACACAAGCAGCCATTAGCTGGCTAGACCGCGCAAGAACTCGGCAGCCCGAGCGCGCCAGTCTTTAGGTAGGCGCGTCGCAGCGGACGTTTCCAGCCTCACGGTAAGCACCAAGGACGGGTCAGCAGAAGGCTTTCGCCCGCCTGTCTTGGCCCGCTTCTTTGGTGCCGCAGCTTTGGCCATCGGAACTTCCGACAGTCGTTTCTCGGTCTTCGGGGCGAACTGTATCGGCATTCTCAAACCGTAACACGGATAGATATCATGGCCACTAAAGAAGTGGCGGCTAGTGGCAATCAGAAACCGCCGGCTGCTGGCAAGGGCCGTCCTAAGGGCGCGGTCAACAAAACCACTGCCTTGCTTAAAGACGCCATCCTCAAGGCTGCAACGAACGCAGGCGGCAACGAAGGGCTGGTTGGCTATCTCCAGCAGCAGGCGGTTCTCAACCCTGGCCCGTTCATGAGCCTCTTGGGCAAGGTGCTTCCGATGCAGGTCACAGGCGAAGACGGCGGGCCGATCCGCATCACGCGCATTGAGCTGGTCGCTCCAGGGCATGACGACAGCAAGGATTGAGTTGCCGCCAAAGCTTCTGCCTGTGTTCGCAGGTGAGGCGCGGTATCGAGGAGCATATGGCGGGCGCGGCTCGGGCAAGACCCGCTCGTTCGCCAAGATGGCAGCGGTCAGGGGATATCAACTTAGCCTCGAAGGCAAGTCTGGCGTCATCGTCTGCGGTCGTGAGTTCATGAACTCGCTGGACGAAAGCTCGATGGCTGAGGTCAAGGCGGCGATTGAGTCCGAGGCGTGGCTGTCCGAGCATTACGAGGTTGGCGAGAAATTCATCCGCACCAAGGACCGGCGCATCTCGTTCGCGTTCATTGGTTTGCGTCACAACCTCGACAGCATCAAGTCGAAGTCGCAAATCCATCTGCTTTGGGTGGATGAGGCTGAGCCTGTTTCGGAAGCGGCTTGGGTCAAGATCGTCCCGACCGTTCGCGAGCATGACTCGGAAATCTGGATAACGTGGAACCCCGAGCGCAAGAACAGCGCCACACACAAGCGGTTCAGGGAAACGCCACCTGACGGTGCGAAGATTGTCGAGGTCAACTGGTCCGATAACCCATGGTTCCCAGAGGTGCTTGAGAAAGAGCGCCTTGAGGACTTCAGGAAGCGGCCCGACCAATACCCGCATATCTGGGAAGGCGATTTCAAGAGCGTCATCGAGGGTGCTTACTACGCTCAGGCGCTAGTTCTCGCCAAGGCGGAAGGCCGCATCAGCAGGGTTGCTCCTGACCCGCTCATGACGCTTCGGGCGTTTGTTGACATCGGCGGCACAGGTGCGAGAGCAGACGCCTTCACAATCTGGATCGCGCAGTTCATCGGCAAGGAAATCCGCGTCATCGACTATTACGAGGTCCAGGGTCAGCCGGCGTCGGCTCACATGGGCTGGCTTCGCAGCAAGGGTTACACACCGGAGAAGTGTCAGGTCTGGTTGCCGCACGATGGCGCAACACACGACCGCGTGCATGACGCTTCGTATGAGGGCGCGTTTCGCCAGTTGGGCTACGAGGTCACGGTCGTTCCTAACCAAGGGCGCGGAGCTGCCTCGATGCGCATCAATGCAGCGCGTCGCCTGTTCGGCTCGATCTGGTTCAATGCGGACACGACAGAGCCGGGGCGTGATGCGCTCGGCTGGTATCATGAAAAGCGCGACGATGAGCGCGGCGTGGGCCTTGGCCCCGAGCACGACTGGTCTTCGCACGGCGCTGATAGCTTCGGCCTGATGTGCGTTTGCTACGAAGAGCAGGAAGCCGCCTCGCGCAGCCGCTACGGCAAATCGTCATCGTCAAGAAATCTTGGCTGGATGGCCGCTTAAGGAATGTCGCCAATGAAGGAAGCACAAAACGACGCCGCCGCGTCGGCTGGCGATGCTCGTCTTGAGCAGTTCAAAGGCTGGTACAAGGTTGACGTGCAAAAGGCGAACACATGGCGCAAGGAGAGCGCTGAGGACTTCAAGTTCCGCGACGGCGACCAGTACACGGAAGAGGAAAAACAATACCTTCAGGACCAAATGCGCCCGGTCGTTGTGTTCAACCGCACTGGCGTTCTGGTCGATGCTGTTGTCGGGTCGGAAATCGGCAATCGTCGCGAGGTCCGCTATATCCCTCGCGATGCGCAGGACTCGCGCCCGAATGAATTGCTGACGAACGCAGCAGAATGGTTCCGTGACCTCTGCGATGCGGAAGACGAAGAGTCCGAGGCATTCAAGGATTGCGTCACGGCCGGCATGGGCTGGACGGAAACCCGCCTCGACTATGAAAGCAACCCGGCTGGTGACCCGAAGATCGAGCGCATCGATCCGATGGAAATGGTGTGGGACTGCCACGCCACGAAAGCCAATCTGGTCGATAGCCGCCGTCGCTGGCGCGTTCGAAAGATGTCGCTGGATGATGCGAAGGAGATGTTCCCGGACGTTGACGAGGACTTGCTGAACGCAGCATGGGCCGAAGAGACGAGCGAGGACTACGAGGCCAACCGCAACAATCCGGCTGAATACTACAAGGGCGAGGGCGAAGAGCCGAAATCGCCGTCCAAAGAAGTGGTCATCGTTGGCTGCCAGTATGAGGAAAAGGAAACCTACTACAAGGCGCTGATCCTGCCCCCGATGGACTCCGGCGCGATGGTGATGGCACAGCCAGCCATGCCGCAGCCGGTCGAAGTGGAGTTGGATGTCGAGAAGCACAAGATTGCGCAGGAGCAGGGCGCTGTTCTCAAGTCGGTAAAGCTGAGCCGCAAGCGTGTCGTCCAGTGCTTTATCGGGCAGGACATTCTCAAGAAGCCGGAACCGACGCAAACCGGGTCGTTCACCTGGAATGTGATGACCGGTCTTTCCGATCACGACAAGGGGACGTTTTACGGCATCGTTCGCCGCGCGAAAGACCCTCAGCGCTGGGCCAACAAGTGGCTTAGCCAGATGATGCACATCCTCAACAGCCAGGCCAAGGGCGGCATTATGGCTGAAAAGGGTGCGTTCGAGGACGTGCGCGAGGCAGAGGCCAACTGGTCGAAGCCGGAAGGCATCACGATCCTGAAGACCGGCGCGCTCTCGAGTGGTGCCGGGTCGATGATCCAGCCAAAGCCCGTTGCGCAGTTTCCTGCCGGTTTCGACCGCCTGATGAACTATGCCGACGAGGCGATCATCAAGTCCACCGGCATCAACATGGAAATGCTGGGCCTTCGTGAGGTCAACCAGCCCGGTGTTCTGGAGCACCAGCGCAAGCAGCAGGGCATTGCGATCCTCGCGACCTTCTTCGACGGGCTGCGCCGCTATCGCAAAATCCAGGGCAGGGCGATGCTTCGCCTCATCCAAGACCATCTGGCCGATGGACGCCTCGTTCGCATTCTCGGGGAGGAACAGGCTCAGTACGCGCCGCTGACCCGCGAGAGTGTCGCGGATATCGAATACGACATCATCGTTGACGACTCCCCGTCCAGCCCGAACGAAAAGGAACGGACGTGGGGCCTGCTGATGCAGATGCTGCCGATGTTCAAGGATGCGTTGACGCCTGCTGCCGGCCTTGCACTGGCGAAACACTCGCCGCTTCCTGCGTCTCTGGTGGATGAACTGAAGCAGCTTGCGGAAGGAACACAGCAGGGCCAGCAGCAGCCTGACCCGATGCAGCAGATAGCCATGCAGATGGAGCAGCAGAAGCTTGCCCTTGAGGGCGAGAAAATGAAGCTCGAAATGGCAAAAATCCAGGGCGAGCGTGAGCGCACGGCATATGAAATGCGCAAGCTTGAGGTCGAGGGCACCTTGGGCGTCATGGAGCAGCAGACGGAACGTCGTCGCATCTCTGCCGACGAACTTGGAACGATCGCAGACCTTCAGAAGGCATCACAGCCGCAGCCGATGCGGCAGTAGACGGTTCGCTGGACCGATTCCAGCGCTCGCCAGCCACAGGCGCATTGTGGCCCCGCAGACGACAGCGTTACGTCGTGACATGAGGCAGTAATGGAAACTCCCGAAACCGAGGCGCTATCCCCGGAAGAACAGGCTTATTTCGACAGCAAGGGCGAAACCCTTGAGCCTGAGAAGGAAGTCGAAAAGCCCGATACTGAAGCCGAAATTGAGGCGGATGAGCCGGAAGTCGAAACCGACGACGACCAGCCCGACGAACCGAAGGCGGCAAAGACCGTTCCCCTCGCGGCGCTGACCAAGACCCGCGAAGAGACGAAGGCGCTGAAGCAGGCTCTCGAAGAGCAGAAGACGCGCAACGCGATCTGGGAAGATCGATGGAATACGCTGCTCAAGTCAGGTCAACAGCCCGCCGAACCACAGACGGCGAAGGACGAAGACCCCGAGCCGGACCCAAACGTTGATATCTTCGCGCATCAGCAATGGCTTGGACGCCAGCTCAAGGCCGAACGCGAAACCCGCACCAAACAGGAGCAGGAGCAGGCCCAGCAGCGCGAGCAGCAGCAGGCCGAGCAACAGGTCTGGAATGCCTGGGAACAGGACGCCAAGACCTACGTGCAGGAAAACGCGGACTTCCCGAATGCCGCTCAGTGGCTTTCGGACTTCCGCGACAAACAACTTGCGGCACTTGGAAAGGTCCAGACGCAGTTCGCTGACCCGAGGGTGCGAAACGCCCAGATCGAACAGGAACTGAAGCAGATCGTCATCGCTGCCAAGCAGCAGGGATTGTCGTCGGCTCAGTTCATTTACGAAATCGCTCAGGGTTACGGCTACACGCCCAAAGCCTCCGAGCCAGAGGCAGACCCGGCAGCTTCGCTGGATCGTCTCGAAAGGGCCGTCAGCGGCTCGACATCACTATCGGCAACGGGTGGCGGTCGTCCTGCGGCTGCTCCTGATGCAGCGGCGATTGCGAACATGTCGCCGGAACAGTTTGGAGCGTGGCTTGCCAAGAATGGCGAGCGTGGCTTCAAGAAGTTGGCGGGTGGATAAGCCTGCCATTTGGAATGAACCGCTGAAGGCCGGTCAAGCCTTCCTCGCCTGACAGAGCGTCACCTGTCGCCCGTCCGATGCTCACGTAGAGCATCCTCGCCAAGCTCGCGGCGTCAAGCGCGCACCTCTCACCAACCATTCAACAGGATCAAAGACAATGGCTGTACATACCATTGGCGTCAACGACGCCTTGGCAGTGAAGCTGTGGTCCAACCGCATGGATGTCGAGGCGCTCAAGGAAACGACCGCCGGCGAATTCATGGGGACGGGCGCAGGCTCTCTCTGCCAGATGATGACTGAAACCCAAAAGGGTGCAGGCGACTCCATCAAGTGGGGCATTCGCATGCTCGCCACTGGTGAAGGCACGACCGAGGCCGAAACGCAGGAAGGCAACGAAGAAGGCCTTACCCGCTATTCGGACAACCTGGTGATCAACGAACTCGGCCACGCACACCGCGTGCGCAACGAGGGGACCATCGATCGCCAGCGCGTTCCCTACAACATGCGCGAAGAGTGCTACGACTCGCTCAAGGACTGGTGTGCTGACCGCATCGACACGTGGTTCTTCAACCAGCTCGCGGGCAATACCGCGCAGTCGAACCTGAAATACACCGGCTTTAATGCGGCAATCGCGCCGTCCTCGGGCCGTGTGATCCGCAAGACGGGCCTGACGACCGACCAGGGCGTTGCTGCCGACAGCACTGCCGTGTTCACGCTGTCGATGATCGACCGCGCCGTCAATGTGGCCAAGACGACCAGCCCGATGCTGCGACCCATCAAGGGCCTCGGCAAGGACGTTGACTACGTGGTCTTCGTCCACCCTGACCAGACGCTTTCGCTCCGCGCCGACACGGCAACGGCGGGCAACTGGTTCGACCTCCAGGGCAAGCGCCTTCAGGGCGGCGAAGCGGACAAGAGCGGCCTCTATACCGGCATGCTCGGCGTCTACAATCGCACCCTGATCGTTGAGAACACTCGTGTTCCTCGGGGCGTTCACTCCACGTCCGGCGTTGCGCAGACCAACACGCGCCGCGCCATCTTCTGCGGTGCGCAGTCGCTGTCCCTCGCCTTCGGCAAGGGCGGCGGCAAGAACAAGTTCAAGTGGGTCGAGGAACTCTTCGACTACGACCGCGAACTTGGCGTCCGTTCGTCCTTCATCGGCGGCATGAAGAAGACGGTGTACAATAATGTCGACTACGGCACGATTGTCATCACTTCCTATGCCGCTCCGGCAGCGTAAGGAGGCTGGACAATGGCAACTGGAACCGTAGCGACTACGGCCCGCAAGTACCATGAAGAGATGGTCCACTATCTGGTGGCTCCCATCGGCTTCGCGAACACTGCGGCCATCACGGTCGGTATTCTGCCGGCCGGTGCACTGATCCTCAAGCCGCTCTCTGGCTTGATGACCCTGACGGCGTTCAACGCCGCCACCACCAACAACTTCAACATCGGCAGCACGGCAGACGACGACCGCTTTGCAACGCTCATTGCCGGTGGTGCGGTTGGGTTCGTCGGCGTGGATGAGAACGACCTGTATGTGTCGGCGGATACGACCGTGACGGCGACCTATGTCCCGACCGGTGCCGCCGCGACGACGGGTTCGGGCTACATCACCATCGCCTACGTGATTGCGAACCGCGCAGCGTAACGCGCAACACAGGGGGCGGCTTTCGGGTCGCCCCTTCTTCTTTTTGGAGGCCGATATGCTCGAACGTCTCGCATCCCTCGGCTTTACGAACGCGGAAGTGCTGATCGAGGGCCAGATCGTCACGACGGTGCGCATTCGCACGTCGAAGGGCTGGACCTACGAACGCTTTCCCAACGACAACCTCGACGCGATCAACGTTTGGTCCGCGCGTCATGAGCCAGAGGCCGTCTGATGGTCATTGCAGTCACGACAGGCGGGCCGATTGACTCCATCGGGCCACTGGTCCCGAGTACATCCCCGTCGTTCTCGAACCTCGTGTCGCAGATTGCCGACGAGATCGATGACACGACGAGCGAATACACCGCGCAAATCCAGACCTCGGTATTCTCCGCAATCCGCTTTTGCGAGCGCAGCACCTACTATTTCAACGAGACGCGCGACGTGACGTTTCAGACGGTGATGGGGCAGGCGTTCTATGGCGTTGCCGATGAGCCGAACATCCCGACGCTGATCCGCATTCAGTTCGCCTATATCGAGGATAATGGGCAGAACCTTGAGCTAATCCGAACCGCGCCCGACTATCTCGAAGTCATCGATGACACGCTGGGGTCGCAGAACAAGCCGGTTCTTTGGACCTACATCAACCAGCAAATCCGTCTCTATCCGGTGCCGAACGCGGCCTACACGATCCGCTTGCAACTCGGCCCCTACCGGCTCGCTCCGATCACCGATCCTTCGGACAGCAATGCCTGGACTGTCGAGGCGTTCGATATGGTCAAGGCGCGGGCGAAATATCTGCTCTACAAGGACATCCTGAAGGACGCTAACCTCGCCGCTGAGGCGCTGAACGACTATCGCGACCAGCATAACGCGCTGATGGGCGAGACGGACGACCGTCACCGCACCGGCGTCATTCGGGCCACCGCATGGTGATGGTCCCCATTGCCGAGTTTCGGCCAGACATCAGCGACCTGAACGGCACCAGCACGGCCAGCATCAACAACGTCCTGTGTGCGGACGGGTCGTATATCCCGTTCCCCAAGCTGGAAAGCTACACGGCAGCACTTGGCGCAAAGCCTCTCGATGCGATTGTCGCGCGGGCCTTGGATGGCTCGGTTTCGATCTTCGCCGGCACCGCGCAAAAGCTGTGGCTGCTCAACAATACAACATTGGCTTGGACCGACGTTTCGCAGGCTCTCGTGACCTATGCCGCGAACGATGACGCACCATGGCGGTTTGCGCAGTTTGGCCCCTATATCGTGGCGGTCAACCCGAACAACGATCCGCAGGTCTACGAGGTTGGGGTATCGACGGCATTTGCCAATCTGGCCGGCAGCCCGCCGCGCGCCTCGGGTATCAGGGTATGGGGGGATTTCCTCGGCCTGCTCGGGCTGACATCCAATCCAGATCGCATTCACTGGTCCGGCCTGAACAACATCAATCAGTGGACGCCGGGGGTCGAAAACAGCGATTTCCAGCAGTTCCCGGATGGTGGACGGGTGCAGGGCGCAACCGACGCGACCAACCCGCTTATTTTTCAGGAAAGGGCCATCCGCAGGGCAACGTTCGTTCCCGGTTCGGTCGAGGTGTTCACGTTCCAGAAGATTCACGAGGCAAGGGGTGCCAAATCGTCCTACAGCGTGGCGACACGCGGTTCCTACGCCTTTTACGCAGATGAGGGCGGGTTCTTCCAGATCGGCGCTGACGGCGCTCTCAACCCCATTGGGTTCGAGAAGGTGGACCGGACGCTGTTCACGAACGTCAAGGCTTCGGACATCGCCCGTATGCGGGGTGTGGTCGATCCGTTCTATTCGCGGGTCTATTGGGCAGTCGATATTGCCGGCCTCGGCAACTATGACACGTTCTACATCTACGACTGGAACTTGCAGAAGTGGACGAAGACGGACGCGGCAATCGTGCTGCATTTCCCCGCTGCGACGACCGGACAGACGCTTGAAGGTCTGGTGGGCGTGTCGGCAAGCATCGATGCGCTGCCGTTCTCGCTCGATAGCAAGGTCTGGCAGGGCGGCGCGCCGGTTCTCGCGGCATTCTCGCTCGACTATCGTCTCGGGTTCTTCTCTGGAACGGCATCCGAAGCCCTGATCACCACGCAGGAAATGGGCGACACGGCAGGCCAGATCACGACGGTGATGGAGCAATATCCGATCGTGGACACGGCGAATGTGGCCTGCCAGGTCGGCAGCCGGTTCCGTCGCAATGACCCGCCTGTCTGGACGACCGAACAGACGCCTTCGTTCAACACCGGCATCGTCAAGAAGCGCAGCCGTGGCCGCTTCCACCGGTTCAGGACGCGTATCGAGGCCGATGCGCAATGGAGCCACTTTCAAGGGGTCGATATCAAGACCATCACCTCGGGGCAGCGATGACCTATCGCGTCGTGAATACCGAAGCATGGCAGTGGGAGCAGCTTGCGCCCTACACGCGCGATGTGACGGCGGCAATGAAAAAACTGGCCGACAAGTTCCCTGACGACGTGACGGTTCAATCGCTCGGGCAGGACATCGTGACCGGCATTCGCCAGTTGTGGCTGATCCTTGATGACAAGGACCGGTTCGTCTCGTTCTGCCTGACCAATGTGCGCACCATCGACGCAACGGGCGTCAAGGTCGTGACGCTTACCAGCCATGCGGGCGAAGCGGGCATCAACTGCGTGCCTGAGATGTGCAGCACCATCGAAGCGTGGGCCAAGGAACAGGGCGCGCATTACACGGCTGCCGAGGGGCGTCGTGGATGGAGCAAGGCGCTCGCGAAGACCGGATACCGGGAATACGCCGTCATTTTTAGGAAGCCTGTCGAATGAGCAAGACGAGCAAGAGCGAAACCGAAAACAAGCCGCCAGCATGGGCGCAACCGCTGTTTTCTAAGTCTGCATCCGACGCGATGGACCTGTACAACTCGGGCTCGGGTGGCAACACATGGATGGGTTCGACCGTCGCGCCGC
>FLYM01002377.1_pt1 | contig 11555 bp, 15 predicted proteins | sample 1122581 | NCBI WGS metagenome assembly FLYM01 (sample SAMEA4346789, study PRJEB14843) | hot springs metagenome | biome: Terrestrial Biome; feature: Habitat; material: Sediment | place: India | collected 2012-06-12 | depth 1760 m
ATGAACATCGGCAGGTGGCAGTTCATTCTTTGGCGGCGTTGGGCATGGCACCCGCCGCACCGCGTCGTTGAAGCCCCGCTCGATTACATCTACGACATTCTCGGACAAGTCGGGCCGCTTGAAATTTCGGCGCTTCAAGGCCCGTTTCAAGCCGCTAACCCCCAACACAAGCAGCCATTAGCTGGCTAGACCTTCGCGGCTTTAAGAACATCGTTCATTCGAGCCTGCCAGCCTGGGCCTGTAGCGCGGAACTTCGCAATCACGTCGGGTTCGAGCAGGAGTGTCACGCGCTGCTTGCCGGACGTAGGCCGGCCAACGGGGCGAACGTGCATGATAGCGCCCGTTTCCTCGCCTTGAGCCACGGCAATGGCCTCGGTCAGCCCCTCGGCAATCTTGTCGTAAGCGCGCTCTTTTGGCTGGAACTGGTTTCGCAAGCCCATGTGCTTCTCCGAATATCGTAAGCACAATATTATTTTCATGCATACGAAATTGCAAGCGCAATCCAGCGCGCATCAGACACGCGGGGAGAGAGATGGCACGTCGCTACATGACAAAGCCCCGCATGGCCCCAATGCCTGAATTGTCGGGCGAAGGACCGGACGCGGAAAGCTATCTCAGCCGCACCGTTCATGAACCAGACAATTCGCCATATCCGACCGGCCTGTTCGATGCCCAGGGTAATGAACTCTACGCCGTCGATGAGATGGAGCCGATTGGCTTCGTGAGGTTCTAGATGGCCAATAAAATACAGGCCGACAATTTGACCCGTCGCGGTGCTGGCCGGCCAAAGGGTTCCCCGAACAAGACCACTCGTGCGGCCAAGGATGCCATTGCATTCGCAGCGGAAGAGCTTGGAGGCGGCGAACGTCTCGCGGCTTGGGCCAAGGAAGCGCCTGAGAACGAGAAGGCATTCTGGTCTTCGATCTACCCGAAACTGTTGCCTTTGCAGGTCAATGGTTCTGTGACGCACGAGGCTGGGAACAGCATCAAGGATCTGATGGAGCGCATCGCAACAAATGGCAAGCGCATCTCAGGCAACGTTTAACCCCGACCAGTTCTTAGACCCGCGTTGGCGGTTGTCGAACCTCTACAAGATCACGGACAAGAGCGGTAAGGCTGTCCCCTTCGTACCAAATACCAGCCAGCTACAGTTTCTTGACGACATCCATTCGCAGAACATCATCCTCAAGGCGCGGCAGCTCGGCTTTACGACGCTCTGCTGCCTGATCTACCTCGACGCTGCAATCTTCAACCCGAACACGCGCGCTGGCGTTATTGCTCACAAGCTGGATGATGCGAAGGTCATCTTCCGCGACAAGATCAAGTTTCCATACGACAATCTGGACGAGGGGATCAGAAGCCAGGTTGCGACGAAGCAGGACAGCGTTGACACACTGACGTTGGCCAACAACTCGTCTATCCGCGTTTCGACATCGATGCGGTCGGGAACGCTTCAATATCTGCACATCTCCGAGTTCGGCAAGATTTGCTCGCAGTACCCTGAGAAGGCCCGCGAGATTGTCACCGGCACACTGAACGCGGTCGAAGCCGGTCAGTTCGTTGTCATCGAGTCCACTGCCGAGGGGCAGGAGGGCAAGTTCTACGAGATGACGCAAGCCGCGCGTCGTGCTCAGGCGGCAGAAGCGCCGCTAACGTCTCTCGATTACAAGTTCCATTTCTTTCCTTGGTGGAAGGATGACGCTTACACGCTGCCCAACGCGCACTTCTTCATCAGCGATGAGGATCGCGCCTATTTCGACAAGCTCGAAGCGCAGGGCATCAAGACAACCGAAGCGCAGCGGTGCTGGTACGTCAAAAAGGCTGAAACGCAGGGCGGCGACATGCGCCGCGAGTATCCTTCGACACCGGATGAGGCATTCGAACAGGCGCTGGAGGGCGCGTACTTCAGCCACGAGATGTTGGCGGCATCTAAGCAGAAGCGCATCGGTGCTTTCCCATATATGCCAACGGCAGTCGTCAACACCTTCTGGGATTTGGGCCGGAACGACTTCAACACCATCTGGCTTCACCAGTTTGTGGACGGCTTTCATCGGTTCATCGGGTATTACGAGAACTCCGGTGAGTTCATAGGCCACTATGTCTCATGGTTGCGAGAATGGGCGGCTGAGCGCAACGCAACCTTTGGCGAGCATTACGTTCCTCACGATGGTGACCGCCAGTCCTTGTGGCTGGAGAACGGCACGCTCGACGTGATGGACAAGCTCAACTTTCGCCCGAACGTGGTTGAGCGCCCGACGAACAAGACGCTGAGTATCAACGCTGCTCGCTCCAAGCTAGCGCTGAGCGTTTTCGATGAGCAAGGCACTTCGACTGGCCTTAACCGCCTTCGTTCATACCGCAAGGAATGGGACGAGTTGCGCGGCGTTTGGAAAGACAAGCCCCGTCACGACGACGCATCTCACGGTGCTGACGGATACCAGACATTCGCAACGAGTGATTACGAGCCGCCGCGCCATGTTTCTCGCGGCAGGTATGGCGGTTCCTCGTCTGCGTCGAACACATCATGGATGTCTAGCTGATGGCTGAAGAGATCGAAGTCGTTCGCGACGATGGCGAAGCCGACGAGCTGACGGCGAAGCTCAAGGAGTGGTTTCGCCACGACATCAAGCACACGCTTGAATGGCGCAAGGAAGCGCGTGAGGATTTCGAGTTCTACGCTGGCGACCAGTGGTCGAGGGACGACATCGACGCGCTGAAGGCCAAGAACCGGCCTGCCATGACGTTCAATCGCGTGGCCCCGCTGGTGAACGCTGTCGTCGGCTCGGAAATCAACAACCGCCGCGAGGTCCAATACATCCCGCGCGAGATGGGCGATGCTCAGGCCAATGAGCTTCTGTCATCGGCCGCTGAATGGTTCCGCGACCAGACGGAAGCCGAGGACGAAGAGTCCGACGCCTTCGAGGATGCTGTCATTTCCGGCATGGGCTGGACGGACACGAGCCTTGATTTCGAGGAAGACCCGGACGGAGCGCCCAAGGTTCGCCGCCTCAACTGCCTGAAGATGGCGTGGGACTGCAACGCGGTTAAGCCGAACCTTCAGGATGCCGAGCGCCTTTGGTATGTGGACGAGATGCCATATTCCAAGGCGCGTGAGATGTTCCCGGATGCGCCGAAGGAAATGCTTCACGCCGGCTGGGCGAAGACGCTGGAAAGCGACCCGACAGACCCGCACGACCAGGACGCAGCCGACCGCTACACGGGCGAGCAGAACGAGTATGTAGACCACGCTCAGGGCCGCACGACGAATTGCACCATTGTCGAATGCCGCTGGTTCGAGCGTGAGGTCTACTATCGCGGGCCCGACATGATGACGGGCGAGCCGCGTGAATATGACGAACGTCAGGTCAAACTGATCCGCAAGGACTTTCCGGACTTCCCGGTTGTGCGCCAGACGCGCAAGGTCGTGCGTCGTGCATTCATCGGCAGGGAGGTGCTGGGTCAGCCCGATAAGCCTCTTGTGCCTCCTGGTATGTTCGGCTGGGAGTGCGTGACCGGCTATCGCAACAAGATCAAGGGCCAGTTCTACGGCATCATCCGCGCGGCCAAAGACCCGCAGCGCTGGTCGAACAAGTATTTCAGCCAGGTCATGTTCCTGCTCAACAGCCAGTCGAAGGGCGGCATTGGGGCAGAGCGCGGCGCGTTCGAGGACGACAATCAGGCCGAGTTGAGCTGGGCCAAGGCTGACGAAATTACGTGGTTCACGAAGGGCGCGCTGTCCGGTTCCGCACCGAAGTTCATTCCAAAGCCTCAGGCCAATTTCCCGGCCGGGTTCTTCACGCTCTTCCAGGAGAGCAAGGAGGCTATCAGCCAGGTTACAGGCCTGTCGCAAGAGTTTCTTGGCACGCGTGAGGTCGATCAGGCGGGCGTACTGGAATACCAGCGCCGGCAGTCGTCTCTCAACCTTCTCGCGTCCCTGTTCAACAGCCTTCGCCGCTATCGCAAGCGCCAGGGCAAGGTGATGCTGTTCCTGATCCAGAACCATCTGAGCGATGGGCGTCTGATCCGCATCGTTGGCGAGGACAAGAAGGAATACGTCCCGCTGACCAAGGCGGCGATTGCCGACAAGGCCTATGACATCATTGTCGATGACGCGCCGAACAGCCCGAACGAGAAAGAACGCACGTGGCAGATCATCATGCAGATGCTGCCGATGATGAAGGACTTCATGACGCCAGAGAGCGCGCTTGAGGTGCTGAAGTACTCGCCTCTGCCCGCTTCTCTCGTTGACCGCTGGTCGAAGAAGGCAATGGAGGCACAGCAACAGGCCGAACAGAACCGCCAGCCTTCGCCGGAAGAGGTGAAGATGATGGCAGAGCAGCAAAAGCACCAGATGGACATGGCCGGCAAGGCTGCTGATTTGCAGGTTGACCAGGCCAAGAACGAGATGGCGATCCAGAAGGACAGCATTGACCTGTTCATGAAGCAGCAGGAGGCCGCTCTGGATATGCGCGTCGAAGAGCAGAAGGCGGCGGCTCAATTGATGCAGATCGCGGCCAAGGCCCGAGCCAACGACATCGCACAGCAGAACGCCAACACCCGCCGCACGTCGAGCGCCAAATGACGATGGCCTTGGGCGCTGTGCTCATCTGGGCTGTATGGGTTGCCGCTCGTGTAATGTGGGCAAGCGGCATGTGGCTCGTGGGGTTTGTTGAGTGGCATTTGCATGGGAAGGGCTGCATCTACTGTCGTCCCTGGGGACGCAAATCGCCATTCCGAATTAACTGAAATTCCAGCCGCTAGGGCTGGCTTCGTCCGCGTGAACGCATCACGCTTCGAATGCCCACGTTACGGGCGAAATGGTGAAACATGGCAGACAACGCACTAGAGGACGCAAGACTTGCGGCACTCCAAGGGGGCGCGTCAAACGCAGTCGCAACATATTATCCAGATAGCAGTGAAGTCGGCGTAGCCTTTGAAAAGGCAGAGCGCAAACATGCGCTTCGTATCAAGTTGAGCCGCAACGAGCCAGCCCATCGCTACACTGACGAAATCAGGGAGTTTGTTCGCGCGTGGCAGCCTAAGGAGGCCAGCGCATGATCGAGAACCAGGAAACCAACGTCGGGGGCGATGCTCTCTCTGACGCGGAACAGGCCTACTTCCAGACCGGAGGCGAGGCCGAGATCACGGATGCGGGCGCACCTCCCGAGCAGGTTCAGGAGCCTGATGCGGGTGCCCAGCAGGCCGATAACGCCGACCCCGAGCAGGAGGACGATGCGGGCAATGAGTCGGAAGACGGCTCCGAGCCTCGCAAAAGCCGATATGTTCGGCACGGTGCTTTTCATGCCGAGCGGGAAGAGCACAAGAAGACCAAGGCCCAACTTGAGGAAATTACTCGAAAGCAGGCGATCCTGGAGGATCGTTGGAACACACTTCTGAAGGCTGGGCAGCCGCAACAAACGGAACAGCCGGCAGACGACACGCCGCCCGATCCGAATGAAGATGTGTTCGCCGCCCTCAAATGGACGCAGGACCAGCTTCTCGCGTCCAGGAAGGCCGAACAGGAGCGCACGCAGGCTGAACAGGCCCGTCAGCAGCAGACGCAGCAGGAACAGGCCGTGTGGAGTGCCTGGGAGCAGGACGCCCGCAGCTATGTGGCTGAGAACGCGGACTTCCCGAACGCCGCCAAGTGGCTGTCTGACTTCCGCGACAAGCAGCTATCGGCGCTTTCAAAGGTCCAGACGCAATTCGCTGACCCGGCCGTCCGCAACGCTCAAATCGAGCAAGAGCTGAAGCAGATCGTCATCGCTGCCAAACAGCAGAACATGTCATCGGCTCAGTTCATCTACGAAATCGCTCAGGGTTACGGCTACACGCCGACCACGCCTGAGCCAGACGCCAACAAGCAGCACCAGTTGCCCGACAGCCTTGCCAAGGTCGCGCAGGCAATGGGTGCTTCGAAGACCATCGCCTCGAATCCGGGCAAGGGCAGCAATGACCCGACCTCGCCCGAGGCCATCGCCTCCATGTCCGACAAGGAATTCTCGGCCTGGATAGAAAACCCTGAAAACGCTCGCAGGTTTCAGCGCATGATGGGAGCGGGCTGATGGGGGAATGTGTCTTCTGCTCTGCGGGTCCATGTAGCGGGGATTGCAAGCGCTACCACGCTCCATGCCCAACACGCGAGGAATTTCGAGCGCAATTCATCATCGCGGCAATCCGCGCGGGTGAGCCGCATAGATACATCCACTCGATAGCGAAATCGATGGATGAAGCCGAGAAGTACGTTTTCGGCTCGTAACGACTAAAGCCCCGGCCACGGCTTGAAACTGGCCTTCGTTTCGCCCTGAACGTCATCAGCGCCCCACGCCAATGGGTCAACTGGCTTCGCCCGATCGCAGCGTCATCGCGACAGCAACCCACGACATCAAACATCTCTCATAGGAGGCCAACATGGCCGTTACGACCTATGGGGTGAACGATGCGCTTGCCGTCAAACTCTGGTCCAAGAAGCTGGCTGTCGAAGTCAGCAAGGCCACTGCGATTGCACCGCTCATCGGCACCTCTTCCAGCTCCATCATCCAGCTCAAGGATGAAACCCAGAAGGGCGCAGGCGACCGCGTGACCTTCGGTCTGCGCCGTCAGCTCGTCGGCTCGGGCGTTTCGGAAGGCACCATCCTCGAAGGCAACGAAGAGGCTCTGGCGACCTATTCCGACGCGATCATGATCAACGAGCTTGCGCATGCGGTTCGCGTCAAGAACGAAGGCACCATCGACGTTCAGCGTGTCCCGTTCAACCTGCGTGAGGAAGCCAACGCCGGTCTGGTTGACTGGTATGCCGACCGCATGTCGATGACGGCGTTCGTCCATTGGGGTGGCTTCACCGCTCCCACGATGGCTTTCGAAGGCCGCACCATCAATATGTCGCCGGTCTTCTACGGCTTCAATGCGCCCATCGCGCCTTCGGCTTCCCGCCATGTGTGGGCAGACGCCACTTCGCCGGCAACCAACGACGCCGACGAGGATATCGTTGCGGAAGATGTGTTCAACATCCAGCTCATCGACAAGGCCGTTGAACGCGCCAAGCTTGCCAATCCGAAGATCCGCCCTGTGCGGGTCGATGGGTCGGACAAGTACGTGATGTACCTGCACCCGACGCAGGTTACCTCGCTGCGCACCAACACCTCTACGGGCCAGTGGCTCGACATCACGAAGGCGGTCTACCAGGGCTCGCGCCAGAACAACCCGATCTATTCGGGCGCTCTGGGCGAGTACAACGGCGTCGTCCTGCGTGAGTCCGAGCATGTCGTTCCTGGCGTCAACTCGTCCACTGGTGCGCAGATCACCACGGTTCGCCGTGCGGTGCTTCTGGGCGCTCAGTCGATGGTTGCGGCCTTCGGCATGAAGTTCTCCCCGTCCAAGTACAAGCTGGTGGAAGAAACCTTCGACTATCAGCGCGAACTCGGCGTCGCTGCAAAGACCGTCTTTGGCATGAAGAAGACCGTGTTCGACAGCACGGACTTCGGTGTCATCGTCGTGTCTTCGTATGCGAACCCGGCATAAGGAGGCCTGAACATGGCTACCAATGAACCTGCCAAGCTGGGTCGCCAGCTTGCTCTCCAGGCCGTTCACTACCTCCGCAAGGATTTCACCTTCGCGGATACGGGTGAACTCGTGGTCGGCATCCTGCCGGCCGGCGCGGTGATGCTGAAGCCGCTTTCGGGCGTCTCGGTTCACACCGCGTTCAACAACGGCACGACCAACACGCTCAACGTTGGCACGACCGCTGATGATGACCTCTACGGCACGGCGCTTGCGATTGGCTCGATTGCCTTCGTACCGCTGGACGAGGCGGTTTCGCAGCGCGTGGACGTGGAAACCACGATCACGATCACGCAGGCCGTATCAGGCACGGCGGCTACGGCCGGCGCGGCCACGGCGGTCATTGCCTACCTCGTTGACAACGACCAGTGACACTAAGCGGGGCGGCTTCGGTCGCCCCGTCCTTCCTCAGGAGGCCTCATGATCGACCTCGACACCGATTGGGCGCTTGTGGACTTTGACGACAAGAAGCCGACGCCAGAAGCGCCGAAGGGCACATGCCCCAAATGCGGCAAGCACATCGGGCGCGGCCTGCATTTCCACGTGAAAGCCTGCGAGGGCAAGAATGCTTGAGCATCTGGCCTCCCTCGGCTTCACGAACGCCGAACTTCTCACCAGCGACGGGCCTGTCTGGACGGTGCGCATTCGCACGTCGAAGGGCTGGGTCTACGAGCGCTTCCCAAGCGATGGCGCGGCTGCTCTTGATGTCTGGGCCACCCGTCACAAGCCTGAGGTGAAATAATGGTCATTCAGGTCACGACTGGCGGTCCAATCGACTCCATTGGCCCTCTCGTCCCGAACACGACGCCTTCGTTCTCCAATCTCGTCGCGCAGATCGCAGACGACATTGACGATACGACGAGCGAATACACCGCGCAAATCCAGGCGTCGGTCTTCGAGGCCATTCGCTTTTGCGAGCGCGAAATCTACTATTTCAACCAGACGCGCGATGTCACCTTCGCGACGGTTGAGAACCAGCAGTTCTACGGCGCTGCCGACAACGAGCAAATCCCGCGTCTTGGGGGCATTTCCGCTGCATGGAGCGAGGATGCGCAGGGGCAACGCACGACGCTGTTGCGCTGGCGTCAGCAGGACATGGAGAGCCTGTCGGACAATTCGGCGGCGAAGGGCGAGCCCTACGCGTTCACCTATTACGACCAGAAAATCCGGCTCTACCCGATCCCCGGCGAAACCGCGCACACGATCCGCCTGCAACTGACGCCCTACCGCCTCGCGCCAATCTCCGACCCTTCGGAGAGCAACGCCTGGACGACAGAAGCCTTCGACATGCTGCGCGCGCGGGCGAAATACTCGCTCTACAAGAACATCCTGAAGGACGCCAATCTCGCCGCCGAAGCGCTGAACGACTACAACGAGCAGCACTTGGCGCTCAAGGCCGAAACCTCACGCCGCAATGGAACGGGCGTGATCGTGGCGACGGCGTTCTGACATGGTGATGGTTTCGATTGCCGAGTTCAGGCCCGACATCTCGGACCTCAACCGGGACGCAACGGCTGATATTCTCAACGTGCTGTGCGCAGACGGCTCATACATGCCGTTCCCGATGCTTGAGCCGTACACAACGGCCCTGGAAGCCAAGCCGCTCAATGCCTTCATGGCGCGGTCACTGACGGGTGATATTCGCATCTTCGCCGGGACGGCAGGCAAGCTCTGGCTGCTCGATAACACCGATCAGACATGGGACGACGTTTCGCAGGCGGCAACGACCTATGGAGCGACCGAAGCCGCGCCTTGGGCCTTCGCGCAGTTCGGGCCTTATGTCGTCGCGGTCAATGCGAATGATGATCCGCAGGTCTATGATCTGTCATCCAGTTCAGCATTTGCCGATCTGGCCGGTTCCCCGCCGCGCGCATCCGATGTGAGGGTATGGGGCGATTTTCTGGTTCTTCTCGGGCTCACGTCCAATCCCGACCGCATCCAGTGGTCCGGCCTGAACGACATTGAGGAATGGACGCCGGGAACGGCAAACAGCGATTTCCAGCAGTTCCCGGATGGGGGTAGGGTGCAGGGCGCGACCGACGCGACGAACCCGCTCGTGATCCAGCAACGCGCCATTCGCAGGGCAACATTTGTCCCTGGTTCGGTGGAAGTTTTCACGTTCCAGAAGGTGCATGAGGCAAGGGGCGCAAAATCGGCCCTGAGCGTGGCAACGCGCGGTTCTTTTGCATTCTATGCAGATGAGGGCGGTTTTTTTCAGATCGGCCCTGACGGGGCGCTTACGCCGATTGGCTATGAAAAGGTCGACCGCACCATCTTCCAGAACGTCAAGGCGTCGGACATTGCCCGCATCAGGGGCATCGTGGACCCGTTCTATTCGCGCGTTTATTTCGCCGTCGATGAAGGCGGGTTGGGCGATTATGACACATTCTATGTCTACGACTGGAACCTGACACGCTGGACCAAGACCGAGGCTGCAATCGTCCTGCATATTCCGGCTGCTACGCCGGGGCAGACGCTTGAGAGCCTGGACGATATTTCGGCAAGCCTCGACTCCCTGCCGTTCTCGCTGGACAGCAAGGTGTGGCAGGGCGGGGCACCTGTTCTCGCGGCCTTCGACAAGAACAATCGCCTCGGGTTCTTTTCGGGCAACAGCGCCCGCGCCATCGTCACTACGCAGGAGATGGGCGATACGGCGGGCCAGATCACGACCGTGATGGAGCAATATCCGGTTGTCGATACCGCGCTCTTGTCATGTGCTGTCGGCACGCGCTTTCGCCGCAACGACCCGGTCATCTGGACGAACGAGTCGCCGCCTTCCTTCAATACGGGTGTTGTCAAGAAGCGCAGCCGTGGCCGGTTCCACCGCTTCCGCACGACAATCGAGGAAGGTGCGCCATGGAGCCACTTCCAAGGGTCGGACGTGAAGACGATCACCTCGGGGCGGCGATGAAGCTCTACCTGCGCGACCGAAACGCGATGCTGTGCGCCGAATGGGCAACCCGCATACCGAGCGCCGATGTTGAGCAAGGCGATATCTTTGCGCGCCCCGCGACGGCAATTGTTAGCCCCGCAAACTCGTTTGGGTTCATGGACGGCGGCATTGACCTCGCCTACTCGCAGCGGTTCGGTTGGGACGTCCAAACGCGGTTGCAGGGAATTATCAAAGACGAATTTGACGGGGAAATACTTGTCGGACAGGCGGTCACATTGCCGACATCCGATGAGGATTTCCCGCACCTCATTTGTGCGCCAACGATGCGTATTCCGAAAATTATCGAGGACCCGAACGCAATCTATTTGGCTACTCGTGCCGCCATTCGCTGCGCGGTTAAGGCGGGGTTCGACAACATTCTCTTCCCCGGCATGGGAACGGGCTGCGGACAAGTGAGGCCCGAATGGGCGGCTGCAATGATGGCGGCTGGCATCGCGGACGGGTTGAACCCGCCTGCATATCCGCAATCATGGGCAGAAGCGTCTCAGCGTCACTACGGGTGCCGTCCATGACCTATCGCGTCGTGAATACGCAGGATTGGCAATGGGAACATCTCGCGCCCTACACGAAGGACGTGACGGCGGCGATGAAGAAGCTGGCCGACAAGTTCCCCGAGGACGTGACCGTTCAATCGCTGGGGCAAGACATCGTCACCGGCATTCGTCAGCTTTGGTTGATCCTGGATGAGAACGACAAGTTCGTCTCGTTCTGCCTGACCAATGTGCGCACCGTCGATGCGACGGGCGTGAAGGTGGTGACGCTGACGAGCCATGCGGGGGAGGCGGGCATCAACTGCGTTCCCGAGATGTGTCGCACCATAGAAGAATACGCATGGAGTATCGGCGCAGACTTCTGCGCGGCGGAAGGCCGGCGCGGTTGGAGCAAGGCGCTCGCAAAGCAAAATTATCGGGAATACGCCGTGATTTTCCGGAAGCCCCGGCCTGCTAGCCTGACAGGAGGCGACCATTTCTAAGACCTCGAAATCAACTCAAGAGAACAAGCCACCGGCTTGGGCCCAGCCCCTTTTCGAGACTTCCGCGTC
>FLYM01008798.1_pt1 | contig 11510 bp, 6 predicted proteins | sample 1122581 | NCBI WGS metagenome assembly FLYM01 (sample SAMEA4346789, study PRJEB14843) | hot springs metagenome | biome: Terrestrial Biome; feature: Habitat; material: Sediment | place: India | collected 2012-06-12 | depth 1760 m
CGACGAAGACGAGGGTGCTTTCTTTCAAACGGAAGACAATACTGACTTACCGCCGCTGGATTTATACCTGGAACAAAAGAAAGGTGCCGCCCGCTTTAGCGACAAATACCTGCAAACCGGCCTGGTTCCTGCCAAATTAGATAAAGCCCTGCTTAAACTGGAAACTGAAGCCCATACACTGCTGCAAGAACAAGGTATTGAAGTGCTGTACCTGGCGCTGGGCTTTTTGCAATGGCAGGATACCGGCAACGCCACCGTTTCCCGCTATGCACCCTTAATTCTAGTGCCCGTTGAACTGATCCGTTCCTCTGCCCGTGACAGCTTTAAACTGCGTTACACCGGCGAAGATCTCGGCTCTAACCTCACATTAGCCGCAAAGCTACGTACTGAATTTAAACTTCAACTGCCAGCCTATACTGATGAGATGCGTGTTGCAGACTATTATCAACTGGTATCAGATGCGGTAACCGCGCAACCCTCATGGCGGGTACATCCGGATAAAATTGGTTTGGGCTTGTTTTCATTTGGTAAATTCCAAATGTACACCGACCTCGATCCCAGCAGCTGGCCGGAACACCGAAAGCCTTCGCAACTGCCACTGATCGGCCGTTTATTCCGCGACGGTTTTACTGACACGATCGACGTCAACCCCGACGATCTAAATCATCCGGAGAAATTGCATCTGGTTAAAGATGCCGACTCCAGCCAAATTGAAGCTATCTTAGCCATGAAATCGGGTGCCGATCTGATTATTCAAGGGCCACCTGGCACCGGCAAATCCCAAACCATCACCAACATCATTGCCGAGGCCGTGGCATTAGGCAAAAAGGTACTTTTTGTCGCACAAAAAATGGCGGCGCTGGAAGTGGTTAAAAAGCGTTTGGATGAAACACATCTCGGTTACGCCGTACTGGAATTACATAGCCATAAAAGCACTAAAAAAGCGGTATTAGGATCGATTGCAGAGTCGCTGGAACAAGGGCGGCCGCAAACCGCCAGCCGGGAAAAAGAATTTAATGAACTAAGCGCGGCAAAACAGCAACTGGATGCCTATGTAGAGGCAATCCGAAAACCCATTTTACTAAGTGGTATTAATTATATCGAGGCACTGGGTACCTTATTACAGCTAAAACATACCAAGCCCGACACCACACTGCCCGTTATACCCTTTAGCTATTTTGAACACTTTACTGCTGAGCAGTATCAGGCTGTCAGAAAACACGTTAACGACATCGCCCAACATATTGCACGCATCGGTGAACCCGCCGCCCATCCTTTTTCGATGTCGGGCCGCGTTGATTTTTCGCCTGCGCTACAACAAGCTTTAACCTCGGCGATCACTGAGGCAAGCCGGTTACTTAGCCAGCTTGAAACTGACGCCATGACACTTAGCACAGCGCTGCAATTCGCCACACCACAGCATTTACAAGACATCACACCGCTTCTCGCCACGGCAAGCTGGCTCAGTGAGTTGCCGGATCTCAAGTATATTAAAGTCGACAACCCACTTTGGCAGGAACAACAAAAACGCATTGAAAATGGCCTCCGTTGTTTGGCGAATTTGCAAACACTGCAAACCACCTTCGAGCAACACTTTATCGCTCAGGCACTGGATGCCGACCTGCTTAGCATTCGCCAGGGGCTGATTGGCCGCACAGATAAATGGTGGCGCTTTTTGTCATCGGCTTATCGACAGGCAAAAACACAGCTTAGCGGCTTGTTGCGGGGCAGCTTACCGGCCTCGGCTAACGAGTGGCTTAGCTTACTGGATACCGGGCTAAACTACCAAAGTGCAAAAAAGGAGCTCGCCAGCTATCAAGACGTATTCACACAGGTTTTTGCCGCAAACTGGCAAGGTGAATTATCCGATCACCCAAAGCTACAACAGATCTTCGCTTGCATCAGCCACTTTTATAGTCAGGTAAGCAATAACGAGTTACCACCAAGCTTGGCTGGCGTCATTGATCGAGGTATTGATAAAGTGATGCTGCGCCAACAGGCAAACGCGCTTAGCACGTTACATCAGGCTATCGCTGCGCAGCTCAACACGCTACAAGAACTGTTACAGATCAACAGCAGTGCCCCTGCGTGCCCGCTAACAACAGCGCCGCTTGCCCAGCTTAAGCGTTGGTTGAATGGTTGGCAAAATACCGCTCTACTCTATGATTTCGCCCGCTATAACCAAATTATTGCCGCCTTAGCGCCTTTTAACATTACGCCATTTACCGAACTGGCCTTTAACTGGCAAGCCGATCCAGCGCTGCTGGAAATGTTGTTCGAGCTAAGCTATCACCAAGGCTTAGTTGATTATGCCTACGACAGTGCAGAGGCTATCCGGCGCTTTGATCGTAATAAGCACGAGCAAACCCTGCGCGAATTTAAACGTATCGACGGCGAGAGCTTGTTCTTTGCGCAAGAACTGCTGGTTAACCGGCTGTATGAACAACTGCCGAAAAAAACCGCCAAAGGTGAAATGGAACTGGTACTGCGCGAGCTGGGTAAAAAAAGCCGCCATATCCCCATCCGCAAACTCTTGGCTGAGGCCGGTAATGTTATTCAACAAATCAAACCCATCTTTATGATGAGCCCGATGTCGATAGCGACGTATCTAAAACAAGGCGCGCTGGAGTTTGATTTAGTGATCTTTGATGAAGCCAGCCAAATCCCTGCCCCCGACGCCCTTGGCGCCATGTTACGGGGGCGGCAAGTTATTGTCGTCGGCGACAGCAAACAAATGCCACCCAATAATCTCTTTGGTAAGGCCGTAGAGCTGGAAGAAGAAGAGCTAGAAAACAGCGCCACCGCAGAAATGGAAAGCATTTTGGCGTTAATGCAAGCCCGTGGAGCGGCCAGTAAAATGTTACGCTGGCATTATCGCTCACGCCACGACTCGCTGATTGCCGTATCAAACGATCAATTCTACCAAAACCGCTTAGTCGCCTTTCCAAGCCCGGGCTTTCATGCCGATGCCACCGGCCTTAAGTACCGCTATTTACCTGACACCCACTACGACAGAGGCGGCTCGCGTACCAATGTGGGCGAAGTGAAAGCGGTGGTGGCCGCCGTGCTGGAACATGCGTTAAACAAGCCCCATTTGTCGCTGGGCGTCGTGGCCTTTAGCTTAGCGCAACGCGATGCCATTATCCTAGAGCTGGAAAAAGAGCGCCGCTTACATCCGGAAACCGATGCCTTTTTTGCCCACCACGCCGCCGGGGATGAATTCTTCGTAAAAAATCTGGAAAACGTGCAAGGTGATGAACGCGACGTCATTTATATCAGCATTTGTTACGGCAAAACCAACAGCGGCCAGCTTAGCCAAAACTTCGGGCTATTAAACAAGCCCGGTGGCGAACGGCGTTTAAATGTATTAATTTCCCGTGCCCGTCTGGCCATGGAAGTGTTTGCCAACTTTAAGGGCGATGAACTAACAGTGACTGCCGACAGCCCCTTTGGCGTTCGCGCGCTGCAAATCTTTTTAACTTTTGCCGAATCCGGCCAACTTAATAAACTGCAGGAAAAAGCGCAGGAAAAGAACTTCGCCTTTGGTGCCCTGCTCCATCAAGCCATTCAGCGTTTAGGCTATCAGGTGGCAAGCAAGGTGGGCAGTCAGGGCTACTATATTGATTTAGCCGTTCGCCACCCACAAGATGCCACTAAATTTGTGTTAGCACTAGAATATGATGGCGCAGGTTATTATCAAGCTGCCTCAGCGCGCGATCGCGAGCGGCTACGCCAGAGTGTACTGGAAGGACTGGGCTGGAGTTTTGAGCGAATTTGGTCAACCGATTGGTTTCGCGATCCCGATGCAGAGCTGCAGCGTTTAAAAAGCCTCATAGACAAGGCCATCGCGCAACACGATAACCTTATGCAAGCACTGACAGCACAAGCCAGCGGTGCAAAACAACTTCGCAGCGCGCCCGTTAGCCCAGCGCCGCAGGCATCCCCGATACAACGGGTTGAAGCAGAACCCGACGAGTTTACCGCCTGCAACACCCCATACCAGAAAACGGATATTTCCAAACTCAATATCCCGATGGTCGACGATTTTAGTGCTATTCCGCTAAGCGTACTGGTTAATGCCGTTGAGCGCATAGTCGAAACCGAATACCCCATTTACAGCAGCTTAGTCGCAACCCGCTTATCTAACGCGGCTGGCCTGATGCGTGTTGGCGCCAAAATTAAACGCACGGTAGATCACGCCATCGCCAGCGCGGCAAATAAAGGCCTAATACGAATAGATAACGATGAAGTGCTATGGCCGCAAGGTCGCAGTACCGTAAAACTACGCAATTGGAATGCCGCCGACGCCAGCACCCGTAAACTGGAAAACGTTTGCGATGCCGAGCTAACCAATGCGCTAATGCTTACCGTGCAAGATGCCCATGCCATAAGCACAACCGACGCCGCTGCCGCCGCGTTGGGCCTGCTGGGCTTTCAAAGAGCTACCGCCACAGCAGTAGAGCGGATGAGTAAATTAGCGCAGCGGCAGTGTGATAAAGGGGTATTGGTTTGTGAGAATGAGCGGTTGAAGATTACGGTGAAATGACCGGATGATGTTAAGGTTTAATAAACGATCACCATAGCTCTTTTGTAACCAATGCCAAATACTGCTAATGAAGGTTATAATTAAATACCGATAAATTAAGTCGGAGTTCTTGAAAACCCAAGATGATGAAACTTCATCAAATCACCACGAAAATTTAGTAAAGGCGTGAAGGAATATAAATGATAAGAAGGAAAGCTGGATTATATGTCATATCCCTCTGGCTATTGTTTTTTCTAGTTATAATTATAACTGTCAAGATACCAACTTGCTGGGGAAGCCAGTGTGAGTTCATAGGATTTGAAAATCTTGACTCAGCGATAATTGTTCCATTTGTGTGCCTGGGATGCTTGGCTTGGGGAGCATTTGAATATAATCGTTTTAAGTTCGATATAAAGGGTTCCACCAACCTTCCCTTCAAGCTTGTCAAAGTTGAGAGTATTAACTATGAACACCTAACCTTTTTAGCTACTTATATCATTCCATTAGTAACCTTTGACTTTGAAAGTACTAGGTACCTCATTGTATTAGCTTTGCTACTCGTCTTCATGGGTGTGATATATATTAAAACTGACTTATTTTATGCAAATCCATCTTTAGCATTGCTGGGCTTCCATATATACAAAGCTGATGGAGAGTTCAAAAATAATGAAACAAGACAAAATATTATAATAATCACTCAATACAAACTTAAAACTTCAGATAGAGTTTCATATATAAAATTAGATGAGAGAATTTACTATGGAGAGATCATAAAATGAACAAGGAAGATCTTAACAACAAGTTGGAATATTTTTCAAAAAACTTCAATCAGATTGGGGTTACTGTATACGTGATATTAAAAGATCGAGACTATCCACAAAAGTTAGATATAAAGGGAGAAGACCTTCCTTCTATTAAAAAAATGTTTGTTGATAGCCTACAGAAGTCGATCATATTGGATGAGAGCATTCAAGTATTACCTTTATCTACCTCTGATGAGAGAGTAAATGTTATCTATGAATACGATATAGACGTCCCTGAAAAACTTCAATGCCTTCAGGCTGTACTCGAATCAGATGAGCAGAAAAAGTTTGATTTAAAAAAAGATGAAATTAATTCAGTGATTGCACTAATCATTGAACTGGGAGATGAGCAAAGCCAAGTAGTACTATATAAAACAATGTCTCAAGTGAACATATATGGTCGCGCTAGCTTTTTCCTCAAGAAATCAGCGCAAAGGTTTGAAGAGTTAAAAGAGGAATTTTTTCGGATAAGTCCAAATTTTCAATTTTTAAGAATAGATAGCTCTCTTTTGGTAGTGGACTTGAAAACGCTGGAAAAATTTTTTGGCTTTCATGAAGTAATAAAGAAGGAAGCTCTTCTGGGTGTAAAAGCAATAGAAAATATTAAGCTCGTAGAGAACCCTGAGACCTTACATGAATTGATTGATGATTTAGCAACTGCAAGGAAACTTAAAAAAGTAGCTAAAGCCTCTCCAGTTTTGAGGGCGGGTATTGATAACCATAAAATTATTCAGTTTTGTAAAATATACCCTTCGTTGAAAGGCAGAATTAAATTCAATGCTACAGGTGATAAGATTCAGTTAGATACAAAAGTTTCGAAAAATTTATTTATTCAATTACTAATGGATGACCTTTTAACATCTGAGCTAACAAGCTTTCATTATACTAGCTTAGCAAAGGACGAAGCAGATAAGCCAGCGCCAGAAGAAGTCAAAAGCGAGTAACAGATACAATTTGAGCAACACTTAGGGGAGGGCTTGCACGTTAACTTTTGGTTAATAGTAAAACGCAAGACCCGTTCCTGTTTTAAATCCATCAGACGGAGAACTTTGAAATCCTTGGATGGTGCTGCGTCAAGTTTTTAAAAAGCCATTCTATGATTATGCCCTATTTCCCCATACCGAAATAGGCACCAGACAAGTGTCGGTAAAAATTTGAATTTATATTATTTTCAAAAATAGTCTCGTATTGATTTTAATAGTTTGAATGTATATTGAATTCCGAACGATATACAGAACTCAAGTATAATAAAAAGGAGTCAACGACAAGTGAAAGTTTCAAGTTTGAAAATTCAGAATTTCCGAGGCATTCGTAGCGGTTTTGTCAGGTTTGGAATTCATCCCGTCCTTGTCGGCGACAATAACACTGGAAAAACAACTATAATTGAAGCCCTCTCACTTTTGCTGGGGCGTGATCGTCTCGTTCGAGAGCTTACGGAACATGACTTTTATGGGTCTAATCCTCAACCCATAGATCGAATTAAGTTACTTGCTACAATAACTGGGTTTGAAAACAATGATCCAGACTTAAACGGCCACTGGTTTCGGGACGGAAGAGCTGTTGTAAAATGGGTGGATGAAAGCACTGGGACGGTTCATCCACTGCGAGATAATCCCAATTGGTTATTATGTTGTCAGGTTGCGGTTCAGGCTAGGTTTGATCATGAATCTTTAACGGTTGAAATGATCAGATATTTTCATGATCACGATGAACTCACAGATCCATTCTCTGACGATTTTCCTGCTGTTGTACCTGGGAAACTTATACAAGAACTAGGTTATTATCTTGTGCGGGCTAGTCGTACTTGGGACAAAGTATTTTCTTGGGGCAATGAGCTGTTTAAAAGAACTTTGCTAGTTGCAGCAGCGCAACCTGCAAATTCTCTTTTGGTAGAACGTGACCGCTTGCGAAATCCTGAACTCCCAATTGAAGCTGATGATGGCATTGCGCCATTGATACAAAATATCAATACGGAACTTCAATTGTCCTTTGCCAGTGCGCCAACAGTTCAACTGCGATTGACATCAACGGATAGTCGATCTGTTATGGAATCTGTTTCTGCTCATTTTTCAACAAATGACGGTTTCAGCATACCAGCAGCAAGACAAGGTAGCGGACTGGTTTCGATGCAAGGTTTGCTACTGCTATTGGAATTGGGTAGAGCAAGAGCTGAGGATGGTGGGAAGTTCTTGATGGCGTTGGAAGAGCCTGAGTTACATCTTCCTCCTGCCGCACAGCAACGCTTAGTTCAGCGTGTTCAGGCATTATCAACCCAGACTTTTGTCACTACTCATTCACCGCTTGTGGCGAGCATGGCTGACCCTACTGCAGTTCTCATTCTTCGAAAACAGGCAGGAATATTGACTGCTGAACCGTTTCTTGAAAACGCACTTCCACCAAATGCTCAAAATTGGCAACGCAGATTTTTCCAACATAGTCGTGTTGATGTTCTAAGTGCGCTCATGCAGCCATCATTATTAATCCCTGAAGGCAAGGCAGATTTCCATTTGTTGCGATGTATTCTTCGACCATTGATGCTAACAGCCGGTTGGCTTGAAACTATGCCACGACAGTTTGGAATTGAAGTAGGGATGGTCCCCACGGAGGATGCAAAGGTTGTTGAGACCTACGACAACATGAACAGATTACATAAGCAAGTATGTTGTCTTGTCGATGGCGATGCTGATGGCTTTCGCTACATTCAAGCGCTCAGAGAAAAACCGACTCCTCCTGCTGCAATTATCCGATGGAGTGATGGACAGATGATAGAGGACGCAATCGGTTGGATCTTGTTTGCAGATGGGGACACAGTTGTAGGAAAACTAGCAGACTTATGTACAGAACCTCCAAACTCAGTCGCCGATATTGTTGAGTACATCAAAAGTAAAAAAGTTGACTTAATAGCGTATGAAAGCATTGCGGAAGCAATAGCTACGACTCCTAGCTGCAGAGCACGCGCTGCAGACTTACTTGGTGGGCTTGCCTGCGTGTGTGCTGGCTCTCTAGACACGACGCGATTTAGCCGAGATGTCAATGGTGTATGGGTATTTCAACCGTGACGGTTCGTGCGTTCTCTGGTGGCGCAGGATGTGGAAAAACGTATCAGTTGATGAACACACTGCGCGAACATTTAGAGGTTAATCCTCTAAACGAGGGGCAGAAGGTTCTGGCGTTGACTTTTATGCATGGATCGCGTCGTCGCTTGGAAGAACGCCTAGCACAATTACCAGGGCTAAAAAACCGGACGAATTGTTCGACGATAGATAGTTTTGCATGGCACCTGATACGAAGGTGGTCGTCACTTGTTGTTAGATTGGGATTTGGACCTATAGAAGTCGACGATTATGAGCAGGTATGTGATGCTGCCGGAGCGCTTTTACAAATTAATGAGGTTTGCTGTTGGGTTGCAGCCACGTACCCAGTTTTATTGGTTGACGAAGCACAAGACTTAACCGCGAATCGGTTGCTGTTAGTCTCAGGTTTAGCTGCTAGGTTACAAGTATTAATAGCGGCTGATGAGTTTCAATGTCTTGATGAAAATTTACGACCAAACCCAGCTTGCTCATGGTTGAAGGATGTATGTGGTGTTGATGAACTTCTGCAGCCAATGCGGACCAGTATTGTGGACCTACTTGACGCCGCTAGAGCAATTAGAAATGCTGAGGCCCCTAAGCCTGGAAAATTATTTCAAGTTTGCCCCACCCACAATCAAGGTTTGGCTGGAACATATCTCAGCAATGCACTGGCCTGGTATGGATATGGTAAAAGCGTAGCGGTGATAACACCAACTGTGGGAGGGTTTGCTAGTCAAACATTGGATTGGGTAGCAAGACACACAACAAAACAAGGAAATGGCCCGTATTCAGTTCGATTCGAGGAATCTGAGACTCAAGCAGCTGAAAGACTTCTCAGTTCTATAGCCCTAAAAGATCAGAATAATTTAGCGGAAGTAATAGAGTTATTAGCTGATTCAGGGGACATTCGAACAAGGAAAGAAATAACGGATTGGATGAGCACCCAGAGACGAACTCGTGGCACCCAAACCTTTACTAAAGCAGAAATAGAGCGAGTCATAAAACAGTCATTTGCTCGTAAACGATTATTACAAAAAGCAAATGAAGGGGGATGGAAGGCTATGTCAGTTCATGGCGCTAAAAACCGAGAATTCGATATAGTTATAGTACTCTGGCCTGCGGCAGTTAGAGGGAGTGATGAACAAAAACGTAGACTACTTTACAACGCAGTCACTCGCGCTAAAGAACGATGCTTGATCCTTGTTCAAGCAAAAGTAAGCCTTGCTCAGGCTCCATTTGCATGATTTTTAGGTTCAGAGTCTAGTGTTTTTGGGCAGACCAGACCTCGCTATTCTGAAAAATTCATCAGATGCTTTTAAACACTGAGAGCTACCAAAGTGGCGTGAATCCGCGAAATAGCTACGGCAAAATAAACTCAAGCAGAACTGCAAAATGCCTGAATTGAAAGTGAGATTTTGATATTGTTGATTCTGTTGTTCCGAAACCAAACAAGCTCTGACGAGTTTTTCATCTAGAATACTTAGCAGGACATATTAAGTGACACACGAGAAAATTCAAAAACAGCTTTCGGAATATCTTGAGTACGACCTGCGTCAGCTTATCGATAGACGAGTTTCAGCATTTAAGCGACAGTTAGAATACATAAAAACAAAGGATTCGCCACATCTGCTCAAGCTCTACTCCAATAACTGGAACGACGAAATGTTTAAAGTCGTTTTTGTACTAAATTCATTTTATCAGCTTGTACTTGGTCCGTTGGACAGTTCGGCTCGATGCTCAACTATTATTGGTCTTGGCTCTGATATTCCAATAAGTTATGGAACAAGCATAAAGTTCAACGCTTACAGAACTCGAAAGATCAGTAAAGCGGTAGAAAGTTTTAACAAAATCATCGCGAAATTAGAGATAAATAACTTTGTTATGGGACTCAATTCAGCAAACGACATCGTATTCAATCTTGCGAAAGTGTTATATGAAGACAAGTAGTGAATGGTTATCTGATGTTGAAAAGATGGTCACGCAATTTGTCAGTGAGCATTCGTTAGTGTATAGCAAAAAGCAGAGAGAACTCTCTGCGTCATTTGAGATTGGGTGCTTTCACGCATTACTCGACTATTATGAGCAAATGCAATTTGATATCTCGGTTGAAAACCTCACTAAGAATGGTGAATTCCGCTATCTTACATCGCCTAGTGGAAACCCAAATAACTTCTCTTTTGTTACAGTATCGATTGGTGATCGAGCTTACGAAATAAGGCAACAGTTAAAAATTTATTCTGAACTAGACGAATACATTTCTTTTGCTCCTGACTTTTCAGTCGTTAAAAAAAATACTTCTATCGAGAAGGTAAAAGACGATGACTATGCGAAAGGAAAACGTTCATTTTATAGGGTTTCTAGCAAAGATGTAATTGCTGCCCATGAGTGTAAGTCCCTTCCTCCGTTCCCAGAATTGATGGTTTCTTTTATTGGGATGTTTGTCACTGCTCACTCTTGGCATACAGATCAATCTTGTGGCGTAACATTAGATGAGACGGGGTTGCATTTAGCACCAACTATGTTTGTTGGTGGTAGCGCTCAAGCCATGCATTTGAAAATGATTTCTGCGATTCAAAAGGTACATCCCTTGAACATTGTGGTTGGTATGCACCAAGGAAACTGGGATCTTAATGGTCCTCATAAAAAGCTGAATCGATTAGATGTCCTTGGTGACAAACAAGCCTTGGCGTTGACAAAACCTCTTGGTAATTTTTTTTAACCCAGTTGGTTTGGTATAGTTTGATATGATCGGTTTTGCGGTAAAAGCGGTCATTCGCATGTCGATTGTGTTGAGATGTTGAAATTCTGCTTCGCTCAAAGCAGTCTTCCTTAACTAAAATATGGTGTTCAGGCATAACCCTATGTATCAGGATGAACGATGCTCTGCGCGACTGGCTAAAAACGGGCTCTCGCCGCAAGATTACAATTAAAGAGCTTAAGGGTACCGGCGTACAATTTCATTAATGCGCCCAGGTAAAGTGCACAAAATAAAGTTATCTACTCTTTTGGCGTAACGCCACCATCATCTAATTGCGACAATAGCTGATCCAATTTCTTCAGCTGATGCTCGTCACCATCAGCAAATTCTTTGTACTTGTTAACCAGTTT
>FLYM01044189.1_pt1 | contig 11476 bp, 10 predicted proteins | sample 1122581 | NCBI WGS metagenome assembly FLYM01 (sample SAMEA4346789, study PRJEB14843) | hot springs metagenome | biome: Terrestrial Biome; feature: Habitat; material: Sediment | place: India | collected 2012-06-12 | depth 1760 m
TCAATACCAGTCACACGGGCTACGAAGAAATGGCCACCGATCCTTCTTATTATTCGCAAATTCTTCTGACCACATCAGCTCAACAGGGCAATTACGGGGAGAGTGATAAAGTCTGGGAGTCAGATCGAATTTGGATCAACGGCTTCATTTGTCTTGAACTCCAAGACTCTCAGCGAGATCACAGCTGGAAATCAAAACTTCTCGCTCAAGATGTCCCAATTGTCAGTGAAGTCGATACGCGTGCTCTCACCCTTCAGCTTCGGGATAAGGGGACAAGCCTTGGCGCTCTCGTCGGTGCAAGCACAGAGACTGAGGCTTTAAAACTTGGACGCCAGTTGATGAAGGACCACCGTGTGCCTGAAATGGACTGGGCCCATATGGCATCAGTTAAGCAAATCATAACTGTAAAAGGGGTTAAGACCTCCGGGCCTAGAGTGTGTTTAATCGACTTCGGATGCAAAAAAAATATTCTCAGAGAATTGATCTCAAGATGCTCAGAAATTGTCGTTATGCCGAGTCGGTCCACCGAACAAGAAATTAAAGATCAACGTCCTGATGGCATTGTGCTCTCAAACGGTCCAGGAAACCCTGAAGATGTCTTGATTGCTCCTGAGAGCATTAGAAAACTACTCGGATGGAAACCCATTTTTGGGATCTGTATGGGTCACCAAATTTTGGGGAGGGCCATGGGCGCTCACACTTATAAATTGAAATATGGGCATAGGGGCTCAAATCACCCCATTCGTGATGACTTGTTGAACAAAATTTATATGACAAGTCAGAACCATGGATACGCGGTCGAGGAGTCTAGTTTGCCCGCGGGAGTTCGTGTCACACATCGGAATTTAAATGACCAAACCGTGGCGGGGATTGAAGATAAAGATCGCAAGGCCTTCAGTGTGCAGTTCCATCCGGAAAGTCACCCTGGGCCCCATGATTCGGTGAACCTCTTTGAGTATTTTGTGAAACAACTAAAATGATATACGAAAATTTGATCGATAGACTCATGCAACACTACACAGGCCCTGGCTACGAAAAAGAAGTCGGTCAAGCCAAACTTCAATTTTCGGAGTGGGCGGGTGCGTTCGACGAAACCCTTCCCAATTTTGATTTGAGAATGGCTCAGTTTTCAGACTGGTATATTTTCTCTCGAGTCCTGACATCAGTGAATATGACACCGATCGAAACATCAATTAACGATCCTTCTTTCAAGATTGATGAATCCGAGCGTCCTTATTTACTGAATATTCGTAATAGCAGACACAGTTTGTTTGATTTCCTTAAGCTAAAGAAAAGTGATGTTTACATCAAAGATTTATTTAGTGGACTCAAGTATGTGATCAAGAATTCAGAAATCACTGCAGGTTTCGATTCAAGTGAATATTTTGAAGCGAGATTAATTCCCCATGAAAGTGGATTTGTTTTCTCAAGCTCATTTTGTTTTCATCCAGCGGAAGTTAATAAGTACATTCTCAAAGAGATCAAGCTTGTTAAGAAGTCCACTGAGGTTGATCCCGATACGGGCCGTGAAATACTTATCAATAAGTTATTTCAGATGAAGTGTAAGCACGAGCGGTATAAACATCTAAAGCTAAAAGATATTTATTCCAACGACTCAAAATTAAGGTTTTAAACGTGCCGATTCGCTCAGACATTAAAAAGGTCATGATTCTTGGAAGCGGTCCTATTGTTATTGGCCAGGCCTGCGAATTTGATTACTCCGGAACTCAAGCGTGTAAAGCTCTTATGAGTTTAGGCCTTGAAGTCATTCTCGTGAACTCCAATCCAGCGACAATTATGACCGATCCCGAGATCGCCACGAGAGTGTATGTTGAGCCTCTCAAACTTCAGTTTGTTGAGAAAATTATTGAGAAAGAGCGACCCCAAGCACTTATTCCCACTCTGGGTGGGCAAACGGCGCTGAATCTTGCACTTGAATTGTTCGAATCGAATGTGTTGAAAAAATTTGACGTTGAGCTGCTTGGTGCGGATCCAAAAACAATTCGGGCCGCAGAAGATCGTGAAGAGTTTCGCGATATTCTTGATCAGATTGGGGCAAAATATCCTAAATCTACGATGGTCCGCACTTTTGAGCAGGGACTTTCAGCCAGTGACGACCTTGGATTTCCACTCATACTCAGACCTAACTACACATTAGGTGGTGGCGGTGGTGGGATTGCCTACTCGAAAGAAGAGTACCAGGTTAAATTGGCACAGGCCCTTCATGAAAGTCCCACCTCTGAGGTTCTTGTCGAAGAAAGCATCCTTGGCTGGAAAGAATTCGAACTCGAAGTGATGCGTGATAAAAATGGCACCTTCGTAGTTATATGCTCAATCGAGAATTTTGATCCTTGTGGAGTGCACACAGGCGACAGTATCACAGTGGCTCCTCAGCAGACTTTGTCTGATCGCGAATATCAAGAGATGCGTGATGAGGCTCAGAAAATTGTTGAGGCCGTGGGCGTCCAAACTGGCGGAGCCAACGTGCAGTTTGCAGTCCATCCGACGACCGGCGAAAGACTTGTGATCGAAATGAACCCAAGAGTCAGCCGCTCGTCCGCACTTGCGAGTAAGGCCACTGGATTTCCGATTGCTAAGATTGCGGCCCAACTCGCATTGGGAATGACTCTTGATGAAATTCAAAATGATATCACTCGCACAACTCCGGCCTGCTTTGAGCCGGCACTTGATTATGTCGTCACCAAAATTCCGCGATTTGCATTTGAGAAATTTCCCGGAACAAAAGATACGCTGAATACTCAAATGAAAAGTGTCGGTGAAGTGATGAGCATTGGGCGAACATTCAAAGAATCTTTGAATAAGGCTGTGCTGTCCCTCGAAGGTTCACCGTTGGGTCTCAGTGCGCCAACTGTTTTAGATGAAAGTCGATTAGGTAATCCAAATAGCCAAAGAATTTTTCATCTTGCGCAAGCTTTGAGAGAAGGTGTCAGTGTCGACGAGCTGGTGCATCTAACGCAAATACATCCTTGGTTTTTAGAGCAAATGGCTCAAGTCATAGAGAAAGAAAATGAAATCAAATCTGCCAAAGATTTGAACCCAGAACTTCTTCGTTCTGCCAAACGATTCGGGATTTCTGATGCGGCCATTGCAAATCTGCGCGGAAAATCTGAAAAAGAAATTTCGCAGCTGCGACGAGATCAAAAGATTTTACCGGCTTTTTTCCGTGTAGACACCTGTGCCGGAGAGTTTAAATCCGAGACACCATATTTTTATTCGACCTATTGGGGCCAACCAGAAAATTTTGATCGCAGTAAATCGACTCAGACAAAATCAGTGATCGCCCTCATCGGCAGTGGACCAAATCGGATCGGCCAGGGCGTCGAATTTGATTACAGTTGTGTCCGCAGCGTCCAAGAATTTCAGCGCCAGGGCCACTTTGTGGCGATGATCAATTCTAATCCCGAGACCGTCTCAACGGATTATGACACCTCGAATGCTCTTTTCTTCGAGCCCATCACTGAAGAGTCTATTTCAAACGTTCTTGATTTCTGTAAAGCTGAAAGTTTTGTCGCTCAGCTCGGAGGACAAACACCAATCAATCTTGCAGAGGGATTGGTCGAAAAAGGCTATAGGCTTCTTGGATCCTCGCTTGAGACAATTGATTTAGCCGAAGATCGCGCCAAATTTTCTGAAATCTGCCTAGAAATAGGAGTTAAGATGCCGCGGGCGGCGATGGCCTCAAACGTCAGTGAAGCGCGTGCTATTTCCGAACAACTTGGCTTTCCGATCATGTGTCGACCAAGTTACGTCCTTGGTGGGCGGCGGATGGAAATCGTTGAAACCCTAGAAGAGCTTGAAAGTTATTTTGAGCGTCATGGTGAAGCGATAAGTTCGTCGAAGCCATGCCTCATGGATCAATTTTTAGAAAGAGCGCTTGAAGTTGATGTGGATGTGGCCTGTGGTAAAGACTGGGCCGTCGTTGGTGGTATTATTGAACATATTGAAGCGGCAGGGGTTCATAGCGGCGATAGTATGGGTGTGGTTCCGCCCCAACGCCTGAAGCTCGATACTGAAGCTAAAATTGAAGCGATCTGCATAGAACTCGCACGTCGTTTAGGGATTCTTGGTTTTCTTAATCTTCAACTCGCGATCAAAGATGATGAGGTCTATGTCCTAGAGGCGAATCCTCGAAGTTCAAGAAGTGTTCCGTTTATTGCGAAAGCCACCGGAGTGCCATTGGTTGACCTCGGTGTGAAAGCGATGCTTGGGCTGACCTCTGAGCAGGTGAAGCCCTCTCAGTATGTTTGGCGGAATGCAAAAGGCGTCAGTGTGAAGGGAGTCGTGTTTCCTTTCAAAAAATATCCAGAGTCTGATTCAATCTTGGGACCAGAAATGAAATCGACCGGCGAAACCATGGGTCGCGGAGTGGATTACGGTGAGGCTCTACTAAAAGCATTTGTGACGAGCCAACTTAAGCTTCCCACTCAAGGGAAGGTGTTTTTGTCTCTCCGAGATAAAGATAAAGACAGCTCACTCTCGCTTATGAAAGATCTCATTCAAATGGGATACGAACTTTGCGCAACCTCGGGAACCGCCTCATACTTAAAATCAAAGGGAGTCGAGTGTGAACTTGTTAAAAAAGTTCACGAAGGCCGACCTCATTGTGTTGATTTAATTCGATCGGGTGAAGTTGTTCTGGTGATTAATACGACTTCGGGAAGGCAGTCGATTGAGGCAAGTTTTGGGATTCGAAGAAGCTGCGTCGATTATTCGATTCCCTGTTTGACCGAGAGTGATGCAGCAGAAGCTTTTTTATTGGCTTTGAAGAACCAAAGGACTAGTCAGTTTACTGTTTCCTCCTTATGATTTCCTGATGAGCGACATTCTTAAAGTTGAAGATCTAAAAAAATCATATCAAAAAGGTTTTTTTCCTCAGCGAGTAGAGGCTTTGCGTGGGGTTAGCTTCGAGGTCAAACAAGGCCGGATCACCGGATTTATCGGAGCGAACGGAGCGGGCAAAACCACCACATTAAGATGCCTTCTCAACTTCACTCGCCCTGATGCGGGCAGTTTCTCTTTTTTCGGCAAGCCTGGCTTGAGCATGAAAGTGCGAGGGAAAATTGGATACCTTCCTGAACATCCTCACTTTTATACATTTCTAACTGGATTAGAATTCCTCAATTTCTATGCGCAGCTTTCCAAGGTGAAGGTCAATCGTGATGATTTGATGCAGGCTCTTCATCGCGTGAAACTCGAAAAGGCGGCGAATCGCTCACTCAGTGGATATTCTAAAGGAATGCTGCAAAGAGTTGGGCTTGCGCAGGCGCTAATTCATCAACCAGAACTTTTGATACTTGATGAACCTATGTCAGGACTTGACCCAGATGGCCGCCGTTTGGTCAGAGAAATCCTTCATGAAGTCGCGCAAAAAGGAGTGTCCCTGTTTTTCAGCACCCACCTTTTAGATGATGCTGAGAATCTTTGCCAGGACTTGGTTCTTATGTCCGAAGGAAAAGTGATGTACTGCGGATCACTTGAAGGTGCTCTTGCCTCTGAAGAGGATCGACATGTCATCAGTTATCTCAGTCAAAAAGGAGTGCCTGAGACACGGGAATTTATTGAGCGACGTGATATGAACGCTGAAATTTTAAAGATCATTCAGGGTGGTGGTGAACTTATCGAAGCCAAAATTCAACGTCGACGCCTTGATGATGTCTTCGCTCATCTGGCTCGAAAGTCATCGCGGGGGCAGCAATGAAGTCGGTTATTCTCATTGCTCAAGTGACTTTTAAAGAACTCATTCGCGAGAAGACTCTTCATGGACTTCTTGTCGTGTTCGCGTTGATTTCAGTTTTTAGTTTGATCCTTGGTCAACTGAGTTTTGCCGAGCAGGTGAGATTAAGTTTAGATTTTGGTCTGTCAGTGATGCACCTATCTCTTATAGGACTTGCAATCATTCTTGGGTCTCAACTTATTCATAGAGAACTCGAGCGCAAGACGATTTTTACACTTTTAGTGAAACCTTTGACGCGCACACAGTATGTATTCGGCAAATTTATTGGTCTAAGCTCACTTTTATTTTTTACCGCATTATTGTGTTCAGTTTTTCTGTTGTTATGTATGCGCTACTTTGGAGAATTCTACGAAAAAGAAATCTTCACCTCCGCTTTTGGTCAATGGCTCGAAAGTTCTGTTCTTGTGTCAGTGGTGCTTTTGCTGGGTCAACGTTTCAAGCCGGCTTTTACAACTTTTTGTGCAATCGCACTCTTTTTAATCGGGCATTGGTTTGAAACTTTAGAATTCCTCACGCAAAAAAACCAAGATGGCTCGCTGGCGCTTGTTTATAAATTTCTATCCCTCACATTCCCTAATTTAGAGAATTGGAACTGGAAGGGGGCTGTCATCTACGGAGAGTTTCTTTCATTGGCTGAGCTCGCATCTCTAACTGCCCAAGGTGGCTTGTGGTGCCTTGTCTATCTGAGTCTCGGATCTTTATTTTTTGAGAGGAGAGACCTTGTACCTTGAGGCATTTCTTTTTTTTGGATTTGGACTGTTATGGGGAAGCTTTGCGAACGTGGTCATTCACCGATGGCCTCAAGGCAAGTCCTTTGTGCGTGGACGAAGTGCCTGTCCTCATTGCGGCGCACGTGTCAGTTGGTGGCAGAACATACCTGTGATCTCTTTTATTGCACTCATGGGCCGCTGTTACACCTGCAAGGTGCGCATCTCTATCCGCTATCCGCTTGTCGAAATTTTAATGGGCGCACTGTTTGCGCTCATTTATCTTCATTTTGGTTGGAGTTGGATCACCCTTGAGTACATTGTCTTCTCATTTGGACTTGTTGTGGTCAGTTTTATTGACTTAGATCACATGCTTTTACCAGATATTTTCACCCTCTCTGGGATCGTGATTGGATTGATTGGGGCCTTTTTCAATCCCGAGCGATCATTTCTTGATGCAGCCCTCGGCGCCTTTGTCGGCGGAGGACTTTTATGGTCCGTCGCAGTTCTTTATTTTTACCTTCGTAAAGAAGAGGGAATGGGAGGAGGAGATATCAAACTCCTCGGATGGATTGGAGCCGTACTTGGCTTAAGTGCCATTCCTGTGGTGCTGTTGTTTGCTAGTCTTTGGGGCAGTTTTGTTGGAGTTTCTCTGATGCTCATTCGACGTTCAGGACTCAAAACGGCGATTCCCTTTGGTCCATACCTCGCCTTAGGTGCCCTGTTTTATCTCTTTTTTGGAGAATTAACTCTTAAATGGTACCTCAACATGGCCTTTGCACCCTAGACTGGACGAATTGACATTGCTCTGGCCCTTCGATTTACTTTTTAATGGGAAGAGCTTTAACCATGATGGTATGGGCTGCACCAAAAGGATCTTAAATCATGTTCTTTTCGAATAAAAAGTTAATTGGACTCGACTTAGGGTCAAGCATGATTAAGGCGTGTGAGGTCGAATTTTCCGGCCGTTCCGCTCAGTTGACGGGTTTCGTTATGGCCCCAACTCCAGACGGATCTATGCTTGGCGGAGAGATCCAAAATCCTGCGAGTATATCAGACGTTATCCTTCAACTGATTTCCACACTCAGATCTAAGAGAAAAAATGCGGCCTTAGGGTTATGGGGCACTTCAGTCGTCGTTAAGAAGATTTCAATTCCCAAGATGGATTCTAAACTTGTCGCCGGCCAAATCCGTTGGGAAGCCGAGCAGTACATTCCGTTCGACGTTAACGATGTGAATATTGATTACAAAATAATCCCAGGATTCTCCACGGCTCCTGATGCAATGGACATACTTTTAGTCGCGGCCAAAAAAGATGCGATTTTTCTTTATCAAGATATCGCTCAAGGAGCGGGGTTGACGCCGGCGGTGATTGATCTGAGCAGCTTTGCTTTGGCAAATTGTCTGGTTCGGAATCACTCAGTGGTTTCAAGTGAGACTGTCGTATTAATGGATATGGGCGCCTCTGTGACCAATTTTATTGTGATCAGTAAAGGTGAGGTCATTTTTCACCGAGACATTCCGGTCGGCGGCTACAGCTACACCTCTGAGATTCAAAAGGCGATGGGAATTTCTTTCGGAGAGGCCGAATCTCTGAAGGTGGGGGCCTCTCGATCTGGCGCGAATCCAGAAGAGCTTCTTTCGGCTCTGAAATCCAGTCATGAGATGGTGGTAGAAGAAATTCAAAACAGCATTGAGTTTTTCAACAACACAACTCCTGGTCTTGATATTCAAAGAATCTTTTTCACTGGTGGTGGATTTCGAACTTTGAATCTTGTTACGGAAATTCGAAATGCACTTAAGCTGCCAGTAGAAGCTTTTAATCCGCTCGCCAAGATCACGCCAAAGGGAAGTGGTTTTACAGGTGAATTTATCGAAGAAGTGAAATCTTTGGGCGCGGTGGCCATTGGCCTTGGCTTAAGAAAAGTGGGGGATGTTTGATAAAAATTAATCTCTCTCGCACGCGGATTCAAGAAGGGGAAATGGCTTCATCCCACCTTGAGACCCCATCCTCAGTCGGTGGTCAAGGTGGGGCGTCGGCAATTTTGGTGCGATTAGTTCTTATGTTTGGCGGAGTGTTTGCTCTTAACTATTATGAATCTACAAACATTGAAAGACTCACTAACGAGTTGAGTGTCGAGAACCAGGCCGTGGCGACACTCCAGCAGACACTCAGTGAAAAGCAGGCAGAGCTTCAGTCGTTTGGCTCAAGCGAACAAGAATCAAAAGCTCTTCAAGATAAAATTTCACTTTTAAAGAATCTCTCTCAACTTCGTCTCAGAGAGGTTAAGTCTTTGGACTTTATCCAAACTATTTTGCCCGTAAGAGTCTGGCTGACGGCACTCTCAATTGAGAAAGAGAAATTTGTAATCAAGGGCGGGGCGCGCGACGTCACCGGTGTCTCATCGTTTGTGGCAAAACTTGAAGATGGTGGATATTTTTCAGACGTGGTGCTTATTAAAGATAGTCCAATTCAAAAAGACGGAATTGAAATGAGAGAGTTCGAAGTGGTGGCCAGATCAGAGGTGAGTAATTAATGTTTCGTGAACTCTTTGAGAGAATGACAATTGGGCGAGCATTAATTTTTGGCTTCACCATTGTTGCTTTCTATTATTTTATTATGTTTGACGATGGCTCGATCCAAGAGGCCGGGATTGCAACGGCCCGAGCTGAGAAGGCGCGCATTCAAGGCGAGGTCGACCAGATTCAGAAAAAAATTGATGCTGCTCGTGAGTATGAGAAAGCTTCTAAAGAATTGGGCGCTTCAGTTCAGCGTTTACTCGCTTACATTCCAGAGCAATTTAGAAGTGGTCAATTAATGAAAGTGGTTTCTGAAGAAGCACGGGTGGCTGGTCTTGATATTTCCCGGCTCACCCCTCGGATGGTTACAGATCCCAATAGAATTGCGGATTTCACAGAACTAGGTGTCTCTATTGAACTCGAGGGTCAATATGGACAGATACTTAACTTTATGTCCAATTTGACGAAGAAAAAGCAGATTTTCGTTTACGACAAGCTTGAGCTCACTACGCGATCGGCGGGACTTGTGAAGGTGGCGGCCGACATCAATGCCTTTAGCTATAATGGAGCACCAAAAGGCTCGGGTGATGATGGAACTTAAGAATATTAAAGAAATTGGCGCCTATGTTTTGGTCTCGCTCGCATCAGTCGGGGGAGCTGCATTTTTATCACTGCAGTTTTTAAATCCAGTGAGCTCCCAAGAGAATGTCACTCCAAATTCAGAAGAAGCGGTTGAAGACTTTAGTGATCGACCCTCGTTTCCGGTGATTCCAGGCACCGCTGAGGACACTATCGATTCGGCACGTGAGCTTGAGGTGTTTCTTGAGCCATTTATCTATGAATCGGGAACGCGCCGTGATCCTTTCGAACCCTTCGTTGAAAAGAGTGCCGAACAGGGCGTGGCACTGAGTCCTCTTCAGAAATTTGGACTTCATGAACTGAAGTTGATCGGAATTATGTGGGATATCAAATCGCCTAAGGCGATGTTCGTCGACCCGACTCAACTTGTGCATGTGGTGGGGCGCGACGAAGGTATAGGTCGCAAAAATGGCTACATTGCTGCCATCCGAGAGGGTGAAGTGGTGATTGTAGAGGCAGAGAAAAGCGAAGCGGGAATTGTCTATGAAACCAAGGTTCTTCGCTTGCCTAGATAGTTGAATTTGAAACTTTGTTTTACAAGCAAACTCGTTATAAGATGTATCCAACCATAAGGGGTATCACGGATGATGCACTCTCGCTCAAGTCATAATTTTGTTCGTATTTTTATCACTATTTTATTCTTCGGAATTTTTTCTGTGGCCTGCACCACTTCCCAGACAAGTTCGATTGATGATGAGATGCTTTCTGAAACCGAATTTTCTGAAGATAGCTCTGCAGATGGAAATGTCGCAGATGCAAGTTCAGACATGGGTGCTGAAGAAGATTTTGATTTTTCTGACTCCAGTGGGGATTCATCAGCTCAGTCAAATGAGATCGCTAATAATGCGGGTGATGAAGAGCTTGAACTTGATTTTGACGATTTCTCTGAAGAGGGCGGGGCGCAGGCAAGCACTCAAAGTGATGATTTTTCTGAAGACTTTGCAGATGAGCTCGAATTAGACGAGCTCAAAGCTGAAGATGTGGTTCAAACAGAAGAGCCTCCACCTCCTGCGGCTGAACCCGAGTTCAGCGAACTCGACCTTGAGGATACTGTTGCGTCGACCCCTACCCCGGATGAATTGTCATTTGACGAAGATTCATTTGCACAAGAAAGCGCGCCAAGCCCTTCAAATAAACTCACTGAGATCACCGACATTCGATATCTCGCAAATCAAGCGGGCGGAACTGTGGTGGTGGATGCCACGGGCGCCTTAAATTTTGAATCTCGATTTAACCCACAAAACGGCCAATACGTTATTGAAGTGAATAACGCCACTCTACCCGAAAAGCTAAAGCGCCCGTTCTTGATGAAAGACTTTACGGGCAGTTTCGGGAGCATCAATGCTTACCAAACTCCAGGCGAGGGAAATGTAAGAATCGTGGTTCAATTAAAGCCGGGTTATTCGGATGAGCCAACAGTGCAGGCCGAGGGCAACTCACTTGTGGTGGTGCCTCCAGCCATGACGGCCACCTCTCTTCAGGCCAGTCAAAGTGGTGGAGGTCTCGATGCCGTGGCCGCGCAAAAAACTGCTGCTGGTCCTTTGGGTGCGAGAACTCTAGAAGAGTTCCTAATGAACAATCATAAGTTCTATGGAAAGCCATTGTCGCTTCAAGTTCGGGACGCAGATATCAGAGATGTCATCTCATTTATCTCTGAAGACAGTGGATCCAATATTGTGATGTCCGATCAAGTTTCCGGAAGAATCAGTTTGAAGTTACGTAAGATTCCTTGGGATCAAGCTCTTGTCTCTGTGATGCGATCGAAAAATTTGGGTTACACAAGACAGGGAAATGTGATCCGAATTTCGACGATGAAAGAGCTTCAAGACGAATCAAATTACGCCAGAGAGATGCT
>FLYM01000763.1_pt1 | contig 11404 bp, 10 predicted proteins | sample 1122581 | NCBI WGS metagenome assembly FLYM01 (sample SAMEA4346789, study PRJEB14843) | hot springs metagenome | biome: Terrestrial Biome; feature: Habitat; material: Sediment | place: India | collected 2012-06-12 | depth 1760 m
ATTGTTGTCGAGGGAAGGGCTGATGTGATAAACATGCTGAGGTATGGTTATAAGAACGTAATATCCATAGAAGGAGCCCAGGGGAGGGTTCCTGAGAGTGTGGCTAAGCTATCCCAGAAAAAGACGGTCATAGCCTTTGTTGATGGGGATAGAGGGGGTGATATGATTCTAAAAACACTCCTCAGAACAATTAAGGTTGACTATATAGCGAGAGCTCCCCAGGGTAAGGAGGTTGAGCAACTAACTGGCAAGGAGATAGAGAGGGCTCTTAAGAACATGATCCCTGCATCAGAGTATCTGAAGCAATTACAGGAGAGAAAAGAACAGGTTGAGGAGGTTCAGAAGCAAGCTGAGGAGAGGCTCGAGGCTCAGGAGCCCATCGATACTGGTGAGAAGATCCAGAGGGTTAGTCAGGCTGAGCAGGCATCGCTAGAGATCATGACAGAGATCCCTGGCAAAATAGTTGAGGATGCCAAGAACCTCATAGGAACCCTCACAGGGATCTTCTACGACGCGTCCTGGAATCCTTTGGAAAAGGTGACTGTTAGAGAGCTCTTCGACAAGCTATCAGCTAGAGAGCCTGGGAGCGTGTATGCGGTAGTGTTTGATGGTATAATAACACAGAGGATGGTGGATCTAGCGAGGGAGAAAAAGATACGTCTCCTCGTGGGTGTAAGGGTAGGATCACTTTCGGGAAAACCAAGCGATGTGGGTCTCCTCACATTCAGCGATATAGGGGTCATGTAAAGCTACAAGCACATTCTTTCAATATAGATCGAGGAGCATTAAGTAAATACCAGGTGTAACGCATCACCACCAGAATCTTCCTGGGAGTGAAAGACCTAAGCTTATCAACACTGCCTCTACAAGGCCGTAGAGAGCTACCCCGACGGATTGATATTTGAACGAGGTTCTCTTATCAATGCCAAGGATCTTTGTTGCAAACGATATAGCATAGACACCGGCTATCGGTGTCACGATTATTATAACGATCTTTATCCCACCAATACCCACTCTCCTGGCTAAACCCTCACCCCTCTTTGCAAAATACCTAGAAATAGATGGGTATCTCCTCTCAAAGAGATCTAGTATCGCTAGGATCACAGCAGCAGGGATCATGTTGGATGGAAAGGCTATAATATAGGAAACAAAGGGATCCACACCCATGGCGACACCTATCGGTATAGCGATCAATATCTCCCCTATAGGCGAAGCAGCGATCACAGCTATAACGAAGATCTTTCCCAGATCCTGGCCTTCTAAAATTGCCCACATTCTCTCCATACCCTCAATATTCACGTCTAAGACTTTTTAATAGATATAGATATGATATTATAGATCCTTGCTCAACCTGCTAGAGCATATATGGTATTCCCACAGAGCTACGGGCCTAGTATCAGCCCTTATAAACGCTCATGAAACCCGAAACAGCTGGCTACGGCAATAAGCTATACCCTTCTGTTTTTGTTTAAAAGCCCTTTGTCGAGGTGGGCTTCTTCCTCGGATATATATAGTCTTTCGGTGCTTTTGTGAATGGTTCTAAATATTTTCTCAAGATCTTCGGGATCTCAACAACTCCCTCGGGATCCTGGTTATTCTCTAGAATAGCAGTTATGGTTCTCGTACTCGCTATCCCAGTTGAGTTGAGTGTATGGACATAACCTTTAACCCTACCCTTCCTTCTCACAAACCTTATTTTCAGTCTATAGCTCTGCCAATCAAGATCGTTGCTAGCGCTCACCATTTCTCTAAACCTCCCCTGTGCGGGCATCCACACCTCTAGATCGTATTTCTTCGCCGCAGGGGCACCAAGATCTCCTGAGGCTATGTTAACAATCCTGAATGGTAGTCCAAGGCCTTTGAAAAGCTCTTCTGCATTTCTTATGAGCTCTTCATGGATCTCCCAGCTCTGCTCCGGTAGAGAGAATACGAACTGCTCTACCTTGTGGAACTGGTGTACCCTGAATATACCCTTAAGATCCCTGTTACCTGCGCCTGCCTCCTTTCTAAAGCTGGGGCTTATCCCGACATATTTGAGGGGTAAGCGATCCTCGTCTATCTCCTCCCCCATATGGAGGGCTGCTAGTGAGTGTTCAGCTGTTCCTATGAGATAGAGATCCTCTCCCTCGATCTTGTAGATAGCGTCTTTCAACCCCTCATAATCGATCACACTTGTAATGACAAAACCCCTGAGCATGTAGGGCGGTATGACCAAGGTATATCCCTTCTGGGTTAAGAAATCCACTGCATACCATAGCAGGGCCATGTCTAGCCATACTATATCGTCGAAGAGATAGTAGAACCTAGATCCAGCGACCTCGGAAGCCTTCTCCGTATCACCAAGACCGAGTATGTTTTCTAACATATCAGCATGTCCAACCGGTTTCCACTCGATCACCTCGTAATCCATCTCAACGCCTTTCTTCACAGTCTCATCGAGGAACTGGTCTAGATGCTCCTTATAAACCCTAGCCCTCCCCCAAACCCTAATTGGTTTTGAAGCACTCTCATCGCCCACGGGGACGCTTTCATGAACAATATTTGGTAGTGAGAGTATCGTTTTCTCCCACAGCTCGTCCAGCTCCTTCATACGCTTCTCCATATCCTGAAGCTGTCCCAAAAGCCTCTTAGCCTCCTCAACCAGCCTTTGCCTCTCCTCTGGAGACGCCCTAGCGATCTTCTCACTGATCACGTTATGCTTATGCCTAACCTCGTTAATCTCTGCCTGGAATTTTCTCCAAGCAGTATCTATCTCCCTCGCCTTATCAACTATACTCACGTCCATGAGTCTTTTTCTCACATGCTCCTTAAGAGCCTCTGGATCTTTTCTAAGCAGCTCAAGAACAGACCAGCTCATGCCCAGCACCAGCTATCTATATATATGTATCACAATTATATGAAGCTCAACGAGATATAAGTGTAGAGATCAGGAAACCCTGAGGAAAAACAAACAGGTTTAAAAAACCCTGTTATACTATTTGTCTCATAGCTAACTGGTGGTAACGTTAACAGCGCCATACCAAGGCGTCCAGGCTCTCCAGCCTGCCACATGCCCAAATGCAGCGTTTATTCCTATGAAGAGCGCTATAGCAGCTGCTATCACCAATAGAGCTATCGCTACCCAGCCGATAGCTCTGCTATACCCAGGTCTGCTGAGAATCACTGGGGCTAGGAGTGTTGAGAGTCCTATGAGGAAGTACATGAGACCAGAGATCTCAGGTGTTCTTGTTAACCTTAGTATCCATATTACAAAGCTATACACTATAACAGGTATCCCTAGAGGTGCAAGAGGTATAGCTATATATCTTGGATTAATACCGCTCCAGAGGGCTAGTCCTATTACTAGTGAGGCAACACCAAATACAGCCCATGGCTGTATGAGCACAATGTTGTTCCCTCCAGGCAGAGGCCATGTAAAGCTTCCCCATAGCCCTGAAGCCAAGGCGTATATACCCACGAACATGAAGTAAAGCCCAATACCCTTGTTAATCTGAACGATCTCTGCTGGGACAGTCTCTTTCAGAGCCTCACTAACTCCATGTGGGTTAGGCCATGCTCTATACCTTATAGCGTTGACATATACACCATAGGCAGCTACTAGAAGAGACGCTCCTAGTAGCATCAGCCATAGGTCGAGCGGGTCTACAAACAGTATAGGCATTTCTCTCACCATTTAATGATCTACGCGAGTGTTTATAAGGCTTTCTATTGATCCTTATATGGATATATAGGGAAAATTATAATATATCGTCAGGTTATTGAAAAATACGCGGGTGTCTAAGATTTTATACTACCATATATACATGTATTTTGCTCTTTTAACAGGCTTAAGGATCGCTATAGATATTCCCAGACACCCTTCCCCTTATAGTTATACACTATAGTCTTATATGCCGTTGTATATTCTATTGCATAGCCTATCCCCTCTCTCCCTATTCCGGAGTCTTTTCTACCGCCGAATGGATAGTAACCTATCCCGTGTCTTGGATAGTCATTGATATATATTGCTCCTACTTCTAGGTGTCTTATTAGGTATCTTATTTTGTTGATATCCTTTCCAAAGATGGCTGCGTCTAGTCCATAGCTTCTCTTATTGCTTATCTCTGCAGCCTCTTCAACAGTCTTAAAGCTCGTTATAAGAGCTACTGGTGCGAAGACCTCTTTCTTAAAGAGGACGAGATCATAAATCCTGTCCTTCTGAGCCTCTATAAGGGTTGGCTCAACATATGTTTGCCCAAGCCTCCTCCCACCAAATAGGACTTTGCAGCCCTTCGATACAGCATCCTCGATAGCCTTCATCATCTCATCAGCAGCTTTCTCCTCTATAAGGGGACCCATGCTAACACTCGGGTCTCTGGGATCTCCTACTTTCACCTTCCTAAGCTCCTCGATTAGGAGTGATTTGAGCTTATCATACACAAGCTCCTCGACAAGGATAAGCTTTATGGCGTCACACCTCTGCCCACTATAACTATATATACCCCTAACTATTCTCTGCGCACTCCACTCGAGATCAGCATCACCGAGCACTATAGCTGGGTCTCCGCCCCCTAGTTCCATGATGAACTGTTTTATCCCGGCACTTCTGAGAACCTTGATCCCTGTTTCTGTGCTCCCTGTGAGGCTTATAGCACCGATCCTCGGGTCTGGGAGTATCTTATCCATATCTTTCCCACTCAGGGTTAGGAGTGTCAATGCTCTTTTCGGGAAACCAGCGAGCTCTAGGAGTCTTATAAACATGATCACAGGTATTGGATCGAGTAGGGAGGGTTTTAACATAAACGCGTTCCCAGCTAAAGTCGAGTATGATAGCTTGTTCACAGTATCAAAGAGGGGGTAGTTGAAGGGTGTTATGGCAAGCACTATCCCTACAGGCTCTCTTCTCACTATAGCCTCGGTCTCTGTTGTCTCATCACTCCAATCCCCAGGTATGTAGTCCCCATGGATCTTCTTCAGATCCAGTTTCACTTCTCTAAGCCTATCTATAGATGCCTTAACCTCTCCCTTAGCAGCTTGGATAGGTTTCCCAGCGTTTATGATTAAAGCGTTCACTATATCGTCTCCATTGCTCTCAAGAAGATCCGCGGCTTTGTTGAGTATTGAGAGCCTCTTATACCCCGGCATGTTTCTAATATCCCACCTTCCATACCTATACATCATGTCGAGGGCTCTCTCAACATCCTTCTGGGAGGGGATCGAGACACGGGCTATTACAGAGAGATCGATCGGGGATCTTATGTCCTGGTAAACCTCGCCCTCAACCCACTCACCAGCTATATAGCTTTTGAACACTGGAACACCGTTGCTGTCAAGCCTATAGATCTCTTTGAACAGCGGTGATGTTATATCTAGTCTGGCTCCCAAACACTACACCAAACTGATTATACTTTGGGAATATATATTTTTACTCGATAATAAGATTCCTTGCGATGGGTATAATCAAGAGGTATTGTATAGATGGTGTGAGATGATCCAGCGTGGGGGAAAGGTCATAAGCATATATGGGCTCGTGTTTTACTCAAAACTAATCATGGATCTTTAGCAACAAGATCTTTTTCTCGGATTTCTCCACGATCTTCACAAAGCCTATTCTTAATAGCTGATACACACTATCTTCTAAAGCCATGGCACTGCTCTCTATAAGACCCCTATAGGCATTATATCTCAGCCCTACAGGCTCTCTCAGCACTGCTTTCACAGGATTGTGGGAAACCCACTGGATTATAGGCATCCCTCTCTTTCTAGCTGTCTCGAGATCTCTTGATATATACTTAGCCATCGCTATCGGAGGATTCGATCCCACAGCGTTGGTTATCTCTATATTTGCTAACTCTACCAACCTAGCCTGCCTTGTACTATTCATAACCGCTTCTAGATCTTTTCTCGATATATAGACATAGGGTCCCGTCTTATCAACGCCGATCCTCATCTCCCTCTCACCAAGACCCTTATTGTCGGGGTGATAGGGTATTCTCACAGCCAATAGCTCTTCTGGGAGTCCTTCTATGTATAGCTTCACAGGGTCTATAACCATCATGAGCCTCCTAGTCCCGGGATCCAGTCTCTTCCTGTTAAGAGAGGCTAGATTATCCCAAGATATGCTTGCATCGCTCGGCTTCACGCCCAATCCTAGTACAATCTCCCTCACCGTTTCTGCGAGAACACCTCTAGACCTCAGCCCGGCAAGTGTCCCGAACCTGGGGTCTGCATGTCCCTCAAATCTTCCAGGGTATTTAGCAAGGATCGTCCTTATCTTCGATTTGCTCAGTATAAACCCCTCTAGTCTCAGCCTACCGACATTCACTACGTGGGGGTATTTCCAACCCATATGGTTGTAAAGATAGATCTGCTTAGTGGTGTTCTGGGCATGCTCCCTCCCCCTTATAATGTGGGTCACGCCTAGAAGGTGATCATCGACACCTGCTGCAAAGTTATATGTTGGCCAGACTATATATCTATCACCGCTCAGCGGGTGCGGGTGCTTAGAGGTATCTATTATCCTCATGCCTATCCAGTCAACCACACTGGGGTCTGGGTGGTTGAGGTCTGTTTTGATCCTCAGGGCCGCTTCTCCTTCTCCATAGAAGCCTGAGAGCATTCTGTCAAAGAGCTCTAGATTCTCCTCAACGCTCTGTAGTCTATGCTTACAGGCTCTTCTGGAGGCTCTGTTTCTCGAGATCTCCTCTCTGCTACATAGATCTATATAGGCGCCTCCTCTCTTGATAAGCTCTCTAGCCTGTTCGTAATAGATCTCCATCCTCATGCTCTGTATATACTCCTCATCCCATTTTATTCCAAGCCATCTTAGATCCTCCTTTATAGCCCAGTAGGCCTCTGGCAGGGGGGTCTTGATCCTCGGATCCGTGTCCTCGAACCTGAGGATCATCTTCCCATTATAGATCTCCTTTGCATATACATAGCTAAGGAGAGCGGGTCTTGCATTGCCTAGGTGTAGCACGAAGTCAGGGTTTGGAGCAAATCTGGTGACAACGCCTTTTTCAGCCTCTGGCAGGGGTGGTAATCCTCTCTGCTCCTCCTGAGGTCTTTTCTCATCCATCTCTTCTGGGAATTGTGTTCTCAGGAGGGAGAGCTGCTCCTCGGTTTTCATTCTATTAACACTATCTATTATCTCTCTCGCAATTTCCGCAATCTCCTTAGCCCGTGCTTTTAGCTCTGGCCTCTCGCCCAGAACCTTGTTGATTATTGGGGCTAGCGCTGCCTTTCCACCATGTCTGACAGCATTTAGAAGAGCGTGTTTAAGTATGAGTCTTCTTACATCTTCACTGAGTCCCGAGGATCCTGGCTCTCCTAACATTCTCCCCACCAATAATTATGAGAAGGAGTTTTTCAGGCTTCGATTCTGGTTTCTGTGCAGCGTAGGCAACCACTCCTGGAAAAAGGGATCTGACTGTTCTAACCTCTCCCTTCCCAGTAACTATATATGCTATTCTATCACCCTTAGCCACGTTCTCTCCCTCAGAAACGATCCCATAGACCCTATACCCCTCGATCTCTATGCTGTGTGCGATAGCCCCTTCTCTAACTAATAGGCATTGGTCAGAGCCTTCCCACATGATAATAAAACCACATTTTATAACACCACTACCCATTATTAACTGTTCCGCCTCCTCGTAAGGAACCTCGATATAACAGTCACTACAATTACTACCACATTCAGCTGTTACTACAGGGTTTTCGCCAGGATCTGTTACACAATACCTCTTTCCAGGCCTACCGGGATCTTCTACGCACTTCAAAGATACAGCTATATAGGGGAATCCTTTTCTCAACTCTCTCTCCATGCAAGCCTAAATATTATACCCCTTATCCAGTCAATAACCTTTTTATCGATACCCTTGATCCTTTCTAGGCTTTCTAGCGATATGTTTACATGTCTTTTTATCAAATCCTCTGCGTATTTAATACTCCCAGCCTCGATCATTAGTTCTCTAGCCCTCTCTAGATCTTTTATCGATGCTTCTCTATTGCCTAGGACTCCTATGAGGAATCTTCTCTTCTCTTCTGGGAGGCTTCTTAACGCGTGGATCACCATTATGGTTCTCTTCCCCTCCCTTATATCGCTGAGGATCGGTTTTCCTGTAACGCTGGGATCTCCTATCAAGCCTATCAGATCATCTCTTATCTGGAAAGCTATACCAGCGTTCTTGAAGCACCTTTCTATGTTCTCTAGATCCTCTCTATCAGCATCCCCAAGGATAGCCCCTATCATGGCTGATGCTACAAACAATGCTGAGGTCTTCTTATAGATCATCTCTAGGTATTGCTCGTCGGAAGCTTCGAGAGCTTTTGATAGCATCATATCGAGCGCCTGTCCCTCAGCAACTGTTATTGAGGCCCAGTTAAGGATCCTAGCGATCCTTAGAACATTTTCAAGCCTTACCCCAACATCCGCAAGGCTTAGAATAGCTTCGTATGATTTGGCGAAAAGGAGATCTCCAGCCAGTATCGCCATCTCTTCTCCATAGACCCTATGCGTCGTTGGGATACCCCTTCTAAACTCATCCCTATCCATTATATCATCGTGCACCAATGTGAAGTTATGGAGGATCTCTATCGATGCTCCCGCTATAGAGGAGATCGAGGGATCCACACCATAACCCTTAGCAATAAGCCCTAGGACAAGAGGTCTAAGTCTCTTCCCACCGGCTGTTATTAGATGTGATGATGCTCTATATAGCGTTTCAGGCTCTCCTCTCAATAGATCATGTATCCTCTTATTAACAAGCGCTATATATTGCTCAACAAACACCCTGAGCTCGTGATCTTCGACGAGGCTCAAACCTGTTTACCCTGATATGTATAGTAAAAACCCCATTATATTGTTACCAAAGATCCTAGATAAACCGTGAAGGGTTTTTCCTGACGCGAAAGAGGGTTTCTATGGTTTTATAGATACTTTGAAGTATCTAGGATTAAGCGCCTCTTCAAAAGCTTCTCTCGCATCATCTATATCGTAGACCTTGTCAAGCTTTGTTTCCACAACATCGTTCTCGAGGAGCTTGATAGCTTTTTTAAACTCCCTGAAGGTTCCACACCTAGACCCTATTATTGTGAGCTCTTTGACCACGGCGAGGGTTGTGTCAACACTTGCTAGAGCTCCTGTAGTTGATTTTGTATGGATCACTCCTGTAGGTTTTGCTAGCTCTATTGCTATATTTATAGCCCTGTGATCGCCTGCTGCTTCGAATACGATATCGTAAGAAGATCTGGGGGCATCGTCTAAATAGATCACGTTATCGGCTATTCCAGCAAACTCGCCAGCCTTGGTGCTACCCTCCCTAGCTATAACATCTACTCTAGCTCCATATAGTTTTTTCAATACCTGCACGGTAAGCCAGGCGATATTCCCGGTTCCTATTACGGCAATCTCATCGGTAGGTTTTGGGGGTCTTAGGGATAGGGATCTGAGAACAGCTGCTAGGGGTTCGACAAAGATCCCCTTCTCGGGAGACCCTTTGAATTGGTGTAGAACCTCTAAAGGTGCTATGAAGTATTCTGCCATCCCTCCATCGAAATCGATTCCAAGTGTCTTCTTATAAGGGCAGTGTGTGTATAGACCGGATCTACAGTAGCTACAAGACCAGCATGGGAAGTTAATCTCGGAAACAACCCTCACTCCGGTAAGCTCTTCGGGACCGGAGATTACTCTCCCAACAACCTCATGCCCCGGTATTAGTGGTGTTTTGAATAATCTATAGGATCCTGTGTAGAAAGCCTTATCAGTACCACATATACCTGAAAGCTCGCTCTTGACCAAGGCCCAGCCGCTGGGGGGTGTTGGTACTGGGATATCTATAATATCTATCCTCCTGTCACCATATAGTGCTACTGCTTTCAAAACAACACCATCTATTACTACTCTACCTAGGCTGGCTTATATCCCGTTAAGCCGATCTACGGGTATGTATGGGGTTTGCTATTTAGGCACACCTAAGGGCCTATCTTTCTTGGTATCTTTATACAGGGCTTGGCGTTCTCAAGTTCGGTATGATCTGTGATACTCTCCCCTATATCTATATGGGGTATTATATATCCGTGGGGGCATTTTCTGGGGTGCCCTAACATGCTGCAGATCTTCTCCACGTTTCCCTCTCCAATCTCTAGATCTATTTGAGAAGCTATCGAACATGCAGCGTCTATCTCGATCTTAAAGATCCTCACCAGCATTTCTTCCAAAACCCCATGGATCCAGATCCTCTTCATAAGGATCCTCTTCCCAGCAGGGGTCAGTCTATATAATCCTCTGCCTGCTTTAGCAACAAGACCCTGGTTTATCAGCTCTGTTAGATATTCATGGGCTGAGGGGGCGCTAACACCCAGGATCTCTGATATATCGACAAGCCTGGCTGGTTTTTCTCCGAGAGATGCCATATATATGGCTAAGAGGTAGTCGAAGGCTCTTCTCGAAACCCTATTATCAGCCCTTCCTTCCATACTGCCTCACCTTCTAACGAGCAGTAAGAGGTAAAAGCCGATTGATATGATTCCCAATAATGCTCCATAGGGTATCCCTACCTGGTATGATATCACTATAGAGGTTACTGATGATAGGAATAGGAATATTATAGCTATATAGCTGCTTCTCTGTTCAACTCTGCTTGCTATAATCCCAGGCATCATGAGAGCAATATGGGCTGGGATCGCTCCTATAAGCTTCGTTATATATATTGCTGAGAATGCTATAAGCATGTATAGGATCCATCTATATATCCTAGCACCCCCCCTCAGGATCTCGAACGTCTCTGGATCGAAGGCGATGTATATGAACACCCTCCATAGAAAGAATAGCACGAGCATGAGGAGAACGCCTGCTAGAAGATATACCATAATACTGCTTAATGGTATGAGAAACGGGTTTCCGAACAATACTGTGTAGACATAAGAGACTCCCCCGGGTGTTAACGAGGCTATATAGTATGAGAACAGAGACGCTATCATCGACGCTACTGCTACTGTGAAGCCCATGGATGTGTCCTGGCTAAATCCTCTCTCTAGCATGAAAACCGCTATGAGGATAAATAGAGCCATAGTTATTATTGAAACAAGCTCGCTTGGTATCATTCTATAATACCATGCCACGAGACCCCCCACAAGGCTTGCCGCTATGATCATGTGGAGTGATTCTATCGCGAGAAACTGTGTCTTTGTATAGTTTATAAGCACACCTATCAATCCTGCTACTATTGATGCTAGTGATGCTGATAGCAAGCCCGAGATCAGAAGGGGGTCAACCATGCTCTTCACCCATTACTATAAAGCCTTCTCTCAACAATACAGATCCGTAGGCTTCTGCTAGATACTCGGGCTTAGCGATCTCTGAGAACCTGCCATGAGCTACTATACGTCTATTTAGAAGTATTAGGTATGGGTCGTATAGAGCGCA
>FLYM01001151.1_pt1 | contig 11322 bp, 6 predicted proteins | sample 1122581 | NCBI WGS metagenome assembly FLYM01 (sample SAMEA4346789, study PRJEB14843) | hot springs metagenome | biome: Terrestrial Biome; feature: Habitat; material: Sediment | place: India | collected 2012-06-12 | depth 1760 m
GTTCGCGTCGGCCGGCGCCGACCGAGGCCCGTGCCAACCACACGACCGTGCCGGCCCGACGGACGGAGCGCGTCGCCGCACGGACGGCGCGCAGCACCGGACGCACCCGGGCCAGCACGGGGCGCACCACCCGTGCGAGGAGCACCAGCAGGCGCATGACCGGGTGCTGCCGCACACGCTCGAGCTGGACCCGCCGCTCCTCCGCGACCGCCCGCCACTGGTCGGCGTTGCGTTCGGCGGCGGCGAGCGCCGCGCGGAGTCGCTCGACCTCCGCGGTCGGGTCCTCGGGGCCCCCCACGGTCAGAGGGCGCTCGCCGAGGCCTGGTACGCCTCGATGACCTCGCGGCTCGGACCGTCCTGCACGAGGTGGCCGTCCTGGATCCACAGGCAGCGCGTCGTGAGCTCGGCCAGCGAGCCCAGGCTGTGGCTGACGATGAAGACCGCACCGGCGCTCGCGATGAGCTCGCGGATCCGCGCGTCGCTCTTCCGCCGGAAGTGCTCGTCCCCGACGGCGAGGGCCTCGTCGATCATGAGGATCTCGGGTTGCGTGGCCGAGGCGATCGCGAAGTGCAGGCGCGCCTGCATGCCGGAGGAGTAGGTGCGGATCGGGAGGTCGATCGCGTGCTCGAGCTCGGCGAAGGCGACGATGTCGTCGTACAGCTCGGCGACCTGCTCGCGGCTGAGCCCCATCGCGGTCGCGCCGAGGAGGATGTTGCGTCGTCCGGAGAGCTCAGGATGGAGTGCCGCGCCGACCCCGAGGAGCACCGGCGGTGCGCTGGCGTACACGCGCCCGGCGGTTGCCGGGAGCAGCCCGGCGATGACGCGCAGCATGGTGGACTTCCCGGACCCGTTGGGGCCGACGATGCCGACCGCCTCGCCGCGGTAGGCGTCGAACGAAACGCCCTGGACCGCGTGGACGTGCCTGACTTCGCGGCCATGGATGCCACGCGTGAAGGCCCGGCGCAGCGTGCTGCGTTGGTTGTCCGGATGGATGGTGTAGGTCAGGTGCAGATCCCTGACCGCGACCGCAAGGTCACCCCCGTGTCCGTCCTCGGGTGATCCGGCGTCGACGGTCTCAGGCGAGGCCGTACTCATGCTCGCTCCTCCGGAAGTACGCGACCCCGCCAATCAGGGCGACGATGCTCCAGGCGCCGGCGATGAGCCAGAAGCGGCCATCGGTCGTGCCGTCCATCACGGCGAGCCGCGCGAGGTGGATGAAGGGGTAGGCGGGGTTGAGCTCGAAGATGCGTCCCGCGGTCTCACCAGCGCGGTCGAAGACGAGGTCGGCACCGAAGAAGACGCCGGAGCAGTAGAACCAGATCCTCATCAGGTAGGGCAACAACTTCTCGACATCGCGGAAGTGGAACGTCATCCGCGCAGTCACCAGCGCGAGCCCGAAGTTCATGACGATCTGGAGCACGAGCAGCGGGATGATGAGCAGCCAGGTGACGCGGGGCTGTTCGCCCGTCATCCAGGCCAGGGCGAACATCGAGCCGATGGTGAACAACTGGCCGACCGTCTCCTGGGAGACGAGAGCGATCGGCAACAGAGCCCGGGGAAAGCGGATGTTCCGGATGAGGCTCTGGTTGCCGACGATGGATCCGGTTCCGGCGAGCGTCAGCTTCTGCGTGAAGTGGAAGACGAACAGCCCGATGATGAGGAACGCGGGGTAGTTGTCCTCGCGGTTGTTGCCGCCGAGTACCACGCCGAAGATGAAGTAGTACACGGCAGCGAGCAGTAGTGGGTTGAGCAGGTGCCAGAGGTTGCCGAGCAGCGTGTTCTGGTTCTGCGCGCGCAACTGGCCCTCGGCGACGACGAACGCGAACTCGCGCCGCGCCCAGATGTCCGCCAGGTAGCGGCGCAGCGGGGGGCGTCGTCCGAGCTCCTCGAGGCCGGGGGGCAGGGGTGTCGCGGTGGTTGACACGGGCGCCTCATGTGGTGTGGACGCGCCAACGGTACCGGGACCGCGGGTTGGCCCTGCGCTCCCGATCACCCCCGAGCGGACAGCGAAGCCACGAGCTCCGCGAAGCGGTCCGCCATGTCGGTTGGCGTGAAGCCCTCGGCGCGGCGTCGTGCGGCGAGCCGCATCTCGGGTCCGAGCAGCGCGGGCGCCGAAGCGAGCGCGTCGACGAGCCCATGGAGTCCGGTGTAGAGGCGGCCGACCTCGGCGTCGATCACCGATGGGAGACAGCCCGTGTCGGGCGCGATCACGGGGCGACCGAAGGTGAGCCCGAGCAGCGCAGCACCGCTGTTGAGCACCCGCTCGTGCGGGAGCACCAGCACGTCGCAGGCCTGGACGATCGCGCCGACCTCCTCATCAGGCACCTCCTCGGCCCGGAGCACCACGCCATCCGTCGTGCGACAGCGCTCCAGCAGCTCGTTGACGCCCTCGAACCTGCCGGGCGCACCCGCCACCACGAGTCGGAGCTGGGGGACGCGACCGCGCGCACGGACGAACGCGTCGAGCAGACGCTCGAGTCCCTTGTAGGGACGGATCTGCCCGAACGCGAGGACCGCGACGTCCGAAGCGGACAGGCCCAGCTGGGCCCGGACCCCGGCGCCGTCAACGGCATCCGGGTAGATGCCGACGTAGCTCCCGTGGGGGATCACCCGCACCTTCTCAGCCGGCACGACGAGCCCCTCAGGGAGGGCATCGAGCGTGCGCTCGCACATCACGTGCACCGCCGAGGCGCGGTCGACGATGCGTCGGCGCAGCTCGAGCTCGACCTCGGGGAACGCCGTCTCGTGGGGCATGGCGTTGTGGATCGTCCACACGATCGGCACCCCGGCGCCGCGGAGCCGGTCGAGCCCCGCGACGAACGCGTCCGCCGCAGCCGTGGCCTCGCGCTCGGTCTGCGACCGACCGATGATCGGGGCCGTCCAGTGCAGGTGGTAGACGGCCAAGCGGCCGGCGGCGACCCCACCGAGCACGTCGATGGGACGCTGCACGGGCAGCGCGACCGTGCGGGCCGACGGCAGCGACCCGTAGAGCATGTCCTGGTACGGGTTGGTGATCCGGTAGTCCGGCCAGAACCCGACGACCGTGGCACGCGCTGTCGGCGCCGGCTGCACGAGGTCGTGCTCCCGGATGAACGCGTCGAGATCAGCGGCGCGCCGGTCGTACCCGTGGTTGTTCCGCACCCGCTCGGCGAGGGCGTCGGCACGCCGACGGAGCGCTGCCGGGTCGGCGAGGAGCTCCCGGATCTGGACCCCGAGATCCTCCGGTCGCTCGACCACGGGGACCTCACCGAGGCCGAGCTCGTCGAGTCCCAGGCTGGCGTTGGTCACGGGGAGGGCGCCCGCCGCCAAGGATTCGAAGAGGCGGCTGTTGACGTTGCCGAAGGCGCGGTTGACACCCTGCAGGTCGTCGAGCACGAGCTCGACCTGCCGGTAGACCGAGGGGATGCGGAAGTAGCTGACGGATCCGGCGGCCCACGGCTCCAGGTCCTCCGGGAGGGTCCGGTGGTTGCCGTACAGGGCCAGCGGCACGTCGGGCCGGTCGTGGAGGAGGCCGGCGAAGGTGTGCCGCAGCCCGCCCCACTGGTTGGTCGTCGACACGACGCCACGCCGCTCGTCGTCGGCCGGACGGAACAGCGCCGTGTCCACCCCGATGGGCAGGACGCCCACCGGCCCCTGCGCGTGCGGCCGGATGTTCGCGAGCGACGCCGACGAGGAGCAGAGCACGGCGTCATAGAGGGGGAGGGTCCCGCCGTCGATCCACCGCTGGACGTTGTTCCGTACCCACGCGACGAGGGTCACCTCACCGGGGACGACGGTCGGGTCGAAGGGGAACCGCGGCTCGGCCAGCATCGAGACCAGGACGTCCGTGCCGGACGGGAGCGAGGCCCAGCGCTCCGGTGGCACGAGCAGCACCCGGTAGCCGAGCCGCTCCAGCTCGAGCCCGATGCCTCCTGCCGTGTAGATGTCACCGCGTCCCTCGTCGAGGTCGAGCGTCGACACCGTGAACGCGATGCGGGGCCCGTCGCCGTCGCCGTACTCTCGCCGCGCAGCCAGGCGTTCGTAGTCGCGTCGTCGAGGCGACTCGTCGGCGTCGAGCCTCATCGCCTTCGTGCCGGTCGCCCGGGTGCGGCGCTGGCGCCCCCCCTTCGACGACCGTGGCGCCGCCGGCGCCTTCCCGCTCGTCGCCGGGGACGGTCCCCCACCACGCCCGAGCAACGCACGCGGCACGGCGAGGATCGCCCGGCCGACTCGGAACGTCTCGCTGTCGTAGACCTCGCCGAGCTTGCGCTCCGCCCGCTCGGCGCGGGCACGCTCCCGCTCGAGCGCTCCGCGGAGCGCGGCCCCGTCGCTGGCCCCGTCGAGCTGGCGCCGGAGCTCGTCCCGCTCCCGCCCGAGCTCGAGCTTCTCGCGCGCGCTCCGGTCCTGCAGGGCGGCGAGCGCCTCCTCGGCCTCGAGTCGACGGTCCTTCGCCTCCGCGAGCTCGGCGCGCAGCGACTCGAGCTCGCCGGTGAGCGACCGGCTGGCCTCGCCGAGGTCGACCTCGAGCTCCTCGACCCGCGAACGCGCCTCGACGAGCTCGCGACGGACGGCCGCGAGCTGGCCCGCGACATCCGACGGATCGAGACGAAGGACGTATTGGAACACCCGGTGCTCCGGGTTGCCCTCGAGCACCGTCCTGCGGACCTCGGCGTCGTAGCGGGACGCCAGGTCCTTGTGGAGGGTCTGCTCGATCGTGCGCGTGGTCCGGCGGACCTGCGAGACGACCCACCCGGCGCCCTCCACCATCTCCCGGAACGAGGCCAGCGTGAAGAACCGGATGTGGGTGCGGTCGAGCAGCCCCGTCTCGGTGTAGCGGAAGTCCCCGACCATCAGGTTCGCGATGACCGACTCGTGCGACGCGTTCGGGATCGAGATGACGATCGATCCGCCCTCGGCGAGCAGCCCGGTCTCGCGGATGGCCGTCAGCGTCCCCTCCGGGTCGACGAGGTGCTCGAGCACGTCGGCGAGCACGATGGTGTCGTAGGGGCCGTGCGCCGCGAGACGGTCGGTCCAGTCGTCGGCGTCGAGGTCGACGACCACGGTCGTCCCCACGCCGCGGTCGCGCGCCGCAGCGAGCAGGTCCTCGCGCAGGTCGGCCGCCACGACGTCGAAGCCGTCGCGCGCCAGCGCACCGGCGAGGATCCCCGGCCCGCACCCGAGGTCGAGTACGCGACGCCCTCCCTGAACGACCAGCTGGTGGAGGGACGCGGCCGTGTTGTTCCGCTCGGTGGGGTCGAACTCGTACTCGTAGTCAGCGCTCACTGCGGGGCTCCTCGAAGCGGGTGAGATCGACCTTCCCTTCCCGGCCGAGCCGGCCGTCGGCGACGGCGGCGTCGACGAGCGCGTCGAAGACGTCGAGCCACCCGGGGGCGTGGCGGGCCACCTTCGTGCGCCAGCCGTCGGACCAGGCCCGCACCCCGGACTCGACCGCATCGGCCGTGAGGTGGGGGGCGTGCTCGGCCGCGAACAGCAGGCGGTTGCGCACGTAGTAGTAGATGTAGTGCACGCTGGGGAGCGCCTCGTACGACCGCTGGTAGTGGGTCACGACGGCCTGCCGGGCGACCGCGATGCCGAAGCCCTCCGCGCGTGCCCGGAGGTTGAAGTCCGTCTCCTCGTAGTAGAGGAAGTACCGCTCGGGGAGGAGCCCGACCCGCTCGAGGACGGGACGACGCACCAGCATCGAGGCGCCCGTCACGTAGTCGACGTCGACCGGGGTCTCGCCCGCGGGGACCTCCGCGGCCCGAGCGCCGGCGTGGACGTGGGCCGTCCCGAGCGTGGCCCAGTCGATCGTGCCCCCGTCGAACCAGATGGTGCCACCGTCGTGACCGTTGAGGATCCGCGCGCCGAGCACCCCGACGTCGGGGCGGCGCTCGAGCGCCTCGAGCTGCCGCTCGAGCGCGTCGACGGCGACCGTGGTGTCGGGGTTCAGGACCCACACGGCGTCGGCATCGCGCTCCAGCGCGATGCGGAGACCGACGTTGTTGCCGGCCGCGTACCCGTCGTTGGCGTCGAGGTGGACGACGGTCTGCTCCGGCAGCTCCGAAGCGAACCGTGCCCGGGTCTCCTCGGTCGCGCCGTTGTCGACGACGACCAGGCTGGAGGCCACGGTGGAACGTCGGAGCGACGCGACGCACCGGAGCGTGTCGTCCACGTTCCGGTAGTTGAGGACGACGGTGGTGACGCGCATGGCGAAGTGGGCTCCGGGTCTGGAACGACCGCCGACACTACCAGCAGCCCGCATGACGCCCTTCCGGCCGGCCCGGCGCCCGAGCCGGCTGCAGCGCCCCGGGGACCCGGCTGGGTACCGTCACGCGGACGCCCCGACGCACGGAGTCGAGCCCTGGCATCGCGACGTCCCCTCCGGACCAGCACCCTGCTGGCACCCCTCCTCGGCATGTTCCTCGTGCCGGTGGTGGCCGTGCCACCAGCGACCGCGCAGGCCACCTGCGCACCAGCCGCCGGCGCACAGCCGGCGCCGGCGGTGGTGGAGGGCAACCCCGAGGTCGCCATCGTCGGCCGAGGGTTCGGCCACGGCGTCGGGTTGAGCCAGGAGGGCGCCCAGGGCGCGGCCCAGCAAGGCTGCAACGAGCGCGAGATCCTGGCCGTCTACTACCCCGGTGCCCCGGTCCGCACCCGGCCGAGTCCGGATGTGGTCCGCCTCGGGTTCGGGCCCCGCTGGACCTCGAGCCACTACACGACGGGGACCTCGCCGGTGACGTGGACGCTCGTGCCCTGCGTGGTGTCCTCCTCGTCGTGCGACCGGTCGACCGCCGGGCCGCCGCAACAACCTGCAGGCGCGACGTGGCGGGTCACCGTGACGGCGTCCGGCGGGTACTCGGTGCAGCGCCAGGTGCGCTCGACCGGATCCAGCGGGCAGACGATCTACTCCTACGAGCCGGTGTGGTCGGGCGGCGACCGGTTCGCGGAGCTGCGCGTCGACCACCACGGGCGCGACGTCCAGGTCCACCGCAACGCCTCGCCGACGTCGAGCCCGACGTGGCGGGTCCGGTGGGGCACCACGGTCTTCGACACGATCACCGAGAGCAGCGGTGCGACGATGTTCGTCGTCCAGCACATCCGTGCGGCCGACGGGGTGCCCGCGATGGAGCGGTACCTGTGGGGCCTGGCCGAGGTGCCGAACCTGTGGGAGCCCGCGGCGCAGCGGGCCCAGGCCGTCGCGGCCCGGAGCTACGCCCACAGCATCACATCCGCGGGGAGCCGCTTCGACTCCTGCCGCTGCGACCTCCTCCCGAGCACGGCGGACCAGCACTACACCGGCGCGGCGAAGGAGGACGAGGACGCACGCTTCGGGCTCCGCTGGCGCGACGCGGTGACCGCCACCCGGGACGTCATCGTGACGACCTCGAGCGGTGCGCCCATGACCGCCTACTACTCGGCTTCGCACGGCGGGATGTCCGAGAGCGGCGAGGCGGCCCAGTTCGGGAACCGCGGCGACCGCGCGCACCTCCGAGCGATCGACACCGCCGGGTGGGAGTCGGTCCGAACCAACCTGGACGGCGGGGTCTCCCAGAAGCTCTACCCGGGCGTGCGGGGCACCTGGCGGGCGTGGTACCGCCCCCTGACCGAGTCCGACCTCGTGGCGCGGGTCCGCGCGAGCTCGTCGCTGCGCTCCCAGGTCAGCGCCTGTGGGTTCACCCCGACGGCGCTGGTGGACGCCCGTGTGGTGTCCGTCGGACCGGGCGGTCAGCCCGCAGCCTGGCGAGATCGTGAGGCCCCGGCCAACCTTCCCGACGGGGTGAAGGTCGTGCTGGGCGACGGGGGCAGCCGGACCTGCGACGTGTGGGCGTCGGGCAACACGTTCCGCAGCGTGGTCCAGGTGCCGTCGCCGACGTTCACCATCCGGCTCGGCCGGGCGCTCTCCAACGGCGGGACCCCGGTCACCGGCGACGTCGACGGCGACGGCCAGCTCGACGTCGGCTGGTTCAAGGACGGCGCGTGGGCATGGCGGACCGCCGCCGGCGCGGACCAGCGGTTCAGCTACGGCATGCAGGGCGACACCCCGGTGGTCGGCGACTGGAACGGCGACGGGCACGACACCGTCGGCGTGCGCCGCGGCAACCGCTGGCTCCTCACCGATACCGAGCGTGGCGGTGACGGTCGTGCGACGCACGACTTCCGCTTCGGCACGGCCTCGATGCGCCCGCTCGTCGGGGACTTCAACAGCGACGGTCGCGACAGCGTCGCCGTGGTCGACGGCAACCGCTGGTACCTGACCTCGCGCCTCCCTGCGACGCCCGGCACCGATCCGGTCGCTGCCGCGACGACGACGTACGGCCGCGCCGGCTGGACCCCGGTCACCGGCAACTGGGACGGCATCGGAGGGGACGGCATCGCCATGCGCGACGGGACCCGCTGGTACCTCGCCGAGCGTCCGACGGCGTCGGTGGCGGACCGGGTCCAGGCGTACGGGTCCGCGTCCGCCCGTCCGCTCCGCCACACCGCAGGCGCGGGGTTCGTGGTCGTGCAGGGCATCCGGTTCCTGGTCTCCGGTTCGACGACGACGGACCGTGCCGACCGGGTCGTCGAGTTCGAGGGATGAGGATGCCGCCGACCCGCCGACGCCGACGTGCCGGGTGGCCGAGAGGCGCCGTCGCCGCGGCCGCGATCGCGACCGTCACCGGCACACTCCTACCGCTCCCGGCGGCCGCGGGTCCGACCGCGTCGGCGGCCGACGAGCTGCCGGGCGGCGACCTGCCGGACGTCGACGGCACGGTCCGACTCCTGCTCCACACGGCCCCGGGTCGGGACCCCGGACCGACTGCCGGCGCCACCCCCCGTCTCCTCGCCGACGGCGAGACGTGGGTCGTCGACGTGCCGGAGGCGGCCGCACGCGCGACCGCCGCAGCCCTGGTGCAGGACCGTGACGTCGTGTCGGTCCGCGTCGACGCGGTGCTGCAGGCCCAGCAGGCGTGGACGCAGGAGCCTCGCTGGGCCGACCAGCGTGCTGCCGCCGAGCACCTCCGTCTGACCGAGATGTGGCGGGTGACCCGCGGCCGCGGGTCGACGGTCGCGGTGATCGACACCGGCGTGACGTCCAGCCATCCGGAGCTCGCCGGCCGGGTGCGCCCGGGGCGCTCCTTCGTCGCCGGGGCGCCGACCGCGGAGGACGACGACGGGCACGGGACGTTCGTCGCCCGACTCGCCGTCGCGGCGTGGGACGGCATCGCCGCCGCCGGCACCTGCCCAACCTGCCGGGTCCTGCCCGTGAAGGTGCTCGACGGCAACGGCAGCGGGTTCGCCGCCGACGTCGCCGACGGCATCCGGTGGGCGGCCGACCAGGCCGGCGTGGAGGTCATCAACCTCTCGCTCGCCGGACCCCAGACGACTGCGGAGCTCGACGACGCGCTCGCCTACGCCGACGCGCGGGGCATCACCATCGTGGCCGCCGCCGGCAACCAAGGGTCCGTCGCGCCCTACTACCCGGCCGCGTCCCCCGGGGTCCTCTCCGTGGGCGCTGCGGACACGCTCGACCGCACCGAGTCCTACTCGAACCGCGGGACCTGGGTCGACGTGGCCGCGCCGGGGTGCTGGCCCTCGGGTTCGACCCGCGGCCTCGCCTGCGGGACGAGCTTCGCGGCGGCCGTCGTGTCCGGCGTCGCCGCGGTGGCACGCGGAGAGCTGCGCGCGACAGCACCGACGTTCTCCTCCCGGACCGTCGCCGACGAGGTCGACACGGCGTTCTTCGCCACCGCCAAGGCGACGGCGACCGCCGGCGCGGACACCAGGTTCGGCCGGGTCGATGCCGCCCGCACGGTCCGGTGGACCCGGCCACGCGTGCACCTGCTCGGCGACTGGGACGGGGACGGGGTCGCGACGCCGGCGGTCTACACGGACGGCGTCATCGCCTGGACCGACGAGCTGTCGTCGCCCGGGAACGTGCGCGAGGTCCGGTACGGCGGCATCGGATGGCTCGCTGCCGCCGGTCCGCTCGCCGCGACCGCCGGCGGCCCCACCACCGACGGGGTGGTGGTCTCACCGCCCAGCGGAGTGGCCGCCAACCGGTACTTCGTGCTCGACCGCCTGACGCCGGGCGCGGCCGTCGCGGATCGCGAGCAGCGCTTCGGTCGGGCCGGCTGGCGGCTGGTCGTCGGCGACTGGGACGCGGACGGGCGCGCGACGCTCGGCGTCGTCGACGGCAACCGCTGGTACGTCACCGACGATCCCGTCGCGACGACCCCCGCGGCCTCCGCGTCGTTCGCCTACGGGCGGGCCGGTGACCGGATCCTCGCCGGGGAGTGGGGTCCGCCGCCCGCCGGTGACCTGCCCGGGATCTACGTGGGCGACCGCTTCCACCTGGCCCGCGACGACGCCCCGGCCACGGGTGGCTACACGGGCGAGGCCGTCCGCTACGGGCCCGTGGACCGCCACCGTCCCGCCGCGACCCCGCTGCGCTGGAAGGTGTCCGGGAGCGGCGACGGCGTCGGACTCGCCACGCTGAACCGTTGGTACCTTCGGTCGACGTCCACCTCCGGCACCGCCACCGCCGTCCTCGACTTCGGCGGCTGAGCAGCGACAAGGCTCCCGACGCCACGTGGTCTTCTCGTCCCTGACGTTCCTCGGCTTCTTCCTGCCCGTGGCCCTCGCGGCCCACTGGCTGGCGCCGCGTGCGCTCCGCAACGCCGTCCTGCTGCTCGCCTCGCTGGTCTTCTACACGGTCGGCGGCGGCCGGATGGTGCTGCTGCTGATCGTGACGTCGATCGTCGACTACGTGGCCGCGCTGGTCATCGACGGGGGCCGCGCCGGCACGGACGTCGCGCGCCGCCGGGCGCGGTTCGCCGTGACCGCCTCGGTCGTCGGCAACCTCGCGATGCTCGGCTACTTCAAGTACGCGAACTTCTTCGTCGACCAGGTCAACGGGGCCCTCACCCTGGCCGGCAGCGAGGCGCTCGCGTGGACCCCGATCGCGCTCCCCATCGGCATCTCCTTCTTCACCTTCCAGCGGATGAGCTACGTCATCGACGTCGCCCGTGGGGAGCGCGAGGCCACCAGGGACCCGATCCGGTTCCTGCTCTTCGTCGCGCTCTTCCCGCAGCTGATCGCCGGTCCGATCGTCCGCTACACCGACATCGACGACCAGCTCCGGCGGCGCGACGTCCGCCTCGAGCAGCTCGGCGTCGGCGGGGCTCGCTTCGCCCACGGCCTCGCGAAGAAGGTCCTCGTGGCCGACACCGTCGCGGTCCTCGCGGACGCCGTCTTCGCCCTGCCGGCCGACGAGCTCACCACCACCGCCGCGTGGATCGGCGCGATTGCCTACTCGATCCAGATCTACTTCGACTTCTCCGGCTACTCCGACATGGCGAT
>FLYM01001663.1_pt1 | contig 11316 bp, 8 predicted proteins | sample 1122581 | NCBI WGS metagenome assembly FLYM01 (sample SAMEA4346789, study PRJEB14843) | hot springs metagenome | biome: Terrestrial Biome; feature: Habitat; material: Sediment | place: India | collected 2012-06-12 | depth 1760 m
GGTCGAGGGCGTCGCGGTCGCGACCGCCCACGTGCGCGCGTGGGACACCGAGAAGTGGTTCGTCTCGAGCCAGGGCAGCCGCATCCACCAGCACCTCGTCGAGATCGGTGGGGGCATGGACGCCACGGCCGTCGGCGAAGCGGAGACCCAGCGTCGGTCGTACCCGCAGTCCTTCGGGGAGTACCGCACCGGCGGCTGGGAGGTCATCCGCGCGTTCGACCTGCCCGCCCACGCGGGGCGCGTCGCGGAGGAGGCCGTCGCGCTGCTCCGGGCGGACGAGTGCCCCGAGGGCGTCACCGACCTCGTCCTCGAGGGCAGCCAGCTCGCCCTGCAGATCCACGAGTCCGTCGGCCACGCCATCGAGCTCGACCGCATCCTCGGCTGGGAGGCCGCCTTCGCCGGCACCTCGTTCCTCGACCTCGCCGAGCTCGGGTCGCTGCGCTACGGCTCGGAGCTCATGAACGTCACGGCGGACGCGACCATCCCCGGCGCCCTCTCGACCTTCGGCTACGACGACGAGGGCACCCCGGCGCAGCGCGTGGACATCGTCCGCGACGGCACGTGGGTCGGGGTCCTCTCGGGCCGCGACACGGCGCACATCGCCGGGCTGCCACCCGGGGGCATGGTCCGCGCCGACGGGTTCGCCCGGCTGCCGATGGTCCGCATGACCAACGTCGGGCTGCTGCCCGGCGAGTCGTCCCTCGACGAGATCGTCGCCGCCACCGAGCGGGGGGTCTACATGGCCACCAACCGGTCGTGGTCGATCGACGACCGGCGGCTGAACTTCCAGTTCGGCTGCGAGGTCGCCTGGGAGATCGTGGACGGGGAGCTCGGTCGGCTGCTGAAGAACCCGACCTACACCGGCATCACCCCACGGTTCTGGGGCTCGATGGACATGCTCGCGGGCGGCGACGAGTGGCACCCGTGGGGCACGCCGAACTGCGGCAAGGGCCAACCGATGCAGATCGGGCACACCGGCCACCCCGCCGCGCCGGCCCGCTTCCGTGACGTGCGCGTGGGGGTACGCGGATGAGCGACCAGACCCTCGAGCGGCTCGACGGGCTCGCCACCACCGTGCTCGACCTCGCGGGCGACGTCGGCGAGGTCCAGGTGACCGTCGATCGGACCCGGCACGGGCTCACGCGGTTCGCGAACTCGGCCATCCACCAGCACGTCGGCGCGGACGTCACCCAGGTCGCCCTGACCGTCGCCGTCGACGGCCGCGTCGCCAGCGGCTCGACGTCCCGGCTCGACGTCGACGACCTGCGTCGGTTCGTCGCCGGTGTCGTCGAGGCCGCGACGCTGAACCCGGTCGACCCCCGGTGGCCCGGGCTCACCCCGCCCACGCCGGTGGACGTGCCCGACCGCTCGGTCGCCGGGGTCCTCGACGTCACGCCGGCCGAGCGCGCCGAGCTGGTCGGCGCCTTCGTGGAGACCGGTGGCGACTTCGAGGCGGCCGGCTACAGCGACACCGAGGTGTCCTGGCGGGTGGTGGCGAGCTCGACCGGGCACCGCGCCTCCGGTCGCGGCACCCGCGCCACGATCGACGGGATCCACCGCGGTGCGACGTCGGCCGGCGCGGGGCACGCCACCGGGGCCGGCCCCCTCGACGTGGACACGGCCCGGGAGCAGGGCGAGGAGGCCGCCCGGATCGCGACCGACGCGGTCGACGCGCGCGACCTCGAGCCCGGCACCCTGCCGGTCCTGCTCGGCCACGAGGCCGCCGCGACGCTGGTCCAGTTCGTCGGCGCCTACGGCTTCAACGCACAGGCACACCTCGACGGCCAGTCCCCGGTCCTCCTCGGTCAGGCGCAGTTCGACCCGAGCGTCACCCTCGTCGACGATCCGGAGGGCGGCCTGGGGCTGCCCTTCGACGCCGACGGGACCCCGCGCCAGCGCGTCGTGCTCGTCGACGGCGGGACCTCGACCTCGCTGCTGCACGACCGACGCACCGCGGCAGAGGTCGGTGGGGGGACCACCTCGACCGGCAACGCCGTGCCCGGCGGGGCCTCGTGGGGGGCCTTCCCGCTCGACCTGCGCCTGCTGCCGGGCGACGCACCGGCGGACGGGCTGCTCGCCGGCGTGGAGCGCGGTCTCTGGGTCCGCGCCTTCAACTACTGCCGGGTCCTCGACCCGCGCACGCTCGTCGTCACCGGCCTGACCCGCAACGGGGTGTTCCTGGTGGAGGACGGCCGGGTCGTGGCCCCGGTGACCAACCTGCGGTTCACGCAGTCGTTCACGGAGGCGCTGGCCCCCGGCAACGTCGTCGCGGTCGGGCACACGGACCGGTACGCAGACGCGGAGTTCGGAGCCGGGATGGTCCGCACGCCGGCGCTGCACCTGGCCGCCTGGCGGTTCAGCGGGGGCGCGGGCGGCTGACCGGACGCGTGTCGGGCCCCAGCACCTGGCTCACGGCCGCGTGAGCTCGGCGCGGACGCGTCGCTCGAACACCGACGCGACCCACTCCTCGGCGACCCCGACCGCGCGGGGCGCGCGGCGCCACACGTCGACGAGGGTCTCGCGGACGACGTCGACGCTGCGCTTGTCGTCGAGGAAGCGGCGGGCCTGCGACAGCAGGGCCACCCCCGTCCGGTCCATGAGCGCCTCGAAGGCCTCGCGGTCACCCGCGGCGACGCGCTCGAGCAGCTCCGCGAGGGAGGGCACGGGTTCGTCCGGGACGACGATGGGCCGTCCGAGGCCGTGTGGGATGACGAACTCCTCGAGACGGTCACGGTCGAGGCTACCCATGGGGGCGGCCTCGGTGACGTCGGGGGGACGTGGCCATCGGGGGTCCTGCTCCGATCAGGCGGGCGGGTGGGTGGGTGGGTGGCGCACGGGACAGCGCCACGATGGCCCGGCTGTTCTACGGGTCGACCGTCCCCAGCTCGACGTTAGGGCATCATGCCGCCCACCCCACCCGGCCGCCACCGTCCCAACGGCCTCCCGACCCCGACCGGAGCCCCCTGTGCCCACCGCCGACCTCACCGGCACCGCCCTCGTCACCGGGGCCTCCCGCGGCATCGGGGAGGCCCTCGCCGCGGCGCTCGCCGCGCGGGGCCACGACCTCGTGCTCGTGGCACGCGACACCGCCGCGATGGATGTGCTCGCCGCCCGGCTCGGGTCCGCCCACGGCGTCGCGGTGGAGGTCCTGACCGCGGACCTCGGCGTCCCCGACGACGTCGACACGGTCTGCGCGCGACTCGCCGATCCGGACCGGCCAGTGGACCTGCTCGGCAACAACGCCGGCTTCGGCAGCTTCGGGCCGTTCGTCGAGCTCGACCGCGCCACGGAGGTGGCCATGGTCGACGTCAACGTCCGTGCCGTCGTGGCGCTGTCCCACGCCGCGGCCACGACGATGGCGGCTCGCGGGCGGGGCGCCATCGTGAACGTCGCGTCCGTCCTCGGGTTCCAGCCCGGGCCGAACGTGGCCACCTACGCGGCCGGCAAGGCCTTCGTGCGCTCGTTCTCCGAGGCCCTGCACGAGGAGCTGCGGGAAGCCGGCGTGCTCGTCACCGTCCTGTGCCCCGGGCTCACGCGGACGGCCATCTTCGACGCGACCGACGCGGACGTGTCGGGGATCCCCGACTGGCTGTGGTCGGCCCCCGAGGACGTGGCCCGCACCTGCCTCGAGGACCTGGACCGCGGTCGTGCCACGTCGGTGCCGGGGCTGCCGAACCGGCTCCTCACCACGGCGTCGCCCCGGCTGCCGGGGCCGGTCGTGCGTCGGGTCGGCAAGGCCCTCGCCCGGGTGCTCTGACCGGCCGTCACGATGGCCTGCGTCCCTGCGAGGGCCGGGGTCGGGCACTAGCGTGCCCCCGGACGGGAGCACGCCACCGACACCGGGAGCGAGACGTGGCCGGCGACGCCATCGAGGACCTGCTGCACGAGGACCGGACCTTCCCCCCGCCGGCGGCGTTCACCGCCGGCGCGCGGACGTCCGACCGGTCACTGCACGACGCGGCCGAGGCCGACCGCCTGGCGTTCTGGGCCTCGCAGGCCCGCCACCTCGACTGGGTGGAGCCCTTCACGCAGGTCCTCGAGTGGGAGCTGCCGTACGCCCGGTGGTTCCACGACGGGAAGCTCAACGTCTCCGCCAACTGCCTCGACCGCCACGTCGCGGCGGGCCACGGCGACCAGGTCGCGTACCACTGGGAGGGTGAGCCGGGCGACACCCGCACGATCACCTACGCCGAGCTGCTCGACGACGTCCAGCGGGCCGCGAACGCGCTGACCCAGCTCGGCGTCCGCAAGGGCGACCGGGTGGCCATCTACCTGCCCATGATCCCCGAGCTGCCGACCATCATGCTCGCCTGCGCCCGCATCGGCGCCCCGCACTCCGTCGTGTTCGCCGGCTTCTCTGCCCAGGCCCTGCGTGATCGCATCAACGACGCCGGGTGCACCGTGCTCGTCACCGCCGACGGGGCCCACCGCCGGGGCCAGGTGTTCCCGCTGAAGGACAACGCCGACGAGGCGCTCACCGACACCCCGTCGATCGAGCACACCCTCGTGGTTCGCCGCACCGGCACGGACGTCACCATGACCGAGGGGCGCGACGTGTGGTGGCACGACGTCGTGCCCCGCCAGGAGGCCGACCACCCCGCGCCGGCGCACGACGCCGAGGACCTGCTCTACCTGCTCTACACCTCGGGGACGACCGGTAGGCCCAAGGGCATCATGCACACGATGGGGGGGTACCTCACCCAGGTCGCCTTCACCCACCGCGAGGTGTTCGACCTGCGCCCCGCCACCGACGTGTACTGGTGCGCCGCCGACATCGGCTGGGTCACCGGGCACAGCTACATCGTGTACGGGCCGCTCGCGAACCGCACCACCAGTGTCATGTACGAGGGCGCCCCGAACTTCCCCGCCGAGGACCGGTTCTGGGACGTCATCGAGCGCTACGGCGTCACCCAGTTCTACACCGCACCGACCGCCATCCGGGCGTTCATGAAGTGGGGCGAGGAGCACCCGGCCAAGCACGACCTGTCGTCGCTGCGCCTGCTCGGCTCCGTCGGCGAGCCGATCAACCCCGAGGCGTGGATGTGGTACCACCGGGTCATCGGCGGGGAGCGCTGCCCCATCGTCGACACCTGGTGGCAGACCGAGACCGGTGCCATCATGATCAGCCCCCTCCCCGGTGTCACGACCACCAAGCCGGGGTCGGCGACGTTCCCGCTGCCGGGCATCGCCGCCGACGTGGTCGACGACCGGGGCGAGTCGGTCCCCGTGCCGGGCGGCGGCTACCTGACGCTGACGGAGCCCTGGCCGTCGATGCTCCGGGGCATCTGGGGGGACGACCAGCGCTACCGCGACACGTACTGGTCACGCTTCCCAGGGCGGTACTTCGCCGGGGACGGGGCCAAGCGCGACGCCGATGGCTACCTGTGGCTCCTCGGGCGCGTGGACGACGTCATGAACGTCTCGGGGCACCGCATCTCGACCACGGAGATCGAGTCGGCGCTGGTCAGCCACCCGTCCGTGGCCGAGGCCGCGGTGGTGGGCCGTGCCGACGAGCAGACCGGACAGGCCATCGCCGCGTTCGTCACCCCGCGCGGGGGCGTCGAGGGTGACGAGGCGCTCGCCGCCGAGCTCCGCGACCACGTCGCCAAGGTCATCTCCCCGATCGCCAAGCCCGCGTCGCTGCTGTTCACCGCCGACCTGCCCAAGACCCGCTCGGGCAAGATCATGCGCCGGCTGCTGAAGGACATCGCCGAGGACAAGCAGCTCGGCGACACCACCACGCTCGCGGACGCTGGCGTCGTGGACTCGATCAAGGAGCGCTACCTGTCGAGCTCCGGAGCCGGTGACGCGGCGAGCGACGGGTGAACCGCACGCACGTCCGCTCCGGTTCCCCGTGGGAGCCGGTCATCGGGTTCAGCCGGGCCGTCCGGGTCGACCTCCCGGGCGGTGCGGCCGTCGTGCACGTGGCGGGGACCGGGCCGGTGTGGCCCGACGGGTCCTGCCCGACCGACGCGCGCACCCAGGCGGACCGCTGCTTCGAGATCGCCCTGGCCGCGCTGGCGGAGGCCGGTGCCGCGCCGGCGGACGTCGTGCGCACCCGGATGTACCTGACCGACCCGGCGGCCGAGGAAGCCGTCGGCGCGGCCCACCGGGCCCACGTCGGCGACGCCGCCCCGGCGGCGACGATGGTCGTCGTCGCGGGCCTGGCCGACCCGCGGTGGGTGGTCGAGGTCGAGCTCGAGGCGGTGCTGACGCCCTGACGGGGCGTCAGGCGACCGCCACGCCCCGACGCTCGCCGACGACCAGCAGGGTGGCACCCGCAACGAGCGCCGCGAGGTCACGCTCGTGCAGCCGACCGGCGTCCTTCACGTCCAGCACCGTGCCGCGGGAGCCGCTGGTCGCACGCACCACCTCGGTCGACTCGTCGTCGCGCCAGACCGACACGGAGCGCCGCGGACCGCGCCGGCGGTAGGCCCGGAACCGGCCGACGCCGAGCCACAGGGTGCGGCCGCGGGCGCCCCCCGAGTCGAAACGCAGGACAACGTCGCCGTCCGCCTCGACCAGGACGCTGCGGCGGCCTCGCTGCTCCAGCGTGAAGACGTGCCCCGCCACCTCGACGCGGTCGCCCACCAGCCGGCCGACGCGCTCGCCGGCGCGCTCGAGCACGAGCGCGTCGCGGTCCTCGCGCCACTTCAGCGTTCCCTCGAGCTGCGCCACGGTGCGGGTGCCTCCTGCGTGCGACGGGTCGTCGGGGCGAGTCAACAGCAGCGGACGCTCCGCCGGCAACCCGCGCTCACGCGTCCTCGCCGGCGCCGGCGGCCTCGCCGGTGTCGGCGTCCACGACGACGAGCACGGCGTCGGCGTCCACCTGCGTGCCGGCCTCCACCCGGACCTCGGTGACGGTCCCGTCGACCGGTGCCGTGATGCGGTGCTCCATCTTCATCGCCTCGAGCACGACCAGCAGGTCCCCCCGGGTGACCCGGTCCCCGACCGCCACGGCGACCTCGACCACCGACCCGGGCATCGGCGCGAGGGTGGCCCCGGCGACGTCGCCGCCGGCGTGCTCCGGGAACCGGGGTTCGACGACGAGGCTGACCTGCCCGGTCGGCAGCAGCACGTGCCGCTCCGACCCGGTGGCCGACACGAGCGCCGCGACGCGCCGGCGGTCGACCTCGACCACGACGTCGTCGGCGCCGGACGCCGTGGTGGTGCACGCCAGCAGTCGGCCGCGGCGGACCGGCGCGTCGGCGGGGACGTCCTCGGGGGCGAGGTCGGGGTCCGCGACGGTGACCAGTTCGACGTCGCCGCCGCGCAGGTACCGGTGGTCGACCGCACGGCGGGCGCCGGCGGCGAGCACGACGGTCCGCTCGGCGGGGAGGCCGACGTTCGCGAACCCGCGTGGGACCGACGCGGGCACCGGGCTGGACGGTCCCCGGGCGAGGTCGTGCAGCACGACGACGGCGGCGGCAAGGTCGACCGCGTCGGCCGTGGGCGGGAACGCCGGCGCCGGGAAGCGCTCCGACAGGTAGGCCGTGGTCGTGTCCGCGGCGAGGAACGCCTCGTCGCGCAGGATCGCCACCAACAGGTCGCGGTTGGTGCGCACGCCGTCGAGCAGGGTGGCCTCGAGCGCGCGGGCGGTGCGGGCAGCGGCCTCGCCGCGCGTCGCGCCCGCGCCGATGACCTTGGCGAGCATCGGGTCGTAGAACGGGCTGACGACCGAGCCCGTCTCGACGCCGGCGTCCCACCGCACGCCGGCGACCTCCCCCGGGACGAACGCGTGCAGGGTCCCGGTGGCGGGCAGGTGGTCGTTGGACGGGTCCTCGGCGTAGAGCCGCGCCTCGATCGCGTGCCCCTCGACCACGAGGTCGTCCTGCGTGAACGGCAGCGGCGCACCGGCGGCGACCAGCAACTGCAGCCGCACGAGGTCCACCGGCGCGAGCCCGGCGGCGGTGCGCACCCGCACGACCCCCTCGGTGACGGGGTGCTCGACCTGGAGCCGGGTGTTGACCTCGAGGAAGTGGAAGTCGGTGACGGTCCCGTCGGCGGCCGACGAAGCGACGAACTCGACGGTGCCGGCGTTGACGTAGCCGACGGCCCGGGCGGCCTCGACCGCCGCGCCGGTGAGGCGGTCCCGCAGCGCCGGCGGCAGCGACGGCGACGGCGCCTCCTCGACGACCTTCTGGTGCCGGCGCTGGATGGAGCACTCACGCTCGAACAGGTGCACGACCGACCCGTGGGTGTCGCCGAGGACCTGCACCTCGAGGTGGCGCGGGCGGGTCACGAAACGCTCGAGGAAGACGCGTCCGTCGCCGAACGCGCCCTCGGCCTCGCGCTGGGCGCCGGCGACCGCGTCGGGGAGGTCGGCGGGGTCGGCGACCACGCGCATGCCCTTGCCTCCACCGCCGGCGGCCGCCTTGACCAGCACCGGGAACCCGACCTGCTCCCCGGCGGCGGCGAGGTCGGTGTCGGCGGTCACCTCGACCGACGGCAGGACGGGCACGCCGGCGGCCTGCATCCGCCGCTTGGCCGCGAGCTTGTCGCCGAGCGCAGCGATGACCTCCGGCGACGGACCGATCCACGTGAGCCCGGCGTCGAGCACGGCACGGGCGAAACCGGCGTGCTCGGCGAGGAACCCGTAGCCGGGGTGGACGGCGGCAGCGCCGGTCCGGGCGGCCGCGTCGAGCAGCGCGTCCGCGACGAGGTAGGTGTCGGCCGGCCGGTCCCCGGGCAGCCGCACCGCCTCGTCCACGGCGCGGACGTGCGGCGCGTCGGCGTCGGCGTCGGAGCACACCCCGACGGTGCGCACGCCGAGCTCGCGGCAGGTGCGCGCGATCCGGACGGCGATCTCCCCGCGGTTGGCGATCAGGACGGACTCGAGCACGTTCGGGCCCCTCACATGCGGAACACGCCGTAGCCGGAGCGGGTGCCCCGGACGACGTTGGTGTGGATTGCGCTGAGTGCGAGGCCCAGCACGTGGCGGGTGTCGCGCGGGTCGATGATGCCGTCGTCCCACACGCGGCCGGTCGCGAACAGGGCGTTCGACTCGGCCTCGATCTGGTCCTCCACCATCTTCCGGACGGCCGCGTCCTGCTCGTCGGAGTACTCCTCGCCACGGTTCTCCGCCGCCGCCCGCGCGACGATGGACAGCACCCCGGCGAGCTGCTGCGGTCCCATCACGGCGATGTGGTGGTTGGGCCAGGTGAACACGAAGCGCGGGTCGTAGGCCCGGCCCGACATCCCGTAGTTCCCCGCCCCGTAGGACGCCCCCATCATCAGCGTCAGGTGCGGCACCTCGGAGTTGGTGACGGCGTTGATGAGCTTGGCGCCGTCCTTGATGATGCCGCCCTGCTCGTACACGGTGCCGACCATGAACCCGGTGATGTTCTGGCAGAACAGCAGCGGCACGTCGCGCTGGTTGGCGAGCTGGATGAACTGGGCTCCCTTCTCGCTCTCCTGGCTGAACAGCACGCCGTTGTTGGCGAGCACGCCCACCGGGAAGCCGTGGACGGAGCCCCACCCGCACACGAGGTTGGTGCCGTACGCGCCCTTGAACTCCTCGAACCGGCTGCCGTCGAGCACGCGGGCGAGGACCTCGCGGGAGTCGAAGGGTTCGCGCAGGTCGACGCTCGCGATCCCGAGCAGGTCCTCGGGGTCGTGGACCGGGTCGTCGGCCGGCAGCGACGGTCCGGGCCCGAGCTTGGACCAGTTGAGGTGGGCCACGATGCCGCGGGCGATGCGCAGCGCGTCGTGCTCGTCCTCGGCGAGGTGGTCACCGAGCCCGGAGGTGCGCGCGTGCATCTCGGCACCGCCGAGCGACTCCTCGTCGGCGTCCTCGCCGGTGGCCATCTTCACCAGCGGCGGGCCGCCGAGGAACACCTTCGAGCGCTCCTTGATGAGCACCGTGTAGTCGCTCATCCCGGGGACGTACGCGCCGCCGGCGGTCGAGGAGCCGAACACGACCGAGATCGTCGGGATGCCGAGCTTGGACTTGCGGGTCAGGTCGTGGAAGGAGCGGCCGCCCGGGACGAAGATGTCCTTCTGGGTGCGCAGGTCGGCGCCGGCGGACTCCGTGAGGTTGATGCTCGGGAGCCGGTTCTCCTCCGCGATCTGGCTCATCCGCAGGCTCTTGGCCACCGACCACGGGTTCATCGCCCCGCCCTTGACGGTGGGGTCCGCACCGCCCACGACGCACTCGACCCCGTTGACCACCCCGATGCCGTGGACGGTCGAGCCGCCGACGTGGAACTCCGAGCCCCAGCCGGCGAGCCCGTGCAGCTCGAGCCACGGGGAGCCGGGGTCGAGCAGCAGGCCGATGCGCTCCCGGACGGTCAGCTTGCCGCGCCGGCGGTGGCGCGCGAGCTTCTCGGGGCCCCCGCCGGACGCCGCCTCGGCCAGCGCGGCCTCGACGGTCGCGAGCAGCTCGAGGTTGCCTGCTCGGTTGCGCCGGAAGACCTCGGAGCCGGGGTCGACCCGAGTCGGCAGCACGCTGCCCACCGGAGGTCTCGACGCCGTCGCCCCGACCGGGACCGGACCCGTCACGGCTGCCACCCCACGCCTCCCGAGGCTCTCGCCGGGGCCTCCCGCCCCGGACGCAACGGAACGATAACACGAGAACCGTTCCGTTCCGGTCGCGAGCGCCCGACGGCGTTGGGTCAGCGCCGGACGGCCGGGTCGGACTGCACGGCCCGCAGCCGGACGGTGAAGGCCGAGTCACCCGACAGGATCCCCGACCGCCCGAGGAGCCGCCCGTGCTCCCAGTTGGCGAGCCCGAGCTCCGGCCGGTCGAGTGCGTACTGCCCGTCGACCCAGCGGGTGAAGCCGTTGCCCACGTACGGGGCGTCGACGCGCTCGAAGAAGCGCCGGTGGGCGGCCTCGTCCTCGCTCACCAGCGAGGCGACGAACCGGGGGCTCTGGGCGTTGAACAGCGCGACGGCCTCGTCGACGTCGTCGACCACCACCAGCGTCACCTCGGGGCTGTCCTCCCACTCCCACTCGCGCCCGAGCGCGTCGCCGTCCAACAGCTCCGCGCGCGGCTCCGTGACGGGACCGCCGGCGCGGGCGACCTGGACCTCCTCGCCGAGCCACCCATCGGGCAGCACGGCCTCGTCGCCGGCGCGCACCCACAGCTTCGGCTCGACACCGCGCCGCTCGGCCGCCCGCTCCAGTGCCCGAAGGAACGCCGGGACGAGCACGTCAGCCGCGGAGCGGACCACGCAGCAGGTGTTCAGGGTGTTGCAGACCTTGCGGTCGAGCGAGTGCTCGACGGCGAGGGCGAAGGCCTCCACGTCGGCGTCGGCGGCGCCGACCAGCCACGCACCCCCGGTCCCGTGCAGGCTCACCGGGTTGCCGGCCTGC